>Ga0213868_10000906_pt1 | contig 28941 bp, 29 predicted proteins | sample PICome_9_FD_160087 | JGI IMG/M metagenome (GOLD analysis project Ga0213868, IMG submission 160087) | Coastal seawater microbial communities near Pivers Island, North Carolina, United States - PICO127 | ecosystem: Environmental > Aquatic > Marine > Coastal | place: USA: North Carolina... | reverse complement strand
ATTTTATTGGTTTTTCAACTTCACCTTCGATACTTATATTCCAAGGTTTTATTTTAAAATTCTGCGAATTTTTATAAGGATCTCCTTTAGAAGTACCAAACTCATAATAATTATTATAAGTTGTAATATCTTTGAAGCTGGTAAGTTGATCTTGTTCTTTTCCTAAAGCGTTATTAACAAAAGGAAGTGAAGTTATAGCTATAGAGCTAGCACTAAAACCAATAGATTTTATAAAAGATCTCCTATTATTATAAATTTTTTCAGGAGTAATTTCTGAATATTTAATTTTTTTCATGAAGTATAGGATTTCCTTTCAACCAAGCACTTTCATTATTTACATAATGTTCTTTTTTCCATATTGGAGATCTTTTTTTAATTTCTTCAATTATATGTCTAGATAAAACATATGCTTCGTCACGGTGTTTACAGGCAACAGCAATTATAATGCTAATTTCTCCAAGTTCTAAGTAACCTTTAGCATGTTCAATAAATACTGATTTATCTTTTATATTTAACTTTTGATCTGCATTATTATAAATTTCTTCAAAACTTTTAATAACAAGTTCATCATGGCTATCATAGGTAATTCCAGTAACAGTTTGATTGTTATTTTGATTTCTAACCGTTCCTGTAAAAATAATTGAAGCACCAAAATCAGAAGATGAAATAAAATTTTCAGCTTCTGTAATTAATAGTTTAGAGTCTTTAGAATTAACAATTTTAGTATGAAGCATTAACCTCCTCCGATAGGTGGTATAATAGCAATCTTTTCGTTATTTTTTATTTTATAATTGTCGCTGACAATATTATTGTTTTCCGAGCAAAAAGCTGATGAATTTACAATTTTTTTATAACCCTCATTTCCATTAAATTTTTCATCTAAATAATTTATCAGCTCATTTCTAATATCTTTAATTGTTGAATTATTATTTAGATTAAGATCTAAGGAGTTATGACTACTAAAATCTCTACTAGCACCAAATAGTTCTATTTTTACTTTCATTTTTTTAGTTTAGAGGAAAATTTTAAATCTTTTTGATTGAAATTAATATTATTTTTAAAAATATAGTCGTTCATTATTTTTATCTTTTCATTTTCAAATTCTGAAACTTTTCTTTCATCTAAGTTTATGTAAAGAGCTAATACTTCAGTGGTAGCTGATAAAATATTTTTAGATTTCTCATACATTTCTAATTTATAGTGTAATCTTTTTTTATCATGATCAATATGAGATAAAGAAATAATTACTTCATCACTTTCTCTTACTTCTTTTATGTAATTTGTATGTGTTTCAACTACCATTGTACTTCTTTTTGTTGTTTTTGCGGCTTGTTCTCCCATTTTAAATTTAGATAAAATTACTTCTGCACCCATATCAAAAACTAAAATATAATAAGACAAATTCATATGACCATTATAATCGATCCAATCTTTAATTATTATTTTATTGGTAAGAGGAACAGACATAATTATTATAATTCTAAAATTATTTGTTCTGACAAATTTTTAATTTCTTCAACTGCGCTACCTTTTTTTTGTTTTTCTACAGCTGTTTTTCCTTCACCCATTGAAGAAGTATAAATTTGACGATTTCCAATAATTGTTTTAGTTGAAGTAAGATTTAAACTTTTTATAAAATCATTTGTTTTATTTATAAGCTTTGATCTTTGACTAGATCTATTAATTTGTACTAAAATTTTTTTATTTGCTTTTTGTGCTATTTCAACTATTGCACCAGTTGCCCAAAAATCAACATGTGAAGCTGCCATAGGTATTAATACTAAATCTGCTGCTTCAATAGCGGGTCTTGCATCTGATTCAATTTTTGGAGGAGTATCAATAATAACGATATCATGATCATTTTTTAGCGTTTTTGACTCATATTGTGCACCCCATAAGCTTGCAGTTTTGAAGGTAAGGTTTTCATTAGAAATTTTTTTTTCTGAACGTATCATAAACCATTTCCCTAAGCTTCCTTGAGGATCTGTATCAATTATCGCCACTTTTAGATTGTGATACTTTATGAATGCCATTGCTAGATGCACTGCAAGTGTAGTTTTTCCAGTGCCTCCTTTTTGTTGTGAAATGGTAATTACTTTAGATAACATCAATAGACATTATAATATTGTTTAAAAATATTCAGCAAAATTGAGATTACACAAGAACCATGAAACACATTAATCACAAATTGACTTAATAGTATCTAATTCTAGTGTTGATTGAATTTATAAAATAACAATTTTAAATCTGATTGATTGTCAGTAAATTATTTATCTACATATAAAAATTATATATTTAAAATATTAATACTTTTTATTTGCTTTGCGCGTCATTATATCTTTAAATGTGATCTGAAAGGGTAAGAAATATCGCTAATGAATAAATTATTACTTCCACAAGACATTGTTGGTGGATCATTTTGGTTAATTTCAGTTGCAATGATAGGTGCTGCGATATTTTTCTTTCTTGAAAGAGGTCGACTATCTCCAAAATGGGGTACAGTGATGAATTTAGTTGGCGTTATAGCTTTAATGTCATCTATACATTATTTCTATGCAAAAAATTTATGGGTTTTGAATGGTCAAGCTCCAACGGCTCTTAGATATATTGATTGGTTGCTAACATTTCCTCTTTCTATACTCACTTTTTATGTAATGCTTAAGTCAGTTACAGATATTAAGCGAGGAATGTTCTGGAGACTGTTGGTTGGGACCTTGGTTTGGGTTGTAGCGCAGCTTTTAGGAGCGTACGGCTACATGAGCGTAACACTTGGCTTCTTAGTTGGTATTGTTGGGTGGCTTTATATTATTGGTGAACTTTATATGGGGGATGCGGGTCGAACAAATGCATCATGCAACAATGAGAGTGTGCAGATGGCATTTTTTGCAAATAGACTAATAATAACAATTGGTTTTTCAATTTATCATATTGGGTATTTTATTGAACATTTAGCAGGTGGCGCCAATATTAACAGTTTAAACATAATCTACAATTTAGCTGATGTTTTAAATAAAATTATTTTTGGAATGATAATTTATAGTGCGGCTTTAGAAGATACAAAAAAAGGTAATAAGAATTAAGGGGGAATAATATATGACTAAAGGAGCAGACATAATAGCAGCAATAATTTTAGTTGCACTTGGAATAGCAATCATAGTTTATTTGTTACACTGGTTGTACAGAAGATCTTCTAAAGAAGTTTCATTTGTACGTACAGGTATGCTTGGAGAAAAGGTTGTTATATCTGGAGGAGCTTTTGTACTACCTATAATTCATAATATTACTCAAGTTGGAATGCGTACTTTAAGTCTAAGTATTAAGAGAGCAGCAGATAAGTCTTTAATCACAAAAGATAGAATGAGAGCAGAATTAGTTACAGAATTTTTTACCAAAGTGCCACCAGAGGCAAAAGCTGTGTCAACTGCAGCACAAACTTTAGGAAATAGAACTCTTGATCCAGAGCATTTAAAAGAAGTGGTAGCAGGTCGGTTTGCCGATGCATTAGGAGAAGTTGCCGCAAAAATGACTCTTGATGAGATACAAGAAAATCGTGGACAATTTGTTAAAGAAGTTGCGAAAATCGCAAATGAGTCAATAGGTCATACAGGATTAGCACTAGAAACAGTATCTATAATTTCTTTAGACCAAGCACCTATTGAAATGTTTAATCCGGCTAATACTTTTGATTCTCAGGGTTTAACACAATTAACCGAACAAATAGAATCTAGAAAGAAAAAAAGAAATGACATTACTCAAGATACAAAAATCTCTATTGAAAATAAAAACTTAGAAACAATCCAAAAAGAATTAGAAATTAAGAAAAACGAAGAATTTTCAAAATATCAACAAGAAAGAGAAATTGCTATTCAAAAAGCCAAAGAAAGAACGGAAACAATAAAAGAAAAAGCTGAAAAAGAGAGAGAAGCTGAAGAAGCTGAAATAAGAAATCAAGAACAAATTGAAGTTGCTAAAATTTCTCAAAACCAAGTTATCGAAGTTGAAAGAAAATTAACCGAAACAAGACTTGTTGAAGAAATTGAGAAACGTAGAAAAGAGCAAAATGAGTTAGAAAAAAACTCAGCTTTTGAAATAAGACAAAAAGATTTAGAAACAGAAGTAAAAATTTTAAATCTTGATAAAGAAAGTGAATATGCTCGATTAGAGAAACAAAGAAATGTTGATGTAAAACGTGCGCAAGAAAAAGCAACAATAATTAAAGAACAATCTGAAAGACAAAAAGATTCAGAAGAAGCTCAAATTATTTCTGAACAACAAATTAAAAATGCTAAAATTGAACAACAAAAAAATATTGATACTCATAGAATAGAATCTGAAAGAGTAGTTAGACTTCTTGATATAGAAAAAGCCAAGAGATTAAGTATTGAAGAACATCAAAAAAACCTTGAGATAATTAATAAATCTAAACAAGTGTTAAAATCTAAAGCAGAAGAAGAAAATACAAGAGGTAAAGCAATTGAAGCAGAGGAACGAGCTAACTCAGCAAGATATGTTGAGAAAGCACAAGGTATTAAAAAAGTTGATGTAATTTCAGCTGCTTCTAAAGCTGAACAAGAAAGACACTCTACTATGGCAGCTAAATTAAGATATGAAATAGATGCTGCTGGTAAAGAAGCATTAAATTCTGCGGAAAATCTTAGAAGTGATGCAAGTAGAAGAAGTGCTTTACGTTTAAAACTTGCTGATAAAATTGAGTCTATTATTAGAGAAAGTGTCAAACCAATGGCTAACATTAATGACATTAAGATAATTGATGTTAATGGTTTGCCTGGATTTAGTGGCACTTCAGAAGGTTCAGGTGGAGGAGGTACTAGCGAAAAAGTTAGTACAAAAGATGGGTCAAAAGGTGGAAATTTAGCTGACAATGTTGTTAGTTCCGCGCTTCGTTATAGAGCTCACCAACCTTTTTTAGATGGTTTACTCAAAGAAATAGGAATGGCTCCTGGAGAAGTTAGTAATATTAGAAATATTTTAGGAGACTATGAAAATCCAAAGAAAGACTTCCATATGAATTTTGAGAAAGATCCAACTAAGGGAAATAAAGATTCTAAGTAAATAATGAATAAAGATAAAATATGAGTAGTGATTTAGATAATTGGGCAAAAAAATATGAGGACCTTACAAATAGTGATGCAACTATTGCTGCTATGGCTAAATATTATTCATGTTCATTTATGTTCGATATGGAAAAAGCAAAAGTAATTATAGAAATGCATGACGGTAAAGTAAAACATATCAACACTAATCCAGGACCTTTAGATCCATATGATTTTGCTCTTAGAGCTTCCGCAAATACATGGAAAGAGTTTAGTCAACCTATTCCTAAACCAATGTATCATGGAATATGGTCTGCAAGTTTTAGAAAAGATCTTAAAATTGAGGGAAACCATTTAATTTTAATGCAAAATCTAAGAAATTTTACAGTTCAGTTTGAACTACTTAGAAAATCTGGAGTGCCAGTTTAAAATGATATTTTGTAAATTTACAGGAGATTTTAAATGGTAAAGCATCACGATGTTGTTGGTCGATATGTTACAATCGAAGTGGATGATTGTGAATATAAAGTTTTTTACCTTCAAAATGGCAAAGGAATACCATTAATTTGTCAGCATACAGCTGGTTGTCACAACCATCAATGGAGAGGATTGCTTGAAGATGAAGAGATTATTAAAAACTATAATGTAATAGCTTATGATTTACCAAGACATGGAAAATCTGACCCACCACATAATAAAGAATTCTGGAAAGAAGATTATAAATTAACTGCAGATCATTTTTGTAATTTCATAGTTAAACTTTGTGAAGCACTTGATTTAAAAAATCCTATATTTATGGGATCATCTTTTGGAGGAAATGTAGCGCTGCAATTAGCTCTGCGTCACCCAAATAAATTTAGAGCAGTAATCCCAGTAGAAGCAGCAGATCATGCTCCTGGATTTTATTTAGACTGGTGGAGACACCCTCATGCTAATGCAGCACAAGTTTGTGGAAGTGGTACATGGGATTTGATGGCACCTCAGTCTCCAGAAAAAGATAGATGGCTGACTTGGCATTATTACACCCAAGGATCTGAAGCATTTAAAGGAGATTTACATTTTTATTCAGTTGATCATGATTTGAGAAATGAATTAAAAAATATTGATGGTCACAAATGCCCGGTTATTATGATGACAGGGACTTATGATTATCTAACTCCTCCTGAAGCAACAGAAAATACAGCAAGACAAATAAAAGGTGGAGTTTATATTGAAATGCCAGATATAGGTCATTTTCCCATGAGTGAAAACCATGAATTATTTAGAGTATATTTAATAGAAGCTTTAAAAATTATTAACGAAAGAACCAATAAATGATGAAAGAAAAGACAGGAACACAACTAAACCAGGCTCATTCAAGTGTAGATGATTTTAATACAAAAAAATATGTCTTGCCTCTATTGCGAGATGAAAAAACTAGGAATAGATTGATAGAAGAGCATAGAGCTTGCCCTGTTGGTAGAGCCCCGCACAATGGCCAACCAATGGTTGAGCATAGTAAAGATTTGATAAGAGTGTTAGATAAATTAAGAAGACAGCCAATGGCTGGTAAATTACTTACTGTATGTAAAAAACCTCATGAAGATTACAGAATAGGAATTGCTAGTGGGGTTAGAGGACAACCAGTTGAAATTTTAGAAGAGTCATTTTCATCAGAAGAAGCTTGTGAGCATGCAATTTTTTTGAAAAGAATTGTGGCACTTTTAGAAAAGTATGCAGAATAATAAATATTTAGAGAAGGTATAATATGTTAAGAATTACAGGATATAGTGATAAGTACCAAGCCTTTCCAGGTGAAAAAATTCAATTTTATGTAAACTCAGAAAAAAAAGAAAATTATGATGTTCAGATTGTAAGATTAATTCACGGAGATACAAACCCAGAAGGACCAGGTTATAAAGAGGAAGAAATAGGCGCAACATGTAATAAATCTTACCAAGGTAGAAACCAAAAAGTTCATGGTGGCTCTTATGTGATCATTCCTCAAGACGATCGTTTAAATGTAAAAAGTTTTACACTACAAGCCTACATATTTCCAACCACTCCAGATAAAGGCAAACAAGGAATTTTAACAAAATGGAATGAAAAAACTAGCAGTGGCTATGGTCTATTTATAGATGATAATTCTTGTCTATCAGTAATGATAGGAGATGGTCAGGGACAAGTTATGAACTTATCTAGTGAAAAAAAATTAATGAGAAAAGTATGGTACCTTGTAGCTGTTAGTTATGATGCTGAAACAGGGAAGATAAAACTTTATCAAGAACCATGCGTTACACCTACAAACGCTGGATTAGGAATGTCGCTATTACATCCAGCTGATGAAACAACTGCATTTGTGGAGGCTACAAATAATTTAAAACCAAGAGCTAATGATGCTCCTTTTTTAATATCTGCATCTACAATTAATGATCATTCAGGAAGACATATACATGGAGCTCACTACAAAGAAGCTTTGACACCTATTGAATTACCTGAGCAAGGATTTATTTATAATGGAAAAATTGATCGACCAAGATTAAGTAAAAAAGCGCTATCAAAATCAGAAATCGAGTCTTTAGCTAGAGGGTATGGTGGTTGTTCAGCAGAACTTAGATCTGAGGTTGTTGGAGCTTGGGATTTTCATGCAAATATAACAAATAATATTGCATCAACCCATATTATTGATACGACTTCAAATCATTTAAATGGATTTATTGTAAATTTACCAGTTAGAGGAATGACGGGATATAACTGGACAGCTGATGAAATGGTTTTTCATCATAAGCCAGAAGAATATGGGGCTATACATTTTCATGATGATGATATTGATGATGCTAGATGGGAAGTTGACTTTACTTTTGAAGTTCCTGATATTATTAAAAGCGGAATTTATGCAGCGAGACTTAGAATTAATGGAGAAGATACACCTGAAACAGAAGATTTTATCCCTTTTGTAATTAAACCACCAAAAGGTAAAACAACCTCAAAAGTTTTATTTGTGCTTCCATCAAATAGTTACATTGCATATTCAAACGACAATTTAGCGACTAATTCTGTAGTTGCTGAACTACTAGCAGGTAAAGTTCCAGTTATGTCTGCAGCAGACTTATATTTAAATGAACATAGGGAGTATGGTTTATCAACTTACTCTTTGCATTCTGATGGAAGTGGAGTTTGTTATTCTTCTAGACTTCGTCCAATACTTAATATGAGACCTAAATACAGACATTGGCTATCTCCTTCTTTATGGCAATTAAATGCAGATCTTCATTTAACAGATTGGCTTGAAGAAAAAAATATAGATTTTGATGTAATGACAGATGAAGACTTACATGTTGAAGGTGTTGATTTATTAAATCGTTATCAAGTTGTTTTAACTGGATCACATCCTGAATATAGTTCAGAAAAAATGTTAGCAGCTTATGAATCGTACCAATTAAATGGAGGTAGATGGATTTATTTAGGAGCTGATGGTTTTTATTGGATTAGCGAGTACCATCCGGACAATCTAAACATAATTGAAGTAAGAAAAGGAGAAGCTGGTACAAGAGCATGGACTGCAAATCCTGGAGAATATAACAATGCATTTGATGGAAAATTTGGAGGAATGTGGCGTGCAAGAGGAAGGATACCAAGTAAAGTTTGTGGATTAACATTTACTGCTTATGGTTTTGATGTTTCCTCATACTACAAAAGAGAACCAGATAGTAAAAAACCAGAATGTTCATGGATTTTTGAAGGTGTTGGAGAAAATGAGGTTATTGGTGACTTTGGTTTAGTTGGTGGAGGAGCCGCAGGAGTAGAATTGGATAGATACGATCTAGAATTTGGTACACCACATAATGCTTTCTTACTTGCAAGATCTGAAAATCATACCAACCTAATGTTGCAAGTAAATGAAGAAATTCATTTTTCTGTAAGAGGCTATCATGGTGGTGGAACAGAAAATCCAATGGTTAGAGCTGATATGATTTACTATAAAACACCTAAAGATGGTGCATTGTTTGCTCCAGGATCTCTTTCGTGGTGTGGAAGCTTATCTTACAATGATTATAATAATAATGTTTCTAAAATCTTAGAAAATGCCATTCTAGGATTTTTAAAAGAAGGCCCATTACCATAATGAAAGACCAATTAATCAATAGACCAAAGGGAACAGACGGTAAAGCAATTCTGGGGTCAGATAATACCACAGCTTTAAATCAATTAGAAAAAGTAGCATTGAATGATTTAGATAAAGACAAGATAGGTGATTTGGCAGAATGTCTTTTTGTTCTTAATAATAAAAAATATGGACCTATTCCAGGGGCATATATGGTGATGTGCACAAAACCGGGAAAAGAGTGGTGTGTAGCACAATTAAACGCTGATAGAGCTAAACCATTTATTTTATATGAAGATAAAGTTTTTACTTCAATTGTGGAAGCACAACAAGCTGCAGAAAAAATAAAAAAAGAAAGAGGTGAGACAGCACCAAGACGTTGCACCTAAATAATTTAAAAGAATTCAAGATATGGCTCAATCAAAAGTCCTTATAGAAAATGATAAAACTATAGTGACTGAGTGGTCATTTAAAGTAGGTGATAGTACAGGTCATCATACTCATAAATATAATTATATAGTAGTTCCCATGCTTGATGGAGAATTAAAAATAATAGATAATAAAAATAATGAAACAATTTCAAAACTCACTAAAGGTGGCGCTTATTACAGAGAAAAAGGAGTAGAGCATAATGTATTTAATAATAATAACTTTCCTTATTCCTTTATCGAGGTTGAATTAAAAAAATAAAATTATGTCAGAAAAATCTGTTTGGTTGTTTATTTTTATATTACTTTATGCAGCCTATTGTTTTTTTTGGGGTGTGAGAGGATCGAGAAATAATTCTGAAAATGCAGAAAATTATTATTTAGCAAATAGGAGTATCTCTTCATGGGTATTTTTTTTTGCAGCAACAGCAGCAACATTTGCAGGTTTAACTGTAATCTCTCAAACTAGTCTTATCTTTCATGATGGTTTTCAATATGTTGGAACAGCATTTATCGCTATAACTGTTCCCTTAGGAAGTATATTTTTTTTTAAACGACAATGGATGTTAAGTAGAAAGTTTGGATACATAACTCCTGGAGAAATGTATTATGATTATTATAAGAGTGATACAATTCGTATTGTTTCAGTTTTAGTAACTTTTTTTTTCGCAATACCCTTACTTGCTGTTTTATTTGGCGCTACAGGCTATCTTATAAATACATTAACAGAAGAATATGTCTCTAGAGAATTAGGCATGTGGGTAATTTCTACTATTGTTTTATTTTATGTAACAAGGGGAGGTTTTAAATCTATCTTTAGTGTAGGAGTAGTACAATCTTGGCTTTATTTTTTAACAATAATAATATTAGGGTTAATTACTTATTCTTTTATAGGAGACATCGAAATTTTTGGTAAATCTTTAGCAAAAGTAGCAAGTACAAAAATTAGTTTTTGGGGAAACACCAATGGATATGGAGGAGGTGATTATAATGGTTATTTTGCGTTACCTGGAGTTATCCAATGGGTAGCAGGATTAGGTAAAAATGAAGCGGTAGGAGGTCCTTGGACAGCGATGATGATTTTTACTTTTACAATTACTTTTATGGGGATAGTCCTTTCGCCGTCATTTTCAATGTTAAGTTATTCAGCCAAACATCCAAAAGCTTTTTCTTATTATCAAATATGGGGATCAGCAGTTATTGTTGGTTTATTGTTGTTTATATTTACAACTTTTCAAGGAATTGGAGCTAATTTATTAGGAGCAAATGCTGAAATTAATAGCAACGGTCTTTTTATAAATAAATTGTTGCCAGAAGTTTCTAATAAAGATCACTCATCAATTATTTATCACATTATAAGTTTAATGGATAAGCATGCCATTTGGTTAACTGGTCTATTAGCTGTAGGATTGGTTGCGGCCCTTCAGTCTACAGCAGCCGTTCTCCTAATGACATCAGGAAGTATTGTTACAAGAGATTTATATAAAGCGTACGTTGGCAAAAACATTAGTTGGGAAAAAGAACTTGGTGCAGCCCGTATAATAATGTTGTTAATATTTTTAGCATCACTTTATTTAGCTACATTTGCAAAACCAGCGATGATTATTTTTAGTGGAATTTCGATTGCTATAGCATTTCAGTTTTTAATAGTTTTACTTGGTCTTGTCTGGTTTCCTTGGATAACAAGAGGTGCCGCAATATCAGGAGTAATAATTGGAATAATAATAGTTATTTTAACTGAAACTATTGGTCAGCAAATATCAGGTAATAGATTGCCTTGGGGAAGGTGGCCTTTTACTATACACTCTGGTGTGTGGGGCTTGCTATTCAACGTATTTATTTGTTTTTCAGTTTCTGCTTTTTCATCGTTAACAAAAATTGATTCAGATAGAGAATATCGACAAAAATTTCATGATTTTTTAAATGAGCATATGGGTCTTCACCCAAGTAGAACCAAATTAAGATCATTTGCATATGTTATATCTTTAATATGGTTATTCTTTGGTGTAGGCCCTGGTCAAGTACTTGGAAATAATTTTTTTGGAGCTCCAGACGCAGGATATGAATTTTGGATTTTAAAAATACCTTCTTTATGGGGCTATCAATTAATATGGTGGTTCTTTGGAATTGGTTTAATTTGGTTTTTAGCAAGTAAAATGGATTTATCAACTTTACCAAACAAGCCTATAAAATCTGGTGATCTTCATAAACATCCAGATGAAGTTTCAGGAGAGAAAAATTATTTAGATAATTTAGGAACAGGCTATGGTTGGATTTTAATATTAATAGGTATGGCTATATTTTCAATAATATTTTATGTATATTATGTTTAGGTTTTTATGAGTAAAGATAATTTTATATTTAATACAACTTCAGGAATTAGGTTTGGTAGTGGAATGTCAAAGCTATGTGCTGAAGAAGTTTCTAAAAAATTAGGACCTAATATTTTATTTATTACTGATAAAGATTTAATGTTATTAAAATTAACAGAGCCTACTCTAAATGAATTAAGAAAATTTTCATCTTTAGTCGAAATATTTCAAGATGTTGAGGCTGATCCATCTATTAAAACACTTTTGAATGCTATTGAAGTTGGAAAAAAGATAAATGCTACTGGTGTTATAGGATTTGGTGGAGGCTCTTCAATGGATGTTGCTAAATTAGCCTCTTTAATTTTAGGTTCAAATGAGAATATTGAAGACGCCTGGGGTGTTTCCAACGCTAAAGGCCCAAGATTACCATTAGTTTTAGTACCAACTACTGCCGGGACAGGTTCTGAAGTAACTCCTATTTCTATTATTACAGTTGGGGAAGAAGAAAAAAAAGGTGTTTCTTCACCAATAATTTTACCTGATATTGCAATTTTAGACCCAGATTTAACAATTGGACTGCCAGCACACACAACTGCAGCAACAGGCATAGATGCAATGGTTCATGCTATAGAGGCTTATACCTCAGCAAGCAAAAATAATAATCCAATCTCAAAAATGTTAGCCATAGAGGCACTAAAACTTTTGGCTGGCTCACTTGAAAAAGTAGTATTTGATGGATCTGATATTGAAGCAAGAGGTAATATGTTAATTGGAGCAATGTTAGCTGGTAAAGCCTTTGCAAATTCACCTGTGGCAGCAGTGCATGCTCTTGCTTATCCTATTGGGGGCACTTTTCATGTATCACATGGGTTATCAAATTCACTAGTTCTTCCCTACGTATTAAGATTTAATAGTGCTGATAGCAAAACAACTAAAAACTATGCAGAATTAGCACCGTTTATTTTTCCAGATATTAATACCGATCAAGGCAACCAAGCAGTATGTAAAGAATTTATTGATCAATTAGAACTTTTATCAAAAAAAATTGGACTGCCTCAGAAATTAAGAGAGGTAAATATCCCAAAAGATGCATGTAAAAAAATGGCTTCTGATGCGATGAAACAATCTCGTTTATTGGTTAACAACCCAAGAGAAGTAACAGAAAATGACGCACTAAATATTTATGAGGCTGCCTGGTAGTAATTCTTATGGAACAAAAAAATAAAGATATATTTGAACATACAACAAAGTTTAATACCGGTATTCGGTTATACATGTTTCAGACAGGATCTATTAAAACTAAAGTAAAATTTATTAAGATGAATCAAGGAGAAGAACCTTATGAAATTCCTGTTCCATGGTTTTTAATCAAACATCCTCAAGGAGATGTTATTATTGATGGTGGAATGCCAATTGAAGCAGCTCTTGATAAACATAAGCACTGGGGCTCTGTGGCTGATGTTTACGACCCAGTTATGAAAGTGTCAGAATGGTGTAGAGATCAAGTAAAAACTGTTAATACAAATCCAGAAGATGTAAGAAATGTTATCCAAACTCATTTACATTTAGATCATTCAGGTGCAATAGGACACTTTCCAAATGCAACACATATAACTCAGAGAATAGAATATGATTATGCGTTTAATCCTGATTGGTTTTCACAACCGGCTTATGTAAGAGAAGATTTTGATAAACCCAATATTAGATGGAAATTTTTACAGGGAAAAAAAACAGATTATTTTGATTTGTATGGTGATGGAGTTATAAAAATAATATTTACACCAGGACATACACCAGGTCACCAATCTGTATTGCTTAATTTGCCAAAAACAGGTCATATGTTGTTAACGGGAGACGCCTGTTACACGGGTGATCATTGGTGTGATCGATGTTTACCAGGGCTTGTTGCCTCAGCTTCCGATGCTGCAGATTCTGTTGCTAAGTTAAGAAAGATTGCAAAAGAAACTAATGCGAAAGTTGTTTGGGGTCATGATCCAGTCACATGGTTGGATTGGAATAAGGCGCCAATGTTCTACTACGACTAATTGAAAATTATTTTGCCTCAACAGGAATTGTTGATCTCATGAAATCTTTTGTTCTAAAATTGTTTAACCAATTCACTAGATTGGGAGAATATTTTTCCCATTGATTGTTAAGTCTAAAGTTAGTGTATTCTAATGCACAGGCAATAGTTATTTGATCCATAGTTAAATAGTCTTCATTGTAGTTTTTCCAATTATCTTCAAGCCACTTAATAGTTCTTCTAATTCTTATTTCTTGTTTGTTAATAAAATTTTTACTTTTTTCATTATCTGGTCTAATTATTTCCATTCGTCTTTCCAAAACAGACTCCATTAAACCGTTAGCAACTGAAACTATTGAGATAATTTTAAAATAGTCATCTTTAGGAAAAAGAGTTTTTTTATTTGAAATTGAATCCAAATAAAAACAGATATTATCACTATCTATAATTGTTAAATCATCAACAAGAAGAGTTGGTATTTTCCTCAAAGGATTATGTTTATCTAAAAAATCAGCTTCTTGAATCTTGATTATTTTTTCTTCTAAATAAATTTCTTGAACTAAAGATGTAATTTTTGTTTTTCGTCCAAAAGGGGAATTTGGGCCATTAAATAATATTATCTTATTTACCATAAATCTACAATTTACAAATAAGAGAAAACATATTGATTACTAAAAAAGTTAATATTTCTTCTTTAAAGTCTTCATAATTTATCTTTTTAATATCAACTGACGACAAAGCAACATCAACTAAACTTTTGGTATCTTCAGTGGATATGCCAATTTCTTCAGAAAGATCTTGTATGATTTCTGAGTAAGATTTTATATTTTTCATAAATTGATAATTTTATTCAATAATAATAGCTACCGTTCCTGGGTCTACTGCTTCTTGATCATTTACAATGTTGACCTCGATAACTTTTCCATCAACAGGTGAATTATGATGTACTTCTGTTTTCATTACTTCCATAATAAATAAATCATCATTTTTTTTAACAAGATCTCCCACTTTAACTAAAACTTTCCAAATATTACCTGGCACTGTTGTTTTTACTTCGGTTGTCATATTTTTATATTCCTTCCATTTTAATTTTAGTCAAAAAAACGAACTTTCATATTTTTAATACCTTTTTTTTCCATCATTTTTCGTCTAACTTTTTCTTCTAGTTTATTTTTTTCAAAATCAACTATTTTGATTGAACCAATTTTTTTTGTTATTTTATTATTATCCACTGATTTATTATCTTCATGGGAAACGAGACTCTCCTCGCTACAGATAATTGATTGCTCAGCTCTTAATAATTGTGCTTTTTCAACAGAAATTTCAACAAATTTAAAAGTATCTCCAGGTTTAGCTTGTCCTAATTTCCAAAATGCTGACGATGGAACGGTATATGGATTAATAAACCCACCCATGCTAGGACCATCGTTAACAAGTATAATTGGAGTTTGTCCAGCAAGATTAATTGCTCCAGCAGGATAACCTTGATCAATGATATTTGATGGTTCTGATCCATGCTCAAGACTTTTATTTGTTGCTTTGTCTGAAAAAGTTAATTTTGGTCCATCTAATCTATAGCCTGTTCTGTCGCTTTTTGCTTGTAGCTTCCATTTAGAATTAAGAAAAATCTCATGTCCTTTTTCATCAACCCAATCATCGTTTGGACCTCGAACAACTTCAATAGACCAATTTTTATCATCAGAAATTATTGGTATTGAATCTTTTTTTATTTTTCTAAGTTGGATTTTTTTGTTTTTCCCTAATGGTATAATTTGATTATCTTGTATAGCTCTACCTTCAATTCCACCCACACCTGCTTTATGAAATGTTGATCTTGAACCAAGCCATGGCTCGCTATTAATACCACCTGAGAAAGCAATATATGATCTAGCTCCTACAGTAGCAAATGCCATTTCTAAAGTTTGATTTGCTTTAATTTCAATACTTTCCCACATTGGTATAAGTTCACCATCTATTTTTGGAGACATGTTTGCCCCTGTGATTGCTATTACTCTGTCACTTTTAAATTTAAGTGTTGGTCCCATAAACTGACATTCTAATGCTGCTTCACCAGGTTCGTTTCCAACTAAAATATTTGCAAGTCTGAAAGACCAACTATCCATAGGACCTGAAGCTGGAAACCCTTGATTTAAAGTTCCAATTCTTCCAGGGTAATCTTGGATAGATGTTTCTAGACCTTTTTTAATTACCTGAGCCATAAAAATTAAAATCTTTTTGTTTTATCAATTGTTGTTAGCCATTTTTTATAATTTTTGACTGAAAATTTTTGATATTCAATAATGTTGTAATCATAAGATTTATCTTTTATTTTATTTGCGACATGATCAAATTCTTCATAGCTAGTTGGTACAAATTTTACTCTGTCACCTGGTTTGAACAAACATATGCTTTCCTCAAATACAGAAAAGCTTTTTTGAGTATCCCAAATAGGCACTGGTATAATTCCAAATATTTGATAACCACCTGGTAATCTATCTGGATAAATTGCAGTAGAAGTTCCACCCATACCCACAGCACCTTTTGGTGTCCATGTTCTCGGTGGATTATATTTTGGTGCAGTTAGTTTACATCTAGGATCAAGAGGCATCATAAATGGGAGTCCTGGCCAAAAACCTAGTGCCGAAACCCAGTATTCAGTTCCAGAATGTACTCTTACAAATTGTTCGGTATTTTCTAAATTATTTAATTCTACGATAAATTCTGGATCAGGTGTTTTTTGAGCAATTTTACTAGAATAATCATCAATACATTCTTTTGTCCATTTATCGAGATAAACAGTGGGAAATGAAAAAATTCGACTATTAATCTCAATATCATCAGTTGGACCTAAGGATTTAATAAGTGATTTCATTTCATTTTTTAAATCATTAAATTTTATTTCATCAGGATTGTAATGAATAAGCATTGAGGCAAAACATGGTGCAGTTTCATATATGCCCTTAATTTTATTATCATGAATAGCTTTAGCTAGGTTTTGTGCAGTAAAATTAATCTCAAGATCCATCAGGTTACCAAATTCAATAAACATATATTTATCTCCACCTGGTTTGAAAATTGGTTCATCGTAAACTTTTCCAATAATATTCTTAATTGATGTTTTCTTGTCAGCTTCATTATTTTTACTTAAAATATTTTTAAATGCTTTGAAGTCTTTTTCTGTATACAGTTTAGAAGAGCGATCTTTTGGTGATTGAGAAGCTATTTTTTGAAAAGCCTTAACATCTTTTTCAGTATATTTTTGAACAATCTTTTTTTGGGTTTTAGAGTCATTTTCAATTTTTTCGATAGTTTCCATTTTTTCTGTAAATAATGATAAATTATTTTCAATAAATTTTGTATTATATAGTGAATTTTCAAAAGATTTATTTTTTAAAACTGAAATTAAAAAAGATTTGTTTGTATTTATTCCCTTAATTTCCAATTCATTTAAATATGAGATCATATTTCTTATACATTCTGTTCTGCTCACACCTTTTGAAATAATTTTTGCAATCATAGGATCATAATAGAAAGAAATTTCATCTCCTTCATCAACACCAATATCCAGTCTGATATTTGGAAATTTATTATGTGGAATATTTAATTTAGTTATTTTTCCAGGCGAAGGAAGAAAGTTTTTTGATGGGTCCTCAGCATATAACCTACATTCAATTGCGTGACCTGATTTATTAATACTATTTTGATCTATTAGATTACTATCTAAGTTTAAAGCAAAATTAATTTGCATTGCAACTAAATCAAAATTAGTAACAGTCTCTGTTACTGGATGCTCTACCTGAATTCTTGTATTCATTTCTAAGAAATAAAATTTTTTATTATCTATGTCGTATATATATTCTATTGTTCCTGCTCCTTCATATTTTTGATTAGTTACAAAATTTACTGCACTTTCAGCCATCTCATCAATAATAGATTTTTCAATTTGTGGTGCAGGACTTTCTTCTATAATTTTTTGAAAACGTCTTTGTATTGAGCAGTCTCTTTCATAAAAGTGTAAAGCTTTTTTTTCACCAAAGCCAAATACTTGGATTTCAATATGTCTTGCATTAGATATAAATTTTTCTAAAAAAATATCACTGTTACCAAAAGCTTTTTTTGCTAAGTTTTTAGTTTTTTCAATTGATTGAATTAGTTGCTCATAGTTGTTTGCAATTTGCATTCCAATTCCACCACCTCCAGCACTTGCTTTTATTAAAATTGGATAACCTATTTCATTACATTTCTTTTCAAGATCTGCATCATCTAATTCACTATTGTTTAGACCTGGACAAATTGGAAGATTATTTTTTATAGCTAGTGCTCTTGCTATATCTTTATTACCCATTGATATAATGGTGTTAGGTTTTGGGCCTATCCAAGTTATCCCAGAGTCTATTACATCTTGTGCAAATTCAGCATTTTCAGCCATAAAACCATAACCTGGATGAATAGCATCTGCATTTAATTTTTTTGCAACCTCAATTATTTTTTTTGGTAAAAGATAGCTTTCCTGAGCTTTTGAACCACCAATGTGAATGGACTCATCAGCATCTCTAACATGCTTACTATTTTTGTCTATATCAGAATATACAGCAATTGATTGTAAGTTTAGTTTTTTACAACTTTTTATAATTCTACAAGCTATCTCACCCCTGTTAGCTATTAGAATTTTCTTCATTTATTAAGAGCTAATTTTATGCTTTTAATAATTTCAACTGCGTTAGGAGTATCTGAGTGTACACAAATAGTATCACAACCAACATCTATATCTTTGCCTATAGTATTTGTAACTCTTTTTTCTGATAAAGCGCGTAAGACACGATCAGTTGCAATTTTACTGTCATAAGAAGCATTTTTACCTTTCGCTATTACTAATTTTCCATTCTCATCATAATCTAGATCAGCATAAAATTCTGCAATAAAATTTAAACCTCTTTCATCTTTATAAATTTTTTCATGACATGTATTGGCCATTCCAAAAATACTTACATCAAAAGTTTCAACAGCATCTGCAATGGCATGTGCCATGTTTTCATCTTTTGCAGCCATAACATATAATGATCCATGAGGTTTAATATGATTTAGAGGCATATCTTGTTCATCTAAAAATGATTTTAAAGCACCAACCTGATACATGATCATACTTTTTATATCTTGTCTTGGCATTTTCATTTCTCGCCTCCCAAATCCTTGTAAGTCAGGAAAAGAAGGGTGGGCACCAACTTTTACACCATACTTTTTTGCAAGTGCCACAGTCTTTCTCATATGATTTGGGTCTGAAGCATGAAATCCACAAGCAACATTTGCAATATCTATCAAGGGCATTATTTCTTCGTCATTACCAGCTCTATAAATTCCAAAGCTTTCACCCATGTCACAATTTAATTTTGTCATAAAAATTTTACCCTTCGTTTTATATTTGACTTCTTATATGAGGTGACCTAGCGTAAAGAGCTACCATTGGGATAATTAATAATCCAAGGATAAATTGTTGTGCTTCCCAACTTAAACCCCACCCAATTAGAACGGTTGTAATTATTTGTAAAATAAGCACTCCAATAACACTTAATCCATATCCTCCAGAACCACCTAATAATGAGGTACCTCCAATAACTACAGCAGCTATTGTAGTAAATAAATATATATCTCCAGCTCCAACATACCCTCCGCCACTCCAACCAAGAAGTAGTATGCCTGTTAAAGCAGAGAAGAATCCACTAATTACATAGGCTCCAATCCAGTATCCTTTTTCAGAAATTGATAGTCTTGAAGAAGATAATCTACTTCCTCCTAAAGCATATAAATGTCGACCCCATTTTGTTAATCTTAGCGCAACAATTACAAGAATACTTACAACTATCCAAATTATAATTACAGGAGGTATTGGAAGACCAACAGTTTTACCACCCATAGATGCTAAATTTTGCATCCAATCTGGAACTACACCAAATACAGTTCCAGCTGAAAAAGTTCCCATAGAAACTAATATTTGAACCCCGCCTTTAACAAAAAATCCAACACCCAAAGTTAAAATTAATGCTTGTCCTTGAAGCCTAAAACTTAAAACACCGTTAACAAACCCTATTAAAGCTCCTAATAATAATATTACTATGCAGGCCAACCAAGGTGAAACTCCTTTAGAAATCAATGACATTAATGCAACATTCATTGAACCAATAACAAAAGGGATGGATAAATCTAGACCTCCTAAAAGTGCAACAAAAGTTTGTCCAATAGTCGCTAAACCAAGAAATGCAGCAAAGACCAACATTGATTTCATGTTCATGGTAGTCAAGAATCCAGGAATAGTTAAGGATCCAATAATAAATAATCCAATCAAAACTCCTATACCAACAAAAACACTCTTACCTCCTTTTATATATCTGCTTATGACACCCATAAAAATTACGAATAGCAGAAAGATTAAAAAGGAAACTAATGTTCTTCCAGAAAAGAAATTTTCTGAAATAAAAGACACAAATATAAAAATGAGAATAATACCAAGAAAAGCTATTGTTTTCCATCTATGTTCTCTGATATTTTTAAAGAAGAAATTTTCTTCATTTTCTTCATCTTCTATAATTTCTTCTTTAGGAAACTTAGTAAATATATTTTTTTTTAAATCTTCATTTATCCATCTAACAGAAAAATGATACCATCCCCATAATATTAATCCAGTTACTGCAATAGAGTAGGTGGCAATATTCATCCAATCAGCACCATCGTACCAACCAAGTACAGCAGTTCCTATGCCACAAAGGATTGCAAAAATTAATCCTAATCCTTTAAAGAATAGAAAAGAAGATCTTTTCATTTTACTTCACCTCTTCCCATTGACTTAGTTGTTGGTCACGAGCATTTTTTTCTTTATAGATAGACATGAACTGCCAAACTAAAGGAGTAATAGGTATACCAATTGCTAGTACTGCTAAAATTTTATAAAAAGAATATCCTACAGAATAAAAAATTGAAGACCAAAGAGCTACAGCAAGTATAACTATATAAATATATGGAGCAAATCTTTTGTAATTTGCCTTTTCTCCCATATTTAAAAATAAAAAATATTGAATTAAAAATACACCTAAAATACTAAAGGCTACTTGAGAGTATCCTGAAGTTGCAGTCTCATAGAAAAATCTTTTAGTACCCTCATATTTAACTAGTGAGAGATCTCCAATATTTAATTCATTTATAATTTGAGATTGATAAAGAGATGGGTCGTCACTAATAAAAGTATTTCCACCTATAAAATAAGTGGAAATTATAGCAAGAATACCAAATCCAAATATATAAACATTGGTTAAATTTTTTATTCTGGAGTGAACAAATGGAGCAGTTATAACAAATAGTAGTAAAACCACTAGAATTACGCCATAACCTTGTATTCCAAAATAGCTGTTTTCTGTATTTTCAATTAAATTATTATATGAAATACCTTTTAGAATAATTAAAGACAACGCAGCTAAAAAAAACAGCATTGCTGTCGATTTAGTTCGAGGACTAAATTGAGGTAACATAGCTACTACAATTAGAGAAGCTAGCAACACAACTCCTGCAAAATAAATTATACTATATGCTGTTCCTGAAATAAGAGCACCCTCTGAAATATTAGGTAAATAATTTATTTTTTCTAAACTAAAATATTGAGGAGCAGAAGTCTCAATACTGCTTACCTGATTAGATTGTAATGTTATTTTTTCTGTATCTTTTAATAGATTATTTTCCTTATTATCTGGATCAAAAATTAAACCTGCAGCCATTATTACGACAATAACTACAAAAGAAATAGTAGATGGGCTTCTATGAGCTGATAATAGATAAAATAAAAGAGCAACAAATGCTATTCCTATAATTATATAAAAAACAATCGTTCCTGGTGTTTCATTAAACTGAACTACACCATGCCCTGCAAGAGAACCACCTTTAGCAGTACCTTGGCCAGTTGTAGCATTTCCACTGTCCTCAACAATAATATTTCCTGTTGCATCTACTTTTCTTTCTATTGATCCTCTTGTTTCAGTTTCAGATTTTACATTATTCTCAACAACTTTTTCAACAACAATTGGCTGATCATAAACTTGATGTATCATGACAAACAATCCAGCAAATGCCATTAAAATGAAAAAAACCATTACCGATAAACCTTTTGTTACTCTTGTAACATAAGGAAGTATAAGGCTGACCAATAGAGCTATAACTAAAACTGCACCATAAGATAAGTCAGAAACAAAGCTTTGAAGTCTTTCAAATCTAAAAGTAACCAAGATATAATTTATAAGATATAAATTTAAAGCACCTAGAATTGCACCAAACGCACCACCACGTCCGCCAACCAAACTAGCACCTCCTAAAACTAATGCCGTGATACCTAACAGCGTGTATTTAGTTCCTTGCAAAGGATCTCCAGATCCAACAAGAGCAGTAAAACATATTGCAGAAAGTGCTGCAAAAATTCCTGCTATCATGTGAGCTACAATTCTCACTAAATTAATTTTTACACCACTTGTAAAAGCAGCACGCTCATCTGAACCCATTAATTTTAAATGACCCCAAAATGCAGTGTGAGTAATTATGTAAAATAATATTGTTGCTAAAATCATCAAAAGGAATATTGGGTTTAAAATAGTAAAACCCTCCCCCCAAGGAAGAAGCCAATCAGGAGCTATCCCTCCGGGTCTTGGTAAGATTACTATGTTAATTCCTGCAAATGCTAAATATCCAGCTAGTGAAACAATAATAGGAGACACTCTTACAAAACACACTATTAGAGCATAAAAAAGTTGCCATAATAAACCCATGGCAATTGCATATACAAACCATCCGATAGGCGTTTGCAAATATCCTGCTGCATATAACTGAATACTACTTACATTTATAAACCCCATGAAAGGACCAATAGATAAATCAACTCCTCCTCTTCCCGCCATTGCTATAAATGTCAGAGCATATGTAGTTAATATTAATGGAGCAGTAAGCATTATTGCACTCCCTATGCCTGATTGAGAAATAAGTATCGGACTTCTTATTAGGGCAAAAATTAATAAAGCAAAAAAAATAAAGATAGGAACCATTAGATACTTATTTGACGAAGTATCAGTACTCGATCTATAGGTTTTTTTTAATTTTTCTATTACTTCCATTTTTTTTTAATCAAAATAAACAATTTTTATTTTCTCTATTTGTAATTTGTTTTTAAGTTTTTTTTTATCATCATTTAATTTACTATAATCAATAATCTTAACGTTTGAGTTTTTGTTGCTAATTATTTTTTTCGCTGAATTTTTTATTGGAATTATTTTGTTAAATTCCCCATAGTCATTTGATGAATAGTTAAACTCAGTATCTATATTTTTGTCTAGCTTTTGTTCAGCTTTATCTTCGTAGTTCAAAAAGTTATTAAATTGATCAAATTTTTGAAAATCTGATGAATTATAATATTTTACCTCTTTTTCAGTATCTATTTTTTTAGATAAAGATAAATTTTCATCAGTTTTTATAATATTGTTGAAATAATTTTTATCAGAATTGGCATACCTAATATTACGATCATTAGATTGAGTAATACTTTTAACATTAGAATTAAATTTTCTGAAATTTTTTAATTTCTCAAAATTAATTTCATCTTCAACGTTATAGTAATTATTATTATTTTCTATTTTCATTAAAATGTTTTAATCTTTATCTTAGGTTTATCTTTATCAATATTTTCTTTATCAAAATTTACCACTTTTATATTTTTTGTTAACTTTATTTCATTATTATTTATTGATTTATTTTGAATAGGTGATGAGGGTAGATTTGGTTTGTTTGAAATAGTTGTTTCACCCACTCCTGCTGTTTGACCGAACATCCCTTCAAGCAAAGTATCTGCATTAATTCTGTCATTCTCAAAAATATCAAATACTGTTCCATTTCTAAAAACTATTACTTTTGGACACAGTCCAATGAATTCCTCCAGCTCACTAGATAAGAAAACAACTGTATTACCTTCTTCAACATATTTTCTTAAATGAATATATAGATCTCTTTTAGTGCTTATATCTATACCTCTTGCAGGATCATTTAAAATAAGGACCTTAGGGTGTTGCGCAAAGGATCTTGCAATCATAACTTTTTGTTGGTTTCCTCCACTTAAAGAACCGATTAGGTTATCTCTTGGACCAGTTTTGATATTTAATCTTTCTACTTCCCAGTCAAAAATTCCATTTAACTCCATCCAATTAACAAATCCTAAAAAACCTGCTTTGCTAGTTTTTTTATAAAGAGGCACAACTAAATTTTCATAAATACTTAAGTTAGGAAGTATTCCTTCTTTTTTACGATCACCTGAAACAAAAGATATTCCATTTTCTTTTGCTCCATCTAATGAATTGTATTTTAGAAATTTTTCATTGGTATCTAAAATTTCTAAAGTGCCACCATGAGACTCTTGTACACCTGCTAAGATTTTAACAAAGTCATCTTGTCCATTTCCATCTAAACCTGTTACACCTACTATTTCTCCTTTTTTAACCTCAAAATTTACGGGTTTACTATCTGGCCAAACAACTAAATTTTCAGCTCTCATTACAACTTTATCAGTTTTAGTTTGCATCGCCACGGATATAGATTTTTCCCCTGTTTCTTCTCTTCCTGTCATTAAACCGATTAAATTTTTTTCATTAAGATCTTTTTTTTCTAATACACCAACATCTTTACCGTCTCTCATGACGGTTGCTTTATCACTAATTCTAACTAGCTCAGCAATTCTGTGGGTAACAATAAATATTGCAACACCTCTGTCGCGCAATTCTCTCATCTTTTTAAATAATCTCTCTGTTGAATCAAAATCAAGAGCTGCAGACGACTCATCTAGAATTAACAATTTTGTATTCTCTCTCAAAAATGCTCTTGCAATAGTTATCCATGCTTTTATTGGTAGCGATAAGTTAAATGCTTGTGTGTATGGATCAACATATTCACCAACAAGATCTTCCATAATTTCTTGAGCTTTTAATACTTTTTCTCGTTGTGTTAAATTTTTGTACCAAAAATCATCTGAGCCAACAAATAAATTGTCTACAACTGAAGACTCTTCTGCAATCATTACTTCTTGAAATACAGTTGCTATTCCCATATTTCTAGCCATTACAGGAGAGGTAGGGGTTTGCCCTAGTATTGAAACTTTACCTTTATCTACTGGCAATACTCCAGACATAGTTTTTGCTAATGTGCTTTTACCACAACCATTCCCACCTACAATTGCATGAATTTCTCCAAAATTGGCATTAAAATTCACTCCGTTCAAAGCTTTAGTTACTCCAAAATATTTGTGAACATCTTGGACATAAATATCACCTTGGACAGTTTTAGACTTGTCAGACAACACCTCTTTAGAGGTGTTGTCTTCTATTTTTTTTTCTGCACTCATTACTTAATTAAAAGTACTAGTGAGATTTTGGATCGTATTTAGTTGGATCGCTTGGATTCTCAAAGAATGCTTCTACGTATTCTTTAGGAGCCCATTTATCCATTCCTGGATTATCCCAACCAGTTGAATTTCGATCACAATCTTCATTTAAGATTTCTTTGATTTCATCGAAATTTTTTGTAGCAGGACCAACTAATATAGATTGAATCATCGGACTTTGACCTTGCAAAGTTCTAATCATTACATCCATACCTAGTTCTACTTCATCACCTGGAGGCCATGCATATATCGCTTCATCAATATATCCTGGGTTTTGTCTCCAATAACATAGAGCACCTAGCTCTCCACCCAAAGCTATTGGTGGAATTGGATCAAGTCCAGACTGAAGTAATGCTTGTAACGTACCAGTTTCTCCAGAAGATTGAACGGCAACACCATCAACTTTTTTTGTATTAGTTGATAACCACTGCGACAGTTCTTTTTGAGCAACTTGAGAAGTCCAGTTATGAGCCAATTGTCCTACAACATTTACATCCGGGTATTCTGACAATGCAGCTAGCACCCCTTTGTTTTGTTGGTCGGAAGCTGAATAACCAGGTATACCTTCGATAACTATTACATTACCTTTTTCACCAATAAGTTCTGCCATCCATGCACCAACATAATAACCAACTAATCTGTAGTTAACAGATGTGTTGATTGAATATGGAGATGTTGTGAAGCCAGTAAATGAAAGTGTAGGTATACCCTTTTCCCAACCATATTTAATAGTTGTGTTAAGAGCAGTTATATTTGAGCAACATATAATGATTGCGTCAACTTTTCCTCCATCTATCATTTGTCTCATTTGCTGTATTTGTAATGAATCATCCAAATTTGATTGAGTAATTACAATTTCATCAACCATTCCTAGAGCTTTCCACTTAGGATAAACAACTTCCATAAGTCGTTCCATTGCACCTTTTCTCCAAGTGTTTCCAGCATATGTACTTGCATAACCGATTGTCCATGGTGGTTTACTAGGACTTTTCCATCCCTTCATTACCGCAGGACCTAAAGGCTGATCTTTATCCATAAAGTCCATGTTATAAACATAATCTCTCATTTCTTGAGGAACTTTTTTTAGACACTCAGTACATAATTCTCCTGTATTGGCAGTGCTAAAGATTCCAAGAATCCAAGAAAACATAACAACATAGATGATTTTAGTTATTTTCATTTACCCCTCCTATTATTATTGTTTGATACATACTGTCATGTAAGAAAATTTTTTTCTATGGTTTATATATTTCTATTTTATATATATACTTTTTATTAGTTAAATTTTCGTTTGTTTTAAATGAAAAAAATGTTCTAAAAAGAACATTGTAAATGTTAAAAATAGTTTCTATTTGAAGTTGAATAGTAATTATTTTTAAACATCAAATAATTTCGATATGAAAAAATTAATTTTTATTTTTATTTTTATTTTATTAATTCCGTCGCGAGTTTTTGCAGATTATATTTTGGAACCAGCTAACTGTACTTTAAAAAAGCAAAATAATTGTGGAGCTTACCTTTATAATAACAAAACAGGAGCAACATATTTTTGTAATTTAGAAAAGTGTAACGAAATTATGCCAGCTTTAGAAGAGTTTGGTACTGAAGAAACCAAAGGTTCTAAAGAATCTAAAAAATCAAAAATTCCAAAATTTAAGAAAAAAGAGAAAAAGAAATCTAAAATCCCAAAATTTAAGAAAAAATCTGAATAATTTAGTTTAGTCTTTTGATTTTAATTTTTTAGTTTCCGCGATAGTTATTTCTATCGCCGATCTAATTTCATTGCAAAAATTAAGATCATCCCCAATAAAAGTTCCTTTTATAAAACTTTGGTTAGCTACCCCATTTTCTTTCATAAAATCCATATAGCCAGATACTTGTGAACTCACATTGTTTTGATATTCTTTTTCTACATCTTGATAATTTAATTTTTTTATTTTTGCTAATGTTAGAATGCCAAATGGATACAAGTAATTAGCTGTTGCAAAAAAACTTTTTGATAATTCGGGGTGATCTTCTCGAGTTATTTCTGTTATCGCAGAGTTTAATGAAACACAGCTTTTAATAATCTTGTAAGTTAAATTATCATCTTCTAGAAGTTCCTGTATATTATAAAAACCTAATCGCTCAACTTTTTCAGCTGATAGGGATGTTGTAAAAAACAAAAGAAAAATTAAAATTTTTTTCATTATAATTAATTAGTTTTACCTAGTGTATTTAATAATATTACACCAATTATTATAAAAGATATTCCAATAATAGCATAACTATTTGGTATTTGATTATATTTAAATATTCCAAAAATTGTCACTACCGTAATAGTAAGACCTCCATAAGTAGCATAAGCGAAACCGACTGGTATGATATTCATTGATTTTGATAAGCAAAAAATACAAGAGATAATTGTTATAATACAAAAAATAGTGGGAACAATATTGGTAAAGCTATTTGTTGCTTTTAAAAAACTATTAGATGAGATTCCAAGTATTATTGCAATAATTAAATATATGTATCCATTAATAAGATTCATTTAAATATTAGTAATCTTTATTTTTAAAAAAATCTTTCAAAAAATAGGGTAAACCATCAGGGTTTGTCCATAAACCACTTTTTCCACCTTCTTTAATTAATAGTTTGATGTTATCAATTTTAAGATGTGGATTAACTATTTTACTTAAATCATAAATTGTAATTAATGCTGCATTCACACCCATAATAGCTTCCATCTCTACACCAGTTTTTGCAACCGCCGAAACAACACAAAAAACTTCTAGAGAATTATCTTCATTATTCATTATTATTTTTGTAGCAGTATGATCAATTGGCAAAGGATGACATAAAGGTATTAATTCACTCGTTTTTTTAACACCCAATACAGCTGAAATCTCAGCCAAAGTAATAGGGTCTCCTTTAGGCATTTCTTTATTTTTAATTAATTCAAAAACCTCTTTTCCAACATAAATTTTACCAGATGCTAATGCTCTTCTAAAATTTTCTTTTTTTGATGAAACATTAACCATATTGAATGAGTTTTTTTTAAAAATTTCATCAGCCCAATCCTTTAATTCATTTTGGTTAATTATTTTTAAATTTTTCATATTAACCACCAGTTGTAGATAAATTTTTTGTTAATCCTGTTTCACCAAGTTCTAAATAGTGAGATTCTTTTTTAAGATGTAATTGTTTTAAAATAAGATCTACAAGCTCATTTTTTTGACTATCATTTTGCAACAGGTGTCTAATACTAATTCCAGTATTTCCAAATAAACATAATCGTAAGTCGCCTCTTGAAGTAATCCTTAATCTATTACATGTTTTACAAAAATCTTTAGAGTAAGGAGCTATTACACCAAATTTACCTTTATAATCAGGATGAATAAAATTTAATGATGGACCTGCATCTTTACCAAAGGTTTGATGAATCCAATTATTTTTCTCTAAATAATCTCTAAATATTTTTGAAGAAACATGATTTTTTTTAAAATAATCTAAATTATCTCCAGTTTGCATTAATTCTATAAATCTAAAATCTATCTCGTTATTTTTAATAAAATTTCCAAATTTTTCAAAATCTGCATGTGTATCGTTGAT
>Ga0213868_10000902_pt1 | contig 28963 bp, 52 predicted proteins | sample PICome_9_FD_160087 | JGI IMG/M metagenome (GOLD analysis project Ga0213868, IMG submission 160087) | Coastal seawater microbial communities near Pivers Island, North Carolina, United States - PICO127 | ecosystem: Environmental > Aquatic > Marine > Coastal | place: USA: North Carolina... | reverse complement strand
AGAAACTGGGTGTCTATGGTAAACGAATTAAATTTAAACATAATATACAATGGCTAATACATTAAAATTTGGTAATGGACAATGGGCAACTGGTAACGGAACAGCTCTTGCGTATAATGACGAGAACGCTAACTTTAAACCTCTACCATTTGACTTTACAAGAGCATCAAGTGGAACAACAGTTAATCAATCTGGTTTAATAGAAACAGTAGGTAGTGGAATACCAAGAATTGACTTTCAAGGAAATACTAAAGGTGCTTTATTGTTAGAGCCGAGTAGGACTAATAAATATTTATATAGTCAAGATTTTAGCGATGCTTATTGGACTAAAAGTGGTACAAGTGTAGTAAGTGGTTTTGCTTCTCCAGATGGAACTTTAAATGCTTTTAAATTAATTGGAGATGGAGCAAACTCAACCCATTTATTAAGAAAATATATAGCAGCGACAGCATTAACTAATCACTCATTTTCATTTTTTGTAAAAAAAGGGGAAATAACTAAACTTGGAATACGAGAAGATGCTCAAACGGGTGCTTATGCAAGTTTTAATTTAGAAACTAAAACAATAATTAGTGAAGTTTCAATGACTTTAACTTATGAAGAAGTTGGCGATTATTTAAGGTTAAAAGTAGTCAGTCAAATAGGTAGCAATGGAACTGCTGGATTTACTATTTATATGTTAGATGATGCTTATAGTGGTGGTGTTGTTAATGGCTCAAGAGTTATTCCTAATGGAAGTGGGTTTTTCATATTCGGAGCTCAACTAGAAGAAGGAAGCTACGCTACTTCTTATATACCAACAAGTGGAAGTGCTGTAACGAGAGTGGCTGATGCTTGTAGTCAAACTCCTCCAGATGGTGTTATAGGACTAACAGAGGGCGTTATGTATTTTGAAAGTAATAGTTTATTACCAAGTGGAACAAGGAGTATTGCTCTTGCGTATACAAGTGGTTCTTCGTACTATCAAATATACTTTACTTCTTCAAACCAAATTAGAGTAGATGTAAATGGTGTTTTATTGGTAATAAGCAGTTCAATTAATTTAAATATTTTAAATAAAATTGCATTTGCATATAAAAGTGGAGACAATGCTTTATATATAAACGGAGTTTTAGTAGCATCTTCTGGAAATGCAACAGTACCATCATCTTTAAATGACCTTTATTTAGGTAATTCTCTTGGCAATGAACAATCTGGAAGTTATCAAGATTTTAAACTATACAACACAAGATTATCAAATAGCGAATTAGCAGCATTAACAACAATATAAATTAATAAATATGAAAATTTCAAAATATGAATTTGATGATGAAGCAAGTGCTTTATCTAAAATAGCAGCTTTACCTCATTCAACTGATGAAGATGGTAATTCACATCCTTCGCATAAACACACTATTGTTAAGCTAGGACACATAGTTTTAGAACAAGGAGAATATGATGAAGAAGGAAACGAAACTAAAGCTCCAGTATTATCAGACAAATATTCTGTTGATGTACTATGGAACGAACCAGAAATAACTACAGTAGAACAAGAAGCTGTTTTAGATGAAGATGGTATGGTAGTAACACCAGCAGTAACTTCAGTAGACCACCCTTATGGATGGAAGTCTAAAGCAATAGATTTAGAAGATGAAGGAGTTCACGGATTCTTTGGTGTAACATATCAAGGTAATAAACTATAATGCCAATACCAAAGCCTAAACCAGCAGAAAAGCAAAGCGATTTTATGATTCGTTGCGTTCCTATGCTTATGCCTTATCACAAAAAAGATGAAGCTATTGCTATTTGTTATGATGCTTTTAAAAAGGTAGAATTAGAAAGCTATAACGATTATCCAGATGGTGCAGTAAACAACGCTAAAAGAGCTGTAGAGTGGAAAGAAAAGAATGGAAGTGATTGTGGAACTAGAGTAGGTTGGACAAGAGCTGGACAATTAGCTAGGAGAGAAAACATAAGCAGAGATACTATATCAAGAATGGCAAGTTTTAAAAGACATCAACAAAACAAAGATGTTCCTTATTCAGAAGGATGTGGAGGATTAATGTGGGATGCTTGGGGTGGAAGCGCTGGAGTTAATTGGGCAATAAGTAAACTTAAAGAAATAGATAAAAAATGACACAGATTGGAGAAGATACAAAAGTAACTTTAGATTTAAAAACAATAGGAATGATTGTAGGATTTGCTATTAGTTTATCCTCAATGTACTTCGTTTTACAAGCTGACATTGCAAAAGCTATGACACTTCCAGAGCCAGAGGTAACCTCTACAGAGTTTCAGTATAAAGACCAAATTATTAGAGAAGCTATAATTACAACTCAAGAAGATGTGCAAGAGATGAAGGAAACTTTGAAACTATTAGAAATGAGATTATATGAAATATCTAAAAAATAAATTATGTGTAGCGATTGCCCTATTTGTATTTTCTGTAACTCATAGTCAATCTTATAAAGATGACATTAGTGTTGTATTATATACAGCAGAGTTTATAAAGAATGATGACTTCTCCTTAAAACCATTTAAGGAACATAATATCCATACTTTTTATTTAAGCAAAGATAAAAAGATACACTCAAACGAAAAGATAATTTACTTACCTACTATTTGCCTTTATAACAACGGAGAGCTAATAGAAAAAATAGAAGCTGGTTTATCTATGAAACTACCAGAAAGCACTACAGAAAGAATTCAAGAACATATAGACGAACTATTACAAGATAAATTTTAAGCTATGAAATATTTATTATTATTACTATTTACAATAAACGCTCAAGCAGATATATTTAAGGATGTTTTTAAATATGCTACTTTATATGGAGCATATAGTCAAAGCAATTCTATTCAAGGAGATAAGATGTTTTACGTTACACAAAACAGCGAGTTAATAGAAACAACAAAAAGAAATCCAGCAGATGAAATAAAAACATTTGGCTTTAGAAAACTAGCTCACTTTGGGTATGAAGATAAAGAAAGGTTCTATGATGGAGAAGAACAAAACAATTCTTTAAACTCTAACATAGGAAACGTAAAAGGTTTAGAATACTTATTTGAATACCAAGAAGGTAGACAACAATCAATGGAGTTTAAGAATAAACAACTATTTGTTCGTTACTTATCTAAATGGTGGATTGCTAAAGCAGAAGCTAATAAAAACGAATTAGTAGATATAGACTACAAATCATTAGATTTAAGAGTTAGAATACCAATAGGTAAGAAACTATCTTTAAGCGTTGGTGGTGTTTATAGAACATACGAGAAAGCCTATGGTGTAAACCCAATACAAAAGTATTTAGAAGAAAATGCTTGGTGGAACTTATCTTACGATTACTTTAATCATACAGATGCTTTATATAGTTATGAAAACTTAATGACTGGAGAAACTGGTTATGATTACTTTTGGTATAATGCACAAGGAGAATTAATAAGCAATTCTGATTTAGATTATAGAAACAACATATACGGACAGTTAGTAAATCAATACAATAAAGAGCAACTAGCAATGATAGGTAGTTTTGCAGATTTATCAAGTGTTATAGGTTTAGACTTCTATCATTACAGAAAGAACTTCTGGGTACACGCTTATGGAAATATATTACCTCATCACAAACTACAAAAAGGAGATGAAAGATATTCTTATGGAAACTTTATAGGTAAAGACAACTGGATAGATTATAAATATGGAGGAGTATTTGGTGTAAGACTAAATAAAAAACTAGGACTATTCAGCGAGATAACTATGCAAAGGTATTGGGATAGAGAAATAAAAGTAATTAAAGCTGGTATTAACTTTAAAATATAATAAATGACAAAGAATTTTACTAAAGAGGAGTTTGATTGCAATGATGGAAGTGAAATGCCTATAAACATATATCATAATATGGTTAAGGTTGCTAATCAATTACAAGTATTAAGAGATGAGTTAGGAAAACCAATACATATTAATAGTGCATATAGGTCTGAAGAATACAATGCTTCTATCGGTGGGGTAAAATCTAGCCAACATATAATGGGTAGAGCAAGTGATATTGCTGTAAAAGGAATGACACCTTTAGAAGTCTACAACACAATAGAAAGACTTATAAGTAATGGAGATATGTTACAAGGTGGTTTAGGTTTATATGATTCTTTTGTTCACTACGATATAAGAGGAGAAAGAGCTAGATGGGATTATCAAAAAAAATTATAATATGATATTTGGATTTAGTTTTATTTTAGAAAGAGGTTTAATGTTAGGCTTTGAATACTATCCAGCATTAGATGAAGAAGATAACGAAGAATTAAATATCTACTTAATATTTATTTGTTTACATTTTAAATGGGGTTATGGCGAAGAAGTTTAAAGATACAAAAGTAGGTAAGTTTTTACTTAACAATGGTTCTGGTATTGTAAATACACTAGGAGATGCATTACCTTCTAATGGCGTTTTAGGTATCGTTAAAGGACTTATAGACAAAGATGAGTCATTACCACAAGAAGACAAAGAAAAGGCTTTAAAACTACTAGAAATGGATATGATAGAGATGCAAGAGGTAACTAAACGATGGGAAGCAGATTTAAATTCTGATAATAAACTATCTAAAAATATAAGACCACTTACATTAATGTTCTTTTCAGTTGCTTATGTTGTGGGTTGGTATTTAGATTATTCTTTAGAAAACATTACTGGACTATTGTCTTTAATAGTCGGTGCTTATTTTGGTGGAAGGTCTTACGAAAAAACCAGAAAGTAGCCAGATAAAATTGAATATTCTTCATATATCTTTATATTTCTAATTTAATATTTATAATTTATATTTATAATAATTTTGTTATATATATTTATCTTTCTTTATATTTATTTATGTATATATTTATATAAAAATACTAATAATTAAAAAATTCAAAGTTATTACTTTTTTTTTAAATAAAAAAATGTTATATTTATACTATGAACATAGCAGTAAAAATTAGAAGACACGAAAATCAAACTGAATACTACGATTTAAAACTATCTACATACAAAGAAACGATAGAAGGAAAATTTTCTAAAGAAGATTTAAGATACTTGATTCAGCAAATAGATAATGAGATAATATAATGCCTAAAAAACCATCAAGAAAAAATTTAATTAAAAAACTTGATAATGTTTTTAGTCAATATATAAGAAGAAGATTTGCAGTAAATGGAGTTACAAAATGTGTAACTTGTGGTAAAGAAGATTTTTGGAAAGGTGGAGAGATGCAAGCTGGACATTTTATAAGTAGAAAGCATTATGCGACAAGGTGGGATGAGACTAATGTGCAAAGTCAATGTCGGTAGCTGTAATGTTTACAAATATGGTGAACAATTTAAATTTGGAATGTATTTAGAAGATGCTTATGGAAAAGGAACTGCTGAAGCATTACAACAAAAAAGCAGAGAAATCACAAAATTTAGTGATATTAGAATAAAAGAAATGATAGAATATTACAATAAATTACTAACTAACTTAAAATAATTCTTGTTTTGTTTTGTTTTCTGAAAAGGGGTTGGCTTCGGTTAGCCTCTTTTTTTTTGCTTTATTTTAAATTATTTTATAAACATAGTTGTTAATTAAATAAAAAGTATTATATTTACATATAACATTAAAACAAAACAAAATGAAAAACTTAAACAAATTACAAGAAAACTATTTATCTAATGTCCAATTACTACAAGCATTAGGTTATCCAACAGATTTATTTGACAATTTATATATTGAAAATTTTAAAGAAATAAAATAAAAAAACTATGCATTACAGAATAACAACACAAGACAGTCAGATTATTAGAGAAAAAGATTATTTTAAAGCATACAGATATTCTTTATTTAACAAATGTATTTTAGAAAAAGTTAATGGCTCTGGAGTAGGAATAGAAATTAATAATTTTACAAACTTATGAAAAACGAAACTATACACGAAACAGTAAAAGACTTATACACTTTTAAAAATATGCAAATAGATGCATTACAAAAAGAACTATGTAGAGCAAATAAAAGAATAACTAATTTAGAAACATTTATATTTGAGTTATGTGATGAGGATTGTCCAGAATCATATAAAGATATAGTAAAAAAAGAAGTACTAAATGACTTTACAAGAGATTAACTTTCATACTAACTATGAACTATTAGCTAACTTATTATTAAAGTTTAACAAAACTAAACCTAAAGAAGCTGATAAATATATGAAAGCGTTAAGTGAAATGTATTTCTATATAAACTCAATGCACATAGAAAACAGAGAATTAAGATTAAACAACAGTAACATTAAACAAGAAATAAGAAAACAAACTTTGGACTTTTACGAGTTTAAAAATAATGTAAAAGAAATTATAAACTAAAACAAAATGAACAGAGAAAAATTAAAAGGATTGTATAAAAAGTATGAATTAACTCCAGAGGATATATTTACAAAAGATATTGGATATGGAGATAACAAAAAAACTTTTACTATAATTACAAGATCAGGAATTGAAAAGATTCAAGCAAAAGAAAACATAACTATAAATTATGAAGTTATAAAATGCGAAATAAACTTTTCAGTAATTAAAGCAAACGCTTTTGTGCAAACAAAACCAAATACTTTAATAGAAAGTTTTGGGTCAGCATTAAAAGGGGCTTCATTTAAAGAAGGTAATTGCCAAAGTTGGTATGTAGTCGAAATGGCAGAAAAAAGAGCATTATCAAGAGCTGTATTAAAATTAACTGGCTTTTACCAATTAGGAGTATTTGGAGAAGATGAATCGGAAGATTTCAAAAAAACAAATAAAATAGATAAAGAAAAATTAATTAATTTAAATAAATAAACAATGGCATCACTAATCAATTTAAACATTAACGTAGAAAATCTACCAAAAGAAAAATTTGTAAAAGGAAAAAAAGGAGTTTACTATAACTTTACAATAAGTGTAAACGATGATACTAATCAATTCGGTCAAAACGTATCAGCTTTTGATTCACAAACAAAAGAAGAAAGAGAAGCTAAAAAGCCAAAGCAATACATCGGAAATGGTCGTGTATTATGGACTGATGGCAAGTCCACTAAAGCACAGCAAGAAGCTCAACCACAAGACAACGACAACAATGTAGATTTACCATTTTAATATTTGGGAGGGTGTAAAAGCCCTCCTTTTTTTATGACCGAAGAACAGAAAATGTTTATGCAACTCTTGGAAGAAGAGTGTGTAATAAATACTAATGACATAGTAGAATATCCACCAGTAGCAATATCTATGGGAGAAACAACTATACAAACACCTAAAGGCACAAAGACCTTGCCAATTCCGATTGGAACGTATGGCAACTTTAGTTTTGTACAAGCAGCTCCTAAAACTGGTAAAAGTTTTTTTATAAGTCTTTTAGCTTCTGTTTATTTAGGAGGTTCAAATAAGTTTGGTGGAGATTTAAGAGGACATAGGGGAGATAAATGCCTTATACATTTTGACACAGAGCAAGGTAAGTTTCACGCAAGTAGAACAATGAAAAGAGCTATTTCAATGAATAACAATGTAGATACTGCTTGTTATCATACTTTTGGATTAAGAACAGTAGGATATAAAAATAGAGTAGCATTTATAGAATATTATTTAAAAGAAAAAATAGAGAAAGGTAAAGTAGGTTTAGTCGTAGTAGATGGAATTGCCGATTTATGCTCTGATGTAAATTCGATGGAGCAATCTAATTTTGTAGCACAAAAATTAATGGAATGGTCGCAGAAGTTTAATTGTCATATAATTACTGTAATACATAGTAATTTTGGTAGCGACAAACCCACTGGAAATTTAGGTAGTGCGTTAGAGAAGAAGAGTGAGCAACAAATACAAATAGAACGAAACACAGTAAACAAGGATTGGATAACAGTTAAATGTAAACGAAGCAGAGGTTTTGCTTTTGAAACATTTAGCTTTAAAGTTAATGACGTAGGTCTACCAGAGATAGTTGGAGATTTATATAATCCCTTAAAAGGTGTAAGTTTTTAGTATGGCAAATTGGTTAAATAAAGTAGCAAAATATCATAAAGAGTGGGTACAAATAGCAAAAACATTAGGAGCAAAAGACTATGCTGAAGACGTAGTACAAGAATCTTATATAAAATTACATATGTATGCAAGTGAAGAAAAATTATTTAATAATGGAATTATTTCAAAAGGTTATATGTATTTTGTAATACGTTCTGTTTTTTTAAGTTATATAAACTCAAAAAACAAAATAAATAAAATACAAATAGAAGAGTTTTTTAAAGATAAAGATTTTATAGAAATACCAGACAAAGATCTTGATAAGTTTACAGTTAATGATAATTTAGATAAAGAAAAAGCTTTTTGGAAATTATGTAAAAAAATGGATGAAGAATTAGAAAAATGGCATTGGTATGATAAAAGTATTTATAAATTATATAGAGATACAGAGCTAAGCATAAGAGGTATGGCAAAAGACACGTCTATTAGTTCTGTTAATATATTTCACACACTAAAAAAAGGGAAAGATAAAATGAGAGATAAGTTTAGTGAAGACTATGAAGATTTTAAAAACGAAGACTATAATTTAATATGAAACCACCAAAAGACAAACGTACTAAAGAGTACAAAGAATGGAAAGCAAATTACGACAAACAATCAAAAGGTCTAGGAGATACTATTGCCAAGATAACTAAAGCTACTGGAATAGCTAAAGCTGTGAAGTTTATAGCTGGAGAAGATTGTGGCTGTGATGAAAGGCAAGTAGCTCTTAACAAGGCATTTAGATATAAAAGACCAAAGTGTTTACTAGAAAATGAATACGTTTATTTAAAAGAATGGTTTGCATTAAACAGAACAAGAGTAAACCCATCAGAACAAAAACAATTACTAAAAATATACAACAGAGTATTTAACGATAAAAAAGTAATGACATCTTGTGGGAGTTGTATAAGAACTATAACTAATGAACTAAACTCTTTATATAAAACTTATGGAAATTAGACCACGTATTAACGGAAACAAAAAAGCAGCTTACGAGAACATAACAAAGAAAGAAACAAGAGTGCTTGTTATAGGAGACTTACACGAGCCATTTTGTTTAGATGGATATCTCGAGCATTGTCAAGAAACCTATGCTAAATATAATTGTAATACAGTTATATTTATAGGGGATGTTATAGACAACCATTACAGTAGTTACCACGAATCAGATGCCGATGGTTTAGGTGGAGGTCAAGAGTTAGAACTTGCAATAAGTAAAATAGCTAACTGGTACAATGCTTTTCCTAAAGCTCACGTTACTATAGGGAATCACGATAGACTTATAATGCGTAAAGCACAAACAAGTGCAGTACCAAAGAAATGGATAAAAGCTTACAAAGATGTACTAGAAGTGCCACAATGGAAGTTTGTTGATAGAGTTGTAATTGATGGTGTGCAGTATATACACGGAGAAGCTGGAACTGCAAGAACTAAATGTAGAGCTGATATGCAAAGTACTATTCAAGGACACTTACATACCCAGTGTTATACAGAGTGGTATGTAGGCCAAAACTTTAAAGTATTTGGTAGTCAAGTAGGTTGTGGAATAGATGCAACTGCTTATGCTATGGCATATGCTAAAAGAGGAAAGAAACCAGCTATTGCTTGCGCAGTAGTGTTAGGAGGGCATACAGTAATTAATGAACTAATGGAATTATGAAAAATAAAAAATACACAACTAAAGAAAGGTTTAAGATACTAGAATCAACAGTAGCTACTTTATATGTAGCGATAGAAAAACTATCTAAAAGAATAGATGGCATAGATAAATTTTTAACTAAAGCAACAAAAGATTACAAAGAAGACTAGTATATATTAACAAAATTGTTTATATTTGCACAAAACAAAACAAAATGAAAAAAGAAATAACAGTAGAATATGATAACATAGCATTAGTTGTTGTAGGAGAATATCAAAAAGGACAAGATGGAAGTTATATGTATCCAGATTTCAGTAGTGATTTTAATTGTTTTAAAGTGTTATGTGGAGGACAAGACATTATAGACATACTAGAACAAGAAGTAATTGATGAGCTAGAGAATCAAGCTATAGAAATAATTGAAGAACAATGGTAGTTTTATTTGATGCAGACAGTTTAGTGTATTCTTCTTGCTGTGGTGTTGATGACATACTAGATGAAGCTATAGGAAAGTTTGATGAGATATTTATGTCAATTGTAAATAGACTAGAAGAAACCTACCAAATAGAAAGAGTAATTACTTTTAACAATAGTAAGGGTAATTTTAGAAAACTACTAGACCCTAATTATAAAGCAAACAGAAAAAAGCAAGAACATCCTAAATTACTATATGAGATGCACGAACATATCCAAGAGATATATAGCACAAAAAGTTCTTATGGTGTAGAGACAGATGATTTGGTTGCAACGTATTGGAAAACACTTACAGACGAGTTAGGACACAACAACGTAATAATAGTATCACTTGACAAAGATTATAAGCAACTACCTTGCCTTATGTATAACTATCACTACAAACACCAAGAGATAATAGATATAAGTCCTTACGAAGCCTTATATAACTTCTACGAGCAAATGATAGTAGGAGATAGTTCAGACAATGTAAACTACTGTAAGGGTTATGGAAAGGCATATGCAAAGAAATTGTTTAAAGATTGCAAGACACATTATCAATTTACTAAAAAGACATACGAGTTATTTAAAACAATATATAAATCAAAAGCAAAATTAAAATACATACAATGTTATAACCTTTTAAAATTAAGAACAAAATGAAAATAAAAACAAAAGACGAAATAGTTAGACAAGTAATAAGTAAAATAGACCAACGTAGTATTATAGGACAACAAAAATATGGAGGTACTATGATGGAAGAAATAAAAGGAGAAATAAAAGATGTAAATAGATTTGTAATAGATGTACAAGAAGAATTGATGGATGCTTTGTTATATTTAGAATCAGTTAAAGAATTATTAAAAGATAAATTATAAAATGATTAAAACAATTTTTGAAAACGCAGAAGAAGCTTATGTTTATCAACTTAATAGAATATTAGTTTATGGCGTAGACTATGATGATACAAAAGCTTTGTTTAATGTAGGTTTTACAATACAAAACCCTATAGATAATCATATTACAAATAAAGAACGAAATTGGAGTTTACAATATGCTAAAGCTGAATGGGAATGGTATAAGTCTGGTGATCGTAGTATTGATAAGTTAGGTCAAATATATGGTAAAATACCGCCTATATGGGAAAAAATGGCTGATAGTAATCGTAATGTTAATTCTAATTATGGTTATCAATGGCAACGTAATAATCAAATAGATTATGTATGCGCTAAACTTAGACAAAACAATAACACAAGGCAAGCAGCAATAAGTATATACGATGCGAAAGAATGGACTTCGTATCAAAAAGATACTCCTTGTACTTATGCAGTACAATTTACAATATTAGATAATAAATTAAATATGTCAGTTCTTATGCGTTCTAATGATATCTGGTATGGTTTTTGTAATGATCAATATCAATTTTCAATGTTACAACAATTAGTTGCTAATAGGTTAACTATTGAAATAGGTTCTTATTACCATTTTGCACACAACTTACATTTATATAATAACATAAAAAATAAAATAAAATGAAATTTAACGAAATAAGAAATTGGGCTAAAAACAAAGGCATATTAGATAAAGGAGATGTAAAAACACAATACATAAAACTTCAAGAGGAATGCGGCGAATTAGCAGAAGCAATATTAAAACAAGACAAGTTAGAAATGTCAGACGCGGTTGGAGATATTATTGTAGTATTAACTTCTTTATCAGAACTTGGAGGATTTAAAATAGAATCAGCAATAGAAGGCGCTTGGTTAGAAATAGCAAATAGAAAAGGGAAAATGATAAATAACAACTTTGTAAAAAATACAGATCATATAATAGCAGGAACCGAATGAGAACATATTTAGCAAAAATTAAAATACCAGATAACTTAAAAAAACAATCAGTAGGTTATATAGGCGAAAAAGTATTTGAACACTGGTTCAAAGTAAATTATAATGACGAACAATTGTTTAAACAAAAAGCCGACAGAGATTATAACAAAATAGACTATGCTGATGAAAAAGGTTTTAAATATCAAGTTAAAACAACAAGTAAAAAATCTTATACATTTAATTGCTCTACAGATAAGATAAATAATCATTTAAATAGTGATTACTATATTTTTGTACAATTAAAAAACGAATACGCATACATAGAAAACTTTAGAACAAAACAATATATATTAGATAATATTATACAAAGCTTTAAATACAAAAACTCTTCATACGTTAAACCAGAGAATTTATTGCAAGAAGTATTATCTATATGAAAAAAAAAGATAAGGATTTAGTTAAAGAGTTTTACAACCTTGCATTATACGATTACGAAAAAGGTACAGACTTAGAAGAACTAAAAATTATCTTAAATGATTATGAAGATAAAGAAATGTATTTACAATGTGCTGGTATTAATTTAGCTATACAATATATAGAATTTTTAATATATTTAGAAATAATAAAACATATAAACGAAATAAATGACAACGCAACAAATTAAACAATTGATAGAAACAGAACTAAACATAGAAATAAATGCTAAAAGTAGAAAAAGAAAAAATGTTTACGCTAGAGCTATATATTTTAAAATATGTAGAGACAGAACACATTTATCTTTAAAAGAAATAGGAGATACACTTAAATTAAATCACGCAACAGTATTACACGGTATTAATAACGTATTTCCTACATTTGAAATATATAATCCAGAGTATATGGAAGTATATAGAAAAATAAAAAATAGTGAAGAATACATACCTGTAGAAGATAGATACAATACATTAAAAGAAGACTACTATAAATTACAAAGTAAATACGATAGTATAAAAGACGCTAAAACAAAAAAAGAATATAACTCTTTAGTTAAAATAATTAAAGAAATACCTGAAGAAAAACTAGACGTAGCTAACCTAAGAATAGATGCAATGGTTAAAATGCTTAAGACTTACTAATAACAAAAAGAAAAGATATTTGTTATATAAAAAATAATTAATAATAATCTTTTTTAATTATGGATAAAAGGAAAAACAACGGAGGACATACAACAGCTGGTAGAAAGCCTAAAGCAGAAGAGGTAAAGTTAATTGAAAGACTAACACCACTTGAACCTCAAGCTTATGCAGCTCTAAAAAAAGGAATAGAATCTGGAGAATTTAAGTTTATACAAATGTTCTATCACTACTATGCTGGTAAACCAAGAGAAACAAAAGACATTACATTAAATACTGAACAACCTTTATTTAATATTATTGATTAATGTTTGTAGTAACAACTGCAATTAAAAAACTTCTTAAACTTAAGAAACGTAAAAAGATAGTTCAAGGTGGAACATCTGCTGGTAAAACGTTTGGTATACTACCTATCCTCATAGATAGAGCTATAAAAACTCCTAACGTAGAAATAAGCGTAGTTAGTGAATCTATACCACATTTGCGTAGAGGTGCTTTAAAAGACTTCCTAAAGATTATGATGATGACCAATCGTTATAATGATATACAATACAATAAGTCAATGCTTAAGTATAAGTTTGCAAACGGAAGTTACATAGAGTTCTTTAGTGTTGAATCAGCAGACAAGTTAAGAGGAGCAAGAAGACACACACTATATGTAAATGAAGCTAACAACATACCTTACGAAGCATACAACCAATTAGCAATAAGAACATCTGGAGAGATATGGATTGACTTTAACCCTACCTCATCATTCTGGGCGCATACAGAACTACAAGGCAAAGATGATGCTGACTTTATAAAGCTAACGTATTTAGACAACGAAGCATTACCAGACACAATTATAAACGACATAGAGAAAGCTAAATACAAAGCAAAGACATCTACCTATTGGAATAACTGGTGGAATGTTTACGGACTAGGAGAGATAGGAAGTTTAGAAGGTGCTTGTATAAAAGATTGGAAACCTATTGACTTACCAGACGAAGCAAGACTACTTTGTTATGGTATGGATTTTGGATATACTAATGACCCTTCTACTTTAATAGCACTTTACAAATACAACAACGCTTATATATTTGATGAGGTTATTTACCAAAGAGGATTACTAAATAGTCAGATAAGCAACTTACTTAAAACACACCAAGCAAAAGAAATCATATATGCAGATTCAGCAGAACCTAAAAGTATTGCAGAGTTATCAAGCTATGGTCATATGGTAATGCCAGTAAAGAAAGGTAAAGACTCAATAGTGTATGGTATCAACCTCATCAATCAAAATGAAATCTATATAACTAATAGAAGTCATAACCTAATTAAAGAACTACAGAACTACATTTGGTTAAAAAACAAAGAAGGAGAAACACTTAACAAACCTATAGATGCTTTTAACCATTGTATTGATGCGATGAGGTATGCTATTACTTCACAATTAGAGAATCCTAATAAGGGTCAATATTACATTTACTAAAAAAAGTTATTAATAATTTTGTTAATTAAATAAATAGTTATATATTGCAGTATAATTAAACAACAAAACAATGAAAAAACTAAAACACTACTTAACATTATCATTATTCTCATTTGTATTATTAATTGCAAGTGTAGTATTATTATCTCTTGAATCTATTATACATAACTTAATATTTTAGATATGGTAGAGGTAAAACAAGGCGAAGTAATAGTAACAAAAAACAACACAACAAAAATATACACATTAAAAGAATACACAGATACAATATACTATAGAAAACTATATACAAGAATATATCAAATAATTTGTTTATTAGCTACTATGTTTATTCCAGCAATAATGATTAACTTGTTTAAATGACAAGAAACGTAAGAGAAGCAATGAGCTGGTGTTTTAAGAATGACATCAAGGTAATAGTAAAACCATTAACAAGAACAAGAAGACCAGAAGTTAAATTAGAGATACATAGAGAAGGAAGAATACAAATAGGAAATGAAACATACAGACAAGACAAAAAGTTAGGAGATAAGATACAAGAACTGTACTTATACCTATATAAGACATTAAGATAATTTTTAGGTTAATAGTTAGAAAAGAGGGTTGCTTTATACAAAGTAATCCTTTTTTCGTTTTATAAAAAACACTTTATGCAATTAGAAGTTTCTATACCTAGTACACTAAAAGAAGTTCAGTTAAAAGACTATCAAGATTTCTTACTTATAGAGAATCCAAGTAATGATGATTTACTTAAATGCATCCTCAACATAAACACAAAAGAGCTAGGCAAGATTAAAGACAAAGATGTAGATTACTTAATCAATCACATCAATAAACTATTCGACCAAGAACATAAGTTTATCCCTACGTTCTATTTAAATGGTGTTTCTTATGGTTTTATACCAAACCTAGATGAGATTACCTATGGAGAAAATAAAGACGTTACAAGCTATATAAATGAATGGGGTAATATGCATAAAGCAATGGCTGTACTATTTAGACCACTTAAACAAAAGCAAGGACATAAGTACTTAATAGAAGAATATGAAGGAAGCCACAAGTACAGCGAGGTAATGAAACAAATGCCATTAAGTGTTGTATTAGGTGCTATGGTTTTTTTTTACAATTTAACCAACGAATTGCTGAACTATATACCGAGTTATTTGGAGAAAGAAGTAGTGAAGGAACAGATGATAGGTCAAATTTCTCAAGAAAATGGGGAAGCTATTCAGAACTATATACACTTGCTCAAGGAGACATTACAAGATTTAAAGAAGTTGCAAGACTTCCGTTACACCAGTGTTTAATGTACTTGGCATTTGAAAAAGAAAAAGCAGAATTAGAAACAAGAATGATAAAACGTAAATCACAATAATATGCAAGGATTTTATAATCTATCCGAAAAGATAAGACAAACACTACAACTAGATGACTTTGTCAATACAGTTACCTATGGAGACATATACGATGTAGACTTAAACAAACAGACTATATTTCCCTTATCACACTTTATGGTAAATAGTGCAACTATGCAAGGTAACGTATGGAGCTTCAACATATCTCTATTATGTATGGATATAGTAGATGAGAATAAGAAATTTGCAGAGGGAATACCACAAGAGTTTAGAGGTAACAACAATGAACAAGATGTATTTAATACACAACTAGCAGTAGCTAATAGATTACTAGAGTTATTATTAAGAGGAGACTTATATGTAGACAAATACCAATTAAGTGGAGACCCTACATTAGAACCTTTTGTAGATAGATTTGAAAACAAGTTAGCTGGATGGACAGTTACATTTGATGTGCTAATTCCTAACGATATGACTATATGTTAAAGAACTTGCAAACAGAGTTACAATCTTTTGGTAAGTATGTAGTACAACAATCAAGGTCTAATCTTACTAAACAAAAACATAATGTAAGTAAAGACTTGTATAATAGTATTCATTACAAATTAGAAGAAAATAATGGAAACTTTGATTTAGCATTTATAATGGATGAGTACGGAACATTTTTAGATAAAGGTGTTAAAGGTGCTAATCCTAGTTTAGTTAAAGGTGGTAAACAAAAAGGAGGTAATAGTCCTTATAGTTTTAAAAACAAAAGACCACCTATGCAACCTATAGCTGATTGGGCTAAAAAAAGAAACATAAGATTAAGAGATAAAGAAGGAAAGTTTAAAAAAGGTAATTATAGAACAATAGGATTTATATTACAAAGAAGCATATTTGCACAAGGAATAAAACCAAGTATGTTTTTTACTAAACCATTTTTAGCAGCCTTTGATAGATATCCAGAATTATTAAGTAAAGCATTTGCACAAGACATAACAGACATATTTAAAGACAACAACAATGAGTAAAATAAACGTAAGAAGTCCTTACTTCGTAAACCTATCAACTACTAACTTGGTAAGCGCAAAGCTTGAGATAAGAATATATGTAGGAGCAGCAGAAACAACTTGGCTAGGAAGCCCACAATACACATTAACCTCAACAGCTATAAACGAAAAAGTAAACTTTGAAATAGCAGAGTTAATAAAAGACTACATACCAGCAGCATTTAATGGAGTATATCCAAATGATTTAAATGCAACAGAAGATTACACAACCTCTTACGTTGATTATAGAGTAACAGAAACATTAACTACTGGAGTACAAACACCAGTTGATACATTAGGAGTAAGAGCATTTTATGGTTATGGATATTTTGAAGAAGGTGCAAACCCTCAACTACTACAAGGCTACTTACAATCAAACACAACAATACTAAAACTACACGATGCTCCTATAAGAATACCAGTAGATAATGAAAACACTAACTCTGTTGCATTTTTATATAAAGGACAACAAGTATATTCTTGGCTTCCTAGCGTTGGTCTTAAAATACAAGACCAGATTGTTTATGTAAGTAATGGTGTTAATGGTGCAGATAGCTTTGAAGAAAGAGTAGAATTAGATGGAGGTACATTTGAAGACAATGCTTGTATTAACGAGTTTGAAGATGACTTTGAGTTATTCCCAGTTGATGAGGTTTTAGTTAGTGGTGTTGAGGGATTGACTATAATTAAAATAGACAACATAGACGAATGTAAATACACACCTTATAAACTAACCTTTATAAATAAGTTTGGAGCATATCAAGATATATGGATGTTTAAGAATTCTAAACTTGCAATGACTACTGAAAAAGACAAATACAAATCTAACATAATAAACAACGGAACATACGAAACGTATAACGCACAAGTTAGATTACTATCTAAAAACGCAAACCAAAGACTTACTTTAAATAGTGGTTATTATCCAGAAAGCAATAACGAAATATTCAGACAACTATTTTTAAGTGATAAAGTATGGATAGAATACAAAGAAAAAACACTAGCTGTAAATATAGAGAACAACAATATAGACTACAAAACAAGTCTTACTGATAGTTTAATAAACTACACAATAGATGTAAGTTTTGCATTTGATACTATAAACAACATAAGATAAATGAATTTAGAATTATATATAGATAATGTTAGAGTTGATTTATTTAAAGATGAAGCAATTACTCTTACTGACACACAACAAAACATTCGTGATATTGCTTTAGTGTTTACTCCTTTTAGTCAGCAGTTCAACTTACCAGCATCCTCTACTAACAATAAGATATTTAAGCATTACTACAACAACGATATAGTAAATGGATATGATGCTAGGTTTAGAGTAGATGCTATTATAAAACTAGATGGAGCAGATTTTAAAGTAGGCAAGATTAGATTAGATTCTGTATCTATGAAAAACAATAAAGCACACGCTTACAAGGTGGTGTTCTTTGGGAATACTTCAAGTCTTAAAGATATATTTGGAGATGAAACATTAAGCGCTTTAAATCCTTTAAATGCTTATGATATAAAATATAATAATAGTGATGTTTTAAATGCTTTTAAAGATGGTTTACAAAGTACTGGATTAAAAGCTACTTCTACTGCTAACAGAAATATTACTTTGCCTTTAATCACTTTACAAAACTATTATAGTTATGATTCTACAAACACAATAACTACACCTAACCTACATAATGTAAATTGGAATCTATTACAAAGAGAATTAAAACCAGCAATAAAATGCAAACGTATTATAGAAGCAATACAGACTCAATACAATATAGAGTTTAATATGGCAGATGAAACTGGTATAACAAGTTTTTTTGATAGTGATGTATTTGATGAATTGTATTTATGGCTACATAGAGAGAAAACACCTATAACAAATCCAGAAACTACTACACCTTTATTTGGTATTGATTTTCAACAAAGGTCAAGGAAATTAACATTTGCAGATTTTACATTTGTTTCTGGTGTTGATTATTTAAGTGGAGGTAATCTAGTAATAAGTGATGAATATAATTATTCAATTAGGTTAGTTTTAGATAGTAATGCTGGAGTTGAGTTAGAGATTATATCAATAGATAAACTTACAAACGAATTGTTGGATTATCAAACAAGAATAACACCACCTAGTAATTACAATGTTACATTAAGAGATTTAGATAGTGGTACTTTGTCATCTAGAACTTATGATATAGAGTTTAGATTTAATACTCCAACAGTAGGAGTATTTGATGCAGAAACAATGCTTATAACACGAACACTAAAAGATGGAACACCAGTAGATTCTGGTAACTATTCTTATAATGCTTTTAATTTAGAGCAAAATATATTTATACAAGACTATATACCTAATATGAAAGTCCTTGACTTTATGACTACTTTGTTTAAGATGTTTAATTTAACTGCATATACTAAAAGGGGTTCTAGTAAAATATATGTAGAAACATTTGATGACTTTATGTCTACTGGCAATACTCACGATATTTCTAAATACATAGTTGTAGATTCTAACAATATAGACAGACCAATACCATATTCAAGAATTAACTTTAATTATTCTACATCTGTTACGCAAACATCTTTAAGATACTTAAATCAGTTTAGCCAACAGTTTGGAAACCTTAACTATTCAGCACCAGAAAAATACGATGGTCAAAGCTATGATATACAAGTAGACGGACAACGTAGTCAATTAATAAACATAATTGATGAGAATGATGATTTGACTGGAATTGTTTATGGTTGGTGGGTAGATGCCGAAAGTAAAACAACATTAGGTAGTCCGTATATGTTTTTCAATGATTTAATTGATGTAGCAGATTATCCAGTTACTTCTCTTGTAATAGAAGAATACAATGCGCCTTCTAATGTTAGTCCAGACAGAAATCATACTTTAAACTTTGGAATTGAGTATAACGAATATACTGGTAATGTAAATGAAAATAGTTTGTTCAATAGATTTTATTCTCAATACATAGTTAAGCTTTTTGAAGAACAAGCTAGAGTTGTAAAGTTTACTGCTCAATTACCCTCATCAATAGTTTTAAATTATGAACTAAATGATGTGTTTATTGTAAACGGACAAGAGTACTTTATAAATAGCATAAGAACTAATTTGCTAACTAACAAAAGTGAATTGGAATTAATAACCAAACAAAGTGATTACACACCAAGCGTATTAACATAATGATAGTAATAAAATTATTAAACATAGATGAGTTTTACGGAGTAAGTGAAACTATAGAAATAGCAAAAGGCAAAAACAAAATGCCAGAAACATTTAAAGAAGGATTCAAACAAATTAAAAGACATACAAAATGGCAGAAAAATACAAAATAGAATTTGAGGTAGATTCTAGTGGAGCAGTAAAAAATGTTGAAAAGGTAGACGATGCTTTAAAGGATACTGGTAAAACAGCCAAAAAGGAATTATCTGCAATTGAAAAAGGCGTAAAAAAAGTAGGTCAAGCTGGAAAGACTATTGCAAGTGGTGGTTTAAAAGCTATAGGTTTAGGTTTAAGAGGTATTGGTAAGGCTTATTTAGCTGCTGGTATAGGAATAATAGTATCTGGGTTTACATTTTTATATAATGCTTTAAAAGAGAATCAAGAAGTACTAGATACGTTTAATACTGTGTTTGAAACTTTATCTATTATTGGAAGTCAAGTCGCTGATGTTATAGTTAATGTTTATAAAAGTGTAGCAAGTGCTACAGAGAATTTTGATGCTTTAGGTAAAGTCATAAAAAGTTTATTAACTATTTCTATTACACCTTTAAAATTAGCTTTTGATGGAATTAGATTAGGTTTACTATCAGCACAATTAGCTTGGGAAGAATCCTTCTTTGGAGATGAAGACCCAGAAACAATTAAAAGACTTAATGAATCTATATTTGAAACAAAGCAAAGTCTAGCAGACACAGCCAATGAAGCTATATCTGCTGGTAAAAGTATTGTTACAAATTTTGGAGAAGCAGTTACAGAAATTGGTAATATATCAAAACAAGTAATTGAAGGAGTTAAAGACATAAGTATTGAAGCTGCAATTGAAACTGCAAAAACAAATGTAGCATTAAAGAAATCTGCTGAATTAGCAAGAGTTGAAAATCAAGGGTTAATTGAGCAATATGACAGACAAGCCGAACAACAAAGACAAATAAGAGATAATGATTTAATTTCTATTGAACAAAGAATAGTAGCTAATGATAAACTTAAAGCCACATTAGAAGAACAAGAAAAATTAATGCTTGAAAATGCTCGTTTAATACAAGCATCTGCACAAGCACAATTTGATAAAAATGCAAGTGATGAAAACGCATTAATATTAGCTGAAGCTAAAAATGAAGTTAAAGCTGTAGAAGCACAGATTGAAGGCTTTATGTCTGAACAAGAATCTAACAGAGTTGCTTTATTAAAAGAAAAAATAGAACTAGATTTAGTAAATGATGAAGCTACTGCAATTAGGCAAAACGAACAAAGATTGTTTGAAGCAGAAATGGATGAAAACGCTGTTACTAGATTACAAACTACTTTAGCAAATTTAAAAGCAGAAGAAGAAGCTGAAACATTAAGGCTTAAAAACAAAAGAGATAACTTTGAACAAGGTACACAATCTTATATAGATGCTAACAATGAATTATTAGATTATCAACAAGCAAACGCTAATCAACAAGTTAAAATAGAAAAGGAATTAGCAGAAGCAAAACAAGCTCAAATCAAACAAACATTAGGAGATATAGCAAACATAGTTGGTCAAAATTCTAAATTCGGTAAATCTATTGCTATAGTACAAGCAATACAAGATACGTTTGCTGGAGCAAATAAAGCTCTTTCACAAGGAGGATTATTTGGATTTGTAGGTGCAGCATCAATAATTGCTACTGGTATAAGAAACGTTAAACAAATAGCATCAACTAAACCACCAGAGCCACCAGCTGGATTAAGAGGTGGAGGAGCAAGTACTTCTGTGGCAACACCAAGTATTCCAACACCTACTGCACCACAAACACCATCGTTTGATATATTAGGTACAAGTACAACAAACCAAATAGCTTCTGCATTAGGACAACAAGCACCAGTACAAGCATTTGTTGTGAGTCAAGATGTTACAACTGCACAAAGCTTACAAAACAATATAGTACAAGGAGCATCACTAGGATAATAAAACAAAAAACTAAATTAAACGTTTATAAAAAAAGAACTATGGAAATTATAGAATTAATAATAGATGAGAACGAAGAACTATCTGGCATAGAAGCTATATCAGTAGTAGAGTCTCCAGCAATAGAAGAAGATTTTATAGCACTTAAAAACCAAGAGCAAATAAGACTTGCAGAAATAAGTAAAGAAAAAAGACTACTTATAGGTGCAGCACTTATACCAGAACGACCTATTTATCGTAAGAATGGAGAAAATGAGTTTTACATCTACTTCTCTAAAGATACAGTAGCAAAAGCATCACAAATGTTTTTAAAACGAGGTAATCAAGGACAAGCAACATTAGAACACACAGAAGAAAAACTATCTGGTATGACTATAGTTGAATCTTGGTTAGTAGAGGATGATGTTCACGATAAATCTCGTAAGTATGGTTTAGATATGCCTTTAGGTACTTGGATGGTTGCAATGAAAGTAGATAACGATGATATTTGGAACAACTATGTAAAAGAAGGTAAAGTAAAAGGATTTTCAATAGAAGGCTACTTTGCAGACAAACTAAATAGACCACAAGATAAACAACAAGACCAATTAAGCGAAGACGATAAACTACTAAACGATATAATAGATGTACTCAAGGAATCAGAGACCAACAAAAAGTAGAACATCTCCACAAGGAGGTAAAAGAGGATGTTTATGTAAAGACAATACTTATAACTCTAAATGTTGTAATGGAGATTTACAAAATCAAGGTATAGGTAAAACAAGTGGAGAAACTCCTATAGGAGATGAGTATTATTACAAAGTACAAAGATGTGGTCATAGTATGCAAAAAGAAATACATTTACATAATCAACAATTAGTTGTAGGTAATGTGTATTATTTAGAATTTGAAAATACTGGTCATAGCAACTGTTATACAGTATTAGAAGTTAAACCAAGTGGAGAACAACACGTAGATACTGCAACGCTTTATAACGATTGTACAGCTTGTTTAACAGCACATCCATAACGAATTTACAACACTAAATATAGTAATTCGTTTTATAAAAAAGTAAATACTTAAAATTAATATATATGAACTCTAAAGAAACCCTTAACAAAGTTAAGACATTACTAGGTTTAGAAGTTCAGTTAGAGGAGAGAAAGTTGGAAAACGGAACTCGCTTTGAAGCTGATTCTTTTGAAGCTGGTAAAGAAATCTTTATCATTACTGATGAAGATGAAAGAATTGCAGTACCAAAGGGAGAGTACCTTTTAGATGATGGCTTTACAGTTATCGTTGAAGAAGATGGTATTATCTCTGAAGTTAAAGAAGCAGTTGAAGAAGTAGTAGAAGAAGTTGTAGAAGCACCAGTTGTGGAAGAAGTTGAAGCTGCTGAAGAAGCTGACGTACAAGACTGGAAAGGTATGGAAATAAGAATTAAAAATCTTGAAGATGCTATCGCTGATTTAAAATCACGTTTTAGCGAAAAAGATGATTATAGTTCTGAAGAAACTGAAGTGGAATTATCTGCTGATGTAAAACCAATTAAACACAATCCAGAGTCTAAAGGAGAAGTAGAAATGAACCTTTACGCTCAAAACAAACCAATGAGTACTCAAGATAGAGTATTTGCTAAATTATTTAAAAACTAAAAATTAAAAACCAAAATTATGTCAAATAAGATAGACCTTGCGACTACAGTAAACATTACTTCAACTTATGCTGGAGAATTTGCTGGAAAGTACATTAGCGCTGCTTTATTAAGCGCTTCAACAATTGAAGACGGAGGCGTAGAAGTTATGCCAAACGTAAAATTTAAATCAGTTATTCAAAGAATTGAAACTGGTAGCTTAATCGCAGATGGAACTTGTGATTTTTCTGCTTCTTCAAACGTAAACTTAACTGAAGTAGTTATTCAACCAGAAGAATTCCAAGTAAACTTACAATTATGTAAGTCTGACTTTATCAACACTTGGGAGTCAATCCAAATGGGATATTCTGCATTCAATCCAAACGGATTACCTACATCATTCGCTGATTATTTAGTAGGACACGTAGCATCTAAAGTTGCTGCTGCAAACGAAACTAATATCTGGACTGGAAATTTAGGTGGAGCGCAAGCTGGAGAATACAACGGATTAGAAACTCTTGCTGCTGCTGATGCAACAGTATTAGATGTATCTTCGCCAGTTCCTTTAACTGCTGCTAACATCATTGATGAAATGCAAAGAGTTGTGGATTTAATTCCAAACGCACTTTACGGAAAAGAAGATTTAAAGTTATACGTATCTAACAAAGCTGCTAAATTATACATTAGAGCTTTAGGTGGATTTGCTGTAGCTGCAACATCAAACGCTGGTTCTGATAACAAAGGTACTCAATGGTACGGAGGAGGAAGCTTATCATTTGGTGGTATTCCAATCTTTGTAGGTAGAGGAATGTCAGATGATACAATGATGGCTGCTCAATCTAGTAACCTTTTCTTTGCAACTGGATTACTTAACGATTACAACGAAGTAAGAGTAATTGATATGACTCCAATTGATGGAAGTCAAAACGTAAGACTTGTAATGAGATTTACTGCTGCTGCTGCAATAGGAGTAGGTGCTGACGTAGTTTACTACGCTGGATAATTAAACTAAATAAGGGGAGGGTAAAACCTCCCTTTATATTATTAACTCAAAAAACTTAAACATATGTCTTGTGATATTACTGCTGGAAGATTAGAGCCTTGTAAAGACTCGGTTGGAGGGATAATAGCAATCTACATCTCAAATTATACAAGTGGTTTATTAGGAACTGCTACTTTTGGAACTGATGATGAGATTACTGCTTTTGCATCTCCTTTAACTTTTTACAAATACGACTTAAAAGGAGCTAACTCTTTCGAACAAACAAACGAGAACTCAAGGGAAAATGGAACGTCATTCTGGACACAAACTGGAACGATAGTTTTAAAGAAACAAGACCTTGCTACTCGTAAAGAATTAAAATTATTAAGTTATGGAAGACCTCAAGTAATCGTACAAGATTATAATGGGAATTACTTTTTAGCTGGAATTGAAAATGGATGTGAATGTGCTGTTAATACAGCTACTGGAGCAGCTATGGGAGATTTAAATGGCTATAACATAACATTTACTGGAACTGAAAAACAACCAGCATATTTTGTAGCTTCTTCAATTATTGGAGATACAACTAATACTGTTGTAGTAGTAGGAACTTAATTTTTATACATTTTTCTTAAATTAAGGGTATTCTAACGAGTACCCTTTTTTTATATAAAACACTTTTGCCCTTTTTTCGTTATTTAAAAAAGCTTTTAATGATAATACTAAATACTAATACAACTGCACAACAATTAAAGTTTATTCCTAGAGAATATTCTGCTGATAGTGTTATTATTACAGACCAAGACACAAACACACCAGTAACATACTCTAGTTTAACATTTACTAAAAATAAATACTATTTAGAGGGTAATGTAACGTTTAGTCCAGCTTTAAAAGAAGGAACATTTTATACACTATCTGTTTTAAATGGAACAAGCGTAGTTTATAAAGACAATATATTTTGTACAGACCAAACTATTAGTACATATAGTATTAATAAAGATGTTTATACAGAACACGCAACAACTAACGAATACGTAGTAATATGAGCGAATTTTTCGTAACAAAACTTGCAGCCTACACAGCTCCAGAAGTTGTAGAGTTAAAGAATAAAGATTGGGTACAGTATGGGGTAGATAACGACTACTTTAATTACATAATTGATGTAAACAACAACTCAACGACTTGTAGAGCAATTACTATAGGTATTTCTAATATGATTTATGGTAAAGGTCTTGCAGCACACGATGCAGACAAAAGACCAGAGCAATATGCTCAAATGATGTCATTATTTAAGAAGTCTGATTTAAGAAAATTCATAAATGACTACAAAGTATTAGGAATGGCTGCATTTCAGTTAGTTTATCAAGATGGTAGAGTAAAAGAAGTACATCACTTTCCAATGGAAACATTAAGAGCTGAAAAATGCAATGATGAAGGAGAAATAGAAGGATGGTACTACTCAAACAACTGGGGTAACTTAAAACCAACAGAAAAACCAGAAAGAATACCAGCGTTTGGGTTTGGTAAAGCAAATGGCGTTGAAATGTACGTTTTAAAGCCTTATGAAGCTGGTAAGTACTATTATAGTAGTCCAGATTGGTCTTCTGCGATGCCTTACGCTGTGTTAGAGGACGAAATAGGAGATTACCTTATAAATGATTGTATAAATGGATTTAGTGGCACTAAAGTGGTTAATTTTAACAACGGAGTACCAGACCAAGAAAAAATGCAATCAATAAAGAGCGATGTACTAAACAAACTAACTGGAAGCAGAGGAGAAAAAGTAATCGTTGCTTTTAATAACAACTCTGAATCTAAAACTACAATAGATGACATTCCTTTAAACGATGCACCAGCACATTATCAGTATTTAGCTGATGAGTGCTTTAGAAAATTAATCGTTGGTCATAGGGTTACATCTCCAATGCTTCTAGGAATACGTGAAGGTAATGATGGACTAGGAAACAATGCAGAAGAAATAAAGAACGCTACACAACTATTTGACAACATAGTTATACAATGCTTTCAAGACCAAGTAATAGAGTGTATAGATGCAATCTTATCAGTTAATGATATAGCATTAGATTTATACTTTAAAACGCTTAAACCTCTTGACTTTAGTGATATTGACATAGTTAATGAAGAAATCATTGAAGAAGAAACTGGATATGAGTTAAGTAAGACTTGTTGCTCATCAGATTCAGAAGAAGAATTAACAGAAGAAGAATCAGAGAACATATTAGGTCATTTAGCAGAGAGTGGAGAACAAATGTCAGAAGAATATGTGTTTGTTGATGAAATAGACGAGGAAGAAGACATAGACAACGAAGATTGGGCAAATTACTTAATAAACGAAAAGAAAAGCACACTATCTAAAGTAAAAGGTCTGTTAGGTTTAAAAGATGAAATAGATTCCAAGAAAAAAGGAAGTTCTTTTAGTTATTTAGATTCTAAAAACGGATTATATAAAATAAGATACACTTACGCAATAGGTTCATCAAAAGCAAGTAGTTCTCAAAGAGACTTTTGCAGAAATATGATGAATATGGCAAGTGCTGGTACTGTATGGACAATAGAGGACATAGACAGAGCAAGTAGAGAGGGTGTTAATAGAGAATTAGGGCATAAAGGTAGGTCTTACGACTTGTTTAAGTTCAAAGGTGGTATTTACTGTAGACACAAATGGAAAAAGGTCTTATATAGGCTAGAAAGCAATACAGAGCCATCAGAGAATTTAGGAAACTATAAAAAGACAAGAACTATTCCTAAAAGTTATATGAAAAACCCAAGAGGTTCTAAACAAGCTGGAATTGCGCCAGAGAATATGCCTAATAGAGGAGCATACCCTAAATAAGATAAGAAATGGCAAAAGCATTATTTATAACAACTAAAGACATTAAAAGGTATTCTGTACTTTCTGGTAATGTAGACCCAGACAAGTTTATCTATATGGTAGAGATTGCACAAGATACAGAGGTACAAAATTATTTAGGAACTAAACTTTTAGAAAAGATACAAGCATTAATTATAGCTGGAACTATAAACGACCCAGCTAACGCTGCTTATAAGACACTTTTAGAGACGTATGTGAAGCCTATGACTATTTATTGGGCATTAGTATGCTATATGCCTTTTGCTGCTTACACAGTAGCTAATGGTGGCGTATATAAACACACATCAGAAAGTAGTGTAACAGTAGACAAAGATGAGGTTGATTATTTAGTAGAAAAATATAGAGACATAGCACAATTTTACACTAATAACTTTATAGACTTTATGGTATATAATCAAAATACGTATCCAGAGTACAACGCAAATACTCAAGATGATACATATCCAGACACTTCTAACGCAGATTTTGGTGGATGGGTATTATAAGATATAAACAAAAAAAAGAGAATATTGTAAAGTTAGTACAATATCTAAAAAAGAAATATGTGGACACAAACGAACACACTAGACATAGAAATAAATTATAACTATAAAACAAAGAAGTAATGGATACTGGAACTTGGGGATTATATTACAATTATACTTGGTGGGGAAACGCTATACAAACAGCACCTTCAGTTATTGGTAAGCCAGACTTTTTTGGTAGTCAATTTGAAATGCTTACTAGCCAACAACCTAATCAAGTTGTTAATGGAGATTTTGCAACGGATAGTGATTGGATTTTTGGAAATGGTTGGAGTTATGGAAATGGTAATGCAGTTGCATCATCTGGAAGTGGTACTGCTAATAAATTAACGCAAACAAACACACTAAATGGAAAATTTGTTAAAGTTAGTTTAGGTGTATCTAATTATGGAGGTTCTGGTTTGGTACTTGTTGATTTTGGAAGCACTACTTCTTCATCAATCACTTCAAATGGCGCTTATACCTTATATGGAACTTATGACCAAAATGATTTTCAAATATTTAAAACAGCAGATTTTTCTGGCTTAATAACAAACATATCAGTACAAATAGTAAGAGCAGACAATGTAGAAGCAGTTAAGTGTTTAGCAGATTGGATTCACGAAACACAAATATTAGACGTATAAAAAATTAAGACAATGGCAAAACCAAAATTAGCATTAATACCAGCAGCACAAGGAGACAAGTTTTATTCTGTACTCCCATCAGATGGAGTAGGAGACTTTGACTTTACTCGTAATAGTTCTGCTACTAGAATAGCACCAACTGGATTTATAGAAACTTCAGAATTGTTCGGAAGTGAGTTAGTTACCAACGGAGATTTCGCTACTGATACTGATTGGACAAAAAATGCTTCTTGGACTATTAGTGGCGGAAAAGCAAATTATGATGATTCAGCTAATGG
>Ga0213868_10000899_pt1 | contig 29024 bp, 27 predicted proteins | sample PICome_9_FD_160087 | JGI IMG/M metagenome (GOLD analysis project Ga0213868, IMG submission 160087) | Coastal seawater microbial communities near Pivers Island, North Carolina, United States - PICO127 | ecosystem: Environmental > Aquatic > Marine > Coastal | place: USA: North Carolina... | reverse complement strand
GTCGTTATCAGTGCGCAGCACCTCGGCCGTTCAACCTCGACACCTTCCGATGCGAAACCATCGATGGCAAACAGCTCGACCCGACCGAGACGTTCATGGACTCACTCACCAGCCCGTTCCGACGGGTCATCATGGATGCCAAAGGAGTCGTGATCGACGTGAGCGAACGTCGGTTCTTCACCGGCATAGCCCGAACCGCACTACAGATCTCTCACGACGAATGTGAATGGCCCGGGTGCCACGTGCCTTCCAGCCGCTGCCATGGCGACCACACACTCTCCAAACAAAACGGCGGGCCGACGACCCAAGTCAACGGATCGATCCTGTGCCAACGCCACAACCGGCACAAAGAACGTGGCTACACCGTGTGGCGAGATCCGGTAACCGGCGATCTCCACATCAAGACCCCACTCGGCACCCAGATCTGCTAACCGGACGTAGTCGCGGCCTCGGCCGACGCAGCAGCGATCGAACGGTACATACCAACACCGGCGCCAGCCAGGAGCGCAGCACCAAGACAGGTTGCTTCGGCAACAGCTGGGACCTCGATCGTGCGACCACCGATCCATTGCTTTCGATCCATCAGCCACTGGATACGAGTGCCGCCACCCGTGGCTATGTGTTTAATGTGGCTCGACCGATCAGGGTCCGCCGCCCAGACCATCTTCTCAAAGAGTGCTTGGCCATCAACCGCCAGCGACTCGATCATGTTTTGCTCCAGGCCCGGCTTCTCGGCCGCCGCCAGGTAGCCCTCGAAGTCGATACCAAGTTCAGCCCGATGGGCGTCTATGCGGCCGGCGCCGTCGCCCGTGCCCGTCATCACGTACGTCAAACCAGGCACAACATGCACACCCTGATTCAGCTCATCGGGCCACAACCGTCCGGTCATGTCAGGTTCACGTCGCGCCAGAAAGAACGCCTCGGCGGTGCCGATGGAATCCAGGATGACACCGGGTCCTGACACGCCAAGCGCCAATGCGGCACAGACGTGGTCTTGTCCACCTCGGATGATCGGCACACCTGTTGGAAGGCCAGTCGCTGCAGCCGCCTCGTCATGAAGCACGCCGACATGGGTGCCGGCAGGAACGAGCTCAGCGAGAAGCTCATGCCGAATGTCGATTGCCTCGAGCAACTCAGCGGACCAACGACGCTCGACCAGGTCGAGCACCAACGTACGCGACGCAAGCGAGTAGTCAGTCGTCAGCGAACCACACAACCGGAACTCGGCGTAGTCGCCTACGTTCAGCCAATGACGACCGGCCGCATACGCCTCGGGTTCGTTGTCACGGATCCACATGAGCTTGGGCATGCCAAACATCGGATGGGGCACCACGCCGCACACGGCGGCTGTGGCATCGAAGCCAACATGCTCACGCCACCAGCCAATCTGAGGATCGGTCCGGTAGTCGAACCACGGGATGATCGGGTACACCGGCCGCAGGTTGGAGTCCAGCAAGACGCCAGACTCCGCCATCGATGTGCAGCCAAGCGCAATCGGCTCGACCTTCAACTCACCGAGCTGCGTCGCGACGGACGACAGCACCGAAGCGCACACTGTCCACAGCAGCTCAGGGTCATAGTCAGCATGGCCATTGGCATGGTGCCGAGTTGGTGTTGCTTCGATGGCCTTGGCCAGCTCGTGGCCACCTGGCGAAAAGGCGATCGCCTTGACGCCAGTTGTGCCGATATCGAGGCCAATCAGCGCCTGGTTCAAGCGCTGATCCAGAACTCGTCGCCAACAGCGATGTCGACCGGTTCGGTGTGCGCAGCCAGACCAACGATGAAACCCCGCATGCCATGATCGAGGAACGCCCGATGAGGCGCAACGTTGTCCTCCGACGTCAGCTGATCACCGAGCAGGTACCGGGTGAACGGAATACAGGGCTTGGCTACCTCGGCGTCAACCAAGTCGATGATGCGATCTCCCCGACGGACCTGCACGCCACCACCAAGCTGACCGAGCGAGATGATCTCATCGCATTCCACGATGATGTCTTCGGCGGCGCATCCCATCGGCGCAGCACCAAAGTGTTCAACCATGGCGTCGTAGTGGCTGGTGAAGCCAAATGACAACAGCCGATGCGGCAGATAGGTGCGGTGTTTCTCGGTGGTGCCGATCGTGCGAGTCGGATGAAGACGATGGTGTGCCTGCAAGATCGCTTGCTCATCGACCAGTCCCACGACACCATCGGGGCTCAGCCACAACGAGTCGACCTCGGTCAGCAGTTCGTCTCGGTACACAGCGTCGTGAATCATGCGATCCGTGTGGATCTGACACAACACGATCGAACCAAGTTTCTTCCACTGACCAGTCGTGTCATCCATCGTTAGATCGTACGAGATCCAGAGCTTGTCGACGTCGACGTCCAGTTGGGCAAGACCACGAAGGGTGAAGCTTGCCAAAGGCCATGTGCCCGTTCCCTTTATCGACCAACCCGTGCTCGGGCTGCTGCGGGAGTTTCGGCCATCTTGCCTCTGGCAACGGCTTCTTTGCGCATGAGCTTGACCGGCACATCGATGGCGTCACCCGCCGGTAAGACATCGGCGGGATACAGCGCAACCTGTTGTTTGTCGGCGATCCGGCCTCCGTCCATATCCAATCCACGAGCGTTCGTGCCTTTTGTTGGCTCCACGGCTCGCCCGTCGGTCCATTCGAGGTCCCACCACCACTTTTTGATGGCGTTGATGGCGCCGTTGCCGACCCTGTCATCGAGTTTGGCGATGAAACTACGAGTGAATGGCAATCGGATTGCCGCCCACAACACCGCCCGTTCGGCAAGCACGCCTTCGGTGTTGAACGGGCATGTCTTCATGCACCGACCGCACGCCGCACCCTTCTGGTTACCCAACCGGTATTTGGTGCACTTCTCGACGTCGGGTTTCCACATCTCGGCGCCATTGAACATGATCTTGTCGCCAAAGGGAATCGCACCACAAGGACATTCGCGGGCGCACTTGGTGCACTTCGAGCAGAAGTCTTGCAGCCCGAAATCGACATGTTTGTCCGCGACGATCGGCATGTCGGTGGTCACCACAACCGACTTGAACCGCGGACCAACAAAGGGGTTCAGGACCAGCTCACCAATTCGGCTGAGCTCCCCCAAACCTGCGTGCAATACCAGCGGGATATGAAGTACATCACTGTCGCGGTTGGTCTGACTGCGAGCGCTCCAGCCCAGTGACCGAATGTGCTCGGCAACGACGCCTGCGATCTGGGCTCCCCGCATGTATGCACGCATGGATTGAGCGCCGCTGACCCAGTCGTCGCCGCTTGCACCTTCCATGGTCTCGTACCCCTGATCCAGCAAGATGACGATGGCGTTGTGGTGATACGGCTCGATCACGGTGCCATCACCCTTATGCGAATACCACGCATAGGTCGGCACCTTGCACAGCCCAACCATGTCGCCACCCAGGTGATACGCCAACGCCTTGAGCGCGTCGCTGTTCGTCGTTGCATCGAGCGTGCTTGCATGTGGCTCGGCCGCCACCGGGCCATCCTGGTGCTCGACCATGGCCATGATCTTCTGCCGGTAACTCTGCGCCTGCGGTGTCTTGTACGCGAAGACCTTGACGTCCTCCTTGAACTTCGGGCCCATGTCCCCGTGTGCCGCTCGAGGAAACCCCCCGGCTCGCACCGGTACACGGGGAACCTCGTTCTCGATGATCAGCGTGGTTGGCTCGTCAACGCGTTTGATCTTCTCCATGGGATACCGACCCATGTGGAGTGGCCGGTGATCGCCGTTCAGCCACGGAGACCCGCCTCGCACACCGCCTCGGCCAAACAGCCATCCTGCGCTCCGGGTGGTTCGCAGTTCGTCGACCATCGACCGATCAGCCAGCGGCGCGTCGGGAGCGATCTCCATCGCGGTACTCACCACCGATAGAGCGAAGCCGCCCGGCAGGAATGGCGCTCGTAGCGTCGTGTCGTCGATCTCGACGAGCCCGGCCTGCAGCGCCACTCGGGCGATGTCGAGACTGTTCGTCGTGGGTGTGTGTGCCGTGGCGTCGAAACCGAGATTGCGGATGTAGTCGGCAGTAATTACCGCAATTTCGGCGGCCCGCAGATCGGCGGACGCCTGCCGAGTGCCGTTCACCCAATCGTCACCGGGTTGAGAAGATGGGAGTGAACGGCTAAACGCCACCAGCACGACGATCGCCCAATCATGGGACAGGCGCCTATCGGTCCATGCCTCGGCGGGGATCAATCCAGCGCCGACCATATCGGCGTCGAGAAAGTAGCAACCGGACTTCAGATGATTCGCCCGCTCAACCGGATCTTCGGGAATGGGCGCCAGCGGCGACACATCACCGGACACGTGCGCGTCGAATAGGTCGACGTAGGCGCTGAGCGCATGGGCAGCACCGAGAGGACCCTGGCGATCGCGTTCAGATGGCGAGGCCGGCACTCCACCCCGTCGATCAGCCGCCAAGCCGATGGGTGTTGCTGTCGGATCGGCGAGCCGAGGCAATGTCTCCAACGGAAATGCGCCCAGGTGCACCGGTCGTTTCTTGTGCGAGAACAGCTTCATGGGCTGAACCTAGTCCCCCGGAGTCAGCTCGGCCTCGGTTGCTTCCCACCATGCCATCGCTGGTCCCCGCAGCCGGGCCCTCAGCTCACCGAATCGCTGTGCCGCTGCGACACCAGGCCAACTCGCCGGAAGAAGCTCAGCCGGCAGATCAGGGTCAAGCAGCGGGAACCGACGCCATTGGTGCACGAGCCCGGTGAGCTCAGCCACTGCCGCTAGGTCGCTGCTGGACTGCCCGTCGAGCAGATCGACATCGGTCAGGAACCGGGTATAGGCATGGCGGAGCTCGGGAAGGTCCCACGCTTGTGCCACCAGCCCAGTCGGCGATCCAAGGTTGCCAACCTCTGCACGAAACGAGGTTGCCTCTACCCCGAGACCGTTGAGTAACTCGACGGCGGTGCCTTCCTGGCCGAGCCAAGGTGAGAGCCAGGTGCCGTTACCGAGCGTGCCAAATCCAGCCCACCCCAGACCGTTCGCCATCGCGTAGCGCAGATGGCGATCTCGTTCCGGAACACTGGCGAGCAGCACGATCCATCGACCATCCCACTGCCGAGTAGTTGCGCCAAAGGAGTAGATCCGCTCGGCACCTGATTCGAGCACCGTGCGGGCGTAAGGCGACAACGACCAACGGGTTTGCCGTCCGACCTTTGTGCGATCCAACCAGCCTCCCTCGTCCATCCGAGCGAGGGCTTGCCGAGCTGCCTTGTCACGGATACCCAACGACTCGGCCGCAGCAACGATGGTCTTTGTCCACGCACTGCCACCCATCGGCAATACGAACTCGCCCAGCAACGTCAGCAGCAGGGCTCGGCTCGAGTCGACGGCCGCAGAGCCATCGCGATTGGTACCGAGTAGTTGTTCATGGGCGAGCATGATGTTCTACATCTGACTAGCGAGTCAACAGGAAGCTGTAGTATAACTACACTGTCGACCTCCGGGGGAAATCAGTGTTCATCGACTTCGCAACCCAACCCAGTGCCTATCGGCATTGGACGCTCGATGTCGATGGTTCCGTCGCAACGGTGACCATGTCGGTCGATCCCACCGCTGGGCTACGCGATGACTACCAGCTGAAGACCAACTCCTACGACTTGGGCGTAGACATCGAACTCCATGATCTAGCGCAACGGTTACGGTTCGAACATCCCTGCGTCAAGGTAGTTGTCGTCACCGGTGGTCTCGACAAGATCTTCTGCGCCGGTGCAAACATCCAGATGCTGGCTGGCGCCACCCATGAACACAAGGTCAACTTCTGCAAGTTCACCAACGAAACCCGCAACGGCATCGAGGATTCCACCGCCAACTCCAAACAGACATGGATCGCAGCCGTCAACGGCACCGCTGCTGGTGGCGGTTACGAACTGGCCTTGGCCTGCGACGAGATCCTGTTGATCGACGACCGATCGTCTGCGGTGTCACTTCCCGAGATTCCGCTGCTGGCAGTACTGCCAGGCACAGGCGGCTTGACTCGGGTCGTCGAGAAGCGCCATGTGCGCCGTGATCTTGCCGACGCCTTCTCCACCCGCACTGAGGGTGTCCGAGGACAGACGGCGCTCGACTGGAATCTCGTCGATTACATCGCCCCCGGCAGTTCGTTCGATGAACTCGTCTCGGCACGGGTGGCAGCTCGCCTTGCAGACTCCGACCGACCTGATCGTGGTGCCGGTGTTGCACTGACTCCCTTGGAACGCACGCTCGAACCCGACTCGATTGTCTATGGGTCTACAAGTCCCGGATCGGTACAGGTAACCATCGATCGAGACTTGGGCACGGCCACCATCAACATCGCTGCGCCAACGGAACCGCAGCCCACAACGGGAGCTGCACTGGTTTCGGCCGGCGATCAGAACTGGCTGCTGCGTGCGGCACGCGAACTCGACGACGCCATTCTCCACCTGCGCTTCAACGAGGTATCGATCGGCACATGGGTATTCACCACGACCGGGGACCCCGATGCTGTGGCGCAAGCCGAAGCAGTGTTCGGGCAGGAAGCCGACCACTGGCTGGTGCGCGAGACTCACCTGTTCTGGACCCGAGTACTCAAGCGCCTCGATGTGTCTGCCCGCACGCTCATCACTACGGTCGAGCCAGGTAGCTGTTTCGTCGGTGTACTGGCCGAACTCGTGCTCGTTGCCGATCGCAGCTTCTTGCTCGAAGGCACGTGGGAGGATGACGACGATCCTCCGCCTCCAGCAACGATCCGGCTGACCGAAACAAACACTGTGTTCCCGATGGGTAATGGCCTGACACGTCTGCAGACACGCTTCTGGCAGCGCCCCGACGCACTCGCCAACGCACTCGCCGCAGTCGACACCGACCTCGATGCTGCAGCTGCCGCCGAGACCGAACTGGTCACGTTCACGCCCGATGATCTGGATTGGCACGACGAACTGCGCGTCGCCTACGAGGAACGCAACAGCTTCTCACCCGATGCCCTAACCGGCATGGAGGCCAACTACCGCTTCGTTGGACCCGAAACCATGGAGACCAAGATCTTCTCTCGGTTATCTGCGTGGCAAAACTGGATCTTCCAACGCCCCAACGCGGTTGGGCCCGACGGAGCATTGCAACGTTTCGGCACCGGGTCCCGCCCCACATTCGACAACCGGAGAGTATGACCATGGCTGCAGTCGATATCGACGCCAAGATCCCGAACAATGTCGGCCTGGCCGACGACCGACGACTACAACGAGCTCTCGAAGGGTGGCAGCCAAAGTTCATTCGTTGGTGGGAAGACCTGGGTCCTTCGGCGTTCCAGCGCAACCCAGTGTTTCTCCGCACCGCTATCAGCGTGGGCCAAGAGGGCTGGGCAAACTTCGATCATGTCGAGATGCCGGACTACCGGTGGGGCATCTTCCTTGCTGACCAGGAACCGGATCGCAAGATCGCCTTCGGCGACCACAAGGGCCAGGATGTTTGGCAAGAAGTGCCAGGCGAATACCGATCCGATCTGCGGCGACTCATCGTGGTGCAGGGCGACACCGAACCAGCGTCGGTCGAACAACAACGCCATCTCAGCCTGACGGCTCCGTCGTTGTACGACATGCGCAACCTGTTCCAGGTCAATGTCGAAGAAGGCCGCCACCTGTGGGCCATGGTCTACTTGTTGCACCGTTACTTCGGTCGAGACGGCCGCGACGAAGCCGACGAGATGCTCGAACGTCACTCCGGCGACGAGGACAAACCTCGCATCCTCGGTGCCTTCAACGAAGAAACACCCGACTGGTTGTCGTTCTTCATGTTCACCTATTTCACCGACCGAGACGGCAAGTATCAGCTGGCCTCGCTCCGTGAATCGGCGTTCGATCCGCTGTCACGCACCTGCGACTTCATGCTCAAGGAAGAGGCGTATCACATGTTCGTTGGTGCAACCGGCGTGGGCCGTGTTGTGCAACGGACCTTGGAACTGATGCGTGAACACGACACCGACGATGTGCAACCCTTTGGGGGGCTCAACCTGGATCTGTTGCAGAAGTACGTGAACTTCCACTATTCGGTGTCACTGGACCTCTTCGGCTCGGAGACGTCGACGAACGCGGCCAACTATTTCGGCGCTGGGATAAAGGGCCGATTTCAGGAAGAACGACGAGACGACGACCACAAGCTCAAGACCGTGTATCGCAACGTGCCCAACTTCGACGAAAACGGCGTGGGCACCCGCGAAGTCACCCAACTGTCGGCACTCAATGAGACACTGCGCGATGACTACGCCGAGGATTGCCAGAAGGGCATGGACCGGTGGAATCGGGCGATTGATGAAGCTGGTGTCAACTTTGCACTGACGCTCCCCCATGTCGGGTTTAACCGCCAGGTCGGCACGTTCCGTGATGCCTACATCTCGCCGAATGGCAAGTCCATCAGCGAAACCGAGTGGGCGGACAACGTCGGTCGATGGTTGCCCACCGATGCCGATCGGGCGTACGTCAAGTCACTCATGGTCGGTGTTACCGAGCTCGGCAAGATGGCCGGTTGGGTCGCCCCACCGTCACGTGGCATTCATCAAAAACCCGTCGAGTACGACTACGTACAACTTTAGGCTCGTAGGGGTTACCTCTTGGCCAGGAATCAAATGTGGCCAGGAGTCAGCCAGCGTGGCGGTCGCCGATCCAACCGTTGCTGGCGATGACTGTTTCGCCGAAATGGCGCGGGCCGTCTTCCAACGTTGTCGCCATGGTGTCGTTCCATCGGTTGAGAAAACCGAAGAACGAACAGACAGCAACGATCGCAGTTAACTCGTTGTCGCTGAAGTGTTCCCGGGCGGCATCGAAGTCAGCGGGTGTTGCCGCATTCGGCTGCTGGCCGGAGTGAAAGGCGATTCGCAGCGCTGCTCGTTCGACCTCGTTGAAGTGCTCACTGGTCTCGAAGTGCCAAATCGCTTCGAGTTTCTCGGGCGAGATACCAATACGTTCGGCGGTATGACCGGTGTGTGCCTGGCAATAACGACAGCCCGCACCCACGCTGGCCATCATCGCCACCATCTGAGCAAGTGGTCGAGGAATCAGAGGATTGGCAAGCACGGCTGCGCCAAGGCCTTGGAACGGTGGAAACAGCCCCGGCACACGAGCCATGGTGAACATGGAGTTAGGCACAAAACCCATCATCTGCTCGACCATCTGGAAACCAGGTTCGAATTCGGCCAAGTCTTCCCGCGCCAGCGGTTCGATGTGCGCCACGGGTATCTCCTAAGAATTGAGAGTTGCAGCACCGAGCGTGACCGAACTCAGGTCGTCACACACGATGATCTCGCCGGTGTATCCGCCATCTCGCAGGTCATCGACATAAAGCTGTCGATCAGCATCGGTGTTTGGTGCAGGGATCAGATGGGTCAGCATCACGGTTGGTATCGCCAGCTCTTGGGCTTGGGCCCCGATCTCTCGAGTGTCAGCGTGATAGTCCTTGATGTACCGCGAGTTCTCGGGCCGCTGCATGATGTGATCAAGACGCATCGCCTCGTACACAATCACGTCGGCACCCGCCGAAAGCTCAGCCATCTCGTCACACACGATCGTGTCGCCAGAGATAACCACGATCCCGTCGGGCGTTTCCACCCGATAACCAACAGCGCCTTCAACCGGTTCATGGCGCACCTGACCTGCGAGTACCCGGACGTCGCCACTCGACCAGACTTCGGTCGGTGAGTCGGGCACGTCGAAACCAACTATTGCGGCCTTCGGCTCTGCCGGACGCCCACCGTGCAAACTTCGAACCGCCAGATCATTGTCCCAGATGCTGAACATACGATCGACAAAGTCAGTGGTGTGCCCGTTCGGAGCCACGATGGGGACCGCCGACCACTCACCACCCCAATCCATGACCCAATGGGTGAGCATCACATCGGTGAGACCCACGACATGGTCACTGTGATAGTGGGTGAGAAAGATCGCCGACAGGTCCGCCACGCCCACGTCCATTTGGACCAAACGATTGAGCGTCATCCGCCCGACATCGAATTGCAGACGAACATCGTCGTACTGCACATGTGTGCCAGGGCCGGCTCTATCCCGATGAGGAACTGGGGTGCCGGTTCCCGTCGTGGTGACGATCGTGGTCATTACCGAAGACTAGATGGCTCGTGCCTTGTGTCGCGTCTCAGGCAGAAGAGGTCTGGCACTTCACCAACTTCTACGGTGGTGGTCTGCCTTCTGAATCTTGAGGAACCACCATGCCAAGTCCCGTAGTAAGCCTTACCGGAGGAGCAACCGGAATCGGTGCCGCGGTTGTCGACCAGTTACGTGAGCAGGATGCCACTGTCTACGTACTCGACGTCGCCGACGCTCCCGAACGCGACGGGGTGCATACGATCCACTGTGATCTGGCGGACGCCGCGTCGATCGACGCCGCGGTCGGCCAGTTGCCAGACAGCATTGACGCCCATCTCAACGTCGCTGGTGTCGCTGGCCCAACGCCAGCTGACTGGGTGTTACGAGTCAATTTCCTTGGCATGCGCCACATCACCGAATCACTCTTTGATCGCATCACACCTGGAGGCAGCGTCGTCAACGTGTCATCGAGCGCAGGTCGTCAATGGGCGAAGCGTCGCCACGTGGTGGAGCCGATGGTCGACACCGTCGGCTTCGAAGCCGGACTCGAGTGGGCCATGGAGAACGAAGGCCGCTGGTCCCGCGACCCGTACACATTCTCGAAGCAGTGCGTCACCCTGTGGACGCTGAAGGCAGCCCAACGGGGCGCAACCGGCGCGGTTCGTGTCAACGCAGTGAGCCCTGGTGGAGTCGACACGCAGCTCACCACCTCGTTCCGAGCACAAATGGGCGAGGAGTACAGCGACTGGCTTCGTTCTTTTACCGACCGGGGCGCACTCCCCCACGAACTCGCTGAGCCCATCGTGTGGTTGGCCATCGGCGACTGCCAGTGGGTGAACGGTGCCGATCTCATGGTGGACCGCGGCCTCGAAGCCGGGATGATCAGCGGCTGGGTCGATCTGGAGAACGCACCCGGCAAGTGAACAAATCTTGAGAGAAGTCGGGTGGCGGCTAAAGGCCGCATCGGCACCATCTTCTTCTGCAAGAAGATGCGCCTCGCTCTCTCTACGTCAGGTCAACACAGACTGAAGCCGGCTTTGCCAACGTCAAGAATCACTCATGATGGCACCGTTTCGCTGGACGGAGGTGAGAGAATTGGCGTATGAGCGATGTGTTCAGTGAGACCGAATCTGACAACCTAACCGAGACATCTCATGGCTGGTTGTCCGACGAAGATCTGCAGTCAACTCGGGCTCGGGTCCCCATCGTCTATGTCGACGCCGTTCCCGTCAGAGTCGATGGTCTTGGCCGGGTGACCGAGATCGGCATGCTGCTGCGGCAGGCCGCCGACGGCACGCTTAGTCGCATGGTTGTGTCGGGTCGAGTCCTGTTTGGTGAGTTGCTCCGTGAAGCGCTTGTCCGCCACTGCGAGAAGGACTTAGGCGAACTGGCATTTCCCCGGGTGCCGCCGAATCCGAGTCCGTTCACCGTGGTCGAGTATTTCCCTGACCCGGATCGATCGGGTTTTTATGACCCTCGCCATCATGCGGTGAGCATGGCCTATGTGGTGCCGATCGAGGGCGACTGCGAGCCAACACAGGAGGCACTCGACATGGAGTGGTACTCGCCCGAGGAAGCGGTCAGCCCCGAAGTCATCGCCGAGATGACAGGCGGCCATGACCGACTGATTCGGCTTGCTTTGGCTCACGTCGGCCGGCTCCCCTAAACATCTACCCATGGAACTCAAAGCCACCGCGTACGAGGTACGCGACCGTGTCGGGCTCATCACACTTAATCGCCCTCAGCGCGGCAATGCCTGGACCGGCCGCGTGGACACCGAATACCGCTGGTGTTTACAACAAGCCGAAGATGATCCTGCGGTTCGGGTCATTGTCGTGAATGGGGCAGGGAAACGATTCTGCGTGGGCGGCGACAGCCAGGCGCTCGAAGGCCATGTCGAACGAGGTGGCTATGACCGTGGCCTGAGTGACGAACAGGCCAACCCTGGCTACGGGCTGTACGAAGATTTTGATCGGCCGTTTGCCTCACACTTCGGATTGAGTAAACCCATCATCGCTGCGGTCCACGGGGCTGCGGCCGGTATTGGCTTGGCGCTCGTAGCGTTCGGTGACCCGCGCTTCGCTGCGGAGGGAACGAAGTTCACGACCGCCCACGGCAAACTCGGCTTGCCCGCTGAGTACGGGCTGTCGTGGTTGCTGCCAAAGATCATGGGCACGACCCGGGCTATGGAACTGCTGCTGTCGTCGCGGGTATTCCTAGCCGACGAAGCGCTAGAGCTGGGCTTCCTGAACGAGGTCTGCACCGAAGAAGAGCTTCTCCCCCGCGTGCTCGCCTATGCCGAAGAACTCGCCAGCTCCGTTGCACCCACCTCGTTGCAAGAGACGCGCCGCCAGGTGTACCTCGACATGCACCGCCCGATCGGCGACTCGGTCACCGAGTCCATACGGCTATTGAACGAGATGATGAGCACTGCCGAATACCGCCAGGGCGTGAAGGCCCTTGTCGAGAAGCAGCCACCGGGTTTCTAGCCCTGGTTGCGCTAGACCTGGTTGCGCTGGTAGGCCTCGATCACATCGGCGGCGAGTTCTCCCCACGCGTCGCTACCTTTGGCACCGCCACCATTTCCTGCGGTTGTGATGAACAGACCGTTGGCCACATGTTCGATGAGCGGTGCGCTAGTGGGCGTGCGGGTGATCACGCACGGCGCTGTGTGCACTGACGTGAATGCGACATCGGGCCACAGTGCACGCAGCTGCGCTTCGAACATCGCCAGGAAGACTTGATCAGGGTCCGTCTCAAACCATCGCTGCACGTCCTCGAGCCGGGTGAAGAACACATCGTGCGTGGTGTTGGCCCCCATCTTGATGTAGTAGCAACCGTCGGGATACTGCACCGGCGGCACCATGTAGATACTTTCGAGGTCGCCGGGGTCGTTCATGAACTTCACCGTTGGATATTTACCGAGTTGAGCAGCGTCGGCTGGCGTCACCTCGCCCAGAACAATGACTTCTGACTTGACCGTCACGTCGATCGGGCTTGGCAGCAGATTGTTGAAGTTGGAGAACGCCCCCGCCGCAACGAGGACCCGGGTGCACGTGATGTGCAGTTCTTCAGCGGTGTGCACGCAGAAGCCGGTTGCCGTCTGCACAACGTCGACGACTGTGTCCGTGATGTGTTGTGCCCCGGCGTTGGACGCCAGCACGTTCTGGGCCTGAATCAGTCGTTTTGGCCGAAGATAACCAGCTGGCGTTGGCTCGTGGGCTACGAAGTGCGTGTCTGGGAACGCCAGGCTTGGCCAGGTGTTCCGCCACGCGGCATCTCCCGGTGGATACAGCGTGAAGTCCACACCGGTTTCGTCCATAACGACACGGGGATCGGGGCTGACCCCGTCGCCGCCAGGACGGCTCGCAATAAGACAGCCCACATCGTGGAAGAACGAGATTCCGGATCGGCGTTCGAGTTCGCGGTAATTGCTCACGGCGCGGCCGGTTACCTGGGCCCACGCAGCGTTGCGGTCCTGGCGGCGGGTCAGGCGGGCTTCATCATTGTGGCTCGAATAGACCCGATGTGGCGGTTGCGCTTCGCCGTTGTTCAAGGTTTCGCCTGCACCGACGCCAACAACGGTGTGACCTCGTTCGGCCAGGTGCCGCAGCGCCGCTGACCCGAACATGCCATTCCCGATCACAACAATGTCGGTGTGCATGCTGTCTTAGTGTTCGGCAAGCGTTGGTCCGGCGCCACGGACTCGGGTCTGGCGCATATATCGGCGCCATCGATTTGCGTCGTAACCAGCACCGCGATGGAGCACACAACGGTTATCCCAGAAGATGGTGTCGCCTTCGCTGAAGCGGTGTGAGTAGACCGCTTCAGGAATCGTGGCGGCTTCGTTGAGCTTGTCGATCAGCCGACGGCTTTCGATGCCGGACCAGCCGATGATCGACCGCGCGTGTGAACCGACGTAGAAGTTTTCCGCGCCAGTGTTCGTATTGGTCCGAACCAGCTTGTGTTCGATAGGCGGCAACGATGCTGCGTGATTGTCGTGCACCGGGGCAACCTTGGTCCGACTGAACACATAGTCATGCAAGACATGGAGCCCGTCGATTTCGGCCTTGGTGTCATCATCGAGTCGGTTATAGGCCGCTCGCTGGCTGACAAACTCGGTCTCGCCGCCCTCACCTGGCACCTCGTACGCGTGCAGAATCGACACATACGACGGCACCTGACGGAATGACGAGTCGGAATGCCACAGGTTGTTGCCCTTCTGGTTGAGCGTCTGGGGGTGCGACTCGTCTCGTTGTGTCTCGTCATCGACGACATTGCCAATCGTGCCTACGAACTGAACCTCACCAGTGCGCCCGAACAACACATGGCCCTCTTCTGGCTCACCTAATTGGGCGGTCAGCGCGAGTTGTGCTTCGTCCGACATGGCTTGGTCTGGGAAGTGCAGTACCGAGTACTGGTCAATCGCCCAACGCAACTCAACGATCTCGTCGTCGCTCAGCGGCGATGCAAGATCGACACCAGTAATCCGTGCCCCAAAGTCGACATGTAGCGGCTCGTACTCAAACATAGAATGACTCCATTGGTAGTGCGTGGCTGAGTTCAGGCTCGGTCGAGGGCGGCGATGAAGCCGGCGAACTCATCGGCGGGTGCAATCACCGTTTCAGTCTCGTTGGGGAACCCGCCGCATGTTACGTCGGCACGGAAGGCAGCAAGTGCCCGAACCCGTTCATCACGGATCTGGTCCTGCAGTGTTGCGATGTCGCCGTACTGACGGGCGTGGCGCGGAACTCGTCCTTCGCCACAGATGTCGGAGCTGAACAGGAACAACACGTCGGCGCCTGCTCCCGAGCCCAGTGAGATCGTCGCCATGCCGGTGCGGTCGTTGATAACAGCCATGACATTTGCCGGGATGAGCTCACACTCGACAGCGAACGCTCCCGCGTTTTCGAGCCGCTGGAATTGTGCCCAGAGTGCCGTGGCCTCGGTTGCGGTCTTGCCTACCGAACGAATACCGCCGTAGATCGTTGACTTCTTGGGGACAAACCCAAGATGACCCATGACCGGTATGTCTTCGGCTACCAACCGCTCCACCGATCTGAGGCTTCGAGCGGTGATGACAGCGTCTGCGCCATCGGCCAGCGCCTCAAACGCTGCACCAAGGATGTCGTCTTCGGTGATCGCTCCGCCAAAGTCGATGGCAGCAGTTACGAAAACCTGTGAAGAACCTTGTCGCACGACAGGCACAGAATTGGCCATGCAGACCACCATTTCGATACCAGCGAGCTCGGCAGCGTGTGCCTCGTCGGCCGTTCCCGCAGTGACCTGGGCAAGCTGTCGACCGTCGGCCTTCAGGTTTGTGATCGTGGCAACGGTGACCATACGGTCTGCCTCTTGCCCGTTGTAGTCAAGGATGCGCACCATCTTGTCTCTTCCTGGACTGTGGCTAGAGGTGTGGGCCGATAGCAGCGGCGGCAGCGGCAACGCCCGAGCCACCCACAGGTGTGCCAAGTGAATGAAGCGCTGCTTCGATTGTGCCGAGAGCACCCAGGATCATCGGTGGGTTGAGATGCCCCATGTGGGCAAGGCGGAAACCATCGATACCAGCGATACCGAGACCAAGAATGAGCCCTGCTTGTTGTTCACACAATGTGCGTAACTCCGACGGGTCGAGCCCACCAGTGAGCACGGTGGTGACACAGTTCGATCGGCTCGCTGGGTCCAGAATGTTGAACTCAAGGCCTCCAGGAGTTGACCAGGCGTCGACGGCAGCCTTCACGGCTGAAGCGAGGATCTCGTGGCGACGCCAGGTGGCTTCGAGACCGCCCTCTTCTTCGATGATGTCGAGCGCTACGAGTAGGCCTCGTAAATGAGCGATCGGTGGGGTGCCCGCGTAGTAGCTGTACATGTTGCTGCGGTCTTGACGAGCTTCCCAGTCGAAGTAACCAACACGACGATCAGCTCGGGCGTGGGCTGCGAGTGCTTTCTCGCTCGCCCACACGAACGAGATGCCTGGCGGGACCATCAGGCCCTTCTGGCAGCCGGCCAAGGCGATGTCGACGCCCCACTCGTCCATCAGGAACTCTTCGCAGCCCATCGACGCGATGCAGTCGACCATGAATAATGCCGGGTGTGCGGCCGCGTCTATGGCTCGACGCAGTGCCGGGATGTCGTTGCGTACCGAACTAGCGGTGTCGACATGGGCGACCAGCACCGCCTTGATCTCGTGATTGGTGTCTTCGGCCAGCCGGGCTTCGAGCGCAGCGGGATCGACCGGATCGCGGTCGGTGCCCTCGAGCACCTCGACCTCGATATCAGATACCGCGGTGTAGACGCCCCAGATCGTGGCGAACCGTCCGGCCTCGGCAACCAGCACCTTGTCGCCAGCCGCCAGGGTGTTCGACGTGGCCATCTGCCAGCCACCATGGCCGTTACCGGTGATGATGAAACACTCACCTTCGGTCTTGGCGACACCCGGCAGACGTTCTCGCACGATGGCTTGCTCTGCAACCAGCGGCCCTTCGTACAGATCAGGCATCGCCTGCGAGAAGGCCGCGAGCACCCGGTCAGGGATGATCGACGGTCCGGGAATGGCCGCCATCTGGCGACCCCATTTAAGTGAGCTCTTTTCAGACATCGTTGGTCACCCTAGTAGGCAACGAGGACGCTCTAACCCACCCCGTGGCCACGGAAGAACTCCAGCGTTCGTTCGAGAGCGACCGCAGCAGACTCGGGATGGCTCGAGCCTCGCACATCACAGTTGAAGCCATGATCGGCATTGTCATAGACATGGACCTGCACATCGGGGTACATGGCCGCAACCTCGTGCACGCCGTCGAGTGGGATGTGGGCATCAAGCGCACCGAAGTGCAACATCACCGGCACCGCTGGGGCCTTGTCCCGACCGCCGTGAATACCGCCGCCGTAGTAACCAACCGCTGCCGCAACCGGTGTGGCGTTCGCAGCCAGCCACGCAATCGTTCCGCCGTAGCAATAACCAACGATGCCAACTGGCCCTGTGGCCGCAACGTGTTCAATTGCTGCCGCGACATCGAGCATGGACTGCTCGATATCGAGCTGACCAGCGAACCCTCGACCTGCCTCGATGCCGTCGGCGTCGTAGCCAAGCTCAACACCACGCTCGACCCGGTCGAACATGGCAGGAGCGATCACGTGGTAACCCTGGGCGGCGTAGCCGTCGGCGACCGAACGAATATGTGCATTCACGCCGAAGATCTCTTGGATTACTACCATCGAAGCGGTTGCTCCGTCGGGGTGGACTTCGTAGGCGTCGAGCGTGTGGCCGTCTGATGCGGTGAGCGTGGTCATGTCACTGTTCTAGCCGCTCAGTGGCAACCTGGTGGTCCAGCCGTGACGATGAGTTGCCCGATGTTGCCGCTCTAACCAGCGTCGTAGATCTGTTCCCAGTCCAGCTGATCATCCGGTGGCAACAAGGCAGCAAGCTCAGACAGCAGGTCAAAGAGGCGGCGGCCGCGTTGTTCACCGAGCTTCTCCCATACCGGGAAGTCGAGTTTGTCAGTCATTGCTTCGACCCGGGCACGCCCCTGGTGGCACGCGTCGGTGGCAGTGCCGTTGGCATCAAGCCAGCCCCGAGACTGCAGTCGGCTCACGGCCGCTGCTTCCTCGGCCTCACTCCAACCTGCTTCGTCGCGAATCCATTCGCGGGGTGCACCGCCCACCGCGACATGGGAGACGATCGACTCGATGCCATCGAGGCCTTCGGCACACACGGCGATGAGATGGTTGCCGCTTCGGTACTCGCGCAACAGTGTGCAGCCATGCCAAAGCGCAAGGTGTGGGTCACTCGGCCAGTCGAGCGAGGCCCATGCTGTGTACAAAAGGCGACCGATCGGGTCGCAGCCTCGGGTGGCAAGCCGCACCAGTTCAGCAGCTTCGACGAAGGCCGGAGCTGAGACATCTTCATACGTGGCGCGCAACGAGCGATCCATGCCTCGGTACCGGGCTTCGATGATGCCGGACGGCGTTGCAAAAGTCCACGCATCGGGAATAGCCCGGTGCACCCGATCAGGTGCGTAGTAGAAGAAGGTGGACTCCACGACCTGGGCACTGACCGGTCCTACCGGAGCTATGCGGGTAGCGAAGTAGTTCATCCAGAACCCTTTCAGCCCGGCAGCCGAACCTTCCTCCCGTGGCTCTGGAGCGATGTAGGTGAGTCCATGAAAGCGCTCAACCGCTTCCCACATCGGCCGGCTTACCGTCGCATCGATGCTCACCTGGTCAACGTCCGAACAACCACTGGCGCGGCCGGGGCCGCGGTTACCAGGCCAATCGAGCCGGTGCAGAAGATGCTGGGCTTACGGAAGATACTGGGCTTACGGAGGTACGAATACTGCGATGTCACCGTGCTAGCTCACTCGCTCAGGCACCCCGATGCAAATATTCGATGGCGGCGGGTTGTCCCCTGCTGCAGTACTGGCACGCGAGCTCGATATCCCAACAGTGATTGATGTGCCCGGCGCTCTATCGATTGCCGACAGCAGCACGGTCCAGCTGCACTAATCCAAGATGAGTGTGGCCGTCTTTGTGCCAGCGCGTTGGTGGCTGGCAGTTATGCGAAGTTCGGTGCCGCGCGTGGCACGCACGGTCCATGCCGCGAGGGCTCGCTCGGGAGAACCACCGTCGCCTTGGTTGAAACGGGCCGACATCGATCCTGCGAGTTGACCGATCTCGCGCCGGGCCGGACCGTCGATCACGTCACCGCCAGCAAGTTCGACAGCTGCCGAACGGACGATGTTGTCCTTCTTGGCCTTCTCAGTGACATAGGTGGGCAACCAGCCGGTATTGGCCACGCCGACCGTGACACGCCACGTGTCTTGGCCCAGTGCTTCGACCGACGTGTGTTTGATCTCGATGCAAGGTGCGGCCAACGCTTGATGCACCGCGAACTCGCAATGGGAGTCGACCTCCTCCCTCAACAGGTGCAGCGGCGGGTTGGTCCATGAGTACAGGCCATTCCAACCACCGAGCTCAACCATGCCAAGTTGAGGATGGTCGAAGTCGTACCAGTCGACGAACCCCATGGTGTTCTGATCCCCGCTGGATGGATGAGACCGCTCTTGCTCGTCGAGCCACTGGAGCACTGCCAACGACTGTTCGTCGGTAGCCCCGATGTACCACGACTTGGTCGACACCTTGGTGCCGGTAGCGGCATGCACGATGTCCCAGAACTCGGTCGTCCAGCCAAACACACCCAGGTGTTCATACGCCCAGTCGTCAGAAGCCCCACTCATTGTTTCGGAATAGTCCCAGGTGAAGTCCTCGTACACCGAGTGCCCTGGGTAACCAGTGAGCGCAGCGCCAGTCTCCGCGAACTGCTTCCACACCCACACGTCATTTGGCGGCAGCGTGGCGTCAGCGGCGGTCGATGATGGTCGAAGGAGCACACCTCCGGACGTGTGGAACGCGTTAAAGCCACACACGTTAGGCCGAGCCATGAGCGCACGCACGAGTGCGTCGATCTCAGGTTCAGAGAGCGGATGATCGCCAGATCCTGGCACCGTCGTTCCCCAACCAGCTGGATAATTGCGGTTCATGTCCAAACCCTCGGGCGGCCGAGGCTTGGGCACAGTGAAGCCGTCGTAGCTCTCGATCGTGCCTTCGGCCAGCACCCGGTATCGGGGTGTGCCCGCGGGCGGTCCTTGCGGCAGCACCGGAATGAGCAGTCGGGCATCGTCGGGGTGCGGCATCCACTGGCCGTCGGGGTCAGCGATGCGCATCTGCAGGATGCGGCCGTCGCCGTCGATGTCCTCGCTGAGATGGCCGGGCATACGGTGACCGTTGGCCAACGGCCACGGACGGACACTCGATCGGCGAAACTTTGGGGTGTCGGCCATTGCCCATTCGGCACCATCGGGATTCACCCGAGGCACGATGTAGAAGGTCCGAGTCTGCAGCGCCCGAACCATCTGTTCATCACCAGTTGTGAACCCATCGACCAGGCGTTGCAGCACCCGACAGGCAGCCACCGTGGCGGTCAGTTCAACCGCATGGATCGACGCATCGATCCAATGAGCTGGTTTGGTGTCATGAGACCCTGTCGACGAATCCGTGATGGTCGCGATCAACAGATCACGCCCTTCGAACGACTGCCCATACGTCTCAATCGTCACGAGATCCGGATGAACTCCCGCTACAGCATTGAGCCATTCGGCGAGTTCCTCGTATCGCAGAAACCGGTCGAAGTCGTAGGACTTGTACATGAGTGCTCCGCTCAGAACTGGCTGGTGTTGGTGGGCAGACCGAATAGGTAACGCCCCAACGGCTCCATGGTGCGGGGTGCAACCATGCCGTGGGTGATGGCCACATGGGCGTCACGGAACACTCGTTGCAGCGGGCTGGTTGTGTACACAGCGCTGCTGCCGGCCGCGTGATAACACAGATCTACTGCCTCGACGCTTCGATGCGCCGCAGCGGTGGCCGCCAATCGGATCTCGACCCGATCATCATCACTGACCGGGGCGCCTGACTCGGATCGTTCCCAGATTGCGTCGGTCGTGCTGTGAAGATAACTGCGGGCTTGGCGGACGTTAGCCACCGCCTTCGCCAGATCGGCTTGCAGCGTGGCTCGTTCGGCCAAACCCTTCTTTGATCCCGTCGAACGTTTTTCGCTTAAGGCAATGATCTCTTCGATGGCCCGTTCGCCCAGGCCGATCAGACACGCGGCCACGCCGGCTCCAAGCGCGCCGAAGAAGGGAAAACGCCCTAGCGGGCTATCTATTACCGGCGAGCCGCTCAGCAAGTCGGCCCATCGTCCCTCGGGCACGAACGCCTTGGTGACGGCGTAGTCGGTTGATGCCGTGCCCTTGAGCCCGGATACATGCCAGGTGTCGAGCAGTTCCACATCGGCAGGTTCGAAGAAGACGAACGGCGCAAACGCGCCGTCCGCGGTGACCGTGGATTCGCCCGACTGGTCAACGACCCGAATGCCGCCGCCAATCCAGGTGCAGTGGTCGGTGCCGGACCCCCACGCCCACTGTCCTGTCACTTCGAGTCCACCGTCGACGAGTTTTCCTGTGCCTGCGGGCATACCGAACCCTCCGGTGCAGGCTGTCGGGTCGTTATAGATGGTGTCGGCCCAATCGGCCCGGATCCGATGCGAGGTGAGTGCCGTGGTATTCGCGATCATCACACACCATTCCGCTGCTCCATCGGCTCGGGCGGCGTCTTCGATGGTCTGCAACACGCTCGTGACCGAAGCCGCCTCTCCCCCGTACTCGGCTGCCACCCACCGCCGTAACATTCCAGCGTTGGTTAACGCCGAGGTCACATCATCGTGAAGATGGCCCAACACTTCCGACTCAGGTGCCCGGTCACGGGCAACATCGAGAGCAGTTTGATCGATCACCATGTCAACCTAGAGGCACGCTCGCTTCAACGCGAAGCTCAAGTTCTCGCTACTGTCCACGTATGGCAACAGTTTCTTTCGAAGGTGAAACCCACGATGAGATCGTGGGCAAGGTCCGCGCTTGGCTCGAATCGGTCGACGCTGGTGAAACCGACATGGCGGCCATGATTAATCAACAGGCCGCCATCACGAAGGATGCGCTGCGCATTATCGCCCAGTCAGCACCTGGCCCGATCTCCGATAGTGAGGTCCTGAAGTCGCTCACCAAGATGGGTTACAAGGCGACCGACGCCACCCGCGACGCTGCCCTCACGGCACTCACTTCGCTCGAGTCGGCAACCGGCGGCTCCATGGTCAAGAACGTGGCCGACCAGGGGTCCAAGGCGATGTTCAAGATGAACTCGGCAATTGCCAAGCAGTTCTTGAAAGCTGTCACCAACGACTGACTCCCCCTGACGGCTAGGACCCCTGGCGATTAACACCGCTACTGCAGATTGTTCAATCCAGCGATAGATGTGGCAGTTACCACTCCAACCGGTCGCCCAGTTTCGTCGAGAACCGCTACGGCAGCGGTGTTGTAGTCGCTCATCGCCTTGGCCGCCTCGATCGCTGGTGTGTCTTGGGTGACCGCCGGTATGTCTCGCATGATCAGATGCACCTCTGCATCCATGCCGTGCTCCATCAGGCACGGGGCGATATCGGCCAACACCAGCAAGCCGCGATACTCGTCGTCGAAGACGGCGATGACACCCAAACCCGAACTCTCATCGATTGCATCCACGACCTCAAGCAGTGACAGGTTCGGGGGCACAAAGTCCGTGTTTGGAACGGTGACCTGTTGGGTGGCCATACGAAGTCGAGCTTCGAGCTGACCACCCCGTTCGTCGACCTGGCCGGTCGATACCGACACATCACCCATCAGCGACTGCGACACAGCAGTGGCGATAAGCGCTGGGATCACGAACTCAGCACGGCCCGTGGTCTCGGCCACAAACATGACCGCAGCGAGTGGTGTGCGATAACCGGCACCCAACACGGCAGCAAGCCCGATTACTGGGTAGAGACCGTTGGACGGCGCATCAAAGATGACCTCGACCACTCGCCCCAGCAATAACCCTTGCACGACGAGCGGGATGAACACGCCACCGACACCGCCAGCGCCCAATGTGACCGAAGTCGCGAGCGCACGGATGACAAACAGCCCCATGATCACCCATACCGAGATTGTGGGGTCCAGCACGATGTCCACAATCGACTCAGCACCTGGACCGAGCGTCACCGGGATGTCGACCAGTTGATCGGTGATCAGCACCGCTGCAGCCAACGACGCGGCGGCAACGGGCAGCCGCACACTCATCGGAGCGATCTTGCCTGCGGTCTTGGCGAAGTGGAACAGGGCGGCGATGCCCCGGGCTGCGACACCAGCAAAGAGCCCGATGACCACTGCTCCAATGACCTCGTCGGTCAGCGGGACCTCGGTCGGTTGGATGAATAACAGTCGATTGGATCCAAGAATGATCACGAACGTGATGTACGCCGCAGCTGACGCGACCAGAGCCGGAATCAGCGCATGTTTCGCGATGTCACGCCGAAACGGTGTTTCCAGTGCGAACAACACGCCGGTTGCTGGGGCTCGGAACACGGCAGCGACTGCTGCCGCCGCACCCGCAGCAAGCAGTAGTCGGTGGTTGCGGCCGCCCAGTACCTTCAGCTCCCGCCGCCCCAGCAACTGGCCTAGGTTGGCTCCGGCATAGATGACCGGACCTTCAAGTCCCGCCGCGCCACCAAAACCGACAGTGGTCAGTGCACCAGCCAATTTGGGGCCCATACGTTTTGGCTCGAGCTCCGTGCTTCCGTGGAACGCTTCCACATAACTGTCCGACGTCGTCGGTTTCGTGTTCCAACCGACGTGCAAGATGATCGCCGTCAGCATCAACCCAATCCCTGGAGCCAGGACCTGCACCCAAAGCGGCGCCTCGATGAGCGCATGCAAGATCTGCTCGATCGCCAACCATTCGATCCCAACCACGACCGCGCCCACAGCCACACCAAGTGCGGCGTACACCAGGAAGCGCCCGACACCCTCGACCCCTTCGCTCGTTGACTCAATACTGGTGTCGCGAGTTCGACGAAGAACATGTCGCCAGTTCGTCGTGGGATTGGTTGCGTCAGGCTGGGACATGTACGCCCGAGCTTACGTGCCTATTGCTCGTAGCATCTTGTCATGGCACCTTCAGACTTCAGCGACCGCCGACTCGACATTGTGGTGTTTGGTGCAACCAGTTTCGTCGGACAGATTTTGTGCGCGTATCTTGCCCGGCGTCACGGTGTCGACGGCCCGCTCAAATGGGCGATCGCAGGCCGCAACCCGGACAAACTTGATGCCGCTGCGGTCGACACCGGTGCCGATGTTGAGCAGATCATCGCCGATGCATCCGATGCCGAAGCAATGGCTCGTTTGGTGGCTGACACTCGGGTCGTCATTTCGACCGTTGGTCCGTATGCCTTGTATGGCAGCGAACTCGTGGCTGCCGCTGCCGCCGCAGGAACCGACTACTGCGATCTCACGGGTGAACCTCAGTGGATGCAGAAGATGATCGTTGCCCATGGCGAAACTGCGGCTGCGAACGGTGCCCGCATCGTGCACACCTGCGGCTTCGACTCCATCCCGTCGGATTTGGGCGTTTGGTACACCCAGCAACAAGCCCAAGAGCACCTCGGCACCCACTGTTCCAAGATCGCCATGCGGGTGAAGGCCATGAAAGGTGGGGCCAGCGGCGGCACGATCGCCAGTGCTATGAACGTGATGGACGAGGTCTCGAAGGACCCGGCACTTCGCAAAGTCCTGGCCAACCCGTACGCCCTCGCCCCCGCTGATATGCGCACCGGACCCAAACAACCAAACGTCACCATTCCCACGAACAACGATCCCTCGGGGCAATGGGTCGCTCCGTTCGTTATGGCATCGGTAAACACCCGCGTCGTGCAGCGCTCCCATGCATTGCTGGGGCGGCCATGGGGCGACGACTTCCTCTACGACGAGGCGATGATCATGGGCGACGGCCCGGTGGGTGCAGCCAAGGCAGCGATGACTGCCGGTGGTCTCGGCGGTTTCATGGCCGCAGCCTCAGTCAAGCCGATCCGGTCCCTGCTGAACAGCTATGTCTTACCCAAGCCCGGAACCGGACCAAGCCTCGACAAACAAAAGGCCGGCTTCTATGACCTACGTTTCTTCGGCGAGACCGCCGATGGGCAGACGATCGTCACCAAGGTCACCGGCGATGCTGATCCTGGCTACGGATCGACCGCCAAGATGCTGGGCGAAGCAGCGGTCGTATTGCTCGAACTTGACCACGAAACCGCGCCGGGCGGCTTCCACACACCAACCACGGCATTCGGTGACGACTTGATCGAGCGGTTGGTCGAACATGCCGGCCTCACGTTTAGCGTCATCGACTGACCCCAAGATCACACAGAGGAACCAGCCTCAATGGAAATCGGCGTCACTACCGCCTTCTCGCATCACACCCCTGTCGAATACATCGCGGGAGCAGCCCAGCGCATCGAAGCCGGCGGTTTCGCTGCCGTCTGGGTGCCGGAACATGTGTTGTTCTTTCCTGACTATGCGTCGTCGTACCCGTACTCTGACGATGGCAAGGTCCCGGGTAATCCCGATGGCGTGCTCGATCCATTCACGGTGCTCACCTTTGTCGCCGCGCATACATCGACGCTGCGACTGGGCACCGGCATCTGTCTGGTGCCGCAACGCCAACCCGTCTACACCGCCAAGATGGTTGCTGACCTGGACTATTTGTCGCAGGGACGAGTCGACTTCGGCATCGGCATCGGCTGGCTCGAGGAAGAATTCGATGCTCTCGGCCTGGACTTCAGCGCTCGAGCCGCCCGGTGCAACGAATACATCGCTGCCATGAAGGCATTGTGGGGAGCCGACCCGGTCACTTTTTCTGGTGAAACCGTGTCCATCACCAATGCACAGTCCAATCCCAAGCCGGTGCAGTCGCCTCACCCCCCGATCTTTGTGGGCGGCGAAAGCACACCCGCCTTGCGCCGCGTTGCGGCCTTCGCCGACGGCTGGTACGGCTATGGCGTTGCCCCTGAGGCCATTGCAGACCACCTGTCACGACTCGACGAACACCTCGCCGCAGCCGGCCGTACCCGATCAGAGATCAAGGTGTACGTCTGCCCGAATAGGCTTCGGGTCAACCCCGACATCACTGCGGCGTATGCCCAGGCTGGGGTCGATCAGCTGATCATGCCACTGTTCGCCTCAGGACTCGACGACCTCAACCGCCGCATCGACGCAGTACACACCGCTGCAGGAATGAGCTGACCATGGCCCACGATCGCCACAACCATGACCATCAACACGGGGGTCATCAACACGGCAATCCCCGTGATCGCGAACTGAAAGCGATCTTTCGGTACCTCAAGATCGCACCTCGCATGTGGCGCTCCGAAGTCAACGATGCCGTGGTCGATCTCATCGACCCCCGACCGGGCGAGACCGTGATCGACATCGGCGCAGGTATGGGACCTGGTGTCATGCGAGCTGCAGCGAGCGGCGCGGAAGTCCTTGCGATTGATCCAACACCGTTCATGCGCACGGTTATGAGCGGCCGACGCTGGTTTTCCCGGCGACGCAAACCAATTCGCGTGCTCGACGGAGCCGTCGAGGCGCTGCCGGCAGGTGATCATGAGGTTGATGCCTTATGGTCGGTCAACACCATGCATCATTGGAGCAGCGTTGCCGACGGGGCCGTCGAGATTGCACGGGTGCTGGCCCCAGGCGGGCGCATCGTATTGGTCGACGAAGATTTCTCGGATCCTCGTCACCCCAATTCCGAGGAATGGCACAAGCGCCATGGCGAAGACAGCCATCATGGCTTCTCAATGGTCGATGCCTCCGAGATGGGTGATTTGATGACCGGCGCTGGACTTGTCGACGTGGTCGCTGAGCAACGTGACATGGCGGGTCGGCCCGTTATTGCTGTGACGGCCCGCGGGCCCAACTAGGTCACGCAGCTACTCGGTCGCTCCGTCGGTGCCTGACCGCACGTGGTGGGGCAATTCCGCTGCCCTCGTTGCTGGTGCCGCATCGTTGGCGAGTAACTTCGCAGGTATGGCAAGTTCATTGGTCCTGATCGAAACCCAAGCGGATGGCGCGGTTCGTGTCGTCACCCTCAATCGGCCCGAAAAACGCAACGCGCTGAACGCGGAGATGCTGACCGAGATCCAGGCGCTCTTCACAGCTGAGCCTTCAGCCGACGAACGGGTCACGGTCATTCGAGCGATCGGCAAATCGTTCTGTGCCGGTGTCGACTTGAAGGAACGAGACACAAACGGTATGGCTGGCAGCGCATCCGCCATCGAGGAGATGTTGCATTCGGTGGCCATGTACCCGCTCCCTGTTATTGCCGTGGTCCAAGGCGATGCGATCGCCGGTGGTAACGAACTGGCATTGCACTGTGATCTGGTTGTGGCCTCAGACGCAGCCCGTTTCGGCATGTCGCTCGCCCAGATCGGATTGGCGCCTACCTGGTTCTTGGCCAACAAGATCATGGAAGTCGGCGGTCCAGTCTTTGCCCGAGAGATGCTGCTGATTGGTGATCCGGTGTCGTCGACTCGTATGGCTGACCTTGGCATGATCTTGCGAGCAGTACCAGCAGCGGAACTCCCGTCAGACGCTCAGGTGCTGATCGACCGGCTGGCAGCCAATGCTCCACTGAGCTTGCGGGCGATGAAAGCCGTGCTGACCCGGCAGATGCAGTTCCGCGATGGAATCGAACACGCCGATGTCGACGCCATGGTCGAGGCCGCCCGCCAGAGCCAAGATGCGAAACGTGGCATTGCTGCCCGGCTAGCTGGGGGCACCGCCAGCTTCGAAGGCAACTAGTTGCCTCAGCCTTCGGGTGGCACCACCCGGTGGAGGAAATCGACGACGGCCCCAGAGAAGACGTCGTTGCGATCACCGGCCACCATGTGGGCTGCACCGGTCACGTTCACATATTCGGCATGAGGACATTGCTGCAGGAATGACTGTGCGCCCTCTTCGGTCAGGACATCAGACAGGCCACCTCGCACCAGCAGCACCGGCAGATTCAGGTTGTCGGCAGCACGTTCGAGACTCTGACGATATTCGCTCATGTCCCACGTGCGATTGCGGCGACGAGGGTCCCAGTGCCAGTGATACTTGCCGTCGGAACCCAACCGAATGTTTTTGGCGAGGCCGTCGAGGTTTCGAGGTCGGGTGCGCTGTGGCTGGTAGCTAGCGATGGCGTCGGCCACCTCGTCGAGCGAATCGAACCCGTCGGGCTTCTGGTCCATGAACGCCTTGATCCTGTCCGAGCCCTCGGGTTCGATACGGGGGGCAATGTCGACCATCACCATGGCTGCGGCATGGAGTCGGCCGGTACCGACAGCGAGCAAACTCGTGCTGCCACCCATCGACGCTCCGACCAGGATCGGCTGTTGCGCGCCGATTGAATCGACAACGGCCAGCAGATCCTGCACATTCATCTCGGGTTCGTACGCTGCGTCCTCAGCCCAGTCTGAGTCGCCATGGCCACGTGAATCCATCGCGATTGCGTAGTAGCCGGCATTGCCCAACGTCTCGCCTGCGCCACGCCATGCGTGCCGTGTTTGGCCGCCGCCATGTTGCAGGATCACAACCCGGCCGTTTGGGTCGCCCCAAGCGTCGCCCCGGATGGTCACACCGTTCGCACCCTGCCATTCATGCATAGGCACCGGCGTGCCCGGCAACCGTGTGCGTTCGAAGATCTCGCTACCTGTCATAGGTCAACCATGATGGCCCGGCCACGCCGACAACAAATCCCCTGCACGGCGCCGGACTTCTCCGCTAGACGTGACCCGAGTATGTTCAGTCGGATGGGGATGCGGATGACGAAACCATTGGTCGAATTGACCAGCGCTGTGATCGAGGCGCTGCCAGCCCAGCTTGGCGTGTACGAGATCGTCGACGACACGGGTACCACCGTGAAGATCGGTTACGCCGGTGGGAACGAACCGTTTGGTATGCGCACTGCGTTGGAGCGCGAGCTCGGACCTGATCGCGAGACCGAGCACGCGCTTCGATTCCGCCACGAGTTCACCCATGGTTACCTGACCCGTTCACAGGAGTTGCTCATGATCTACCAAGCCGACCATGGTCAGCTGCCGTCAGGTAATGCCCGTCATGAGGGCACCCTCGGGCGACTCAGCCCACTTCCCGAAGCCGGAGGCAACTAATGGACCTGATGTTGAGTGATGAGCAGCAGTTGATCGTGGACACCGTGCGGCGGTATGTGCAGGAAGAAATCGTTCCGCTCGAGGCCGACCTCGATCCTGATGCGGGTGAACTCCACCCCGATGACCAGGCCCGACTCATCGAGAAGACTCGACAAATGGGCTTCTATGGCCTCGACATTCCTAAAGAGTTCGGCGGTCCGGGCATCGATGTCACCACCCGAGCGCTCATGGCGATCGAGATGAGCCAGCATCGGGCTGGTTTGTACAACCCGTGTTATGGCACGTTCGGCGGTGCCGGCCTAGCCCAGCTTTACGAGGCGACTGACGGGCAGAAGGAGCGGT
>Ga0213868_10000897_pt1 | contig 29030 bp, 26 predicted proteins | sample PICome_9_FD_160087 | JGI IMG/M metagenome (GOLD analysis project Ga0213868, IMG submission 160087) | Coastal seawater microbial communities near Pivers Island, North Carolina, United States - PICO127 | ecosystem: Environmental > Aquatic > Marine > Coastal | place: USA: North Carolina... | reverse complement strand
TTGGGTCGTCATCGGCTCGGCTTGGGCTATTGCAGTGCCGGCCCATTTCATATGGTTTCGGCCGTGGATCCCTCTAGCCCTGGGTATTGTCATGTTAGGAATGGGGCTGACTTTGCGTTGGGAGGATTTCCGCGAGGTGTTTCGACAACCGGTGAGCGTAGTGATTGGTGTAGTCGCCCAGTTCGTGATCATGCCATCGCTCGCCTTCGTCTTTGCCAAGGTGTTTCGGCTAGAGCCAGAATTTGCTTTGGGGCTCATTCTCGTGGGCTGTTGCCCCGGGGGGACGGCTTCCAATGTAATCGCCTTTCTCAGTGGAGCCAACGTGCCGCTTTCGGTGCTGATGACGATGTGTTCAACGCTCCTCTCGGTAGCGCTCACGCCGCTCTTGGTCTTCTGGTTGGGTGGCTCGACGCTCGAGACGGAAGTGCTACCGATGATGAAAAGTATGGTGATGATCGTGCTTCTGCCAGTCATCGGCGGCATGGTCCTCAATTACCTGTTCCCAAAACTGATTGATCAGGTAGGGCGTACGTTTGCGCCGCTGGTCTCGGTTCTTGCTGTGACGATGATCGTGGCCTGCATTGTGGCCTTGAATTTGGACAAGCTGGCGGCGCACTGGAAGTCGCTTGTTCTTGTGATCGCGCTCTTTGATTTGTCTGGCTTCATCCTGGGCTATCTCGCTGCTCGTGCCCTACGGCAACCTGAGCGTTTCTGTCGCACGGTATCGATCGAGGTAGGGATGCAGAACTCAGGACTGGCCGTGGCTTTAGCAAACAAGCATTTCCCGGTTGGCGCGGTGTCGCTCCCCGGGGCGATCTGTGCGGTTTACCATTGCCTGCTGGGTAGTCTCATTGCCACGCTCTGGAGACGATTTCCGCCCCGGGATCAAGCTTGATTTGGGCACAACTTTCCGTTTTCACAGGGGACAGTCGCGTCTATACACTGGATTCTATGTCAGATATGGAATCCCTGCGCCGCGCGCTCGCGGAGTCACCGGAGAATGTGCCTCTGCTGCAACTCTACGCCCAGGCGTGCGTGGAGGCTTTTTCGTTGTCGGAGGCGCGTGAAACCTTTGAACGGATTCTGAACATTCAGCCTCACTCTTCAGAGGCCCGCCTGGGTGTCGCCAAGGTGCTTTATTTCGAAGGCAAGACTTCAGAGGCTGCGATCCGGGCAGAGACCTTGGTCAAAGAGAAGCCAGATTTTGCCCCAGCCTTTGTCTTTCTGAGCCGTCTCTATCTTAGTGAGAACAACAAGGCGTTGGCGGAGGATTTTTACGAGCGAGCGATCGCCCTGAGCAAGCAAGTAGCGGATAGTGCGCTGGAGAAAGAGTTAGGCCTCAGTCGGGAACGCATGGAGAAGGGAGAGAATGAAAAGTCTGGGGATCAGCGTCACCTTTTCGGAAGTGAGTGGAAGGAAGAGGATCCTGATTCGCCTCCTGGTTCCGAAGATGATTACTTCTTCGACGATGACGACGACGAAGATCCCTTTAGCAATCCGCAGCGTGATTTTTCCCTAGCAGACTTCGAGAGACCAAAGGTGAGCTTTGCCGATGTCGGCGGCATGGAGGATCTCAAAGAAGAGATTCGCATGAAAGTGCTCTATCCGATGCAGAATCAAGAACTCTTCAAGGCCTATGGAAAGACGGTGGGAGGTGGCGTTCTGCTTTATGGACCTCCTGGTTGTGGCAAGACCCTGATTAGCCGTGCCGCTGCGGGTGAGATCGATGCAAACTTCTTCTCGCTTGGCCTACATCAGGTCTTGGACATGTACATTGGTAACAGTGAAAAGAATCTGCATCAGATTTTTCAATTAGCCCGAGAGAAAGCGCCGTCTGTCATCTTCTTTGATGAGGTGGACGCCCTTGCTGCAGATCGCAAAGACCTCAAGCAGAGTGCTGGGCGCACCTTGATCAATCAGTTCCTATCTGAAATGGATGGGACAGATTCAAATAATGAGGGTGTGCTCGTGATCGGGGCCACCAATGCACCTTGGCACATTGATCCTGCTTTCCGTCGGCCTGGACGTTTTGATAGGATAATCTTTGTGCCGCCACCCGATGAGGTGGCTCGCGAATCAATTGTCCAGGTGATGGCGAAAGACAAACCGATCAATGATCTAGACGCACGCATGTTAGCAAAGAAGACGAAGCACTTCTCTGGAGCTGATCTCAAAGCGATCTTTGATCAGGGCGCAGAAGAAGCGCTCACCTTAGCGATGAAGGAGGGGCGCATCGTTCCAATGAATACCAAGGCCCTTGTGAAAGTAGCCAAGTCCATCGTCCCATCAAGCAAACCGTGGTTTGAGAGTGCAAAGAACTACGCCATGTATGCTAACCAGAGCGGGTTTTACGATGACGTGTTGAGCTTTCTCGGTATCAAGAAATGAGTTCGGTTCAGGGTCAGCAAGGTGATACAGGCGAGCCCGATGTCAGGCGCGCCGAGCATTTGGAACAAATCGGGCGAACGGAGGATGCTCTCAGTGCCTATCGTGCTGCCTTGGCGATTGATCCAAAGAACGCCGACTTATTGCGTCGATTTGCTCACTGTCAAATGCGCTCGGAGAAAGAGGCTGAACATGCGTTAGGCACGATTGATCAAGCGGTCGCTTTGGTGCCGAATGATCCCTACAATCACGTGGTGCGATCGTTAGTTCTTGCCGATCAGCGTAAGCCGAAACTGGCGGTGGCAGCAGCTGAAGAGGCAATCGCGCTTGAGCCTGAATTGTCTATTGGTCATACTGCACTGGCAAACGCCTACTTGAAACGCCAGTCTTGGCATGCGGCCGAGGTTTCAGCAAAGAAGGCACTTTCCTTGGACCCTGACGAAGAAATGTCGGCAAATATTCTGGCCCACGCGCTCTTTTGTCAGGGGAAGCAGGTTGAGAACCAGGTACATATTTCAGGTTTACTCCATCAAGATCCCGAAGATCCCTACACACATTATGTTGCCGGATTAGCTGCCTTGCAGGCGGAGAAGTATCAGAAGGCGGAGGAGCACTTTCTGGAGGCGCTTCGACTGAATCCTAACTTTGATGCGGCTCGTGAGGGGTTGCTAAATACCTTCCGGGCACGCTCCTTTGTCTATCGAAGCTATCTCCGCTACGCCTTCTTCATGACACGGCTGACGAGCGGTCAGCGCTATGGCCTGATCATCGGATTGCTCCTTGCAGTCCAGCTCCTTAAAGGTGCCTTCCGCAATGTGTCACCTGGCATTTCTACCGGCATAGGCGTGGTCTACATGCTCTTTGTGCTCTGGACATTTGTGGCGAGGTCGGTTGGCTCGCTTATTGTGCTGGGTGATCATAAGGCACGCCGGGCGCTCCGTTTCATGGAGCGGTTGGATGCCGTTGTCGTTGGTGGTGGCGTGGTTGTTGGCCTTGTCTTGCTCTTGGCCGGATTTGTCCTGGGGCAATCACCACTGATCGCTCTGGGAGGAGGCTGCATATGCATGGCGGTGCCTGTGGTGATGGCACTAACGAATGAGCACCCCAAAGGGAAATTTCTTTACGGCTTGCTCGGCCTGATCAATGTCATCGCGCTTTCGGCGATGGTCGTAGGTCTGGTCGTGCCGGGCCTTGATCTGATGGACTCCGCTCGCACTGCAGGGTTTCTCACGTTGATTGTGACGACGTGGCTGGCTGTGTTTGGAGTTCTTTACCGCAACTAATCGACGCAACGATGGGGAAGATACTTGTTCTTCGAGGTGGAGCCATTGGAGACTTTATCCTGACGGTTCCTGCGATCCGGCTGCTGGCGGAAGGTTTGCCTGAAGCTGAGTTGGAAGTGATGGGCTACAGTCCTATCATTAGCCTGGCTGAAGCTTCTGGCTACGCTAAGAGGACGCGTTCGATCGAGTATGGTGCGCTTGCCTCATTCTTTGCCAAGGGGGCCACGCTAAACGAGGGGCTCTGCGCTTACTTTGCTGAGTTTAGTGTGGTTGTCAGCTATCTCTACGATCCTGACGGGATCTTTCGTGAGAATCTTGAGCGCGCGGGGGTGCAGATGCTCATCGAGTGTTCTCATCGAGTGGCGAATGAAGGACCGCCTGCGGCTGAACAGCTCGCAAAACCGTTAGAGAGGCTCGCGCTTTTTCTTGAAAGGGATACAGCAAACCCCTTGTTGAAGATGCCTCTGCCGATCGTGGATGAAGCAAGAAGCTTTCTTGGTGACCACGCAGGTCCTATCATCGCAGTACACCCGGGAAGTGGAAGCCCTTACAAGAATTGGGAGCTGGACAGATGGCGGGACGTTCTCCTCAGATTGTACGAAACTAATTCAACCAGACGATTTCTCGTTTCCACGGGTGAAGCGGAGGAGGCTGCCGTCTCGAAGTTTCTTGAAAGTCTCGATGCATTAGACTTGCCCATTGTTCGGGCAAATCGTTTGCCCCTACCTGTGCTTGGGGCTGCGCTGTCACGCTGTCGGCTCTATCTCGGACACGATAGCGGTATTTCTCATCTGGCTGGTGCGGTGGGAGTGCCTAGCCTCGTTCTCTTTGGGCCGACAGAAGACTCTGTCTGGGCGCCACAACATGAGCATGTCCGAGTGCTAAAGCACCCTAGTGGTCTTCTCAATGAGATCACCGTGCACGACGTCGTCGCAGCAGCAGAAGCGAAGTTGAATTGAGAAGGCTACTTTGCTGCCGGTGCCTCTTCTTTCTTTTCAGTCTCTAACGACTCTTTGAATCGTGCGCGTAGGGTCTTTATATCGCTGTTGAGCTGCTTGAGTTGCGCCCGCAGGTCACTGACGTCTCCTCGGAGGCGATTGACTTCTGCTGGCATCGGAGGAGCTGCTTGTTTGCGCAATTGGTTGAGCGCATTCTGTGCTGCCTTGGCATCAGGAGACTCTTTGTCAGCCACCACGTAGGATTCTAGCAGAGGTGCCGCTTTCGCGTCTCCAAGAGCACCGAGTGCGCCCATGGCAGCGCGGGCAACATTGCGTTTCAAGTGATCGACGTGTTGCATGAGAAAAGTACGAACTTCGATCTTGGAATCCTCATTCCGAGCGAGATGGCCAAGGACGCCTAGCGCCGAAGCAAATCCGCGGCTGGTGAACTTGGCTTCGTCAGTTTCGAGAGCGCGCCTGAGCGGTTCCACAAAGGAGGGGTCATCTTGTGAACGCATGGCATCAATGGCCGCGCGGGTAATGGCGTGTCCATAGGAGTCGCTCTGAAGCAGCTCCAGGAGATAGTTCATCAGCTCTGGCTTGGCATATTTACCGATGGCGCGGATGGCGCTTGTACGGATTTCTGGATTGCCTTCCTGATCGGCCACATTCTTGAGCGTATTAAAGGCATCATCTGAGTAATACGATGTTAGGGCCTGGACAACGGCTTTGCGAACGCGAGCATCTGGTTGAGCGAGAGATGTTTGCAGAGCTGTAAACGCGTCATCATTGTGGATGCTCTGCAGACCTTGAGCCGCAGCGACACGGACGGCGAAGAAGGTGTCCTTATTGAGAGCAGCCTTCAGCTTTTCAACGTTTCTTTTGTCTGCGAGCTGCTTCGCGGCTTCAAGGCGCCCAATGGCATCGGTCTTATCCTCGATCTGAGCGATGAGTTGCTTCTCAGAGGGCTTGAAGTTAATCTTCGCAAGGACGGCTAGGTCAGGATCGATACGTACAATGTCAGGAGCTTTGGACAGGCCAACATAAAAATCTTCTCGATCTTGAGAGATGGTGATCGTTTCGTTGTGGACCTCGTCGCCTAGTTTGAAACGGATCTGAAGAGGGAATTCGAAGAGTGGACGTTTCTCATTCTTCATCTGATCCTGGGTGATGGTGAGCTTGGCTTGTTTAGCCAATTCGTCCCACCTGTAGTCGACCTTCAATGTTGGGTAGCCCGAAAGGTAGACCCATTGATCAAAGAACTGGGAGAGGGATCGGCCGCTCAGTTCTTCTAAGATTTCGACCAAGTCTTGGGTCACGACTGTCTTGTAGGCGTGCGTTTCAAGATACGTTTTCACGCACCGGCGAAACAAGTCTTCGCCAAGTTCGGTCCGTAGCATGTGAAGCACCCAGCCACCTTTCGGGTAGGCTCGGAAACTGAATTGTTCCATGGGTTCACCATAGCCCTTGTAGACGATCGGTATGATATCTTTGTCATTCCGGAAGATGCCTTGAGCATTCCGATAGAGACCATACTTGAAGAAATCCTCTCCTTGAGAGTGACGATCATAGAGAAGGGAATAGTAGGTAGCAAAGCCCTCATTTAACCAGAGATGGCTCCAATCTCGACAGGTCACCAAGTCACCAAACCATTGGTGGGCTGCCTCATGTGCGTCCAGGGAGCGGCTACTCTTTAGATTCTCGATCTCATCTGGAAAGAGGGTGTTCACAGTGAGAGTCGTTAGGCTGGTGTTTTCCATGCCGCCAAACATGTAGTCGATCGCACAGACGTTGTAGTATTTGTCCCAAGGGTAGGGGACACCGATCTCGTCTTCGAAGTAGGCGAGGATTTTCTTCGTATCGAGAAAAGTATTCTTTGCGAGAGCTTTCTTGGAGGGAGGTACATACAGGGCGATTGGAATATCGCGATAGGTGTCTTCGAGCTTCTCAAAGTAGCCAGCGACCAGGGTGACGAGGTAGTTCACATGAACCTTGTCTTGCAGCCAATGGAATGTCTTGAGTTCTCCATTCGTTTTCTCCTCGACCAAACGCCCATTGGAGAGTGCAACCATATCGTTCGGCACATGGCAGATGACTTCGGTCGTGAATTTCTCATTCGGATAGTCGTGGCTCGGAAACCAGTGCTGATGGTCTTGAGGCTCGCCTTGAGTCCAGAGTTGTTCGTCGCCCGGAGCGTAGCCCATTGCCGCTGAGCGGAAGAATAGGCCCTTCTTAGGCATGGCATTATATCGAATCACAACTTGGGCTTCGGTTGAGGTCGGAATTGGTTCCGTGAAAGTGATCTCGAGAAACTCGTCAGTCTGTTGATGAGCGGCGATCGCCTGCCCGCTTGTGATCTCGTGGATTTGCAAGCCCTTGGCGTTCAGACGCAGCTGGGATACGGGCGTTGCTATGGGTGAAAAGTTTAAAGTGGCGGTTCCCTCTAATTCTTGGGTATCGAAATCTGGCGTGATTTCTAGTTTTAGGTGGAGCATGTCGACAATACGGTCTGGGGCATACTGGTTCTTGGGAAAGGCTCCAGGTTTGGAGAGATCGTGGGCGGCCATGATCGCGCAGTGCGCGCAGTGATACTGCTCCTCTGCAGCTAGGGGGAGGAGCGTGGTCGCTAGGCTGGTCGCCCCAGCAAGTAATTGTCTGATTTCCATAGAATCTAGGTTTACTTCAAGAGGTTGGATCGCCAAACGGCGAAAGCAACTGGTAATCAGGACGATACATCCCTGAGCAAGAAGCTGCAATCGGAGACCCAAGGACACTGATTTCTTCAATGGTACGTAATTTGTCGAGAGTTGGCACGGCCAATGCTCTCCGATGTTGGAACACTGCTTTGGTTCGATTCCTTGGTGGTGAGTCTCTAGCAAATAAACCAATTCATCTCCTTCTAACCACATTAACTAACAGTTGAACGTTCACTATGAATAAGACTCGCAATATCATTAAGATGGCAGTAGCCGGGGGCTTGGCCTTGACAGCAGGAGACTTTCTTCTGCTCGCTCAAGATGCTCCGGCCTACGCCGACTACGATGCTTTCTCTAGTTCGCCCGGATTTCCTATCTTTACGGTAAACAACCTCTGGATCTGTATCTCGGCGGCGTTGGTGTTTATCATGCATCTGGGCTTTGCTTCTCTCGAAGCGGGATTAACGCAGCAGAAGAACACGGTTAATATTCTGTTTAAGAATGTGTGGATCCTTTCTACAGGAGTCCTCCTCTACGCTATGTGGGGCTTTAATGCGATGTATCCCGGCGACTTTAATGAGTTCTTCTCGCCTGGTAGCTGGTTTGCTCAGAGTCTTGATGATGTTTCCCAAACCACTGATGCCTATAATGCGGGCTACACGTGGTGGGGGGACTTTGTCTTCCAGGCCATGTTTGCTGCAACCGGTGCCACCATCGTTTCTGGTGCAGTGGCGGAGCGGATCAAGCTAAGCTCGTTTATGATCTTTGCGGTATTACTGGTTGGATTCGCATATCCCATCACTGGTTCTTGGAAGTGGGGTGCAGGCTGGCTTGATGATCGCGGGTTCTATGACTTTGCAGGATCATCTGTCGTTCACGCATTTGGTGGGTTTGCTGCCCTCGCAGCGGTTCTCGTGCTTGGACCCCGTTCCGGTAAGTTTACTACCCAAGGTATCAAACCGATCCCGGGACACAGCATGCCACTTGCGACGATCGGGGTCTTTCTCCTCTGGTTAGGATGGTATGGATTCAATGGTGGTTCCGTACTCAGTGCTGATCCCAAGCTGGTCTCCTTTGTCTTCGTGACTACGACACTTGGCGCCTGTGCTGGCGCAGTGGCTGCGATTGCTGCGGCTTGGATATTCCTCAAAAAGCCAGATCTTTCAATGGCGCTCAATGGTATTCTTGCCGGTCTCGTCGGTATCACGGCAGGTGCTGACACCGTGTCAGAATTTAGTGCCATTCTCATGGGTGGTGTTTCAGGAGTGATCGTTGTCTTCGCAATCGTCTTTTTTGATAAGGTCAAAATTGATGATCCTGTCGGTGCAATTTCTGTTCACGGAGTCTGTGGCATTTGGGGAACCATTGCTGTCGGTATCTTTTCCACGAACCCCGACCACAGCCTTGTCGAGCAGGTGATCGGCACGCTATCGATCGGTGCGTTTGCATTCATCTTTTCCTTTATCGTCATGATGATTCTCAAGGCGACGATGGGCGTCAGGGTTTCAGAGGAACTGGAAGAGTCTGGCCTGGATATTGAAGAACACGGCGCCCCCGCTTACACCCATTCCCCCGGAATGGACTAGACAGGAGGACGCCGACTAACAAATTCCTGAGAAGGAAATACGAGTTGGTCGTATCGTGCACGGCAGTGGGGGACACGTCCTCCACTGCCTTTCTCGTCTCGATCTAGCCTGCTCGTCTCAACGCGAAACGGGTCTGGTGATTTCTGACCGGAAGATTGATGCTTCAGTATCAAGCCTCAAATCAAGAGTTCCTTAGAACGGTCTCTCTCTTCCGCAGGGAATTACCAGACCCTTGTTCGCATCCGCTCATTGAGCTTGACCTTATGTGTCATGGCGTACGAAATGCCACTTAGAATTTGATGAGTGCGCTGGTAGAAACTTTTCTCGCTATCCTTTGTGTCTACCTGGCTATCGGTCTGGTAGTCGGGATCCCTTTTATTGTCTTTGGTGTGGAGATGATTGACCCGGCAGCCGTTTCTGGGACGTGGGGCTTTCGGCTGTTGATCCTGCCAGGTTGTTTACTCTTCTGGCCCTGCTTGCTCAGACGGTGGCATCACCAGCTGCCGCCGCCTACGGAGCGTTCAAATCATCGTTCTGTTTGATCGAGTTGACGACCCCGGACTAACTGATGCAACGTTCTCACCGCATTCGGCACCGCCTAATCTGGCTTATTCTCGCTCCGCTGTTGGTGATGCTACTTGCTGTTGCCATTCTGAGTCGGCCAAAGTTACCGATGATGGAGGCGCTGCCCGGGCCTATCGAGGCCGCCGACGAGGATCAGTAGCATGTCTGCCTCCTACAGAGCTGTTGGTTGGAACTCCTTCAAAAAACGCTATGATATAGTCATGGTGTTAGGTGTCGCGCTGTTTCTTGTTGCCTTTGTCGGCATCAGCATGGCGCGCTCTTCTACCTGGAGTTTCGAGATCCTGCTCATGCGTGCTACGGCTGTGGCGTCGCTTATCTTGTTGCATATGATCTTAGCGATCGGTCCGCTGGCCCGCTTGGACAATCGTTGGCTGCCTCTCTTATACAACCGGCGTCATTTGGGGGTGACCATGTTCTTATTGGCGTTGATACACGCGGTCTTGGCGATACTGACCTATCATATTGGAAGCACGATGAATCCTATTGTTTCGGTTTTTACCACCGATGCGGGATTGCGGATGAGTGCCTTTCCATTTCAAGCTTTTGGTTTTTGCGCCTTGATAATTCTTTTTGTTATGGCGGCAACAAGTCATGATTTTTGGTTGGCGAACCTGACAGCACCTGTGTGGAAAACTCTCCACATGGCTGTGTATGTGGCCTATGGCCTCCTCGTGGTTCACGTTGCATTTGGCATCATGCAGGCCGAGACGTCGTGGATTAGTGGTACATTCATGGGGCTTGGGGTGGTCTTGATTAGCGGACTCCATGTGTATTCGGGGTGGTGTCAGGCTGGACTTGATCCTAACAATGATGAAGAAGCTGAGTTCGTTGATCTGTGTGCAATCGCGGAGTTGATCGAGAATGTCCCTCTAGGCGCAGACGTCTGTGGGGAACGAGTGGCCGTGATCCTCTATGAAGGAGACAAAGTGTCGTGCGTATCTGGTGTGTGCCAGCATCAGAATGGACCGTTGGCCGAGGGGCGATTCAGGCATGGTTGCCTAACATGTCCATGGCACGGCTATCAGTATAAACCAGAGGACGGGACGTCGCCTCCACCGTTTACCGAGAGAATCCCTACTTTTGATGTGAAGATTGCTGAGGGCCGGGTGCTAGTCCGCTCTGTTCCCAATCCGGCGGGTACGCCTGTTCAACCGGCAAGATGCACCAGTCCTGTAACCTCATGAATAGCGAGCCGTTCTTCATTGGATGGGAATCTAAGTCAGCACCTTCACTAGGTGCCTTCTTAAAAAGATTAACTACTCTCGGATTAATTGCTGCAGTTGTTCTCGCTGGCTTGCTTGCCGCGAGTCAACAGACGGTGAGTTCGTCAGGGAGGTTTGACTATGGAAATGTGGAGATGTTCTCCGGGATCTTGGTGAAAGACCCTGTCCCCATGCTCATGGGCGACGATGGAGCTATACATTATTTGGTAGCTCCTTTGAAGTATGGGTTTCCCGGCGAGTTGGCTTCGTCGATGCATCTACATCAGGTGGAGTTCCAGGGCACTTTCATCGGCGATGAGTTAGACACGATGATCGAGGTTTTGCCGGAAACAGTCCGTTCTCTTGGGATAGGCAACGGCACACAGCAGATAACATCCGGCGAAGGAACTGCGGCGACCTTACAAGGAGAAATCGTCGATTCGAAATGCCACCTTGGTGTGATGAATCCCGGGCGTTTTAAGCCGCATCGTGCTTGTGCCATACAGTGTCTTGCAGGAGGGATCCCGCCAATCTTGGTCATGCAGGATGGTGAGGGGACACTAGCTCATGTGCTTCTAGTGGCCGCAGACGGAACTGCGCTTAATGAGGCCATCCTGGACTATGTGGCCGAACCCGTGGAATTGTCAGGGCGTTTGGAGATGATCGGCGACCGTCAGGTGCTGTTTGCTGATATCGCAAGTTTGCGGCGTCTCTAGCGGTGCTACAGGAGGCTCTGTAGCTTGGCCACGCTGGTTACTCCTTGGTGTCCTCCACGTGCTGTGATCGCAAGAGCGCCCGCAGCGGCGGCCCATTTTCCCGCTTCTTTCGCGGTCAGGCCACGATCGAGCCCTGCAATCAACCCGGCCATGAAGCAGTCGCCTGCACCTGTCGTGTCGACAATGGGCGTTGATGGAGGACAGGCACTTACTATTATGAAACCGTCTTCTGGCGTGTGAAGGATAGCGCCTCTTTCTCCGAGTTTGACGCCGAGAATACCGTAGTCGTTGTATTGACGGAACCACTCGATCATCTTTGCGGGGTCTCTCAATTTGGTCTGCTGAGAGGCCTCGACTTGCGATGGCACATAGATGTCAAGATAGGGAAGGATCTTGGAAAGACGAACGGGGTCGCCGCCATCGCTTGCGCTATCCATTGCTGTGCGACAGCCGTACCCCTGTATCTCCGCAAGCAAAGAAGGGAGTTCAGGCTCTAGCAGAGGCATGCGACCGTAATAGCCGAGAATAAAGTAGTCTGCCTCCTCGAGATGGGTTCTTTGAGCGCGAACGAAGTTGGCATCGAGGAACTTGGTCGCTGTTTTTACCGCGGGTGCTAGAAAACTCCGGCTGCCGTCTTCATCAATGAGAACAACAACTGCTGTCGTTGGCGCATGCGGATGCGTACAAAGAAGATCGGTCCCAACGCCTGCATCAACTAACGTTTGTCGAATATATTGTCCCCAGACGTCTGCCCCTGTGAGGGTGAGCGCTTGGCTAGAAACGCCAAGTCGCTGCAAGGCGATGCCTGTGTTGCAGGTAATGCCACCGCTACTCAGCTCAATAGGATCTATCGGCAGCGTCTGATCACGTCCGATGGTGCTACCCAATCGAACGTTCAGGCAAGGAAGATCGACCACACACGAGCCGCAGATGATAGCTTTGCCCATAAAATAGGTTTGGCCTAGTTGGGATGCTTCGGGAACGCTCTATCGGCGCCGACGTAGGAGAAGTAGCTGTCACAATAGAAATAGCAGAGCACTGGAAGGCTCGGGCACGATGAGTGACCCCTCGGGGATCGTGGCGTCTGAGACGGTGAATCCTCCTCCGTTCAACGCAGAGGTGCTCACGAGGGCTATCGCATCGATATCGAAATCTGTAACGCTTACTGCGCTGATCGTGACTGTCTGTGCGAGGCCTGGCGTTGTGCCTGATACGGTGAAATTCAATCCGCTGACGTGTGTCCAAACAAACGTAGTGGAAGGATCTACGAAGACATCGGCAACGGTCGTTGACCCGCCAAAGGTGAGGCTGATATAGGGGGGGGTGTTCACCAGTTCCCGATAGCGAACGTACACCGTGTACTCTTGGTCATCCAGAAAATCGATATCGAACGAAACGGTGCCAGGGGTTGACTCAACGCTCAAATAGTCGCCGAAGGATTCTCCCGCTGGCGCCATCACATCAAATTTGTTTCCATCAGAAGGAGCGTCGTCCAGCGTTCCCAGCTCTGCGTTGAAAGCAATGACCGTCCCCCGAGTCTGAACTAGTGTCACACCGCAGGCTGATCCTACTACGGAAAGGACAGCGACAATGGTGAACATAGACGTCTTACTAAAACACATGATTACAATAAACTTATGCCAATCAGGCATTAGTTCCTACCAGTTTGACAATTATTTATCAATATTTTTGCTGGTTTTCGCAGCCTCGACATCACTTACGGAGGGAGGATCGGGAAGCCGGAAGAACCACTTTCCACCGTCGAGACTTGCTACCTGCTCGATGCTTTGGCGTAAACGGGGGGGAATTTGCGTTTCAGCGTATACGGGGCCATCGAACTTCACCGCATCTTCTGTTGTAATAAAAAGGGTAGCCTGCTGACCCTGATTGGACAGCTCCACGGTGGTGCAAGTGACTCCGCTCCCCACTATTAGGCGAACCACCCTCCGAGTGATCTCGAAGTCTCTCGATGCCTCAATTGGCGAAGGTGGGAGAGATGGCCGGGCAGCCTCAAGGGTCACTGGAATGTTGAATGCTTCATCATCCCTGGTAACGCCTAGAACAATCTCTGTCCCCACGGGGCATCTTTTAACCAATATCTCTAATTGTTTCGGAGCAATAAGTAACTGATCATTATAGTGTTCCAAGACATCTCCCGCTTTTAATCCAGCGCGCTCTGCTGGGCTACCTTTCACTACAATCAATACCCTAAGGCCTTCAGATTGGGAGGAGACCTCCTCAACGCCCAGACCAAGGCGACTCACTGGAGGAGGCGATGATTGAGCGGAAGCTCGGTCTTTCAGAACGTCCTCAGGAATCGGGCCGGGGGCCCGAGGATTCACCGGCTCTTTGGGCTGTTCTTGACCGTAGACTGTCGAAGGGCAAAAACTTGTTAAAAGCGTAAGATATACCCATAACTGCATACTCCTTAGAGTTTTGCGGAAATGCAGATATTTCATTTGGTCAAAAAGTTCGCCTTGGGGAATAGACATTCCTTTCCCGTGTCACTTCATCTTCCACATGGATATCACGGCCGAGCTTGTAACGGGAACTGTCCTTCCGAGTCTCTCGTCGCTGCTCGTAGATCCGTTTGTCTTTCTCCATGAACCGCACTCGAGTGCTATCTTGAATCGTGCCACTACGGCTGATAGGAACGAGTTGCCCGTTCGGCTCTTCTTTAGAAACAGTGGCTCCAGAGTGAGGAGCTGGTTTGAGGAAGGAAGCGGCAGCAAACAAGCCAATCGCGACCATGGCTGCGACTTTAAAGATTGGGGCAAAGTCTCGCCATTGAGGCACTGATATCACTTTGTCCGACGTGTCGTCATCCAGCTGGTTCGCGATGGAGTCCCAAAGGCCATTAGATGGCGTCGAAGGCCGCAAAGCTGTGAGGTTCCTAGCTAATGCATGATCTTCTGCGCTCAAGTTCGCTGATTCGAGCGGCTCAAGGGCGAGCTCTCGCACAGAAAGAGGCACGGATGCTGGCCGAAGATGCTTGAGTTCGTTTTCAAGCGTCGCTTCCTCGGGCGAGAGCTGGGAAGGCTGATTCTCTGGGGTGTTCATGAGGTCAAATGAGGGCTGGATTCCAATTCGCGACGTAGTCCTTGCAAGGCATAGCGATACCGAGAGGCAACTGTGTTTATGGAAATGTCGTGAAGATCCGCAATGGCCTGAAAGGTCTGTTCTCCCCAAATTTTCAGAGTGAGCACCTCTTGATACTTTTCAGGCAGCCGCTTCATTGCCTGCTCCAGCGCGGCATTACGCTCCTGGTCCTCCAGGCCATACTCGAACCACTGGACGTCGTCTTTCTCTGCATGGGCGACTTCTTCCCGGCGCTGGCGGCGCTGGTTCTTGCGTGCGAGATCAATGGCACAGCGCCTAATGGAAGTGAAGGCGAAGGGCAGATTTGGCAGACCCAGTTCAGGTTCTTTCTCGGCGGTCCTCCACATACGAATGAACGCGTCTTGCAGGACATCTTCAGCATCGATGCCCGTTCTGGTCTGCTGTCGGGCATAAAGAAGCAGACGAGAGGCGTTCTCGTCGAACCAGTCCTTCCACTCTTCGCGATTACGCTCCGCCATGCTTTTACTGGTAGGGTAGCGAGCGCCGAGAGCCGATTTGTCTAGGCATCCGTGCCCTTCTGAAAACAGAGCAGTTTCTCATCGGTCCTGACAATGAGCTTACCTTCTGCGATGATCGGGGTCGCGTGGATTCCAGCTCCGAGTTCACCTTTGGCAATGGACTTGAACGTGTCGGCAGCTTCGTAGATGTGATAGTCGCCGTCCCGGCCGAATACGTAAATGTGATTGCCGACCGCAATGAGTGAGGCGAAACATTTGCCAACGAGACGTTCGCGCCAGAGTTGATTGCCTGAAGCCACATCATAACAGGTGCCCACACCCCCGTCATTGACCAGAAACCAGCGTCCCTTGATCCCCAATCCTGTCGGCACATAGGGGAGTGTCCTCCTAAGGCGATAACGTTCCGTGACCTCCGTCGCTCCCGGAGCGGCATCGATTACGATACTATCTTTGCCACCGCCGCCACCGCCGCAGTAGGCGAGAATGGAGTTGCCAGAGATCACGGGGGATGCGACGACGCGATGCTCAAACTTACAATCAAACGTCCACCGATCTTTGCCGGTTTTGGTATCGATCGAGAAAAATCCGTTGTCCGTGCTGACAAAGATAGCTTCTTTGCTAGATTCTATCTCGCGAATGACTGGAGTTGTGTAAGGGGTCTTCAGCTCTGCTGGAAGGTTCTTCTTCCATCGCTCTTTGCCTGTCTTGGAATCCAAACCGACAATAAAACTATCGTCGCTCAAGTTCTCTTTCTGAACGATCAACACGTCATCAGCTAGAGCGACAGAGCTGCCTCCACCATGGGATGATTCGAACTTCCCTAAGGCTTTTTTCCACACTTCCTTGCCTGCGTGATTCAGGGCAAAGACCTCGGACTCCTTGCCGTCATTCCACCACACGTAGACACGCTCGACATCCGCCGTCGGTGAGGTTGACGAAGGGCTGTTGAACTGGTGCATCTTGTACTTGTTGAACCCGAAACGCGTGCGCCAGAGTTCTTTCCCGTCTGATACTTGCACACAGACCACTTCTCGATGCTCCGGCGCCTTGGCAGGCGTCACCGTGTAAAACAGTTTGTCTCCAAAGGTCACGGGCGACGAATGGCCACCTCCCTTGAGATCGATTTCCCAGCGTGTGTTTCCTTTGCTGAGTTCGGTCGGAATACTGCCACTCGCAGCAGCGACTCCAGAGCCCTCAGGGCCGCGAAACCGTGTCCAGTCTTCTCCGTAGGCTAGGGGAGACGCCACGATGAGAAGGGCAGCCGTGAGACTTGGCAGTGTTTTCATGGAGCCGATTATGGCTGGCAATCGTCAGGCGTCAATGCATCCACAGTTTCAGCTAAGCTTGTTTCGTCCAGTTTGCCTAGCGCTGTCCGGGGCAGCGCGTTGAGCGAGACCGCTTGTTTCGGGTGGAGAAAACTCGGAATTCTCGCAGTCAACGCCTTGATCAACGCAGCGTGTTCTCGCTGTGGGGCAACGAGAACAAGCGTTTGCCCATCGCGTGGATCATCTACTGCCACCAGGGTGCTGTTCGCGGGCGGGCACTGACATGACTGCGCTGCTGCCTCGAGTTCCGTCCGTAGGTTTGCTAGATTGACCAGTTCGCCTTTGATCTTCAGGCGATCGCGATCCCTTGCGAAAAAAGTAAGCGAGTTGTTGTTGTCATTGATGGAAACCCGGTCTGCGGTTGTGAACCAGCCGTCGTGGGGGGCGAATCGGAATTCCTCGGGCGAATCCTCCATGATATACCCAGAGAACAACGCCTTCCCGCGAAGCCTAAGGAAGCCATCTGTGGTGAGGTCGGTCTCCCATCCTGGCAAGATTGCCAAAGGGGCATCGGCAGCGCTTCCTGGCCGCTGGGTTGCTACTTGGGAGGCCGTTTCTGTCATTCCATAGGTTTTGAGAATGGGCCAGCTGAGAGCGAGGGCGCGCTCGTTTAGCGTATCTGAGAGAGCACCTCCACCGACGAGCACGGCGCGCAAGGCTGGCGGCGCTTGGTACGCAGCTGAAACGAGGTCATAGACCTGAGTCGGAACGAGTGAAGTCAGTGTCACGTCGTGCTGCCCGCAATCTTTGCAGAAGGCGAGGGGATCCCATTTCTTGTCTGACCAGACAGCGCTGGCGCCACTTAACTCCGCACGTGTGTTGATACTGTAGCCGCCGATATGGTGTCTTGGCAATACGCCTAACCAGACGTCGTCCCGAGTTGCTTGGAGATGTGTGTTCACAGCCGCCGCCGACGCTTGGAGGGCGGAGTGGGAAAGGGCAACGTGTTTAGGCTTGCCTGCCGATCCAGAGGTTTGAAATAGGATGCAGTCTTCTAAATCGCGCTGCTGGGCAAGCCAGGTATCGATAGTCATGTCGACAATGGCCGCCATGGCAGCTCTTCCAGGTAAGCGTCAAGCCCAAGTCCTGTTCCCTCGGGCAGTTTGAATTCAGGGCCTTCACCGAGATCCAATGCAGGATCAAGCTGTTTGAATAGATGATGAGTAGCCAAGCCGCAGGTAGCGATCTGATTCGGAAAACGTTTAGCCAATCGTCCTGCCTCGTAGGCTGCGAAAAGCTGACCTAGCGGATGGTCCATGTAAGAAGTGACAAGGAATCTCCCGTCTTTTGTTGTAAAACCAGAGGTGTTCTCAATTGCCGGTTTGAGGACGCGGAAATGAAATCCACGTGAAGCCGATTCTTGCATGGCATCCACGGCAAATGCCCAGCCTGTGGCAGACTGAAGCGTCTCCCAAAGATCCGGTTCGTAAGGCACAGGATCTTCGATGAACTCTATGGCTGATTTCGCTTTGTCTGACATAGAAGCATGCCAGTCTAACAACAACTCAGGTGTCATCGCCTCGTTAAAGTCGAGCCGAGTAGGAAGAGGACTAACGTCGAGTAGGGCTGCGATTTCTTTCAAACATTCTGGCCTGGCTTTGAGCTTTACCCGTTCATAGCCTAGTTCCGAGATCTTGGATATCGCGTGTCGTGATATTTCTGTGAGCGTTGCGTGGCTTTTAGGAACGGGCAGGCCTTCGAGTAAATGCCGGCCGTCAGAGCGTGCTTGGCCGTCCAAAGAGACACAGCGACGAGTCGCTGCCGTGAGCCGCGTGTCCTCGCCCGTTGCCAGGGCGCCGAGTTCTTCTTCTAACGAACGGTCGCCCAGTTCAGGCCAGGGATGCACGCAACCATATCCTCCACCTGAGCGAACTAAGGCCCCCTTAAATGTACAACGTTTACTCGCTGCGTTTAATGGCTGCCGCGCAACCAGCGCGTAGGGCGTCCACTCGAAGGAGGTAGTCAAGGCGTTAACGGTGTCGCGTCTGCCTCTAGATCGCCCAGCGCATATTGGATGCCAGCTAGATAGTGTTTTAGTACTGCAGGATTCCAGAAAATCTCATCGCGGTGCCCAAGGGAGCAGTAGAATACCCGACCGCGACCGTAGGTGTCGATCCAGCTAACTGGATAGCCTCGATCACCACGTGATCCTTTGGAGAGATCCATTTTATCAGCATCAAGCTCAAGAAGCATCCGGCGATCACCCCGCAGGGCAGTGTCATCGCGAAACTGATAGATTTCGTCAGTCACTTCAAATCCCTCAGTCGAGAAGGCGGCGTTCACAGGCGATGTTGGATCCAAGTTCTTCAAGGGCACCTTCTTATGCCATGGGTGACTGACAAAGGCCCCACCCATCATGTCATTGTACTCCTTCCACTTCTTATAGGTGTCGGTTGCGGAATGCATGCCTGCTAATCCTTTACCTTCTCTGACAAAGGCAAGAAGATTCCCTTTCAAGCGAGCTTCGCGGTCCTGCGCCTTCTTCTGCTCCGTCTTATCCCCAGGCCAATCCTTCGGACGAAAAATCTCACCTGTTGTATTCAGCATAATCACGGCATCGAACTCTGATAGAGAATCATTTTCGAACACCGATTCATCCTCGGAATGTGTCACCTCAAAGGCTCCTGTCTTCTTACCCATTTCTGTTAGACTTACCGCGCCGACTCCAATGGAGCCATGTCGGAAACCAGCCGTCTTGGAGAAGACGAGTACCTTGCGTGCTTTTGCTGGTTTCGCAGGTGCATTAGCAGGCAGGGCTGCGGCAATCTTGGCAATAGCTTCTTCTTTTACGGCGATGGTCTGAGAGATCGTCAAACCAATCGCGGCAGCGCCGATGGCCAATGGGAGGACGAGAGCTAGGGAACGTTTCATGAAGGATATACTGTGTCCACGACGAACGGTGGTCAACCCTCTACCGTTCTCACTTCCAGCGATCTAGGACGGGCTTGAAATCTGGTTTGTCCTCGATAGGGGTGATGTTTTGATTAGAGCGGTGAAACGCATCTCTGAACAGGCCGGACTCAACTGACTGCGCGCCGGAGTAGTCAATTGTCGATGGTGGTTCGCAGTTCGGTTGGGGGATGTTGCCTTCCGGTAAAGATCAGCTTGCCCTTTACGGGCTCTGGGTCACTTACTGGTGTCATGTCTACGGGGCCCGTTTCGGAGTTTATCACGCATCACTACCGTCATTTCAATGCGGCATCGCTTGTCGATGCTGCGAAGGGCTATACGTCACTTTTGGATGAGGGCGGTAAGATGTTTGTCACCTTGGCGGGCGCAATGAGTACAGCGGAGTTAGGAGTTGCTCTGGCCGAGATGATTCGGCGGGGGAAAGTGCATGGGATTTGTTGTACGGGTGCAAACCTGGAGGAGGATCTGTTCAACCTGGTGGCGCATGACCATTACGTGCGGATACCGGGTTATCGCGAGTTGACCGGAGATGAGGAGCAGGCGCTGCTAGAGAAGCACCTGAATCGAGTGACGGATACGTGTATTCCAGAAGAGGAGGCCATTCGGCGTATTGAGAAACCGTTGCGTGACGTTTGGAGACGCGCGGAAGAGGCGGGAGAGACTTACTTTCCCTATCAGTTCCTCTATCAGATCATTCGTGAGCGGCTGGTGGAAGAGCACTATCAGATTGATCCCAAGGACAGTTGGTTAGTAGCGGCCAGTGAGGCAGACTTGCCGATTTTTGTGCCGGGGTGGGAAGATAGTACGACGGGCAACGTGTTCGCAGCAGCCTGTATCGAAGGGGCGGTGAAGAACGTGCACACGGTGAAGCTTGGGATTCCAGCCATGATCGAGCTGGCTCACTGGTATAAGGGCATCACGGCTGAGAGTAAGCTCGGGTTCTTTCAGATTGGTGGTGGGATCGCGGGAGATTTTCCAATTTGTGTTGTGCCGATGTTAGAGCAGGATCTTCAGCAAACGGGAACGCCCCTCTGGTCGTACTTCTGTCAGATTGGTGATTCAACGACCAGCTATGGGTCTTACTCGGGAGCTGTGCCGAATGAGAAGATCACGTGGGGCAAACTGGCGGTGGATACACCGAAATACATGATCGAGTCGGATGCGACTATTGTGGCGCCATTGATCTTTGCTTATGTGTTAGGTTGGTAGGGCGGCACAGCTGGTCTTGCTAGAAGTCACGGCCGCAATAGAGCGCAGCCCTCCAGGTGTTGGTGGGAGACTACCAGTTTGGTAGTTTCTGCGTGCGGTCTCGTTTGCGGAACTTGAGGGTTTTGCGTCGTTTGCCTTTGGTAACATTGATCATGTTTACCTGTTGCTCAAAGGCATCGATGAGAAGGTTGTTTTGGAGGACGTGTCCCTTCAGCTTGGGCGTGCCAAGGGGGAATTCGATGTAGAGCCACGCCGTGGCGTCGTCTATTTCGTAGCCAATCCACTTGGCGGGGACCATGGTGCCGTCGGGCTTTGTGATGCTGAGATGGGCGAGGACATAGGTTTTGACGAGAGCCTCTGCTGGCTTGGACTTGCCATCGAGAATCAGGTCTTTCTGCTTGGTCTGCTTGATAAGAATTTCTTCCAGGTCCTCAACCGAGAGTTTGATCGAAATTTCAAATGAATTGGTTTCCTCAATCCATTCGGCAGTACCAATCGACACGTTGTGAGGATGTGCCTTCGTCGTAGGCGTGGTGACCAGAGCCAGGAGGCTAAGAAGAATGAATGTTGCGGCGCGCACCTTATTTGGGCTTGGCTTCTTCTTTTTTGTCAGGCTTTTCCTTTACCTCAGCGGCTTCCTTGGCTTCGCGCATGGGGTTCTTGTCCTTGTAATTGAAGAGTTTGAACCGGGACTTCACAGGGCGAGACGGCCAGTGATTGTTGTCGAGATTGGCGTCAGCCGTTTCCTCTAGCGGATCAATTTGGAGACTGGTAATACGGTCTTTTGCTAGGATGAGTTTGGAGATTCTCTTAGAATTTGAGCGCCAGATCTCAGCTGGGAGGCGAAGGGTTTCTTCGGTCCCATTCTCATAGTTCACTTTAAGAATGATCGGCATAATGACGCCGCCTTCGTTCTTGAAATCGATGGCGTAGAATTGGCGCTGGGTCTTTAGGAGGGCTTTCTCGTCATCCTTGAGATTTTTGATGAGCTTTGCGGCTTCTTCTCGATCGTTCACGGTGACATCGAGAGGGTCATAGTGGTTGTAGAAGTCGATAAGGTCAGGGTAGCGCTCAGTGCGTTTCTTCACATCGCTATTGCGAGTTTCGGTGATTTCCGTTGGCTCTTGGTCTCGCTTGGCTTTGTCCTCAGCTTTCTCGATGTCGGGGTCGAGAGAGTCGAGATCGAGCAGATGGACCCGGTCGATCGCGATGTCCACGTGATTCGTGGTGTAGAACCAGCCACGCCAAAACCAGTCCAGGTCAATGCTAGATGCGTCCTCCATGGTGCGGAATAGATCGGCGGGCTCGGGGCGTTTGAACATCCAACGCTGGGAAAATTTCTTGAAGGCGTAGTCGAATAATTCACGCCCCATGATGGTTTCGCGAAGGATGTTCAGGGCAGTGGCTGGTTTCCCATAAGCATTGTGGCCAAATTGTAAGATGGATTCCGAGTTCGTCATGATAGGCACCTGATCCGTACTGACCATATACTCGACCATGTTCTTGGCTGGGCCACGGCGTGAGGGATAGTCGGTCTCCCATTCTTTCTCAGCGAGGTATTGGAGGAAGCTGTTGATGCCTTCATCAATCCAGGTCCACTGACGTTCGTCCGAGTTCACGATCATGGGGAAATAGTTGTGGCCGACTTCGTGGATGATGACTGAGATGAGGCCATACTTGATCCGTTTGGAGTAAGTGCCGTCTTTGTCTGGACGAGGTCCATTGAAGCAAATCATCGGATACTCCATGCCACCGACGGGGCCATTTACAGAGATGGCGACAGGGTAAGGGTAGGGGAAGGTGTAGCGTGAATACACGTCGAGCGTGTGCATGATCGAATGCGTGGAGTACTTGCTCCAGAGTGGCTCGCCCTCGTTGGGGTAGTAAGACATGCACCAGACGTCTTTGCCGTGACTAGTGTGCTGGACGGCATCCCAGATAAATTTCCGGGATGAGGCCCAGGCGAAATCACGGACGTTTTCGGCTTGAAAGACCCACGTTTTCTCACCTTTCCCTTTTTCCTTCTCGTTGGCCTTGGCTTCTTCCGGAGTGACAATGAACTGCGGCACTTCGGCGGTCTCAGCTTGTTTGAGGCGCTCGCGTTGCTGTTCTGTCAGGACAGCGTCCGGGTTCTGAAGGACACCCGTGGAGGAAACGATGTGATCGTCGGGAGTGGTGATGGCGACGCGATAGTCACCGAATTCAAGGCTGAACTCTCCGCGCCGGATGAATTGCTTGTTCTGCCAGCCATTCACATCGGTATAGGCGCACATGCGAGGGAACCATTGCGCCAGTTCGTAAATGCTGTTGCCGTCTTCTTCAAAGTACTCGTGCCCACTGCGGACGCGAACCCGTTTGGCGTCGATGATTTGATAGGTCCATCCGATGTTGAAGGTGACTTGCCCGCCTGATGGCAGTGACTTGGGTAGGTCGATTCGCAGCATGGTTTCGATGACGGCATGATCGAGCGGCTTGTCATCGGCGTCCGTCACTTTCGTGATCTTGTGGCCACCTTGGAAGTCTTCACGGATAAGCAACTCGCCCAAGTATTTGTAGGTGAACTGTTTGAGTGGCGGCGTTGTGCGGGTGGTGGTGTCCCGTGAGTCTGGTTCGAATCGATTCTGATCGAGCTGTACCCAAAGATACTCTAACGGCATGGGCGAGTTGTTGTGATAGGTGATCGTCTCTTCACCGATGAGGGCATTGCGATCCTCTACCAAACGGACGTTGATGTCGTAATCGGCCCGCTGTTGCCAGTAGCGATGGCCGGGCGCCCCGGAAGCTGCTCGATAGTCACTCGGTGTGGGTAGCAGTTCGTCTAGTTGGCGAAACGGATCCTGCTCGTAGGTTGGGGGGATCTCCTGGGCGACGGTAATGGTGGTGAAGAGTAAGACGAGGAGAAGAAAGATTCGAGAGACCATAGATGACGGGCTTGATATTCTGTAATTCTAGAGTTTCTAGAAACACTGTCAATGGGCGATTGGTCGAGTGTTCTGGAAGGCTCAGCTGAAAAGATTGGCTCCAGTTTCAGATGAGGAGATTGGATTGGGATACGGACCCTGGGATGATCCTCTTTAATGACGTGAATAGCGAATTGTGGGAAACCTCGAAGATCGTCGGGGTAGAGAGCGAGGTCGCTAAGACCTTTATTCGGCCTGGCCTACAGTGATGGTTGGTTGCGAAGCTATTTCGATAGGAGCATGGGTGACAGGAAAAGGGGACAGGATCATGGCAGATCAATTGAGAGCACGACTATCATGGTCCTGACTCTCACCGTCTGGTGAGCTTGTAGGTGCTGGCACCGTTTCGCAGCTGCACCAGGACTGGAGCTCGAAGGCGTGGTTGGGGAATCGACCGAAGCCTGTTTCTTTTCCGAAGAGCACGACGGGAGGCCATTCTCTGGAGTTAATGTAGGATCATGACACATCGACACCTACTCAGTTCCCTCGCTATCCTGTCGCTCACCTGCGCGGCAGTTCTCAACGCCGATCCGATTCCTGATAGCTATCGGCAGAACGGCTGGTTCGTAGGCACCCAGGCATACACCTTCAAGGAATTCACTGCCTTTGAGGCTATAGCGAAGACTAAGGAAGCTGGTGGCAATATGATCGAATTTTATCCTGGCCAGAAGATGAAGCCTGATTCAGACACGAAGGTGCACCATACCATGTCGGAGGAGGCCATGAACGAGCTAAAAGCTGAATGTGCTAGACAAGGAGTGCGTCCGGTGAACTACGGAGTGGTCGGCGCGAAGAATGGTGAGGAAGTCCGCGCCATCATGTTGTTTGCCAAGAAGATGGAACTCTACTCGGTGTGCACGGAATCGACGGAGCAGATTGTTGATTGGGAAGCGTGCGCCAAGGCGTTCGACATGCGTGTTGCGTTCCACGAGCACGGCGGTTCGATGAGTAATCCTAAGTACAAAGTTTGGCATCCGCTTTACATTCTTGGCGTGGTTGAAAGTCGCGATCACCGGGTGGGTGCCTGTGCTGATCTAGGGCACTGGTGCACCTCGCATCTCAAGCCCGTCGAGTGTCTGCGTATTCTTGATGGTCGTGTGGTGAGCGTTCATCTCAAAGACAAAGCTGACTTTGGCAGGGCTCCAGTGGTGGTCGCTGGTGAGGGTGTCGTCGATGTTGCTGCCTGCTTGGAAGAACTCAAGCGTCAGAAATTTGACGGCCATATTTCCATCGAGCACGAGAACGATTGGAAAGATAGCGTGCCTCAGGTCAAAGCTAACATAGATTTCGTGAAGGCCCACGCGAAATAGCTGGGACCTTTGCATGGAACGTAGATATTGAGAGATTCCTACTAGTATGTTAGCCATGCTCTGACGAAAGCGGTTGGTCTCACTTGGATGATAATGCTGCGGTGATCGGTAATGACCGGATGCCGTCGAGCTCGATGTGAGTGATGGATGGGGGGGCTGGGGCTTATGTCGCTTAAATATATTTCAAAGTCTCCGTTGGGTGAGGATTCGAATGCCACGGATCAATGGGCAAAGCTCTTGCAACTTACGGTTGAAGAGCGCGTTGAATTTGATCGGCTCGGGCGAGAGTTCGTGGACGGGTTCTCAGCCGCTAAAATAGCCCATGCGGTCGTGGATCGGGAACCGGACCGAGAAAGTGTCCTTGTATGGATAGTGGTGATTCCTGAAGAGGGGGCCCGTTTGAAGACTAGCTATGTTCGTGGGATGCAAGATCTTCTCGGCTATGATCGAGAGAGATTGATGACCGCAGTGCTGGGCTACTCTCTCTAATTAGAATTCAGCGAGTTTGGCCGTCGGCGCCTCCATGTTGACGTTACTCAGCTTCCAAATCGGGATCGGGTGAGAGTGACTTTTACGAGTCAAGACACGGTGCACAATCTCCCGAAGCCGCAGAGAACGCAGGCGACCGAATAGACGCTCAGGCGCGGCCAATCAATCACGTCCTGGCCTCCCGATGAGATTCCGACGAGGATCAGGCGGTTGGTTGAATTGGCATTGGAAGAAGAATAGGACAGAGGTGATGTGGAGCAATCTACCGACCGTAGCGTTCCTCGTCGTCAAACTCGCAGCGGTCTTCGAAGTTCCGGTGAATGCGGCGTTTCTCGCGCTTGTTTACCTTCTCCAAATGCATCTGGCGCTTCTTCTGGCGTCGCTTCAGCTCGGCGATCTCGTCTTCCAAGCAAAGGTAATTCTCAAATCGTTTGGTGTTGAGATTACCTGACTCCAATGCTTTTCGGACGCGACAGCCTGCATCTGTTCCATGCTTGCAGTCGTGGAATTTGCATGTTTCTGCTAGAGTGTCGACGTCATGGAAGTGATCGCGCAGACTTTGCTCGTCCGTCCACATCTGGATCTCGCGGATCCCTGGATTGTCGATGAGGAGTCCACCGTTCTTTAAAAAGACCACCGTTCGCCACGTGGTTGTATGGCGGCCTTTCCCAGTGAGCTCATTGACTTCAGCAGTCCATTCGTCGCCACCGGTGAGCGTGTTGATCAAAGTGGATTTGCCGACGCCTGATGAGCCGACGCAGGCAACGGCCTTGCCCGGCCCAAAGTAGACACTTAGCGACTCAAGACCAAGACCCTCTAGGGCACTGACGAAATGAACTTTGGCGGCGCTCTCGGTCACTTCTACAAGCGCGGTCTCTATCTCGGCCCTCTCTGATTCAGTTAGGGTTTCCGATTTGTTGATGACGATGACTGGTGCAGCACCGCTCCGTGACACGATCATCAAGTAGCGTTCAATTCGGCGTAAATTAAAGTCTGCGTCCGGTGCGGTGATGAGCATTACAGTATCGACATTCGCGCCGATTACTTGTTGCTCGGTTCCCTTGCCAGGTACTTTCCTTGAGAAACAGGTGCGACGGGGCAGGCGAGCGCGGATCACGCTGTCCTCGTCCTCTTCGGCCAAGTCGAGGGCCACCCAATCTCCTACAGCCGGTAGATCAGCATTCGTTTCGGCGTCATGCCAGACTTTGCCTGACAGAATGACATCGAGATAGCCAATTGAGGGCGTGTAAGCCAGGTAACTGATCTTGTTGTCCTGGACAATGAGGCCAGGCTCGTAGCCCTTTGCCGCGTGGGGCTTGAACGCCTTCTCGAACGTGGCGTTCCACCCAATTTCAGACAGAGCAGGCTTGGGCATGGGCCTATGGAAAAGTCACCTTAGCGCTTACTGGGTAGTGATCAGAGGGATAACGGTTGTCTCTATGGATTCGATGGATTTCGCCCGAATCCACCTTGTGATCATCTCCTGACACTAATATGTAGTCGATCTGTCTGCCTTCCTTTCTGCCTTTCCAACCGCTGTAAGTTGAAGAGGTCTTGGATTGTTCTGCGGGCAGGGTGTTGTGAAAGGTGAGTGGTGCCTTGCCATCGAAGAGGTAGGTCATCTGTGGACTGGCTGGGCCGGAATTAAAATCTCCCATGAGCACAAGAGCATGCTCGTCATGCTTATTCACGAGCATTTGCTCGACGATGACACGCGGGCTGTTCTCGCGGGCCTTGACGGATTTGTGATCATAGTGAGCGTTGTAAACCGCTACGTTTCGCTTGGTTTTGAGATCAGTTAGTGTGATCCAAGTGCAGACGCGATTGCATGCAGCGTCCCAGGTATTCGAAGCGACCACGTGTGGGGTGTCTGATAGCCAGAACGTGCCATCCGCGACTTTCTCGAAACGGTCCGTGCGGTAAAAGATTGATGAATGTTCACCCTCCGCTTTGCCGTCGTCTCTCCCGACGCCTACGTGAGCGTAATTCGGTAAAGCGGTCTCCATGTCTTTCAACTGATTGGCGTAGGCCTCTTGAACGCCCATGACGTCTGGAGCTAATTGCCGTACGGTGTCGCACAGAAAGTCGCGACGATGCTTCCACTGATTCTCTCCGTCGTCTTCGGTATCCATGCGGATATTGAAGGTGACGAGATTGAGCGCTAGGGCTTGAGATGGCTCGTCGTCTGCATGAACCCACGTGCAGACGAGGGAGAGAAGTAAAAATTGTCGGATCATGGAAACCTAGTAAACCAGGGGATTGGTGAATAGACAAGCTGCCATCCCTTGATGCTATCCGTACAGGTGTGGACTCTCACGCGGAGGCGCAGAGTCTCCTATTGAGCTGTGGCGACACCCGAAGGGCGGATCTCGGTCGCTTCGATGCCTGTTAGGCTGTCGCCAAGTTCTTTGCGTATGGGCTCTGCGAGCTTGGTGAGCTTGGCCACGATATTTTGGTGCTTCTCGGCTAGGTTGACGCTCTCGCCGGGATCTGCGGTGACGTTAAAGAGGGAGAGTTCTAGGTGCTCAACGCGGCCGCCATGTCGGCTAGCGATGCCATTGATACCGCTTTGCGTGATGGATTGGGCTTTGTTGTTGCCCCAATTCGATGGTTTTCCGCCAACGCCAGGCTCGGCTGCGGTTGTGATGTAGGGGTGCGGGAAATGGAGTTTCCAGTCGCCGGAACGAACGGCCTGAAGTCCAGTGCCACCGTAGAAGAAGAGAGCTTCGTGAGGAGGTATGCCATCGTCAGTGCCGAAGAGCACATTCTTTGCGCTGCAACCATCGATCTTCTTTGTGGGAGCCTTTCCCTTACAGAGTTCGACAAAGGTGGGCAACCAATCGATCGACATGAACGGCGTAGCGGAGACCCGGCCAACAGGCACCTTGTTAGGCCAGCGTGCAATGCAGGGAACGCGGACGCCGCCTTCAAAGGTTGTCAGCTTGCCTTCACGCAACGGGGTAGCGGTGCCTGCATGTTCGCCGTAGCTCAGCCAGGGACCATTGTCTGAGAAAAAGATGACGAGCGTGTTGTCATCGATCTTCAGTCGTTTCAGCGTGGCGAGAACCTCTCCTACAGACCAGTCGAGTTCTTCAATCACGTCTGCGTAGGCGCCGTAACTCGAGCGGCCCGCAAAGTTGTTAGAGGCGAAGATCGGCACATGCGGCATGACGTGGGGCATGTATAGAAAGAAGGGCTTATCATGGTTGCGCTCGATGAAGGAAACGGCTCGTTCCGTAAAACGCCGAGTGAATTGGCTTTGGTCAGGATCTTGTTCGATGACTTTCTCTCCGTCGTAGAATGGGAGAGGCGGCATTTCTTTGGAGAGGACAGGGTGGTATTTTGTATTGTCGTTTGAGTAAGGAATGCCTAACCATTCATCGAATCCGTGCCGAGTGGCCCCCAGACTGACGACAGTGCCCAAATGCCATTTGCCCATGGCCGAGGTCGCATAACCGCGATCTTTGAACATTTCGGGCATGAGCCATTCTTCAGGGTGAATGCCGTTCTGACTCGTATGATTGAGTGCGCCTTGCAGGCCAACACGGTTGGAATAGCAGCCTGACATGAGTGCGGCGCGAGAAGCTGTGCACACTGGCTGCGCTACGTAGAAGTTCGTGAACCTGGTCCCCTCGGCGGCCATGAGATCGAGGTTGGGCGTGCGGATCTTTTCGGAACCTTGGCAGCTCATGTCTGCGTAGCCCATGTCGTCAGTCATGATCAGAACGACGTTAGGCCGATCCTCATCAGCGTGGAGGAGGCTCAACGGAATGAGAAGAATGCATGCGAGAAACGGCTTCATGGGGGCGGAGCCTAAAGAGTAAAGAGTTGAGCTGCAATCTCGATTCTAAGACTAAG
>Ga0213868_10000896_pt1 | contig 29041 bp, 19 predicted proteins | sample PICome_9_FD_160087 | JGI IMG/M metagenome (GOLD analysis project Ga0213868, IMG submission 160087) | Coastal seawater microbial communities near Pivers Island, North Carolina, United States - PICO127 | ecosystem: Environmental > Aquatic > Marine > Coastal | place: USA: North Carolina... | reverse complement strand
AATATTCTCCCGAGAATTAAAGGCGGAAATCCGGAAAAACCCCTCTCCAGCTGCTCCGAACCCAGCACCAGGTGTTACAACCACTTGAGCCCCTTCAAGCATCTTGTCGAACATCCCCCAGCTCGTGATCCCTTCAGGACAACCCACCCAAACATAGGGAGCATTTTCACCACCCCAAACTTTCAGCCCCAGACCCTCACAAGCTTCGCGGAGCAATTTTGCATTCGTCATGTAGTGCTCGACCAATCCGGCGACCTCGGCTTTTCCGGCTTCGGAATAAATTGCCTCAGCACCGCGTTGAACAGGATAGCTCGCTCCATTAAATTTGGTGGAATGACGACGCCCCCAAAGTTGTTTCAGAGGAACCCGCTCACCGGTAGCGGTTGAACCAGTGACAGCTTCAGGAATGACAGTGTAAGCGCAACGCACGCCGGTAAATCCACCATTCTTAGAGAATGAACGAAACTCAATCGCACACTGGCGAGCTCCCTCGATTTCAAAAATTGAGCGCGGAATAGAGGGATCCTGTACAAAAGCCTCGTAAGCAGCATCATAAAGAATGACAGCATCATTTGCGAGCGCGTAAGCTACCCAAGCTTCGAGTTGCTCACGAGTGGCAGTCGTTCCAGTTGGATTGTTTGGATAGCAAAGGTAGATGAGGTCAACTTTTTCCTCGGGGATCGCCGGAACAAATCCATTTTCGGCAGTGCATTTCAAATAGACTAAGCCTTCATATTCCCCAGCCTCGTTTGCTTCGCCAGTATTTCCAGCCATCACATTAGTATCGACATAGACAGGATAAACGGGATCTGTCACCGCGATTTTATTTCCCTGGCCAAAGATATCGAGAATGTTTCCGGAATCACATTTTGAGCCGTCAGACACGTAAATATCGCCAGGGTCGATGCCCAGTTCGGCATAAGCATTTCGCGCAATTGATTCACGAAGAAAAGGGTAGCCTTGCTCCGGTCCATAACCGCGGAAACTACCGCGATCTCCGAGTTCATCGACCGCCTCCTTCATAGCTTCTCGAGCTGCAACGGGAACCGGCTCGGTAACATCACCAATGCCACAGCGAATGAGCTTCTTGGCCTTCTCAGGCTCAGATTCAGTGTAGGCGTTGACACGACGGGCGATCTCAGGAAAGAGATAACCCGCTTTAAGCTTCTGGAAATTTTCGTTGATGCGAGCCATGACGGGAGGGGAATAACCATCCTCTGCCCGACTCGCAACCGAAATCACTCGCTGAGAGAGACCTTTATGGGCGAGATCACCCGTCTTTCACGAAAGGATTTTTGTGATTTCGTCAGCCCAGTGTCTCGCTAATCCCGCGTAGTCATTATTTCCTTCGGCATAAGTAATCCCGCGCGAAACATTAATGACACTCGCAGCATTCCGGCTACTTCCAGCCAAAGAATCAAGCGACCCTCCCTGAGCTCCCAATCCGGGAACCAAAAGCGGCACATCCGGAAGATTTTCGAGCACGTCGCCATCGGCATTGGTCAAACCAACTACAAGCCCGGCAGTTGTCTTGCGACCCTCAGATTTTGCCCGTTCGCAAAGCTCGCCCACTCGCTCGAAGAGTTTCTTCCCTTCACAGTCTCGACGCTGAAAATCAACACTCCCCGAGTTTGAAGTCACCGCAAGGAGATAAACCCCTTTCCCTTCCCAATCCAAAAATGGCTCAAGAGTATCATACCCTAGAAATGGATTGAGCGTCACCGCATCAACTTCCCAATTCTCAAAGTAACTTCGTGCATAGTATTTTTGAGTCTCTCCAATATCACTCCGCTTAGCATCTAGAATGACGGGTACTTCTTTGGGCATTTCACCAAATAATTGATCCAAAATCTCCAAACCCCGCAACCCCATGGCTTCGAAGTATGCGATGTTCGGCTTGAAGGCTGCAGCAAACTCCGCTGTCTCACCAATCACACGGCGAAGAAATTCCGGAATTGCATCAACTCCTCCATCCGTCATATCGGGCCTCGGATCAAGCCCCACGCAAAGAGCGGATCCAGTCGTTTCGAGGCGGGACTTTAGGCGTTCGGAGTAGGTCATGCCTCAACATTAGGCAGCCCGGTCTCGCTGGCAAGCCGTCGATGATACCAGACCAGCCAAAGGATCAAAGAAGAGGTATAAATCAGTCCAAAATTCGAGGCAATTTTTAGAGGGTAATTGGTTGGAGCATCGGAAACTCCGTGGCACCCACACCTCAAATCCTCAATGCCAAGATTCCACGCATATGCGAGGGCCAAGTTGAATGAAATCAACATCCCTATCAGCATGACCGCTCCTCCAACTTTGGAATATGGAATCAAAAGTGCCACTGCTGCCAAGACTTCAAACCAAGGAACAAGGTAGGCAATGAATGCATCCGTTGGAGCATCAAAGAAATTACGAGTCTCACCTGACCAAGTCACCTTCCACTCAAATTGAAAATTCCCCACTGATTTAGTAAATGCCGAGAGGTCCTGAAGTTTTTCGTAACCACTCCACAAAAAAAAGACCGCAAGTGCGATGCGTAGATTCCATTCCAAAAACTGGGTCGATCGCATGGCTAAATACTACCACAACAGCAGCAAAGCGGCCAAGCCCTCATGACCCCAACAAATGCTCTCTTTCCTTTTTTCATCCAAGACACTATTTTACCACCCATGAAGCTTTTAAAGCATGCGATCATCGTCTTCGCAGCCAGCCTACTCTTACCATCTTGTGGGGGAGACGTCGAATCAGCGAGGCTTGCGAGCGAGAGCAGGGCCTCCGAGAAAATCGCTCAGGCTCTTTATAATTCAGCCATTGCTGCCGAAAAAGCAGGTAAACTTGGCCGGGCTATCAAAATATACGAGAAAATCGTCCTCCGCCATCCACTCTGCCCAGCTGCTTCGGAGTCCGCCTTTCGTTGGGGCAAGCTTTTAGAAGAAGAGGGCGACCTGCTTGAGGCCTTTGAAGCTTATGATGCCATCCTCACAAAATATCCAGCCTCCCCTCACTACGCTGAAGCCATGAAGCGGCAGGAAATGATCGCCACCCAAGCTACTGAAGGGCAAATCAAAGACTCCTTCATAGGCTTTAAAATACGTTTCAGTCTAAAAGAGTGTGTCGCCATGCTCGCGAAAGTCCGTCAAAACGCTCCACGCGCCCCATCGGCCGCGAAAGCCCAATACGCGATCGGTAGAGTTTACCAATCTCGTGGAGATCAAGCCTCTCACGTGGTTCTGGCAATCACTGCTTTTCGCGAACTAACACGCGATTTCCCTGACTCGAAATTTGCCCCTGACGCACAATATCAAATTGGCGAAATCTTGTTCGCCCAATCCAAAGATGGCGATCAAGACAGCGCTAACCTAGATCGGGCCAAGCGAGCCTTCGAGGACGTAGTCATTCGCTATCCAACCTCCAAACAGGCCAAAATGGCAAAGGCCCAAATTGCAAGCCTTGCTTCCGACAATATCCAGCGGTCTTTCGAAATCGCAGAGTTCTACCGAAAAAAAGGGCAGCTTTCATCCGCTCTTGTCTACTACCGTGACACTGTCATGCGCTCAAATCCCGGACCGCTGCGCACAAGCGCACAAGGTTGGATCAACAAGCTCTCCACCCAGTAATTCATGCTACGCGTCGTCCTTCTGGCTCTCAGCCTTGGCTTCCTGACTTCATGCGCCGGATATCAATTTGGTGGAAATAAGCCCGAACACCTGCGAGGAACCGAATCAATTTCCATTCCGCTTGCTAAGAGTCGTGTCATTTTTCCCCGCGTCGAAGCTCTTGCCACCAATTCTATGGTCGATGCGCTGGTAAGCGATGGAACTTACCGGCTCACAAGAAGCAGTGCCGCTGATGCAACACTTTTAATCACACTCGAAGCAATTGATTACCAGCAGGTTCGTTCTTCAACGGTCGATGTTCTTAGATCAGAAGAACTTCAGCTCCGTGTGACGGTTTCCTACAAATTAGCCGACAACAACCGCCCTGGAATCGTCCTCGACGCAGGCCGGGAACGGGGGGATTCTCGCCTCTTTGTGGATGACAATCTCCAAACCGCTCGCATGAATGCCCTTCCTGACGCTTTGCAGCGTGCTACTCAATCCATTATCGCTCGCCTCGCTGATGGCATCTAAAGACCATCCCAGAGTGCCCGTTGTCACCTTTGTCCCAACTCCTATCGGGAATCTAGGGGATATTACCCTCCGCGCGATTAAAACACTCCGGGAAGCTGATCTCATCGCCTGTGAGGACACCCGACATTCTTTGCGCCTCCTTAACCATCTAGAAATTTCTCGCCCTCTCATTTCTCTGCATGACCACAACGAGCAGCAACGAATTCCTGAGTTAATAGAACGAGCCCGCAAAGGAGAGACGATTGCCATCATCTCTGATGCTGGCACACCTTGTCTCTCTGATCCTGGCCACCGATTCCTCAAAGCCTGCCGTGATGAAGAAATCGAATTCACGGTTTTACCGGGCCCATCTGCAATCACAACTGCACTTGTAGGATCGGGATTTCCTCCTCATCCATTTTCCTTCCACGGATTCCTCCACGTAAAAAAAGGCAAACGTGGCAAACAACTTCAGAGAGCCCTCGAAAGCAGCGAAACTACCCTGTTTTTTGAATCCCCACATCGGCTACCTTCTACACTTGAGCTCCTGAACGAGTTAGCTCCAGACCAGCCTATCTGTGTCGCAAGAGAACTCACCAAGGCCTTTGAAACCCTGCATCATGGCACCAGTAGTGAAATTGCAGCTTATTTTTCAGAACGAAAGGTGAGGGGTGAAATCGTGCTCCTCATTCCTCCATCTCCTCAGGAAAATGCGCGTTGATAAATGGCTCTGGTCGGTCCGACTCTACAAAACCCGGAACCAGGCTTCCCACGACTGCTCAACTGGCAAGGTAAAGCGAAGCGGCAAAACGCTCAAACCCAGCGCCGCTCTTAAAATAGGTGATACTCTTGAGGTTCCCTCTTCAGACAATGCCTATAAACGTAACATCGAAGTGATTCAGCTCATCGAAAAAAGAGTCGGTGCCCCACTAGCGCGCGAGGCTTACCATGATCACACTCCAGCAAAGATTCTTGCCGAAGCGGAACACCGTCGATTGGCTAACAAGGAAAACCGCCAAAGCCGTAAAGAAGGTGATCAAGGCCGTCTCACCAAACGCAATCGACGGCAATGGGAGGAAGGCGGTAATAGATTCTTTTAGTTATCGGAGATCGATCCGAATCTTCCCCTGAAGGGGGTATTTTTCATTCTTGTTCGAATTTGAGCTTGATTAGCCCCTCAATTGCCCGACTCACGGGATTACTTGAGACAGAGCTTCGCTTTCTCAGATCACTTTTCACTCTATAAACAATACCCCGTGGTCTAGACGACCACGGGGTTTTGAAGAAAATGGTAGCAACGGGTGGATTTGAACCACCGACAAAAGGCTTATGAGTCCTCTGCTCTACCCCTGAGCTACGCTGCCGCTGGGCGGTGAGTTATCGTTGAAGCACGGTTCTGTCCAATAAAAAAAGCCTCAAGATTGATTCTACCAACGCTTCCACGGGAATTTAACCCCTCCCTAATGCTGCCTTTTTACTCTCGCGACCGCTCTCCCAGAGGTAACCGTATAAAGAAAGCCCGACTGATTGTTCAGTCGGGCCTCTTGAAAGTAATTAAAATTCGAGGATCCTAAAGCGAGTCGCCAAGCATCTTCATGGCGTCAGCAGCGCGGTTAGAATAACCCCACTCATTATCATACCATGAGCAGACTTTCACCATATTGCCATCGATAACGGTGGTCAGATCACTGTCGAAGATCGAGCTGTGAGGATCACCCACGATGTCCTGAAGAACGAGTGGCATCTCACTGTAATGAAGAATACCTTTAAGGGGACCTTCGGCAGCTTCCTTGAAAGCAGCATTCACTTCTTCAGCGGTGACGTCAGCACCAATTTCAGCAACCAGATCGGTGAGTGAGCCGGTAGGAGTTGGAACACGAAACGCACCTCCATTGAGTTTTCCATTCAACTCAGGAATGACGAGGCCAATCGCGCGGGCTGCGCCAGTGGAAGAAGGAATGATGTTTTCAGCAGCGGAACGAGCACGGCGAAGATCACCGTGAGGAGCATCAAGAAGACTTTGGTCACCGGTGTAGCTGTGAATGGTGCTCATGAAGCCGCGCCTAAGGCCCCACTTGTCGTTGAGAATCTTAGCAAGAGGCGCTAGACAGTTGGTGGTACAAGATGCGTTGGAAACAATGTGGTGATTTGCTGCATCATATTCATTGTCATTGATTCCGAGACACATTGTGAGGTCAGGATCAGAGGCAGGAGCAGAAATGAGAACCTTCTTGGCCCCAGCCGAGAGATGCTTGGAAGCACCCTCACGACTACAAAAGAATCCAGTGGATTCAAGGATGACGTCGGCATTCCAATCACCCCATGGCAGATTAGCGGGGTCCCGCTCGGCTGTTGCGTGAATTTTGTGTCCATCGACAATAATATGGCCCTCATCGTAGCTCACTTCGCGAGCGAACTGGCCCTGCGAAGAGTCATACTTGAGAAGGTGAGCGAGGGTCTTGTTATCGGTGAGGTCGTTGATAGCGACGACTTTCTTAAGTTCGTCATCAGTCATTGAACGAAGCACCATCCGGCCAATGCGGCCGAATCCATTAATTGCGTAATTTGCCATGGGTCTTTCCTAGGATTATTAGGGTTGGTCGTTTTCCCAACCTATTTGGTGGGAAAACGGCGGCATTATGCAGGCGAGTCCCTCCCCGTCAAGGTTCGCCCGAAATGATTCAGAAATGGTGACTTCCTAGCTAATCCAACGAAAAAAAACTAAGTCTCCCTCCCAAGGAAGATACCCTCTCAACGGGATTAAAGAGCCTCATCACCTAGAATTAGAAGATTTTCTAGCTTGAGATTCCAATCTCCAAGGTAGTTTCAGTCCATCAACACCCCATGATGTCTTACAAAGTAAAGACAATCCTATTAAGGCTGCGGGCAGGTTCTTTTAAAGGAATTCCAATCAAAAAAAATAGATCAACCTCCAGCGCGGGAAGGTTGATCCATCATAAAAATACTTTTCTAAAGATATTTAAGAACTTCTTGGCATTCTAGGCACCGGCTCCGGTGCAAAGTAAAACCTCACCGCTCCGGTTGCTCTCGGATTTTGAGCCTTATAAAAAAAGCACTGAACCCTTTGCTTGCTCAAGACTTTGAGCTGGTTTTCCCAAATTTCTTTTTGGGTCTTTCCATCAAGATATCCCACGAGAATCGGCGTTCTGCCCTCCTTGATTGGCTTGGTCGCTGTCTTCCCAGGTGCAATTCCAAAAGCTTTCGTTCCCAATTTCACCAGCACCGTTTTATCAGAAACATTAACAAACCGAATCTCACCCGGTTTGAGAGCCGAAGGGTCGTCCTTGAGAAGAAGCATCTTAGGGTTATTCCAACTCATCGTAGCTGGATCGCGAAAAAGAACACCAAGACTCAATGGAGCCGCTGGCTTACGTGTGGAAAGCCAAGGAGTCGCTGCCGCATCCTTACCCTTCCTGATTTCCAACTTGGGAGTAGTCGGGGCCATGGTGAGAACATTAGTAAAGGCCCGCAGTGTCATTTTAAAAGGAATCGCCTGATCACCAGAAAGAAGAGCGGTGGCGGCGGGAGGAACCGAGCCTTCTGGTGGTTTGATACCCTTTCGAACTCCATCCTTTAGCTCTTCCCTCCAGACAGGAAGCTCACCCAAAGCGAGAAAGCGAATGTGTTTCGGAGGATTGTCCTGAGCACTGGCCGCGAAAGCCAGGGAACAAAAACCAAGCGCGCTGAGAAAAATGCGTTTCATAACTTTGGTGATCCTAGCATAAATCAGCCGCCGCCTCCAGCGAAAGGTTTCGGCGATTTCTAACCGCAAAATAATCTAAGCCTCGTTCGAGTTCACCGTGAGATCAGAGAGACTCGTAAATCCTGAATGGTGCCTGCCCGTGTGATAAAACCCTCAAGATCCCCGTTTTGATCATCACCAGGTAGCAGTACAAAAAGCTATCAAGCTGCCTTTTGGTATGAAAAAGGGTGGTGGAAATCATTCCCTCCACCCTGAAATTTCATCAATCTCTCGATTTATGAATCAGATCCCGAATCTTCAGCTACCTCTATTTCACCTTCTTCAGATTCCTCATCCGATTCATCGTCCGGCATCACTCGGGCCACCGCCTGAAGTTTTTCACCTTCATTCAGAGTCACCAATTTGACGCCTTGAGCATTACGACCAGTCTCTCGAACGTCGGACACTCTAATCCTGATACTTTGACCTCCATCGGTCATCAACATCAGTTCGTCAGCTTCCTCGACCGACAAGCTACCAACTACCGGACCAGTTTTCTCGGTGCACTTCATCGTGAGCATTCCAATTCCCCCGCGATTCTTGGCCATGTAGTCACCAAACGGAGTTCGTTTACCGAGACCATTTTCAGAGGCTACCAAGAGACGGGCATCATCATTCACGACTGCCAAACCAACAACAAAGTCTCCTTCACGCGGTTTAATTCCACGAACACCTGCGGAGTTCCGGCCCATCGTCCGTGCCTGCTCTTCGTTAAAGCGAACACTCATGCCACGGTGAGTCACGAGCATCACATCGTTCTTCCCTGATGTCAGGCGCACTCCGATCAATTCATTACCTTCGTCCAACTTAATCGCAATTGTTCCAGCCTTCCGGTAATTCTTGAAATCGAAGAGACTCGTCTTCTTAACTTTACCAGAGCGAGTCGCGAAGAAGACATTCCCAGCATCCTCGCGGAAGGTAATGTCATCACCATTTTCTTCATCAGTAGTATATTCAAGTCGAAGAACTGCCGCAATTGCCTCATCCGGCTGGAGATCAAGGACGTTCTTAATGCTCCGACCTTTCGAAGCACGAGAACCTTCCGGTAACCCATAAACACGCTCCACATAAACCCTGCCAGTGTTAGTAAAGAACATGAGGTAGTCATGGGCTTGGGCTGTGAAGAGATGCTCAACGAAGTCGTTCTCCTCATCGTCCGAAGCTTTTTGGGTCACCATGCCCTTCACTCCTTTTCCTCCACGAGCCTGCACTCGATACTCGCTGGCAGCCGTTCGCTTGATATAACCACGATTACTCAAAGTCACGATCATGCCGTCATTAGAAATCAAATCCTCAATGGCGATCTCTCCCTCGTCGGGAAGAATCGGGCAACGACGCGGAGTAGCATACTTCTCCTTAATTTCCAGAAGCTCATCCTTAATGATGGTGAGCACTCGTTCTTCCCGAGCAAGAATGTCGAGAAGATCTTTGATGTCCTCAATAATAGAATCATATTCGGACTTGATCTTGTCCTGCTCCATCGCGGTCAGCTGATAAAGCCGTAGTTCAAGAATGGCATTCACCTGGCGGTCCGTGAAAATATATTTATCACCAACGATGCTTGGCTGGCTGCGGATCAAAACACCTAGAGCTTCTGCAACCGGCAAATCAAAGTGGTATCCCTTAATTTTTTGGCGCGCTTCATCTCGATTTTTTGAATCACGAATCATCTTGATGAAGTCATCAAGATGACCCAACGCAAGAAGATAGGCTTCAAGATTCTCGGCCCTCTCCTCTGCTTTACGCAAAAGGAAACGAGTCCGCCGAATCACCACTTCACGGCGGTGCTCAATAAAAGCATCGAGAGCGTCGAGCACACCGAGCTGCTTGGGACGCCGCTCGTGAATTGCCAGCATGTTCACCCCGAAGGAAGTCTCCATGGCAGTCAATTTGAAAATCTGGTTCACCACGACCTGCGGTCTTGCATCGCGCTTCAAAGTGATCTCAATGCAGGTATCATCTGCCGAAAGGTCACGCATCCCGGAGATGTCGACCAATACCTTTTCACGAACGAGTTCGGCAATTCGCACTTGAAGGGTCGCACGGTTCACCCCATGGGGCACCTGCCGAATCATGATCTGGCTGGCCCCGGTCTTACTTTCCGTGACCTCCATGACACCACGCATCTTGATGCTGCCGCGTCCCGTTCTGAAATAGTTGTCGATCCCCTTGTATCCGCGAATCTCACACGCCGAGGCAAAATCAGGCCCCTTGATGTATTCCTTGATTTCATCAACGGTGATATAGGGATTATCGATCCGCGCGCAGACGCCATCGATTACCTCTCCCATATTGTGGGCCGGAATATTAGTAGCCATTCCCACCGCTATTCCAGTTCCACCATTTACTAACAGATTGGGAATTGCCGCTGGAAGAACAACAGGCTCCTTACTGTTTTCATCATAAGTCGTCTGGTGATCTACCGTCTCTTTTTCGAGGTCGGTCATCATGGCCGACCCCATATGAGTTAACCGGGCCTCGGTATATCGCATGGCAGCAGGCGCATCGCCTTCTACCGAACCAAAGTTACCCTGACCATCGACTAGCGTTTCACGCATCGTCCACGGCTGGGCCATATTTACCAAAGTCGGATAGATAGCACCGTCACCATGTGGGTGATACTTACCCATCGTCTCCCCCACAATGCGGGCACACTTCAAGTGAGCCTTAGAAGCGGACAATGAAAGGTCATGGTGCATTGCATAGAGCAAGCGTCTCTGCGATGGCTTAAGGCCGTCCCGCGCATCGGGAAGAGCCCGAGAAATAATGACAGACATCGAATAGTCTAAAAAGGACTTCGACATCTCGTCGGCGACATTAATGGATTCAACAAAGTCGCGGGCCGGAATGGGATCTTGGGTGTCGTCAGACATGAAAATTATCGGGTTTTATTAAACGTCGAGGTTTTGCACGTTGAGTGCGTTGTCTTCAATGAAGCGCTTCCGAGGCTCGACCACATCGCCCATCAGGACATCGAACATCGTTTCAGCCTCAATCTTATTTTCCGCATCAAACTGAACACGAAGCAGATGACGGGTTTCCTTGTCCATGGTGGTGGCATAGAGTTCCTTGGCATTCATCTCACCAAGTCCCTTGAAGCGCTGGATTCGCATCCCCTTCTTACCAATTTCGAGGACACGCGTCAAAATTTCAAAGAGGCTAAAGACCGGAGTAATCACTTCATTATCATTCTCGCCTTCCACCAGCTCATAAATCGGCTGGTCCTCAGAGAAGAAGGGTTCGCTCTTCACACCGAATTCGCCGAGTCTCTCCAGCAACTTAGAAATACCGATTGCTTCGCCAAGTTCGCGGCGAACAGCGCGACGCATCTTGCCTTCGAACTTCTCTTTGAACTGAGCCTCCTCTTCTTCCTCGATTTCCTCCCCAAACAAACGGAGATCTCGATTCTCAAGCGCGAAAGCTCGGACTTCTTCTTCACTCTTAAAATAATAAACCTCCTCTTCGTTTCCGGTGCGAACACGAATCATATAGGTCGGCAACTTGTTCCCGTCACGAGCCGCTAGGAGATTACGGAAGTCGCCCCCGTGACCTTCAAGAGTCCGAACGAAAGTCTGTAATTTGGCGAGAGTTGCGAGGACACTTTGGAGAAGATCCGAGTCAACCGAATCACTTGTTCCCGTTTGACGCAACAACACGTCATCCGATCCGAGTTCGATGAGAATCTTATTCATCGCCGGATCATCAGCCACGTATTCTTCACGCTTCTTGCGCGTGATTTTGTAAAGCGGAGGTTGCGCAATATAAAGATAACCAGATTTTACCAGTTCGGGCATATGGCGACAGAAGAAGGTCAGAAGAAGAGTTCGAATATGAGCTCCGTCCACATCGGCATCTGTCATGATGATCACCTTGTGGTAACGGACCTTTTCAATATCGAAAGCACCTTCTTGATCACCATCGCCGATACCGGCGCCAATTGCGGTGATCATAGCCTGAATTTCCTTATTCTGGAGAGCTCGATGCAAACGGGCCTTCTCAACATTAATGACCTTACCACGAAGCGGCAGAATGGCCTGAGTCGTTCTATCACGTCCCGACTTCGCGGAACCACCAGCGGAGTCACCCTCAACAATAAAGATTTCAGATTTAGCCGGATCTCGTTCGGAGCAATCCGCCAACTTGCCGGGAAGACCACCTCCGGACATCACCGACTTGCGAACGGTCTCGCGAGCCTTGCGAGCCGCTTCACGAGCACGCGCCGCATTGACCGCTTTGTCAATTACTGTTTTGGCTAAGTTTGGATTCTCGTCGAAGTAGTTTTGCAGCCCCTCATAAACCACGGAACTCACTACTCCTTCGATTTCAGTGTTAACCAACTTATCCTTGGTCTGGGAGCTGAATCTCGGATTCGGCATTTTCACACTAATCACACAGACAATCCCTTCCCGAACATCATCTCCGCTAAGGGCAGGGTCTTTGTCTTTGAGAATCTTGTTTGCCTTAGCATACTGGTTAATTGAACGAGTCAATGAACCACGGAAACCAGTCAGGTGTGTGCCACCATCCGAATTAGGAATCGAGTTGGCGAAACAAAGAATCTGATCGTTGTAGGAATCGTTATATTGAAAAACGACATCCACGAAGACATCGTCCTCCATCACCTTGCCATCATAATCGACTTCGACCTTCCGCTTTCCTTTTAAAAGAACCGGGTCGTCGTGCACTAAAGTTTTATTTACACCCAATTGTTCAACAAACTCCTCGATCCCACGTGCGTAGAAAAAAGTCTCTTTTTCGGCAGACTCGGCGCGTAGATCTTCCAAGTTGATCGTTAAGCCCGGATTCAAGAAGGCCAATTCACGAAGACGCTTCGACAGGCGGTCGAATTTAAACTCAGTTGTATCGGTAAAGATTGTGGCATCTGGGAAAAAAGTAATCTTTGTCCCAGTGACACCAGCAGGAACCTTATCAACGACCGACAATTCCTTGACTGTCTTACCTCGCTCGAAGGTGATTTCATGGAGTTTTTCGTCGCGGGAAACCTGGGCGACAAACCAATCCGAAAGGGCATTCACACACTTAGCACCCACTCCGTGGAGGCCACCTGAATATTTGTAAGCGCCTTGACCAAACTTACCACCGGCGTGAAGACTTGTCAGAACAAGCTCGATAGCCGGAATCCCAAACTTAGGGTGCATATCGACCGGAATTCCTCGACCATCGTCGGTAACGCTACATGATTGGTCTTCGTTGATAGAAATGTCGATCGTTTTACAAAAACCAGCGAGATGCTCGTCAATCGAGTTATCCAGAACCTCAAAAACACAGTGATGCAACCCCCTCTCATCGGGGTCACCGATATACATTCCCGGGCGCTTTCGGACTGCGTCTAACCCCTCTAGTTTGTCAATCTGTCCGGCACCATACTCCTGGTCACCAGAGACTCCGACATCGTCGATTTCCTCTTCCGGTTTTTCCTCTGCCATTAGGCGCAAATTCTCCGAAATTTAAGAGATAGCGGCAAGGTTGTTTCGCAAATTTTAAGTGTTTTTTTCGCAGATTCTTCAGGAGAGGAATGATCAGGAATTGAAAGCCTGATTTGCGTAATACGCGGCGGCCAAAACTCCCACCAAAACAATCACGCCTAACACCAATATTTTGGTCACCAGCGCAACTTCCTCTCGCTCCCGCTGAGTCTCTGAAACCACCTGTGGTGCACGCCTTCTCGGCCGGCCGGTATCCCAATCACGGTCTTGTTCGACCTTCTGACCCACCGGCGGCCGAACCACTTCCTGCTGCGGTTTCAGACCAGAAAGAACATCGGGAGCCCCCCCTTCAGCTCTCTGATCTGGGGCCTTAGTCGGTTTACCGCAAGAAGGGCACGGAGCAGAAACCCCAGCAAGAAAATCATCAACCGTAAGAGAGATCTTACAGTGCTCGCACGTGAATTGAATCACGCCATTATCCACATTTGCCATCGCTCTCAGGATCTCACGAAATCCAAGGCAATTTCAACTCTACAATTCAAGTAAAGACAGCTGCCACTTAAGAAGAATCTCAACAGGGTCGACTCGACCCCCAATAATTTGTTCAAGCACACCACGAGAGGCAATTACCGAGGGATCAATACCTAGATTCTCGGCAATTTGGTTCCGGCTTTCCATGACTTCCTTCAACTTTTGTTCAAAATTTTGATCGTAACTTTGTCGAACCCTTTTCAGCCTCACTGGCCACTCGGATTCAGGGATCCCCTCTGCCTCTTTGATAAGCTCTCGTAACCGTTGACTACGGTCAGGGCGCAGCTTTGGAGGGAGATTGATCTCACGTCCCTCAGCCAGATCAGTCGCCCATGCAATTAATTGCTTATTGGTAGCCACCATAAAACTAGGTCGATTCCATGAAGCAGCCTCACCGTCCCGCCAATTCCAAACGGCACGCAGAAACCTAAGCCCCGCAGGTTGTAGGCGACCACTCCCAGAAATCCTCCAAGATTCCTTTTCCTCACCTTCCCGCTTCTTAACACGGGTTTGAGCAGCCTCACATGACTCTAGAAACCACTCGTAGCGACCTAGCTCCTTGAGCTTACCCTCCACTTCATGTGCCAGTGGAAGAAGATATCGTACATCGTTGCAGGCGTATTCGAGCATTTTTGAACTAAGGGGTCTCTTTCCCCAATCAGCCTTTTGAGAACTCTTCGAGAGTTCGACCCCAAAATACTGCTCTACTAAACTCGCATAACCAAATCGCTGATGCCCCAGAAGCTGGGCGGCGATCTGGGTATCATAAAGCATCGGCGGAACCATCTTCCATTCTCCCAGCATCAGCCTCATATCGTAATCTGCTCCATGCATCCAGATCCGAGCGGACTTCAACCAATCAACTAAAGGATCCAATGACTCCTCCGAAAGGGGATCGATCAACTCGACCTCCTTACCATAGCAGACCTGAACGAGACAGATCCGCTCAGCATATCTATAGAGACTGTCGGCCTCCAAATCCAAGCCAACCCGACCATCACCTGAGGGCAAAGCCCCCATGAGCTCTTCAACGCTTATGTAATGATCTGCAGCCATGAAACAAAAAAGGAACAGGGAAAAACCCTGTTCCTTTAAAATTATTTAAATAATCCAGAAAAAGTCAAATGATCGAATTTAGATATCCAAAATCACTTGGCGCTAGCCAAAACTCGATAATAGAGGTGTCGACGACCTTGAGCGGCAATCACTGGAACTCGGTAGACCTCGTAGTCACCCTCGAGTCTATGGAGGCTGGAAAGCTCCACAGGCTGCCAATTCTCCAGGTCAGTGGACTGTTGAGCCGTGTAATTCAGGTCTGGGCGACTTGGGTCGATCCCATATTCGATGTAACTGAGTCCACCATCCACAACCAATTGAGGGAGGTAGGAAGGAATATCAGCAACTAGAACATCACCACCAAAGGCATATTCCTGATGGTTCGAATATCCATCAGCATCAGCATCAGCTTCTGGGTTTGGATCGAATCCGGCGCCATACTCAGAAACAAATGCTGCGAAGTTGTTGTCCGGAGTAAACTTAACATCATCAATCAATGCCCCGTCAAAAGGAAGGCCGGTGCTCGAGCGAATTGCGGCATCAGCTCCTGTGAAGTCTTTACGGAACCGAAGTTGAACACGGTGACGTCCGGGAGGAATTACACCAGCTGCGCCCGGAGAAAAGAAGTCGACCAAGCCATCTCCGGAACCAACTCCTGGGCCAGTGGCAAGCACAACCCCATCAACCAGAAACTCCAAAACATCAGCAGGCTCCGCAAGATTGACGGCTATGAAATCAAAGGTTCCAGGCCCCGTGACCCAACCTGACATAGAAGCTGTCTGGCCGTTACCAATTGAAGGAGTAACGAGAGCACTTGGAGCACCGCCTTCTGATGGAGGACTAATTCCGTCTAGATTCGTCGGCAAGAACAGAGCCCGACTATCAAACTCGAAGTCAAACCCCTCGATATTTCCAGCCCTCTTAACTTCCTCCATAAACTTCTCCATCGTCATGAGTTCAACATTGTCGACCAAACCGCGATCCTCACCTTCAGTCTCAGCGCCATTCTTGTTATAAATCCAACGAACGTTGTTTCTTTCTTCCGGAAGCAAGATTGCAGAACGACCCCATGCGCGCTCGCCACTGATAAAGGCATCCCAAACTTGAGGAACTTCTCCGCCAAGATTGACCCAGAGTCGGTCGGCACCTTCTTCAGAAGAAGTCTTCCAATCAAAGAGCAGAACACCTTGAGCTAAACCATCAAAACCAAAGGCTGAAGACTGATTATCAGCGAGGCCGACCGCGCTTCGTGCCGAGAGTGGCTCAGGCACATTGCCATCGTTGGTATCAGTGAATTCGAAATCCCAGGGCAAGTCGCCTTCAAAGACCGCAGGGATCCCAGATAAGCCAATCGCATCACCCAAGGCGACAGAAGTTGGCCGGACCACCACGTTGATGGGGAATTCAGCCTGATTACCCTCTGCATCCGTCAAAACGACACTGATAGTATACAAACCTGGCTCAGTCGGGGTTCCCGAGATTTTCTGATCATTTGCATCATAAACAAAGCCTGGAGGGAGATTACCAACCTGAATTGCTATCGCACCTGAGGTCTCGAGAGTGTAATCAACTACGCCTCCTTGGTCGGTATCGATGACACGTGCACTTGTCAAAAGAGGAACCTGCTTCACAGGAGCGTCAGGGTCTGCACTTCCATTAATCGTTAACGTTGCATTGTTGAGAATAGCCTCATTACCAGAAATGCGATCAGTCACACGGACAAGCCATGTTCCCGCAGAACCTTCACCCCAATTACGCACCGTCATGAAATTCCAGAAAAAGATACTGTCTTCTTCGTGGTCAGCATTCGTCTCTGCCAAAATGCTCTGTGTGCCATTTGGTGAAATCAAAACAACTTCAAGGTCAGCCCGATTCGGAGTAATGATCGTTGCGTTGAACTCAACGTGCTCGACCCGAAGGTTTTCAAACGGAGTACCATCACTTCCCTGGGTCATATCAAATGACGCGAGGAGGGACTGCCCTGTATTATCAGGAATCACACCAGTTGGCTCTTCAGCAGTTCCTTCAGAATCACTCGAGAAGAAGGCCGAACGAGAGTGCTGAACGGCTTCTCCAAGGAAATCGTTGGCGCTATTTACTCTGAACGACTCTGTAACCGCAGCTGCAGCATCAACTAGTCCGGCTCCGTAACTGTGATTAAAATCAATCCCAGCAGCATTTGTCACCCACTCCGCATTTTCACCATCAATCTTGAAGGCTGTGCGAATTAGGATGTCTTGAACGTCGCGCCAAGTGAGATCGTCATTCTCTTCGAGCATCATTGCCGCCACCCCTGAAACCAAAGCGGCAGAAGCCGAAGTTCCTCCAAAATCACCAATATATTCGGTGGTTCGGATTGGGTTATCATCTTCGTCAACATCCAAACCATAAGATGCCGCCAGCAAACTTTGAGCTCCACCGTCAGAAGGTGCAACCACCACAAGGTTAGCCCCCTTCTCCGAATATAGGGCACGCTGCCCAGCATCATCGATCGAACCTACCGCGATCGTGTATTTCGAGTTAGCGTAACCATCATAATTAGAGTTATCTTCGATCTCTCCTCCATCACCAGCAGCCCACACGAAGATGTTTCCTAAACCAACAGGGTTCGGATTCCCGGGGGTCGAAGGCCTAGAGCGTCCGAACAAAATTCCGTCTTCGAGCGCAGCCCGAGTCAAAGGCCCCGGCTGTTCGAGATCTAGAGTCGCGTCGTCAGGTCCCCAACTTGAATTGTAGACATCGATAGTATCATTTTCGAAGGAGAGAGAAGCTGCTTCGGTCACGTCGTCCGTTAAGCCATCCGGTCCGAGAAGCCTAATTCCCGCGAGCGTCGCATTGGGGGCAACTCCAGAAATTCCCTCGTTATTATTGAAAGCCGCAGCAATCAAAGAGCCCACGCTCGTTCCATGGGTCAAAGCTGCGTCAAAAGTCGTGGGGTCAGCAGGATCACCTTCAAGCAAATTAAGGTGAGGTCCAGTTGCATTCGCCGCGAGATCAGCGTGGTCGATTGACAAGCCATCATCGATCACTCCGACCGTGACCCCTTGACCTGTCGCGCGGTCTAAAGCGCCTTCCAGCTTAATATCAATACCAGCAACTCCTCCATTAACACCAATATTGTTAAGGTTCCACTGATAGGCCCCATCTTCACGAGGATTATCGATGGTATCGTAAAAGGGATCACTTGGGATCGCCCGCTTGAACCTCTTCTTTGAGAAAACAGGCTCTGCTGAAACTACCTCTGGGTCGGCAGCAACCCGAGCGAGCTGTGCAAGCACTTTACCCGCGGACTCCTCTTCACAAATCGCAAGGTTAGAACCTTCCCGAACCAACTCCATTGAGTGAATGCCACAACGCTCCTGCACTTCTTGTAAGCTTGCGCCATTTGCGAGCTTCACGACATAATGATTACGGAGGATTCGTCGCGCATTCGGATTACGCTGCTCCCCGTTAGGATAGAAAACCAGATACTTTTCGCCCCCAGGCTCAGAGGCCTGAGATATGATGGCGGAGATTGACCCAGCAGCAACCGGAGAAATCTTAAGTCGTCCCGACTCATCAAGGTGGCAAAGTTCGTAAGTGCAAAGGGTAAGATTGTTGATCAATCCGCCTTGTGAAAATTGGCGACTACCAGACGAGCTTGCTTGCCCGCTAACGATAGAGGCCGCGGAATCACCAAACGAGCTGCCGGACAGCGCGATGAGTGTGAGGAAGGTCATTGATGACTTTTTCATAGAAAATCGAGGTGGAAAATTAAGGTGATGGGTTAGAGCAATTAGGATTTAGTTCTGCTCGAACTGAACACGAAGGAAGCAAGGGTTTACATTATATGCCGCACGACTTAGCACACTGATTCGATCGTCATTGTTAAATACAATAAACCAGTTTGGGTCGCCCTGCTCAATCGTGACCCAATTTTCCTGATCTGAGGAATATTGCATAATATAGTCTAAGCGAGATCCAACACCCGGGCGTTTAGCTACTTCCAAATAGCACTGATCGTTTCCGATAAGCACTGGGGTTGGATTAGGAATCGAGGCTGGGTCTGTTGGGCTGGTTTGAAGCCCAAACTCTTCCAAGTTGGTGTATCCATCACCGTCAAAATCAGCGTCGGGTTCAAGCAATTCATCAGGAGTTCCGGGAGAAAAACCTTCAGTCACGAAACCAGAGTAAGTATCAATGAGATCAATATCCCATTGATAGAGTCGAGTGGAGCGATCAACTGCGGAACCTACTCCAGAGTTGCGAACGAACTCAACCTCCACCGAAAACTGTTGGTTTGGACCAAAGAAATCCGGACCAAGATCATAGCCAGTCGGAATCCCAAGATCGCTACTACCAATCAGCTGAGGAAGCTCAGGGTTAGGTGGATCTGCTACAGGGATAGGAGGAAAAACTATTTTTCTCGTTTCGCGATCGCGGACCGAAAAGAAGATCCGATCATTACCCGAGAAAGTCGAGGGGTTAAACCCTTCCCATTGAAAGTTGAAAACAATGCGTGGATCAAGCTCCATGACCCCGTTATTCCAGCGGTCATCATTGGTGACGCGAAAATCATTTCCAACATCAATTCCTCCACTATCCACAGTACGACCCCCAGGCCCAGGGACCGCCTCCACCATTTCACGGTGAGAAGCACTCATGAAAAAATTTGCTGGATTCTCTTCACTCGAACCAAGTGCCGGGAATTTAAAAATATAGGTCCCGGGAACGATCTCTCTTCTGTGACGCTCAAGTTCGTTTGGGAGATAAGTCCGTGTCGACTCAAAATCGGTCAATTCATACCCGACTCCGTTTACAGGATCATTGATGAGATCATAGAAGATGACAGTGCTATTATCTGCCCAATTAAAACCTCCAAGCGGTCGTGGGAGGTCCGAAGGAGGTGCTGAGTACAATTCAACCGCTTCAGTTAAAAAAGGCTGAATGCTTCGTGCAGGAACAGGCTGACTGATAGAAACATAGACACCAACATCACGAACGCCATCACCATCCAAATCTCCCTGAGTAACGAGACCTGTCGTTCCACTTGGGCAAAAGATATTAGGGGTTGTGTAAAAAGGGCTAAAGTTAGCTGCACAGCCAAGAATGGCGGCATTGCCATCGAAAACACGCACGAATAGCTCGCCACCCTGATACTCGGAATCGTTTGGTCCGATCATCTTGAAGACTTTGGTATCCCGGAAAGTGAGATCAAGGGTTTCAAGAAACTGTGCCTGAGCCAGCGTGGCTGTCAGTGAAAAGGCACCCGCAAGCAGGGCCGTAGATTTTACGATGTTCATTTTCGAAGGTGTTTGCAATGCATTTACATGTGTTTGGGGATCCTATCAATCGAAAAACTGTTCTTGTTCAACATTTCGGTCGATTGAATTACCACAAATCTAGAATTCTGCCTGATGGGAGGTTAGCTGGCTGAAGTGAAAGGCGACAAGCGCAAAATTAAAAAGCAACTCGTCTATTTTTCGGGAAACGTGAACTGAAAATTCCTTGGGAAAAAAAACCGCTTTTTTTACATCCCACTCAGATTTAGGGCCAATCCCGTGTTTTCGAGTTCCCGCCAGCCTTAATCCAGCGGAAATACGGAAGAATCTCTTCTATTCAACGCATTCCCTTCAACAAAAGTTCTGTGTTCGTTTTAGTGCGCGCGAGATTGCGCAAAAGGGTCTCGATGGCCTCCCCAATTGGCAAACTGGCAAGATGGCGGCGGATTTCCTGCACTCGTGGCAATTCATCAGAATGATAAAGTCGATCGTCATTTCTCGTGCCACTCTGGGGGATATGAATAGCGGGGTAAATTCGCTGCTCGGCCAATTCGCGATCCAGACGCACTTCCATATTACCTGTTCCCTTCAACTCCTCAAAAATCACATCATCCATGCGATTTTCAGTCTCAATCAGGCAAGTTGCCAAAATTGTCAGGCTGCCGCCTTCCTCGATATTCCGGGCCGCTCCAAAAAACTTTCGGGTTTCGGTGATCGCCTTGGGACTAACTCCGCCCGAGCCGATCGGACCACCACGTGACGCATTATTGTAGCCCCGAGCTAATCGGGTTAAACTATCCAAAAGAATCACAACATCTTTCCCCTGCTCAACCAGTCGACGAGATCTTTCCAAAACAAGATTGGCCACTTCCGCGTGCCTCTTGGAAGGCTCGTCAAAAGTCGAAGCAAACACATTTTGACCCACCATTTCTTCAAAATCGGTCACCTCTTCAGGCCGTTCATCCAAAAGAAGGATGACCAACTCGGTTTCAGGCGAGTTCAACTGGATCGATTTTGCAATTTGCTTGAGTAAAATCGTTTTTCCTCCGCGGGGAGGCGCTACAATCAAGCCCCGCTGCCCCTTTCCGAGTGGCGCCACCAAATCAACCACTCGCGTTGCCAGACCCCCGCCGTCATCGGCCCCCTCAAGCACAAAGCGCTCTTCCGGAAAAAGTGATGTGAGCGAATCGAAGTGAGTCGGTTGCCCATAATCAGCTAAGGCCACCCCATCGATCTCAAGAATCTCGAGAACCGAAAGAAATTTGTCTCGGTGCTTAGGTTCGCGGATTGACACTTTCAGCCGCTGCCCCTCACGAAGGCTATATTCCTGCAGCATCTGAGCCGGCACATAAAGATCATCCGCGGAAGCCCTAAAACTACGAGATTCATCCCGAATCATGGCATAATTCCCACCTGTAAATTCCAAAATACCCTCCCCCTCGATGCGAGTTCCATGAGTCGCATAACACGAGAGAATCGTGAATACCAACTGGGCGCGGGTCACCCGGTTGGGAATACGAACCGGCAAGCGCTCAACTTCATCATAAAGATCACTCAGCGACTCTCTTCGGAATTTACTTAAATCGATCTGCGCTGGCACCTCCGGCGGAGGAGGTGGAGGGGTCTCCACTTTTTTGGGAAGTTCTTTAGCTTCGGTCTCTTTAACCACCGAAATCTCATCTTTCTTCGGCGCCTCGGCCTCCGCATCTTCTTCTACCGTTTCCTGAGAAGCTTTCACCTCAACCTGCTTCTTGGCTAACTTTTTGGAGGCTGCTTTTTTCTTTGCCTCAAGAGCCGCATTTGCCGCCTTCTCAGCCGCTAACCTCGCAACCTCAGCTGCCTTCACTGCCGCTTCTGCAGCTTCTGCAGCAGCTAATTCGGCGGCGACAGCCTCAGCTATCGCATCTTCCTTCTCATCTACAACAGCCTCAACCTTAGCGACTTTAGCAGCCTTTTTGGCAGCCTTTTTAGCAGCTTTTTTGGCAGCTTTTTTGGCAGCTTTTTTGGCAGCTTTTTTGGCAGCTTTTTTGGCAGCCTTTTTGGCAGCTTTTTTGGCCACAGGCTTTGCCGCCACTTCTTTATTAGGCTCGATTGGTTCTTGCTCGTCAGTCATGAAATAGAAAGGGATTTCAGGAATCGTGCGAGTTGGCTCTCCAAAGTGGCGAGACTCCCCTCATTCCAAAAAACGACATCCGCTCTGGCAACCTTTCCCATGATAGGAAGCTGCGCTTTGAGGATCGATGAAATCATTCTGTCTTCGAAGTGATTACGGGCCTTGAGGCGGGTTCGTTGCGTAGCTTGAGAAGTAGCCACGACCAGATTTAGCTCCTGACCGAAATCAAATCCGCTTTCAAAAAGAAGCGGCACATCTGCGACAAACAGCGTCGTTGGGTTTGTTTTAGAATAAAAATCTAGTTTCTCAAGACATTCCTTTCGCACTTTTGGATGTAGGATAGCTTCCAACTTCCCCCTTGAATTCTCATTTCCGAAAATAAGTTTTCGCAGAGCTGCTCGATCCAGAGACCCGTCAGCCTTGATCACCGATTGCCCCAGGGCATCCGAAATCTGCTCTAAAACCGTTTGTTTCTGCAACAGAGATTGCACTGACTCGTCACAATCAAAAAAAGCGGAAGTCGGCATCAGACGACTTATCATCTTACCTGCCGTCGACTTCCCAGTCGCAATCCCACCGGTCAGAGCAAACACTTGCATAGGGAAACAATCGCCTGAAACGTTACAAGATACCAGCCCCGGCTCCCAAAAACAAAAAAGCGGGATCTGTATCACAGATCCCGCTTTGAAAGAGTTATTCCGAATTAATCTCCGGGAAGACTTGGAAGGGCAGTGTCTGCAGCACCTCCACCAACGGGAGGCGCAGTCGCTGTATCACCACCATTCACACGCTTACCAGTTGCATCAATGATCTCAGCAGTCACGAAGATGATGAGGTTACTCTTGATGTGATTTTGAGCCTTAGTCTGGAAAAGACGTCCAACGTAAGGCAAGTCACCAAGAATGGGCACTTTGTCTTCAACACTCTGAACATCTTCACGCATCAGACCACCAACAGCCACCGTGTAGCCATCATAGATCGTCAGACCGGTCTTCACACTGCGAACCGAGAAGACTGGCATTTCGATACGGTTTTCGGTGATCACGATCTGCACAGGGTTCCCTAGTGCATCAGTTGCCGGGGCTGTGATTGGGCTACCATAGTTAATGAAACCCTCAAATTCGACGATCGTCGGAGTGAAACGAAGCTCGATGATGCTGTCATTAGCATCGATCTGGGCTTCCACCTCAAGAGTGACACCAGTATTCTTGGTATCAAATGCCGATGGAGTAGCAGGAGTCACAGGGAAACCGGCACCGCCGCCGCCGCCGCCGCCATTCTGCTGGTTACCAATACCGCCACCAACTTGGTTAGGAAGCTCGGGTGGTTCGTATTCGGTTGGATAGATAAACTCGCGAATGATCTCGATCGTAGCATTTTGACCCGGAAGGGCGACAACGCTTGGCGCGGTCATAATGTCCGCCCCTTTTTTCTGGGCGAGCCCACGCATGATCATCTGAACCTGACCACTGCTGAACAATCCAGTCATGGAAAGGATGCCGGGAGCAACGCTGTTGGCCTGAGCAGTCCGAGTTGGATTGTTCAAGATTGCATCGATGCTGTTGCGATTGACTGCGGCAGAACCACTTCTGAGGCTAGAGGTCACGATGTTGGAGACGTTCTCCTGAGGAGAAGCAGGAATCCCGGGGATGTTTACCCGATCTACCGTTCCAATAAAGTCAGTGTTATTGCGAGCAGTTCCGCTTCCAACGGTGCCACCACCGAGGAAGTAGTTGCTACCCACTCCAAATGGAGTTGCTATCCAATCAAAACCAAGTTCTTCACCATTTTCTTGGGAAACCTCCACAAACTTGGTGGTTACCCGGATCTGGCGGGGAGTGTCATTGATCGCAGCCTGAACAATACCGTCGATCAGTTCGAGGTTTGTTGGTGTGTTCCGCACGATCAGAGTGCTTGAGCTCTTCAGGAAACTAGCAGAGGAATTTGGAGGGAAAGAAACTCCATTCTCTTTGAGGAGAGTCACAATGTCCTTGCGAGGCTCGATACCGGCTGGGCCGTTATCATCGCTTGCAGCGAATGGATCGGGATCGCCTCCACCACCGCCACCTTCACCACCACCACTTGTCGTAATGAAAGTCTCGAATGTAGGAGGAACAGTCCAACGACGCTGAACAATATCCGCGTCCTCACCTTCCGTGATTGGAAGAAGCGTAACCGCGAACTCGTCAACCTTGTATCGAAGTTTTGCCTCGTCGCAGATATACTGAAGGGCTACGCGAAGAGGAACCTGCCTCAGCTCGAGGTTCTTAATCAGGATCGCATTCGGATCGGTAGCATCACCAAATCCGTCACCACCACCAAGAGCTTCATCATCACCAGCCGCTCCTCCGTCCTCGCCTAGAGTCTTGGGAGTACGAACCACAAAGTTGATGCCCTTTTGGCTTTCGTCGATCACGGTGTTGTCCAACTCGATGGAGCGGAGGCGAAGAAACTCAACAGCCTCTTCCACAGTGATATTGTTCAACTTCACATCAGGAATGATGATCTGGTTGAGCTTGGCGATAATCGAACGCTCACGGTCTTGACCTGAGTCAATATCAGGGCCTTGACGAACCTGCTCACCAAGAGGAGGAACCGCGAGTTCCCATGCACGATCAACCTGCATCAGCATCTCTGCTCGGGTCTGATCGTAAGCAGCACGGTAGTAGTCGGACTTAACCGAAGAACAGCGCTCCAGCCAACGACGAGCTGCCTTGTTGTATGGGTCTGTGCGAAGGACCTGCTTGAACTCTTCTTCCGCTTTGTCGTAAAGACCAAGGTTGTAAAAGCTTTCACCCTTATAAAGAGAACGACGAACTTTTTCGACATTCTCGGTGTGCTCGAAAGTCAGGCCCACCTCGGTGCGAGTGGGATCATCGAGATACTCGAGGCCCTTCTTAGCAGCTGGATTCCCTGGATTGTTCTTGTCGATTTCCTCGAGGAGATCGCGAGCTTCCTGAAACTTACCCTGCTGACGATACTGTTGGGTCAGAGCAACGGAGCCCTCTTCAAGACTTTTTGTAATGAACTCGCGGCGATCGCTAGTTGCAGTTCCATACGGAAGGGTATTGAGGGCCTCACGATATTTTTGAACCGCAGTTTCAAACTCCTTATTACCGTAGGCCTCACGACCCTCGTTAAGAAGTTCGTCGGCCTTAGCCACGTCCTGCTGACGGCGAATCGTTTCTTGCCTGAGCAAGTCCTCTTGACCGTATCCGGTCTCGACTGAGAGCGGCGCGATCACGAGTGCCGCTAAGGCAAACATGGTGCGATGAGTTAGGTGTGTATTTCTCTTCTGCATGATCTGAGTGATTTATTGTTGATTTGTGGGGGTGGTGGAAGCTCTTTTTTCAAAAAGGTCAAAGTTTCCTTCGGCTTCTCCTACTCCGGGGTTAGATTTTATGATAATTTGCTAATTTTGAGTTACTGAGCGGGAACCCTAATTTCCATAGTTTGGACCCCATCACCGAGGTTATACTCGATGACGACCGATTCGGGTTTCCGATCTGCGCCGAGCTTAACCTCTGTAAGCTTGTAGACTTTATCTGCTCCATTGGCGGGCAGAGCAAAAGATCCGCTCTCTTCGAGAGTGATCTCGTTCCCCTCTTCCCCAATCGCATTCAAGCGCAGGGTGACTCGGTGATCGTAAAAAGTGATATCTCGCAGCTCCGCCTTCTTGGCATTGAACGGCAAATCAAATTGCTTCTTATTTTTGCTCGGGTTTTGGTCCTCGATCGTTGCCCACTCACGCATCTGCTTACCTGCGGGTCCCTCGAAAGCACGTTTCTCGACGTTCGTCAGTTTAAACCGATCCTTTCCAGGATCGGACGAGAAAAAGGTATCGCCGACGGTGATGACCTCGGAAGCTGGGATTCGGTTGGTCATGAGTCTCTTGCCAAAAGGGACATAGTTAAAGTCAAACTGATAACCCTTTCCGAGAACCGTCTTGAAGAGCAAGCGCCACATGTCACTTTCAACCTTAACAACCTCGAGCTTTTGGACGAGGGCACCGTAGTCGTCAGGGTCGTTAGGATCAGTTTTGGCAAGAAACTCCTCCATATTGGTAAAGCCATCTGAGTCCTGATCCTTTGTTGGGGAATCCGAATAAGATGGGTCGATGCGGTGATCAACCCACCACTGATTGACAATCGGCGGATGAACTGGATCGATCTTTAGCAAATCAAGAAGCTCCATCTTGTTTCCATCCTTAGTGTAAAGGTCGACACTCGAAAAGAGATTGACCGGACGACCATCAGATGTTTTTTGATGAATAACGGGATCTTGCTCGGTGACCGTTTTGGTCACGGAAGCAGCAATATCCCCACCTTCGGCGGTCGTTGTTTTCCCCTGGTTGGGGCTGGGCACATTGAACGTTTCGTTCACGGCCTGATTACCGCTGAATCCGAGGTAGCCGAGACCCGCAAGGACGAGGGTTCCGCCGCCAAGTGCTGCGACATGATAGTTTTCTTTAATCCAGGACATTTTGCGTAGGTATTTTATTTGAGTTCTGGGAGATTTTCTTCCTCAACAAAGAGGAGGAGGTCGGCACGGAGATAGACAATGAGCTCTTCGCCACCGGACACCTTATCGAGAACTTTACTAGACTCAACAAGCTCCTCCTCAGCGGTTTCCTCACCCTCGATTTCAATGGCACCAAAAGCACCACCGCCACCATCATCACTCTTCTTCTCAGACGAAGCAGCCTTGCCAGCGCTTGGGATGCTTGCGGGATTCAAAACCCGTGCAATCCGGGTCTCGAAAAAATATTCGTCCGAATTACCAATACGCGTGAAGAAGTCGCGAACAACGGGCTCGGGAGCCTTGAACGTGAATTCAACCGGCATACGCCTTGCAACGGTGGGGAGATCATCGAACTTCGGTGCTTTAAATCCTCCGCGCTTTGATGTCCGGCTTGATCTGCCTTTTTTATTCTCAGCCCAACCCTTGCCGTCTTCCTGAGGAATCGACTCGCGAACAAGGTTCTCAATCTGCTTTACCCCGGCCTCTGAAGCCTGAGTTAGGAGGTATTCCATTCCATCGAGTTGATAACTCAACAAACCTGTCGCTTCCGCCTTTGGTTGGCTGCCGCGATACTTTTTAAAGCCGAGGTAGAAACCACTCGGAATCGCTTTCTCACCCGGAAAAAGCTCGGTCACTCTCGTTACGCTATCAGTAAGCTTGGTTGCAAAATCCTTTCCGGAGATATTCTCCATTTTCTCAGGCCGGAAGGCGAGGAGCTTTTCACGAGCTTCCGTTGCCTTCGAAAGGACGACCTTAAGGCTTGCCTCCTTGTCCTTCGCATTTTGAGCAGTTGGGTAAGGATTGAGACTCAAATCTTTTTTCAGAGCAGCTTCTTTCGTAGCCACCTGCTGCTGAACCTCTTCGAGATTGGTGCCTGCCTTCATCCCTAGGAAGATGATGATTGCGGCCAGTAGGATCGTAACGACCAGTAATCCGCCGAGGAATTTATTTTCTTTAAACCAGGACATAGTAAGTGATTTTTAGGTGCGTGTGAATTATTTGTGTTTGAATGGCTTTTTCAATGGAAACGTCATCGTGAAGCGGGCCGCATAGTCATTGGTCTCTTGTACCGGAGCCGCTGTAATTTGGGCAAGTTGGTTATCTGGTATAGGGCTGCCTTTAGTATCGATAACTTTGAGAACTCCAGAACCTTTAAGCTTTTCTAGGATATCAGAGACCTCAGCTTGCTTGTTAAGGTGTAAACCTTTGATCTCAACACTATCAACCCAAGTTTCCTCCGGCGTCAAAGGAGACTTACCATAGGTCACCTTTGCGAAACTCTCGTCCATGACTTGCTTGGTCTCAACATCCCCTTTGATCTCATACTTGGTGGTATATTCAAAGTCGGTCACCCAAACATTCTCACTCACAAAAGCCTTGGACACGTCATTCCAAGTATTGATGAAGCTGAGGCGGCCGCTTTCGGCAGCAGCGTAGGCGTTAATGAGTTTCAACCCCTCCTTTTCATCCTTAAGAAGCTTTTTGATCTTAGAAGCTGACTGCTGGATTTCCCCGGCTTTCGTATTAAGCGAAGCTAGATGAGCTTCACCATCACTCACCGATTTCATCTTAAAGCCAGTCCATAGGCCGAGACCAACAATGAAGAGGGCTGCAGCGGTAATGAGGGCAGGCTTCCGGCGAGTAATATCTCGCTGGGCCTGAACAGCGTCAGGAACAAGATCGATAGAAATCTCGGACTTTTCCGTTGCGCGCAGACTAAGCCCGACGAGTTCACCGAGCTGATGAGCTTCCTGGCCGATCGCATCAACGTCGACGCCTTTGCCAACCGAAATTCGCTGAAGCGGATTAAAGGTTTCAACCGGAAGGTTGAGTTTCTCTTCCAAAAACTCGCGGAGATAAGGAAGGTTTGTTGTTCCACCGGCAAGGAGCACTTTCTGCGGGGCGTTACCACCCTGCTGGCTTCTGAAGAGAGTATTAGTGCGTTGGATCTCCGCAGTGAGGCGGGTCAGAGCATTTCGGACCACGGTTCCGAGAGCCGCGGTTGCATCATCTAACTGATCGGCATGAGAACCGCCTAGAGTGACCAATCCACTGGAAAGCTTGCTATTCTCCGCTTCAACAAAGGAAACATTGTATTCCTTAGCGATTGCGCTCGTGATGTTAGCTCCACCAATTGAGACCGAACGGGTAAAGAACTTCTTCCCATCAGCATAGATCAGATTAGATGTTTTCGCTCCAATATCGAGCAAGAGAACACATTCCTCTAAACCGGGATAGTTATAGCGAAACGA
>Ga0213868_10000894_pt1 | contig 29043 bp, 20 predicted proteins | sample PICome_9_FD_160087 | JGI IMG/M metagenome (GOLD analysis project Ga0213868, IMG submission 160087) | Coastal seawater microbial communities near Pivers Island, North Carolina, United States - PICO127 | ecosystem: Environmental > Aquatic > Marine > Coastal | place: USA: North Carolina... | reverse complement strand
CATAGATAACGTCTTCACGTGGACAGCAAGATGATGTCAGGACTGCACAAGAATCATAAGTGGGTTGTTCTGAACATGTATCACCACAACCGCATTTTAATGGTTCTGAGTCTGATTGCTCAATGCTGCTTCTAGATTGTGTATGTTTGGTATCTTGAAATGTCATTTGATGTTTGTTATTGTTTGAAATCAATGATTTACTCTAGAGAGAGGAGGAATGAATCGTAATGGATCTGTCTGACCGGACAGAGGATCTCTTGAATCTCGTTCTCGATTGAATGATTCATTCATTCGTCGTGTCTCTCGTGTCTCTCGAGTCTTACGGCGACACTATTTAGAAAAATAAAGTAAACACTTGTGTGTAAGATGTAAGATGAAACCATGAACCATGCAACGAACTATCTCATGTACATAACACAAACACCAGCAAATCAGAGATACCTGGACACCCAACATAGTTATAACTCCAGAGAAAAAGAGAGTAGAAATGGCAAACACTTGTGACAGTAGTTATAAATCAAAATCTCCTCAGGCATCACTGTCATGTGTACAAACACTCCGAGCTCCAAGAATAAAAAAGTCATTTATTTCTGACGCTGATGAATTATTAACTTCTTATGCAGATAAACATGATAACACATGTCAATCTCCCGTATGGAGTTGTTCGTGGTCCCAAGATGGGAAGTTACTTGCAACGTGTCATGGAAGACCTGATCCATGCATTAGATTATGGGCAGTCAATCATTCATCTGGAGGAAATAATGGAGAAGGATGGACTTTGGTTGCAACTCTCAGAGATAACGAGGGAGATGAATCATCAAGAACTATACGATCTGTTTCATTTGCACCTGTTCCTAATAATTCACGGAAAATATTAGCTACTGCCTCATTTGATGGTACAGTCTCCATTTGGGAGGACTTTTCGAATGAAAAAAATATTATGGACAGTGAATCGCATACAGCATGTGGATGGGAGTGTACCGCACAATTAGAAGGGCACGAAAATGAAGTTAAGGATGTGGCTTGGAATGAAACAGGTACATTACTTGCAAGTTGTGGAAGGGATAAGTCCGTATGGATTTGGGAATGTTTTCTTCCTGGATCCATTGGTGGAGATGGTAATGGTTCAGCTGGGAAATCTGGAGGCGATGGAGATTTTGAATGTCTTGCAGTTCTCCAGTCTCATACGGGTGATGTAAAATCTATAGTATTTGCTCCTAGTCATGGTCAGTTTGGTGATGGTGATGAGATACTATTATCTGCATCATATGATGATACTATAAAATGTTGGGCGGAAGATGCTGGAGATTGGTACTGTGCTCTGACTCTATCTGGGGTTCATACGAGTACAATTTGGTCCATTGCTGTTTCTCCTGGTGGTGTCCGCATGGTATCTGGGTCAGGAGACCAAAGCTTAGCTATATATAGATGCTATACTGCCAGCGAAAAAAATGAATTGGATGAAGACCATGACGGTATGCATTCTGATGGCATTTGGAAATGCGTCGGAAGGCTCCCTTCTGCACATAAGGATGTCATTTATAGTGTTGATTGTGCTCCAGCAAAGGCGGGCCATGGTCGTATAGTATCGGGAGGTGGTGATAAGGCAATCAATGTGTACAGAGAATTTGGAGGTTCTCCAGATGCTCCTAAGTTTTCCTTGGATGCATCCGTTGATAGAGCTCACGAGGGTGATGTCAATTGTGTTAAATGGCACCCCTTAAATGGAAAAATCCTTGCTTCTGTCGGGGATGATGGACTAATCAAAATATGGAGTTATTCGTCGAAATAAAATCCAGATCATAAAAACGTTATTTATTTGGCTTGTAGGTTTACAAATGTAATCATATTCTTTTGCCCCCAAGAGTTGCGAGTGCCATTCCCATACCACCATAAACTCCAAATGCCACAGTACCTGGAGATATCATTGGATATCTATAGAGAGTGTAAGGGTCAATAAAAGGGATTCCAAGTCTTCCAGACGTAACTCCAAGATAGCCTAGTGTGCCCCCCGCGATAAAATTATGTAGAGAGGATTGTCTTCCATGTATTAACTCCATAGGGCACTGAATTGCATTATATGCGTAGATAAATCCAATGTAAGACCCTATGTTTAGAAAAAAGATGAATTCGTGAGTTAGAAAGATATATCAAAGAACGACTGAATCAATCAATAATCCATATGGGTGGATCGGGGGGTCGGTTGACTCTACATACCAATGCTGTTCAATGTAATCGGTCTGCCCATCATGGCGTCTAAAGCAGAGAAAATACCTCCACTCACGATAGATGATTGAATCGGCCTTGTCAGACAGTCTTCAAGGTAAGGATGCAACATATTGATCCATAAATGTCATTCATCTCATTTCTCATTGTTTTTCGTTTTCTATGTTTGTACTAACCAAGCCCATATATAACGCATTTGAAAGTATTAACCTGGACCAATGCTTGTATTTTATCTGACGACATTTTCACGACACTTTGTTAGAGGGTTAGGGTTAGTTATTGTACACACGTGACACGTGACACTTTTCACTTTTGGTAAGAGCTCTTGATTGAATCAAATCATTGCAATCATCGCATGCTTATAAAACTTTCTGTAATGAGCTATGAAAGGATTTGATGATTTTGAAATCAAAGGCGATCCAGTTTGGGCCTCAAAGGATGGTCAATACATCTTTAACTCAGAGCCGAATCGCATACTACGATCCGCATTGAAAAACAACCCAATGTCTGGAGTTACCTTCTCTTCTTTCATACGGTTATTGTACAAAAAAAGACATAGCATCGATTGGTGGAGATATAAACATAGAATTCTAGGGTTGCTACTAATGAGTGTGGTAAATTCATTTCTATCCTTTGTTGAAAGTGCCTATGTCATTTATTTATTCTGCTTTAAAGACACAAGAGAGTCAATTATACAAGCCATTACGGACGATCAACCACCAGTATTTATCATTGGGCATCCTAGAACAGGGACGACTCTATTGCATAATCTGTTGTCGCTGGATGATGATAGATTTACTTTTGCAACAACATTTACAGTAGGATTTCCTCATTCTTTTCTCTTTTTCGAAAATATTGGTAAATGGCTTTTCCGTGGGATTCTTACTGAAACTAGACCAATGGATAACATGAAACTTGACTTTGATTTACCTCAAGAAGATGAATTAGGTGTCAATGTTTTATCAGGGTTTGAGGTTTCACCTTACACAAGTCTAATATTCATGAAAGAGTACAAGTACTACGAAAGGTATTGTTGTTTCCGATCCGATGCGGTGGAGAAAGAAGATACTAAACGATGGTGCTATTGGTTTCAATACTTCGTTTCTAAAATCAAAATTCGTGACATGCTCAAACGATCCATAGAAGACAGAACAAAAAAGAAACAACCTCGCCGCTTGCTTTTGAAAAGTCCATGTCATATGGGCCGTATTCGCTTACTCCTACGGCTGTACCCAGAAGCGAAATTTATATTTATCCATCGAGATCCATTTGATGTTTTTATGAGTAAGTGCAAGATACGTTACTTTAATTTTCAATGCTACAACTGTGAATAGTCAAATATAACCTTGATAAAAATGTGCATCAAAAGGTTCAGCGCATTTGGCAAGCACCACGTTCGGTTGGATGTATTTACAAATGCCTTCTGACGAAGATATACAAGAATATACTCTATCACAAGGCGAACTTTTGTACAACGAGCTCTTTGACTGTAAACGACAGGGATTGTTGACGTCGCAAGTAAGTGGTATCAAAATATCGTTTCTGTTATTTTCTACACTTTTTTTCTGATAACGAGTACCTTCCTTCGTTCAATAGAATTGTGTAGATGTGTCATTCGCAGGTGAGATGTTTTAAGTATTCTTGTTTATTCCATGAGTGAGATTTCCGTCTTTGATCCGTGTAAATTTAAAAACGCTTCGGTAATCTTTAACAGAGTTAACAAAAGAACCTTTACAAACTATTCAACGAATCTACGGGACATTCGGATTCGATTCGTTACAACCTGACAGTGATTCAAAATTCCCTAAAAGATTAGAGCTTGAATGCCAGGATATGAAAAACTACAAAAGGAACCAATACAATCATATTAAGATTGATGATAAGCTGAAAACGACTATCCGTGAACGGTGGAAAAGGCAATGGGAGGAACTTGGATATGACAAAAAGTAAATCTGAAAAAGATGAACAATTACTTTACAGTTTCAAATATCTACATGGAGTCGCTGTCCACTTGAGCCAGCGACGAATATGTTTCTGAAAATTCTCTTCGGACTCTTTCCAAATCGTCTTCTAGAGTAAAATATATGACCATGTTAAATAGGCCACACAACAGCCATCCTGTTACTCCAATATTAAAAGCCTTCTGGCGATTACCAAGTTTTACGATGAGAGCAGCAACAAAGACAGGTCCAAGGCCTCTTCCAAAGTCATCAAATGTATTCAGTAGAGCAAAGGCTTGTCCTCTAGCATGTGGTAATGTGACGTTTTGAAGAGTGGCTTTTACTATTGGTCCGGTTACTCCAGACCCTACTCCGGCCAATATTGAATAAACTCCTAACTGAATGAACTTAGAAAGTGATCGATCTCCGTCAACTTTTGCAACGTTGATAAGCATCCACATTGGAAAACAGCCCAAAAGTGCACACGTCCCACTTAGTAACGACGGATATCTTGGATTCTTTTTGTACAGAAAGTCGCCTCCCATTCCACCTATACAAATACCAAAAAAGTTTCCAACTCCAAAAAGTAGGATGAAACTTGTTGCGGCTTGGACGGATAAGCCACAGTCTTCTGATAAGTAGTCATTCAAAAACGTGTTTATGATACCCCAAGGTATACATCCTGGTGCTCCTTGAATCATTGTTAAGAGGACAGTTCGAGATGTAAATAAAGCTTTCGCGGTTTTCCAATGTTGAGCATAGAACGATGGTTTTAAAAGAGTAATGCAAGTTCTCAAAAGTTTTCCTCTCTTATATGAATGGATTTCATGTGCGATACCATCATCGCTGATACTTGTTGCGTCATTTTGATTTTCAATAATCGCCATATCTTGATTTACGTGTACCATGGATATTTGATTGACAGACGAAGATGTACTTTCTTCTTCATCAATGGATTCGATAAGATGAGAAGATGAATCATTGAGGTGTTGCAAATCATTTCTTACGAAAGTTGTTTCACTTCCGCCACGAACAGGGTCTACAACAGTGAATAAAACCAGTAATGCAACTATCAAAGCTGGTACACTAACAATAAGAAAGGGTGTTCTCCATCCGAATAGCGGCCCAACAAATCCAGATATTCCTTGTCCTAATGCAATACCTACTCCTGTACCAATGCCGACGCTAGCCATTACAGAACTTCTTTCTTCTGGTCGGAACCAATCGCTAAGAACAGAGGATAGAAGCGGAAGAGCTCCTCCCACTGAAAATCCTGTCAAAGCACGGGTAATGTACAAACCTAGATAAGTTGTTGTGAAATAAGTACAGAAACAAGCCCCTTCTCCAATCAAAACCGTATAACCAAATAAAGAGCTTCTACTGAATGAATCAGTATCAGCGAGACATCCTAAAATAAATGAAGCAGGGGCACCAAGAATGAAAAAAGCAAGAGCAATGTCTCCACCTAAAAGCCTACATACAAACATTCAAGATATTGAGCGACGCGTAAGATTTGAACCTCGCGGAATCATCTGCTGAATCATAAAAGTTCTAAGTAGTGCCAAGGTAACTTACTTGTCCTTTTCATCGTCATTAAATCCAAACTCAGTTGCAGCTTGCGATAAATTCGGTGCAAGCAAATTTTGATCTGCGAATAAAAGGACTGATGTTATAGCATATAGTGAAAGTGTATAGTTCCGTTGCCACGAGTCAAAGTCTTCTTTTTTGTTCGAATTATCAGTTTCAACTTGATAGGTGTTTGTATTCTCGTCATCATTCGACATTGAGAAAGACCTTCTCCGTAAGTCGATGTCTTCATGGGCGGTGTAAGCGTATTCCGGCATGTCGTCAGATGACCCTGCCTCTCGTAGCATCGTTTGATGCGCTGTACGTTTGACGTTCGATGTCACTTGACGAAGCTTCTTTCTTTTACTTATTCTTTCTTCTACCGGTGTATTCGTTAGTAGATAGCAAAATATGTTTCGCTCGTCGCTCGCTAAACGGTAGCTAAAATAGCCGAAAAATTGACGTTTCAAATATTTTCTTTTCACAATTTTGTAAATCAGACATTAGACTTTAAATCTATCTATCCAGTCTTGGATTTATAATACCTACTTCTTCTTTTACGTGCGTATGGTACATTTTCTTGGTCTTCATCGCTTGAAAAGGCATCATCTGCAATCTTTGTTCTACGCTCCCTCCTCCATTTGCGTATAGAATACGATGTGAAATTGTCTCGATTTTCTGGATGAATGCGTTTTTCCGAGCTGCGTATTCTTCCTTCTGCCATCGATTGTAATTTGAATTTTCGACGGATCTTTCGCTTATTAAAATTCTCTAATAATGCTTTTCGTTGGCGCCTTCTATACTCAAAATATAAGGCAAGAATCAAAAGCAATGATAGAAATGACGTGAGAAAGATTTTACTATAAGGTAATGGTTGCAAATAGTACCAAGTGTAGGTGTTGGTAGATATAGAAAAACTTTCGTCCCTGTTCCCGCTGGGACTAATACCACGAACGTACAGAGTATACCATCCGCTTCCTGGGCCACCTTGTTTTGTATCAAGCCAAGAAATGTCCACCGTTTCACCTTTCGCGGCCAAAATCCAAGGTGTAACATCCAAACGCTCCACCAAATCGAATAATTTATATTCAAATTGCGCCACTCCATCCGCACTACATTCGAATGAAAACTTAGACTGGGAAGTGTGAGATTTCGGCTTCGTATCTATAGTTGCTATCGGGTTTGGAACCTCTCTGGCCCATACATCTTGATATAAAGTGGAACTGGTAGACCCTCTGCCCCCAAGAACAAGGACTTTACCGTCAATGAATGCACCTACTGCTGTATACCGATTACCCAAAGTTTGTTTGCAATGCATATTTTCAAGATCAGCTGACACGTCATAGTCAAAAGGTGGAACCTCAACCATACCTATTCCATGGATATCAATGTGCTCAAACCCGGGTATAGGGTCACATCCATTCCACATTTGCGATATGCACTCTTTGCGGGTGTCAGAAGTTTTAACATCACAAACATGAATACTATCTTCCAAGGGAAGATCATTGACTAATGTTAAAGATGAGCATTTCGATAAGAAGGATCGTATCAAACGTTTGGCGTAACATATGTTTTGAATTGCTTTTGTGGGTGTGCCGGGGTAATCATATCCACGCAGATTCAAAATAGTACGCTGATCTGCTCGGTGTAAATCTTCGAAAGTGACAAGGTTGTACTCTTTTAATATATTTGTATCCTTCTGACTGAAAATGGCCGTTGTTGAGGGCATAAAAAAGACATTTTCTCTCATGTTCTTCGTTAAAGGTAAATGCATACGTGCTAAATAAGAAAGCTCGGAGTATCGATCAAAGTGAAATCGATGATCTGTTTTTGCTGGGTCGTCGGCTTCTTGCTGTTCCAAGTCGATGTCTGGTATATAGAAATCTCTACTCCATTTCGATATTGGATCAAGCTCAAGAGACCAAACATCTGACTGGATTACATCATTATGGTTGCCGCCTACAATCACAATAGTGTCTATGTATTGATTACTAATAGATGGAGGCTCGTATATGGTCACAAAGTTACTTCTTTCAGACCAACCCACATGCCTATCATCTTCAGTTACATCTTGCATCTCTGTGAAACATGATTTGACAATATTTGCTTGAAGGTTGTGATGATTTGAATCACAAGTTCCGTCCAACATGCAACATGGTTCGCTATTGAGACGAAGTCTCCATACATCATTCAGATATTCTGACTTGAAGTCAAATGGAGATGTATAATGACCTCCAAAAATCCATAATTCATCAAAATTTCTATGCCGAAAATAGTTAGCATGTGCAAGTACAGCTCCATGGCCACCTCTAGCTTTAAACTTATCATTAGGTACCATTGATGGTCTCAGCTGAATCCAGGTCCTCAAATCACGAGAAGATGCGACCCATATATCAGATAACGCTTGTTTGTATTTCGCGCTCGATCCACACCAGTGGTCGCCACACGAACGATTCCGAATGTACGTGAAGCCTCCCACAACATATATATAATCTTCTGAATACTTGCTCCCATCTGGCCTAGTAAATGTCCTATGTTGTACGGAGACAGTGTGGTCCTCTCGCATAGAAAACATAGGACAGACACAAACTTTGATCGAGCTAAAGCCCACAGCTTTACACACAGCATCTCCAAAGCAATCTGAGGAATTCAAACATGGATTGCGTCCGAGAGAAGAATCGCTTCGAGACCATAGTTCTGTCTTTAGAAGTATATCTTCTTGGTGATCCTTACACCCCAATGTTACAAGCTTCCAATCTTCCCCTGATCCATCAATTGAAATCCAAATATCATTTGTTAGAGCAGACTGTACATGACCGGATTGGAATGAATCCAAGTTATGTTTCATACGTTTTTGTCGGTTTCCTTCAAAATCAAACTTTTGTGTTGACATGTCTCTGTGAGATCTTCCACCAATGACGACTAGGGATCCATTCGTGGCTACAACTCCGTGGCCTTTTCGTGGGGACCACATGTTTCGTTGCTTGAATTGTTTCCAGGTGTCACTTTTGCAATCGATTTCACTTGGTCTGATATCATCGAAATAATCTTGGCATTGAATCCATTCATAGTACGTCAAAGGTTCCCCTGCTTTATCGTGGGACTCCGGCCATACTTTTGGTGCGATAAACCCTGCGTTGACCTGTTTCCATATCATGTTTGATTCTAACGAGTCAAATTCCATCCTATTCAACACTGGATTGAATTTCTTTTTTATTTTCCACATTGAATTAGTTCTAGAGGTCACTGTAGACGACCATACATCATTCTTAAGTCCTCCAATATGCAGCAACTCTTTCTCAGTGCATTCTTTCGTCTCGATGCATAAACCACCATTATAATCGTCGCCACCTAAAAGAATTAATTGTGGGTCTAACTCTTCCACTCTCTTTGAATTTTCTTCTATAGTCAAGTCATTACGAAATTCAGAAGTTTGGTTGATCACAGCGACTGCATGGCCGAATCGTGGTGACCACATGATACTTTCATTTAAAATCCCATTTTCACCTTGAGCTTTTGAGATTGCTCCAGAAAGATGTGCCCAATTGGCTCCTTCTATTTTTCCAGTGAAGAAAAGAAAATTCAAAAGCGACAACACATAATTCATGGTCAGAGGAAAATATGCATCAAAGTTGGAAAAAAATAAGCCACCCGGGGGTGTCAAATTAAAATCGATCATTAAAACTTTAATTGGCCTATGCATGATGAACGTCGTAAATGACTTTGTTATTCACCAGTTTCTTGGCCTTATTCTTGTCAAACTTGCATTCGGCAAAACGAATGAGAGTTCCTTTTCTAAACTTAATCTTTTTATTTTGTAAAGCTGGGAAACGATTCATATTTTCAGGTACATATGCAATATCTAACCAAGATTCACATCCAAGTTTTCTAGCTATTGTGGCTGATGTATCATTTTCAACTGTGCAGTAGTATGTGAGGCTTGGATCGACTCGTCCTGGAGGTGGGTAAGTTTCGGGTGGAATGTCGGGCTCTAAATCGTTCGAAATGTGACGTGTATTTTCCTTACGTTTTTCCTTTGATCTGCCTTGATTAACTTTTTTCGCTTTCTTCTCTTTCACTTGTATGCTCTTGGTACGAGCAATTTCTCCTCTTCTTCGGGGTTTCAGTGATTCGGTAGAGGTGGGAGCAAACCTGTCAGGGGTACGAAGTCTTCGACCCGTTTGAGTGTATGCTTCTTCTTCGGCCTCATCTGAATCCGTTGAAGACCTTCTAGATGATTTTGGTGGTCTACCCCTCTTTCGAGGTGTTCTTTGAGGACTTGAGGCGTCCAAAGAGCTGTCCTTGCGATGAAGAGTTGGGCGGCCTCTTTTTTTCGAATTGGCGTGCCTTGGTCGCTTTGCAGGGGATTCTTCCTCTTCGTAATCAACAATTTCAATATTATTTTGGGAGCGTTTACTATCGCTTCTCCTCGGGCGTCCTATTTGGCGTTTAGGAGGTGGAAGTGAAAGAGTCCTTTTCCTCCCCGATGAGGTCGAATGGAGGCTATTTTCTTCTTCCGGAGCGACCTTTCTAGGTCTTCCTCTTCTTTTGATGGCGACATTTTCGTATTCCTCATCTTCGGATTCATTTTTGGGTACCTCCTCTTGATGCATGGCGATATAATGGGCTAAGTAACTTTGGAGTTCTTCGGATGTAACCTCTTCTTCCTCATCATCGTCTTCGAATTGGACTTTGTAAATATTATCATCGTCTTCGGAAAGAGGAAGGCCGGTAACTTCTCCTTCGTAATACACTCCATTGATGAGTTTAGCAATTTTGGATCCCAGAGCAACTGTTGGTCCACGTTGACGATACGATTTAAGCTCGTCAACTAATGAAGTCACGATTCCTTCCGCGACAATCACATCATCATCTGTCTTTAATATGCAATTGCTTGTTATACTTGTCTCTCTATCATCTCTTGTTGAATGCTTTTCTGTACAAAGATAACAGTGCCAATCTTCATCTGGAATCGACTCCATATTCACGCATTTTGGATGAGAAACCATTGGACAAGTTTCGCAACAAATGACGTCGCCTCCAAGACCACACATTATACAGATTTCAAAGTGCCCGTCTTCTGGATCAACATGATAATGAGTATTTAAGAAATCTTCTCCCAGCATAACAGGTTTATCGGCATCTTTCTTCGCTTGTTGCAACAGCTGATTTGCGATATCCAACGCTTTTCTTGCTTTAGAGCGCAACTCAGCTGGTGGAGGACATTTTGTCTTAATTGTCAACGTGGTTTCCAAAGCATTGTGCGACGGAGACACTTGGTCATCCAAGATTTCTGTTTCATCAGTAAACTTATCTCCTGACGAATTCACTGAACACTCAGTCGTAATAGGAGGTGGTCTCCACTTTGGGTGTAGCCGTAGTATGAGACCATCAATTCCACCAATTTCTTTCAAATAATCCGCCCAAACAAAATCGCGATTGGAATGTGCTTCACGAATGCGGCAAGAAATGATGTCATGCTTCTTCAATGTACATCGTGCACAAACATCCTTGCGATTCGGATGGCAGAAAAGAGCGCTTGTAAGAGCTGGATTATTTTTGTAATCATCATACTCAAACGAAAGCGGTTGTAAAAGTTCATTAGAAACGAGTGAATTCACTTCATCAACGTGAAGAGATGGCTCATCTTCTTCGACATCTGAATCGGCATTTTGTGTTGATTCCATAATAGCAGCATCTTTGTGAGTCTCATGATGAGAAGCGTGGATGTCTGAATAGTCCACGCCTTTTAAGCTGACAACGACAGAAATATCATGATTTTTATTGCCTCCGACTGATGCAAAAATTTTCTTCAGTTTTTTGTTACTACCGTAGTCTTGAGGGCTGAAAATAATCATCGGGAGCTTAGGACGGGTGACAAGAGCCTTCACTACAACTCTTAGTTTTGACGCCATTTTTTCACCTTTTTGAAAAGCTTTCATGATACGTGTGAAGTTTCTATTTCTTTTCAGTGATTCAGGATCTAATATAATGGGAGGACCGAAGAATTTCTCTTCGGCTACATCCCCACTTCTAATTCCAGTCCTAACTACGACTTTAATATCTGGAAGACTTGATCTTTGATGATTAGTCTCGTTCATAATTGACATCAAACATTTGTTGCTCTTATAGTCTTGTGGGTGAAATATTATTGGTGGTCCGAAGAATTCGTCTTTTGGCAAAAGAGCGAGTCCGTTGGAATCATCATTAATTTTTTTTCTACTGCTGCCCAGAAATGCGGCTTTCAAAAACACGTTTACCTTTGGAGGGATAGCACCATCAGTCAAAGGCTTTCTGAATTTCATCTGATCCCTTCCTAATGCTGCCATCATTTGCCCGGAATTTTTTATAGCAATTTCTTGCTCATCACTAAGAATTGTGTGGTGAAACTTGAAATCCTCGGCCATAAGTCCTAATGCAACTTCTGCTATCGATGTATCCTCACAACATAGTTGTGCTAGAGCGTACATCCTTACTACTTCCTTCGAAAACAGGGCAACATTGCGTTCTTGGTGACTGAGATCAGAAAGATTTAATTTTGGTGTTGGTGACTTTGATGTAGTTAATGGTCCATACTCATTGGGATTTGTATTCTTATCCGCATCAAAGATGTCAACATCAAGAAGTTCAATTATAGCTCGCAAAACTTTTCTTTCTGAGGAGTCCTCAATAACTTTTTCCTTTATTTTTTCTTTGACAATAAATCTGATGATAGACACGCAAGCTTCTCTTATATCATACACCATCGCAGATAATGATCGATAATATCCAGCAAGTAATCGTTGTACGATGACTGCAAGGCATACATGTGTATTTACCATAATCGACTCATGAAACGGTAACGTACCGTCATGAAATGAACAAGGCTTTTGCTCCCAGGGCATTTGAAAAAAGACCTCTGATAAAGTCTTCAATGCGTCAGGGGTATCAACATGGGATTCGCTAAAGTTGCTCTTCGAAGTATCAACTTCGGTACTGGCATCTTTGAAAATATATCGATATTTGATGGGGATGTCCATAACCTCTAAACTATCAATTTGTAGCAATGACATATTAGGTTGAAACGCGCACAGCTCTTGTTGATTGATGATCCTTTCTTTGATAACATTAAAGCAATTATGTACTCGTTCTATTCGAGCAGGAGAAATACCACTTGGAAATTCAAAGCGTCCATATGACATTGGATATGGCGGTAGTATTTTGTCAAGTGGGCCTGACCATGCTGGGCACAAAAATGATTGATCATTTGATAAATTACATTCCTCGCAGGATTGAGATTTAACAGAACCGATAGACACGTCACAAGGTCTCCAATATATTACATGAGTCATATCCTGAAGCCATTTGTAATGGAAACTGATCCCTACCGCAAGAATAGGACTTTCAAGCAAAAATTCGTCCGATAGAGGTGTCTCATTGTTTGGCATTACTGCTCTTATCCATTGTACCGTTCCTAGAAAATACTGATATTTCTCAGAATCATCGTTAACAGTGTCGATCTCTTCCTTGGATTCATTCTTCTTCCTTCTTTTCGGAGGCAGGACTGGAGGGAGAGAACGCTGGTTAATTTTAAGAGATCTAGAGTGGCCTTTTACAAATTGAGCATGCAAAACTCTATTGTAAATTACTCTATCGCCAACTTGAGGAAGCCATTGTGGACTATTTTTGTTCGAGCTCCAAGAATCATCAGGTTCGATTGAATTCATCCAATTTCTTGAGAGGTGTAAATTATAGAACGCATCGTAGTCCTCAACTTCGAATGGTTTGACAGCACTCTGCAGTCGCATTCTGCGAGTCATAGACTGCATCCCTTCGTCACTATTCAGAGCAAGATCAACATTTCGAGCATCTGATGCTGCCTTGAAAATACTGGTGTGTCTATTTTCAGCAAGTTTTTCAATTACGACTTTTAAATACATGGAGACGGAAAACGCATCCGACACTATATCAGACTCTGGACTGTGATAGCGAAGATTGATTAGGGTCAATATTACAGGGTTCAAGTCATACAGAATGAAAAAAGTAGGGGCACTTACGCATTGTAAAGCAAGCAATTCGCAAAAATGTCCATGATGTCTGAAGTGATAGAGCTGATATGACGGTAGTAACAAAAATAACTTTCACCGTAGCCTTGGTCTTCGAGGCTATCTTCTGCAGACTTACTACCTTGTCGAGGATATCGCATTTTTTGGGGTTGTAGTCGTTTTAGAATTTTACGCAAGCACATTCCATAAGGAACGAAACGAAAATATTCCGGAGCAACTGCCTCTGTTACAGGAGGACAAAACAAGTAAGCCTTTTGGTGAGTCTCAATTATGTACTCCAATGCAGACTCAATCTCTTTGCGAAGAGTTTCATCAAACGAATAGATCAAAGAGCCAGCTGAATTTCGTGTAGAAGAAAATAATATGCTGGGTGATAGTGCTGCTGAAACAGCGTCGTTATGAGAGAGATAATCATCTTCATCGGCAAAGCTAAGTTGCCAGCAACACGCCATTTGTTCATTACTATTACCATCTTCTGACATGAGCTTGATTGAGTTCCAACGAGGCACTGTCAAGCGAATAAAATCGACTAATTCTTTCACTAGAAATTCATCACCACGATTCTCGGTCTGTTCATTTAATACCGAACCGGTATGTAGAAATGCATATTCGCTATCCTTCGCATTCATCGTTTGAATTTGATACAAAACAGTTTGAATAGCAGCCCTTAATTCGCCCTCTGGGAACAACTCACTTCCACTAGGGCCGTAGCAGCAGGTAATGATATTATCAAGTTTTTGAATCGATGAAAAATCAATCTTGCAATTTCGATAAATAATGTCGGCAAATAGTTTTGATATCGCTTCAAATGATTCTTGCTTGTCTACATCGGCATTTGCTATTTTCACACTGTAACGAGAACCATTGGAGGCTGTAAGTTTTGCTGAAGACTCAAGTTTGGTCGCTAATGCTGCTCTATAAGCAGGAAGAAATGGAATTACGAAAGGATTCTTTTCATCGGAAGGGTGAGTTAGGACACTGAACAACGGTGGAAGAGATAAATTGACATCATCTAAATCACCTCTAAGCACATTTCTCCGCGTGCGAGTAGGAGGTGCAAGAGGCGCTAGTGGTTTCAAATTTACAGCAAGTGCCATTGGAGGTTTGTGCCTCAAAGGTTTTTTCCGACCTTTATCACCACGTCTCTTTCCAGTGACCTTCTTTCCTTGATTCGCTTTGTAAACTTCATTTTGAAACCGCCGTTGTTCTGTTTCTGATTCTTGATCATATGGGAATTCGGCGATTACTTTGTCCACGCGGCATATAATTGGGTAGCCACCAGAATCCGAAGAAATAGAAGCCATCCACTCGTCATTCCACCAGGGTCTGCTATCTCGAGCTTTTCTTTTGATCTTGCTATTTTCGTCTTCGTTTGCTCGTTTGCTTTTTAAGTCCTCTTCCTCTTGTTGTTTTTTCTCTTCTAGTGCCACTTCCCATAGTGGTCTTCGAAGCTTCAATCTCTTCTTTTTACATCTATTGTCAGGGTGCTCTTTCAAAAAGTCATAATGCGCACAAGGATAGTATCTGTAGACAAGGTAAAATGTATCAGATATCAAATACCGATGCCATTATATAAAGTTCCAAGAATATACTTACAGCACTACGTCGCCTACTTGCGGAACATAATCAAGGTAACATCCCGAGGAAATAGGATAATCGTGATCACACCAGCCTCTTTGAATCACAGCCGCAAGACTGTCAGTGACTGGTCCGCCGACGTTTCTAGATTTCAACTCTTTTCTCTCCTTACGCTTTGCTATGATTTCATTGGCAATTTTTTCGCATTCCTCTAGATCAATATTCATCGGAATCTGAATGTCAGAAACGGCAAGAGCTGCTTGAGAATTATCGTCTTCCTTTTCCCTTGAACTTTTTGCTGCAGCTTTGGCAGAAATCTTGGTATCATTGAGCGAGCCTTTCTTGCCTTTCATTTTACTATGAAGCGAAATTTCTTCAACTTGATACGGTGATAATCTTTCGAGAATCATTTGACCCAAACTTTGTTCAACTTCCTTTAACTCTTGAGGAAATTCTTCTTCGGCTTTTGAAATAAAGTCTTTAATTAATTGTTTCCTGTTTTCTTGTGATATGCCTACCTGTGCAAGATCAACTAAACGCTTTCGATTTCTGAGAACCTCATTGCGGCGCTTGTCCAGTTCCTGAACAAAGGGTAAAAGCGCCCTTTTACTTTCAGCTAACTTCTTCCTCTCCTCCCTTTCTTTCTTTGCTTGCTCACGACGTTCTTGTTTTTCAGCAAATTTTTCTGAAAGTTTCAATTCTTTCTCCGACATACGGACAAGCCTTTCCGCATTTGCAAGTCTCTGTCGTTTATTCGACTGTATGGACTTTAGTTCGTTGTAAATTTCTCTTGGCACCCTGTCCTCCCTAGATGCACTTTTTTCTCTCTTTCGTTTATTATTCTTTTTGGCAGATGCCATAGTTTCTCGAAACTCGGATATCTTGGGCATGGCGTAACTGACGTTCTTACCCTTAGTCCGTCTGGATAATGTTTCCCTCTGTTCATAAAATACAGGTCCCTTCTTGTCTCGTTTCGCCGCGGCTTTTTTCTTCCTCATCTCCTCTTCTTGTCGAGCCCTTGCTTCTTCCAGACCAAGTTTAGCAAGAAATGCATTGTTCCTTTTGATTTTTTCCAGTCGCATGATTTCGTAAGCTGTTAGCGGACGACCAAACTCATCTGTGTGTTCATTGGAAAGGTTTGAACCATCCTTAGCCCCAGAATCAGATTTCTCGTCATCATCCTTTTCTTCATTGGCATTGATAGAATCATTTGCATCCTTTTCATCCACGTCGGTTCCATTCTTGTGTAGATCAGACTGGATGTCAGAGGAATATTCATCCTTTCCCTCCAAATGATTGTCTTCACTTTTTGACGAACAATCCATTTCTAAGTTTACGAATGATATGATGTGGCAGAAATCTCAGATAAATATAGAAAATAAGTGAATGTGTGGGTGTGGATGTTGTTGTGGGTGTTGGTTTTTTGTTCGCGTGGGGGAAAAAAAATTAAAATCGATTTTTTTATCTGCACACAACCAATGACTCAAAATTACCGCAATGATGCCGTAGAACGTAATTTATGATGAATCTACAATGAATGGGTCAAAAGAGAACGCGTGTGATATGGAGAATAATCAATAAAGTGTTGAATTCTGGAGAGAGCAACTCGTGTTTCTCGTGGAATGCAAGGAGATAGCTTTTGGCTTTCAGAAGAGGCGCGAAGAGATCTGATAATCTTGAAATTTTTGTAGTGTTACCGTATTGAGATACTGAATTTTAAAAATATGTGTCAGTTGCCATCTGTTTTTTTCAAAACTCGGGGGCTAGCCAGAGAGGGCAGAGGGATTCGTTTAGTTGGGAACTCAGTGTGACTGCTGTTGTTTCTCTTTCTCTCGCTCGCTCTCGCTCTCGCTCTCAATAACCAAGAAGTGTGAAAATTGACTTGTCAAGTTCATTTCTTTCAATGAATCAACCATTCAGCATTACTCCTAGTTCAATTTATAATAAAAAACTCTTTCAGTCGTTTAGAAATTGTGAATTATAGGGAATGGGTTGATTCATTCCACAATTTTAAACTAACTATCAAGATGTTTGATATCAGTCAAGCAAACACTAAAAACAAATAATAATTGAGCACAATATAAACTGAAGCGTGTGAAAGTGATCGTCTGTTGAAAAAAATGTCCGGAATCAATCTAAAATCATTGGCCGCATTTTATGATTTGTACGTATGAGAACTCTATTTACAATTGCCCCTAGTTGTCACATCAGAAACAGATGGGCAAGATTGCAGCAGCTGCTACACATGTCTTGAGACACGATCCAAGCCTCCATTTCACAGCCACAACAAAGAACTCATAAAAAGAACATGATCACAAATCACGAAAGAAACACAATGCAAACAAACACATCAGATGACGGCAATTGTGCTGTTGATAATAATGAAGGGAAGCTTGCTGTTACAATGTCACAGGTAGACCAGGTAAAACGGAGCTCAAAATATGGAAACATGCATTCCGAAAATACAGTCGTTGAACCGTTACGACGGCATGGGAATGATGTGACAACATCTCCCCATGGCAACGATGCAATTCAGATAATGCATAAATCTGCAAAAGAATGGGATCAGAAGCTAATGGACTTAGAGTCGGTCAAAAAAGGTTGTGAAGATGATAATTCTGGTAACACCGTCAGGGGCACAGTTTGTCCGAGCAATATGAAGGTATTCATACCAAACACTACGTCATCCTTATCTGGTGATAAAAGCAGTGAAGGGAGCTCCGCACAAATGGATAGTGGAGCTGCATCATCAAGTAATACGAGAGCCATAGTGACAAACACCGGAGCCTCTTCTTCTGGAGATGATAGATCGAACAATAGGAGTTTCAATTCAAACTCTGCTGGTAAAGTAATATTTTGCAACCATCATGCACGATACTCCCAAAACTATAATAGACAGAAAGAAGCTGGCAATAACGAACTTGAAACCCTTCATGATCAACTGGAGAGCGATACGAATCATCCTTTACATCATGGCGTGTCTACAACAACGACTGAGATGTCACTTACCCATCAAGATATCGAGCTCATCGCAAAACCAAGAACGAGCGAATCTAACCGAAATTGCAATCTTCATAGCACTCGACGCAAACTACTGTCATCTGATAGTGGAAGTGACAGTGGGTATGTCGGATCGAATTCATCTAACGACGCCTTTGGAACTTCGTCGTCTTCTTCAGACAGCTCCAGAAAGCACAAGTCCTGTAAGCGGAAGTATGATAACACACTTTCTGAACAACAACGAACATCGGTTTCTTCTGATCTTGCTGACTTTAGCACTGGTTCAAATGACTCATCAAATGCAGGATCGCCGTTCGCTCCATTATCTGAAGATTCCGAATGTTCTTTGGTCCAGCAAAAGCCTAGACGAATCTATGAAACCCGTGTCCCGTCACCGATCGTTTTCCACAATCACTTCAAACAATCGGACCCAACCAAAAAGGACAAACACATGATAGAGTCTGATCTTATGAGCAATCCATCCCAATTTCCGGATAACTGGACCTTTTTCCAGGGGCGGGCGAAAAGGAAGGTGCATCCTAGTGAAAATCGTTGTAAAGAGATTTTCGAAAAGAATTGCCGTGAACTTAACGAAAATTTTCAATCCGCTGTTAAGCGCATAAGACCATTGCCTAAAAAGTCCAGTGAGTCCTCTGTCGAGTCTTCTTTGACATCAGCCAGTGCAGATGTATCCGCGAAGGCCTCTGAAACAGTCTCCACGTACCCAACAACTCCTCTTTATGATCTTGGAGTTGATGCCATGGCCAAAGTCCTATCATACCTGCATCCTATTGAAGTGTACCGATTCGCAAGCATGCCTCTCTCGAAGAGTTTTAAGACAACTTATTCACAACCTCAAGACCTCTGGAAAATCTTATGTTTGGCTGAGCCTTTTTATGCTAAGGCAGAAAAAACTAATGGTCAAGAAGATGATGAATCTATTTCCTCTTATCCTATCTGTAAGAGTTTAGAATTGAAGCACATTATTGGAAGATATCGTTTGTTGTATTCTTCTTTCATAAAATGTGTGCGTTATCTTGATCGAATTAAGGAAGACGCTAAGGCTGGAAAGGTTCCGGCTGCTGTATATAGCGGTAGCAATGAAGAGGCTGTATCATTTGGAGAAAATTCAAGTTTAAAAAGATTTTTTGCGAAAGCTCGCGAGTTGAAGAATAAAAATGAAACAGATTCCGACGAAATGATTTCGAATGATAATGGCTCCATGGAAACTGGAGATGGGGGTGGTCAAGACCAGAAAGAAACGGCTTTAGTTGCTTTAACGGCAAGAAAGGTAAGAATTTCTGAAGAAATTTCCCATTACATTACACTTCTTCTAATGTCGCTGTTCATATATGACCTATAGCCGTCGAAAAAATCGAAGTATGGCTATTCTAAGCTCACAAATAGCCTACTTGGGCCTTGTCATACAAATAGTATTCCAGGTAATATTGGATTACCATGGTCTTGTGCAATTTACTCGGTCGTTAACTGGATGGTAGCTTTTGCGGATGTACCTGGAATCCAGTTGATGTGCTTGAGGTCACTTCCTGATCTTTTGGTTGATGAGCAAATGAGAATAAGTGCACAAGGCGCTGGGTTGACAGATATCGTACTACGCGCAATGGTTCTCTATCCTGATATGGTCGAACTGCATACCGCAGCCTTCCATTCTTTAGTCCTTCTGGCAAGGCCTCTAGGAGGAAAAGAAGGAATGCTTTTTCATAGTGCCATGGTAAACGCATCAGGCATTTTTAATGTTGGATCGGCTACTGGAAAGAGTGGTATTGCCATCATGCTTGATTCCATGAAGAGATTTGTTGACAATGCCGATCTACAAGCTATGGCATGTTGGTCGATGGTAAACATTGCCTTGATCCATTCCCAGAAGGTTGTTTTAGTCCGTCTTGGAGGTATTTCAGTTGCTGCCAATGCAATGATTCATCACCCTTTTAATGCTGAAGTTCAGTTCCGAGCTCTCTTTGCATTAATTAATCTAGTAATACCCGCCGAAAAGCTACATGAAAATCCTGTTGATGCTGAAGCAATCAGAACGCAAATAGCTGATATAAATGACAAGAGCGAAAATGACATGCTCAATGATGGTATCGAGCAAGTTGCGAACCTAGTGGTTGTTGCTATGAGGAACTTTTGCTCAAGCGAGGCCATTCTAAATAGGGCGTGTCTAGTTCTACATAACCTTTCCTTGAACGAGAGAAACCACGGTATTTTACTCCTAACGCCGAATTGCTATCAAATGATAGAATGGTGTATTGGAAACTACAGACATGACAATGTTTTGCAGCAAAGTGCCAGAGGAACTCTACAGAGATTACAAACCACTTTGTCTAGAAACGAGCCATTGCGGCACAAATTTTCGGAATCGATAAAATCACAAATGCACAGTAGCAACGAAGCGGAAATGTAAACAAGCAGTAACATTTTTTAAGACCTTATTTTTAGGTATCAATCATATTCTGAATAAATGATGATAACAGAAGTTGTTTTTAAATCATTTTATTATGAGGAACAAACTAGTCTCGAGTATACATTAAATTCGACTATAGCTGCACATTTAGCACTTAATTATGATGCCATAAATCTATAGATTTCCTTCATTGTTTAGAACTACGTAGTTATTTATGATTATAGAATAACCAAAGCCAGTGTACTAAGAAGCAGTCGTGACTTCAAAATGTTGCTCAGGTAAAAAACATCGAATTGCAACAAAGATTTCTCATTCGTGTATTTAAATCTATCCAATTGAATATAGGAATTCAAACTCAAAAAACAGTTTTTGCCGTACCATTTTTATAACATCAGGAACACATTTCGAAATCATCGGGAAACCTCATTAACGCGAGCAATCATATAATAACATATTTTTTCTGAATTCTTTCTCTGAATTCCATGACTATATGCAGTGAAGAGGTAAATGAAAAATGTTTCGTATCTTTTGCTTGTGAGTGGTGATCGCGTCCTGACCGGAGATAGAATTGTGACCATGGTGTCAGCAAAACGGCGCCATGTTAGGAGAACTCTCCGGTCCATTCATTTTTTATTGTTTTTGTTTTTTTTGCTGCGTTCGACAATGAACCTTTCGAGTCGACTACAGAAGAACTAGAGAGAGAGACAGACCCAAATTAACATTGCATTGCATTCTATTGATTTCATTCATCCACGTCATCTTAAACCTAAAAAATGCTCGATTCTATTGAAGAAAACAATCCGACTGACCCGACTATCCATTCACTCTCATCTTTAGTTCAGTTTTTGGAGAAACCTGAGGACTTTCTGCATTCTATCCTGTTGCCACCAAAACCAAACGAAGACGATAATGCGAGTGAATATACTTCTAGCATTGATTTGCTGATACTTACTTCGAAGCATCTGTTTGAAAAGACTGAAAAACTTGCAAAATATCTTACTCAAATTGATGACCATGAGATAGACAGATCTGAGGACGATGAATGTCCATTGTCTGGGCTAGTTGAGCTTTATACCGGTGATATTGAAGAATCTAAAGTTAATTTGGACGCAGAAACCATATGGGGACAAGTTGATATTCAAAATCAAGCTCTTCTAACTGAAGTTGCTAAAAACATTCGCAAATTATCAAAACAGATCAATACTGTATTCAACCAGGACGAGCGAATTCAACTGATAGACTTGAATGGAGTCAAATCTGAAGAGTCTGGGAACGAAGATGAGTACAGTGATGATGAAAATGCCATCGGTGGTGTTCAGAGAAGTGGTTCAGGAGATGAAGAGGACGACAGCGACGAGGAAGAGGATGATGATGCGAGGAGAGCTCGTGAAAGAATGGAGCGTTCCATGGCTGCCATGGAAAATTCCGATGAGAGCGATGAAGATGAAACTAAGGATATACACGCAATATCAGATGTGAAGCAAAAAGAAGACTTGTATGACCGTTCTAGAGAAGAATTAAACGATGGGTTCTTTGATTTGCATGAAATGGAGGCGTTTGCTGATGAAGAAGAGGAGATGCTACCTAATGAAGCTTATGGAGAACCAGATCCTGATGATGAAGATTTGATAGAAAAGAGAAAAACTACTCTTCCTCATCGTAAAGGCAGGACAGGTGAGGAATCAGATGTGTCTGATGAAGAGTTTGACGCGCTAGAACGCAAGTTTGAATCGAAAGTACGTAGACGAAAATATAGAGATGACGAGGATATCAATGCCCTTGCTTCTATGTACAAAGACGATGCCGCAGAAGACGACAACATCGATTCGGAAGATGATGACGTGGTTAATATGACTGCAGCTGATTTCTTTGGACAGCCACGAAAGCCTAGCAAAGAATACAACAATGGACTGAAAAAAGGGGTCGCACCTTCTCGTCCTGATAATGATTTCGATGACGAAGATTCATGGAATGATCATAACTTTGAAGATGATGACGATTTCAACTGGAGAAATGATTCTTCGGCGAAAGCTGGACACAACTCGGAAAATCCGAACGACGATGGCGATAGTTCTGAGAGCGACGCTGATGATGACGAAGATGACGAAGAAAAAGAAGACGATGATGATGATGATGATGATGATGATGATGAAAATCCACCCAAAGATCCGAAACAACTTTCAAATTATAAAAAACGCTCGCAAAAATTAGAATCTTTGACGGAAGAACTTGAGCAAGAAATGCTAGCGGAAAAGCCATGGCAAATGCTTGGAGAGACTACTGGAACGAAACGTCCTGAGAATTCATTATTAGAAGCCACGCCTGAATTTGAGTTTGCAACTAAGATGGCTCCTATCATAACTGCAGAGCATACTGAGTCAATTGAAGAAATGATAAAGAGGAGAATACTTGCGGAGGATTGGGATGATGTCATACCTCGAGAATTACCAGATATTGGACTTAACAAAAGAAATGGAGAACTTCCTGAAGTTAGTCAAGAAAAGTCTAAGCTTAGCCTAGGAGAGTTATACGAGCGAGAGTACTTAAAGAAGGCTGTAGGATATGATAAAGATGCTGTTGAAAAAGAAACTGAGGAAGAAAAGGCAAAGAATGAGATGAGAATGTTATTTGCAAACCTTTGTAGTAAGCTGGATGCTCTCTCCAATTATCACTTCACTCCTCGCCCTGTAGCTGACGAAGCCAATATCAAAACTTCTGAGACTCCCGCTATTGCAATGGAAGAAGTCTTGCCTTTGCATGTCAGTGATTCTCAGGCTCTGGCGCCAGAGGAAGTTTATGGTAAACAGAAAGGAAGAGACGGTATTCTGCGAAGCGAATCTGAACTGAACCAGACTGATCGGAAACGAATTCGCCAAGCCAAAAAAGCAGCAAGACGCAAAGCAAGAAAAGCCAAACTCGCTGATGAAAAGATTATTTCTAGGCTAAAACCTGAACTAGGACTGAACAATCCATATGAGAAACGCAAATTACGCGAAGAGCTTCAAATGGCCCGCGCTAGTGGAAAAGTTATCAAGGGAGAAGTTGATAAAAATTCGGACTATAAAACAAGCACCAAATTTTTCCAAAAGATGCAATCCCATGTCCAATCATCCATTCGGGACGCTAATGGTGATTCCAACGGAAGTAAGAAAAGGAAAGCTGGACAAGATTCAGTAAAATCTAGCAAATTTAAATTGTAAATACGTGAAATGAGTTACTTTTATTCAACCGGTTTAGCACATTTTCTTTTTTCGCGAATATGGGATTTTGGACATTCCATTTCTTTATAGCTAATTGGGATCATCTTCTCGCCTGATGTGGAACAGATAGCTTGTAGCACACCGAGTTGATTTTCAGCCGTAGATAAAAAATACCCTCTCCTCGAGGACCCGAGGGAAATAATTCTTGCAACTAAAATATCACCTGGACGGAACGAGTCATAAATTTCAACTTCCTCTGTAGCAGCAACTCGTACATCTTCTTTCCGTATTATTCCTTCATGGTGTTCACGTAGAGCTCCAATGTCTTCTGCTGCGACAATCTGAACAGTGGCCATCTGGTTTGTAATTCTTATGACTTTACATAAAACTTTATTACCTATCGAAAGAACATGTGAAGAGGCATACGCCCGGTCACCTTCTAATTTGATTGAAACCTCGTTCCCTGATAGAGACACAAAGCCGACCGCACTAGAGTAAATGAAAGAGCCGCGATTGTAGGTCCCAGTACCAGCAATCATTAGGTTAGCCTTTCCAATTTTATCTCCTGGTGTGACTTTTTGACCTACTTCTACCATCAACGCACTTGATCGCTCCATAGTTTTAATGTTGATATGCTCTAGAGCACTTCAGCGAGTTTCAAACTTTCGGATTATGAGCAAGAAGCATGAGTAATAAAATGAGTGGCGACTGGTGACTCTCGCGACTCGACTCATAGAAAAATGAGAGAAATGCTAACCCTAACATTTCTCGTTACAATGCGCAATGCGCACTTTATCCATACTCGTATGTGAATAGAGCTCTCATAGCTATACTGGAACATCATTTTCCCAGGCTACCTACCTCTCTACTTATTTTGAAATTGTAATCATAAAGCTCTATTGAAGAAGTGCCAAATGGATATGCAAATTTTTTTCTTTTCTTGGAAAATATCAATTTACGAACGCTATTTTTAGTTGCGGTCATTGGGATTCATTCGACTTACTTATTACATAGTGATGTATTTTTAGGTTTGGTTACTTCTCTTTTCCTCTTAATGTAACTATATATGATACAAGAACCAACTAAAGACGCGAAGCCGAATGCTATTATTAATTGCGCTGGGAGCTTAAGTAATATTGAGTCATTTGATTTCAACTTCGGCTTGAGCACCTTTATATGAACACCTGTGGAAATCTTGTTGCAGCCTAGATGCATAGTAGGACGGCCAATCAGACCGTGAATTGCATGTCTTGATTCATGTTCCTGTTGAGACAAACATTCACCTCCCTCACCATCGTAAATTGTGATTGAAATATGGTCTAATCCTTCTGTAAAACTTTCATACGTCATATTCGCCAATATATTGACAATATCGTGTGGCTTCGCTAAAAATGTCAGCTTCCGTTTGTTGTGAGATTTCGCTATTACAAGAACTATAAATGATGTAAAAAGTTGACACTCACCTCTCTGTCACCGGTTGGAGATCCTTTGCAATTCCACGAGTCATTTTCAGTATACGTGCGATTGGCGCATGTTGCGAAATCACTCATATTCAGTACATCCTGATTGAGGCTAATGATTCCATGAGATGAACTGACATCAACGCGTGCAAAGTCAAAGTTCCTATCAGAGTCAAGGACTTTGATTGGCTCATAAAATAGAGCTTTACTCTGACAGATAAGGCAGTCTTTTTTATCCCAGGTTAGACTTGAAAATTGATAAATTGTACGATTTCTCAGTTGACCGGAAATAGATGGAGGGTCATTGACATTGACAATTTCAATCGTTATATTTGCTGGTAAGGATGATTCTATCAGTCCTTCTTGTAATCCGGCGATGACAAAAAATCCAAAGTTTTCTGAATATTCCTCATGAGACACGGATTTTGGTTCTGTGAAAAAGTCATTATTAGGTATATATTCAAATTTAATACCATGAGTATAAGGATAAATTGACTTGTCGTCAAGTGGGGCTCTTATTGAAACGGGCCTTCCGCTGCTCTGTTGAAGCGTTCCGTGTTTTGGAAGGGAAGTCAACTGGAAAGAAAGTGTCCTGTTCATCAGTGAAAAATCTGATCCTTTGAGGGTAATAATGGTTTCCTCATCTTCTACCCCTTGAATTATTGTCGAATAAGCTTGAAGTTGTTGTCCTTGTTGCATTTTTGCGTGGCACGATTACTGTTTTGAAAATGGAAGCGCAAAGCCAACTGATCTTTCAGAGGGATAAAACTCATGTAATTTTAGAACGACATCTATTTTCTGATTCGGAGACTTATACTATCAAATTAAAATGTAGCCTCGTTGTCTCCTCCGTCACTATAGTCCCCTTCACTTTCGTAGTAATCTCTGACATAATCTTCGCCGTCGCTTTCTTCCAAATCCTCGGTGCTTTCATATTCATCATCTCCTTTGTTTTCTTCTTCTTCTTCTGGTGCTTGATCTATTGACCCTAAGCGTAACCGTTCTTTCGCAGCTAATACATTAAGATTATCCAAAATGGCCGATGAATATTTTTCTCCCTTACTAGAATTTTGAAGCTTTTGACCTGATACCAATTCTTCAGGCACATATAATCCCATCTTTGTTCTCTTTCGTCCACCTAAACAATTTGCTAAAACCGCACTTGCATCAATCTCAGGAGGAGGTGGTCGCGCAGAGTCACAATATCGAACAACATCAGGTACATCTTTTGTTGGTCGAACGTAAAAGACAGAGTTCTGTATTCTATGATGAATCTCTCTACCCTTGCTTATTAATGCAAGTGTTTGAGCCGTACGCTTCACTCCAACCACCTGCTTCTTTGCCTCGTTTAAACTCTCTTCTTCTAGCTTAAATCCGTTGCTATCAGTTTGATTGTGTTGTTCTGATACTAGAAGCAAACGGTTGTCTCCACTTGAATGCAATTTTATAGGAGGGAATAAAGCTGGACGGGTGATATCTTGTAATGAACGAAGGTTTCTGCTGTCAAGTCCACATTCCTCTGCAGACCTCATCAAAAACATGCGACCGCCTGAAGGCGGGGTATATTTTTTTCCTCTACCTCTTCCGGACATTGCTGAAAAATTCTTTCTTTTGAAGCGCTTTAGAGATTATGAGGAGATGAGAGATGAGAGACGAGAGACATAAAATAGGAGGTAGGGAGAAAGGACAAGCTAACCATTTTGAGTAGGTATTTTTAGAAAAATGAGTGGCAAAGGAAATAAAGAAAGAACATTTTCAATTTTCAAGAGGAAATACAGGAATGGAGATGAAATCAAAGAAAGAAAGAACATTAATATTGTCATGAAAATATCACCGACATCAGCACCAAAGTTACCGTCAAAACTAAAGTTAGCACTTACAGGATCCTTAGTTGGACCTGTTGTTGACAGTATACATAATCAATGTCTTCTTGAATATCACAAAGGAAAAATTGAAATACCAATTACTTTTACAGAGCCCGGGTTGATAATCGAAACAAGCTTTTTCATTCCTCCTTTACTGGCTCTGGCGTACGTTGTATTGGGAGGGTTACTTCCTAAACTCATTGGCTCTATTGTTCCTGAGGAATCCGAAACAGTTCATTTCAAAAATCTAAAGGCTAAGGCAATACTTGCCATATCAAGTACAGCAATCATAGTTAAGATATCTGAATATCTACAAACACATGATATTTCTTCTTTGTGTGCACATCCAATCACATTCCTATCTGTCAGCGAAATTAACTTAGTCATCATGGTCATCGCTTCCGTATTACAATGGGTTGTCCTAGATAGAACTGTTGTTTCACTCATAACAGCGACAATTGTTTCAATAGGAGGTCCATTATCCGAGTTGCCTTTTATTGCGAACGACTTTTGGGTGTATATACCTGATGCTGCTGACTATTTTCCATTGCATGATTTAGCGTTTGTACCAGAAGATTATCGGTGCCTGGCGCTATCAAGTATCACAGGACCTTGTTATTTTGCAGTCACAATGGATGCAATCGCATTAGCAAGATTTTTTGATTCAGAAGAGGAGACACTCATCAATAGATAATCAAGTGAATTCCGATGTATTACGTTAAAAATCTACTAAGATTCGCTCATAAATTTATCAAATGATTCGTAACGAGGAGTCCATTTCAAGGCCTCATTAGTGAATGATCCATCGTAAATCTTTCCTTTTCCACCTTCATCGTTTTCACCAAAGGTTGGCATACTTTTCCCAGCATAACGGCTCGATTTCAGTGCACTTTCGCAAATTCCAAATCTGAAGAGAAACAAGAGCCACATGATCACACGTTTAGAAAAAATGCGATGGCAAAAACCTTGTGTCAACGAATTGTATTTGAACTTACCTAGATGTTGGATGTCCATCACTAACTAAGAAAATTTGTCCTTGTGTACCTTTGCCAGCTCTAAGTGTTGCCAAGCATGAACCTGCAGCATCGTCGTAATGAAGCAGATTTACGATGCCTTCCTTTGAACCTGCTATGGGTTTCCCTTCTAATTTTTCCAACCAATAGTTGTGAGCCCCACGTTCGAGAGTATAAAGTCCTGCTAATCTTAGAACTGCTCCCTTTGAACCAATGACTGTTTCTTCAGCTTTTATTAGCCGCAGTGATCGTGGTGACGCATTTGATGTATCCGGTAGAGGAGTGTTTTCCGTAACAACTTCGCCATTTCCAAAACCATAAATTCCCCCAGAACTAGTAAAAACAAACAAGCCATCTTCAGGGCCCGACCAAAACGCGTCGATGCATTGTTTGACAGCGCCGGGATAGTCTTCAAACCCTGATGGCGGAGCACAAAATATCACGTTTTGGAACTGTTTCTCTCTTGGCGTTTCGTCAAACGTTCGTAAATGAAAATTATCATGGGCTCCTACTTGGTCAAGAATCGACATGTGATTATTCTTGGTCTTGGTGATAGCTGTAATACTACAAGATCCAAAGTCGGTGGAAGAAAGAAGTTGCTTGCAAAGTGATGTTCCCAGTACTCCACAACCTACTACTAAGATATCTCCATTCCCTGTTGACCCTACCCCAAATGCAGATACAACAGAAAGTGTCATATAGACGCACAGATATACTATTCGACT
>Ga0213868_10000892_pt1 | contig 29099 bp, 24 predicted proteins | sample PICome_9_FD_160087 | JGI IMG/M metagenome (GOLD analysis project Ga0213868, IMG submission 160087) | Coastal seawater microbial communities near Pivers Island, North Carolina, United States - PICO127 | ecosystem: Environmental > Aquatic > Marine > Coastal | place: USA: North Carolina... | reverse complement strand
TTGGTGGTTCTCTGGTTGGACTGATCAACGAACAACGAACTGACATTGCAGCACTGACCGGGATTGACCTGACCGTGACCAGGGTCGCGGTGAGTGATCTCAGCAAACCTCGCCCAGGTATCGGCGATGCGGTGCTCACCGATCAGGCGAGCGATGTTATTGATGCTGATGACGTCGACCTCGTTGTCGAACTCGTTGGCGCCGTCGAGCTCGCCCGAGAGTGGATTAGCCAGGCGCTCTATGTGGGCAAGTCGGTGGTGACCGGTAACAAGGCGCTGCTGGCAGCTCACGGACGCGAGCTCTTCGATCTGGCCGCTGCAAACGACGCCGAGTTGTTGTTCGAAGCCTCGGTCGCTGGCGCCATCCCGCTCATGCGCACGCTGCAAAAGTCGCTGCGAGGTGAACCGATCGACCGCATCATGGGCATCGTTAACGGCACCACGAACTACATGCTTTCGGCCATGACCGAAGACGGCGCCGATTACGCCGAGATCCTGGCCGAAGCGCAACGGCTCGGTTATGCCGAGGCTGACCCGACCGCGGATGTCGAGGGTTACGACGCGCAGGCCAAAGCCGCAATCATCGCCACTGTTGCGTTTGGTGTTGCCGTCACCGCTGCCGACGTACCGGTCGAAGGCATCAGCGGGGTGACAGCAACGGACATCGCCAATGCAAGCCGTCTCGGTTACGTCATCAAGCTGCTTGCCGTTGTCGAACGAGTCGGCGATACCGCGCCGTACGAGATTTCTGCTCGGGTCAACCCGACCATGGTCCCGCACAACCATCCGCTCGCAACGGTGCGGGGCAGCTTCAACGCAGTCTTCATCGAAGGTGGAGCGCTCGACGAGCTCATGCTCTACGGACGCGGCGCTGGCGGACGCCCTACTGCTTCGGCAGTCCTTGGCGACATCATCGAGGCTGCCTCCGGGATCGCACACGGGACAGTTCGCCGGCTTCCGGCGCTCGGTGATGCGCTGGTGCGTCCGCCCGAGGCGGCCACGTCGGCGTTCTACCTTGACCTCGCAGTCGATGACAGCCCTGGCGTTCTGGCTGAAGTAGCTGGCGTGTTCGGGGCCAACGGCGTGTCGATCAAGTCGATGGAACAAGAAGGCACGGGAACAGAAGCATCGTTGGCCTTCATCACCCACCAGGCGTCCGAGGCCGACATGGCGGCGACCATCGAGAAACTCACGTCTCTGTCGTCGGTCAACCGGGTTGGTGCGCTCTACCGCGTTATCGGCGCATGAGCAGCATGAACTACATCAGCACCAGAGGCGCAGCGCCGGCGTTGAACTTCGGCGATGTCTTGTTGACCGGGCTGGCAAACGATGGTGGGTTGTATCTCCCCGAGAGCTGGCCACAATCGGTTGCTACAGCCCGAACCGACACCTACGTGAACACCGCAGTGGATGTCATGTGGCCGTTCGTCGAAGGGGTTATTGACCGAGCTGACTTTGAAACCATCGTTGCTGACACTTACGCCACATTTGAAACCGACAATGTGGTCGAACTCGTCGAAATTGATCCCAACGTGTGGTTGCTGGAGCTCTTCCATGGCCCGACATTGGCGTTCAAAGACGTTGCCCTTCAGCTGGTAGGCCGTCTGTTTGACTATGAGTTGAGCCGACGTAATGAACGCATCACCATCGTGGGTGCCACGTCAGGTGACACCGGGTCCGCAGCCATCGAGGCATGCCGAGACCGCGATGCCATCGACATCTTCATTCTTCACCCCCACGGCCGGGTCAGCGACGTGCAACGCCGCCAGATGACAACTGTCGAGTCAGCGAACGTGCACAACGTGGCCATCGAAGGCACCTTCGACGATTGCCAGGACCTGGTCAAGGCCATGTTTGCCGACGCCTCATTTCGCGACGAGGTACGAATCGGTGCAGTGAATTCGATCAACTGGGCCCGGGTGATGGCTCAAATCGTCTATTACGTTGTCGCTTCCTCCCGGGTTGCGTCGGTATCAACGCCTGTTTCGTTCACCGTGCCGACCGGCAATTTTGGCAATGTGTTTGCCGGGTGGTCGGCCCGCAGCATGGGTCTGCCAATTGACCGGTTCTGTGTTGCGAGTAATAGCAACGACATTCTGGCCCGGCTGTTCCAAACCGGCACCATGGAGATCCTCGACGTCGTCCCCACGCTGTCGCCCAGCATGGATATTCAGATCTCGAGCAATCTCGAACGGTTGTTGTTCGAGACACACGGCCGAGATGGTTACCGTATTGCCGAGGCCATGGCTGAGTTCCGCGACACAGGTGCGCTGACACTCGACCCTCCTCACCGTGAGCTGCTCGCAGAACTCTGGACCGGCGTGCGGGTAGATGACAATGCCCCGGGGGGTGTCGTCGACACCATTGCCGAGATCTATGAGCGCCACGGGATGCTGCTCGACCCACACAGCGCTGTTGGTGTCAGTGCAGCCCGCACGCTCGGTTCCAACGGGTCGCCAATGGTCTGTCTGGCCACGGCGCACCCGGCCAAGTTCCCAGACGCGGTCGAGAAGGGCACGGGCCGACGGCCAGCGCTCCCTGAACGGGTTGGTGATCTCTTTGACCGAGAGGAACGTTTCGACGTGCTTCCGAACGACCTAGCGACCGTGCAAGCCCACGTTCGCGCCAATCGCTAGTGGCCAGGCCGGTTGCGTTTCGTAGCGCGGGCGTCGAGGATGTCGACGCGATTCTCACGTTGTGGCGATTGGGTGGCGTCGATCACGACGAGGTAGGGGACCGCTTCGAGATTGTGACCAAGCTCGATTACGACGGCGATCTGTTCGTGGTGGCTGCCCGTGACGACAAGGTCGTTGCGTCGGTCATGGGCACCTACGACGGTCATCGCGGGCGCATTAAGCGGTGTGTCGTCGACCCGGCCGAACAGCGGAGTGGCGTTGGTCGCCAGGTGGTAGCGGAACTTGAGCGCCGGTTTATTGCCCGAGGGATCACCGAATTACGGCTCGAGGTATGGGCTGACAACATTGGCGCCCAAACGTTCTGGTCCACGATGGGCTGGGAACACCTCGAAGACATCCGCTACTACACGCGCAGTTTGCGAACGGATTAGCAATCGTGGGAGGCCGGTGCGATGTAGTGGGGCGAGGTAGTGGTGTGGCGGCCGCCGGTCACCGCCTTATCCTCATTCCGTGACCGACCAGCAGCGAGTTATCTGTCTTGATGTCGAGGGCGTACTCATGCCCGAAGTGTGGATCCAGCTGGCTGAGCTGACTGGGATCGATGAGCTTCGGCGTACGACTCGGGATGAGTCTGATTACGACGTGCTCATGACCTATCGACTCGGGATTTTGACAGAGCATGATCTGACGATGTCCACGGTTGCCGAAGTGCTGGCCGAGATCAAGCCGCTTGACGGAGCGCCTGATTTTCTCGACGAACTCCGCAGTCGCCATCAGGTGCTGCTGCTCAGCGATACGTTCGAGCAGTACGCCGGTGCGATGATGCCTCACTTGGGCATGCCTACGATCTTCTGTCATCGTTTGATCGTCGAGAATGACCGCATCGTGAACTACGAGCTACGGATTCCCGACCACAAACGCCGCACTGTCGAGGCCATGCAAGGTCTGAACTTCCACGTGACCGCAGGTGGCGACTCGTTTAACGACTTGTCAATGCTCAATGCCGCCGATGATGCCAGCTTGTTTCACGCACCGCAGCAGATCATCGACGACAATCCGCACTTGGCGTCGTTCCAGGAGTTCGGCGACTTCCTCGCCTGGATCGACGCCCTCTAACCATCGACCATCTCAGGAGGAACATATCGGTGCGACTGATAGCGTTCCCGCCAGGTGGCTCGCCACCGAAGTTTTTTCGCAAACGGGCGTTTCGCCCCGTCTCCCGCCCTTCGCCTCAGCCCATGTAAGGCATCGAGATCGAGTGGCATCACACCTCACCAGGAGTTACCCGTGGCTTCCGATCGCAGCACCCTTGAAGGCAAGGATCGTGCCGAGCTGACCGTCATCGCTCAGGCGATGGGCAACAAGGTCGGATCCCGCATGCGCAAGGCGCAGATTATCGATCTGATCGTAGGCCCCGAACCCGACGAGACTGCAGCGAAGAAGCAAGCTGAGACCCAGCTCGATTTCTCCAGTTCGGTGTCCACCGACGGCTCGGCCGATGACCGGGCAACCGGCGATGCTGCCCGCAGCGACGACGACACGGCCACCGCCGACGCCGACGCCGACACCGACACCGTCGATATTGACTCGAATGAAGACGGTCGCCCACAACGTGGTGGCGACTCGGGCGGCGCTCGCAAGAACCGCGGTGATCGCAATGACCGTGATCGCGGTGATCGGAATGACCGTAATGATCGCAGTGACCGTGATCGCGGTGACCACAATGACCGTGACCGTAATGATCGCAGTGATCGTGATCGCAATGACCGTGGTGACTCGCAGGCCAACGGCAACGACAACAACGACAACCCCCGCAATCAAGGCAACCAGAGCACTCAGGGTGGCCAGAGCGATAGCGACCAAGGCAACAAACGCCGCCGCCGCCGGGGTCGAGATCGTGATGAATTGACATGGGAAGGCGAACCCGTCTCGGTCGATGGATTTCTCGACCTTCGTAGCGATGGGTATGGCTTCTTGCGGGTCGAGGGCGGGATCCCCAGTCGCGACGACTGCTACGTGCCAGTCAAAATGGTGCGTGATTTCGGCCTCCGTTCTGGTGACCGAATTCGAGGCACCTCACGCCCTGCGGCCCGCAATGAGAAAAACCCGGCGCTGCTTACCGTTCTTGCGGTGAACGAACGCGACCCGGAAGAAGCTCGGGGTCGAGCTGACTTCGACGACCTCGTCCCGATCTTTCCTACGGAACAGCTTGTGCTCGAACGGGCATCAACACCTGCGAACTTGACTGCTCGCATTATCGATCTGGTGGCGCCAATCGGTAAGGGGCAACGAGGGTTGATCGTTGCGCCGCCGAAGGCGGGCAAAACCACGGTCATCAAGGAAATTGTTCGTTCGATCGAGACGAATAACCCCGAGGTTCGGCTGATTGTGCTCCTCATTGATGAGCGCCCCGAAGAAGTCACCGACATGAAACGTTGGCTCAAGAGCGGTGAAGTTGTTGCGTCGACCTTCGACCGTCCCACGGATGAACACATCACCGTCGCCGAATTAGTTTCGGAACGGGCTCGACGCATGGTCGAGTCAGGCGACGACGTCTGCATCATCATGGACGGCATCACCCGGCTGGCGCGGGCCTACAATCTGAGCGGCCGTTTCAGTGGCCGCACCATGTCCGGTGGCGTCGATGCGGGTGCGCTTTACCCCGCGAAACGAATCTTCGGAGCAGCTCGAAATATCGAAAACGGTGGTTCGCTTACCGTGCTGGCAACGGCTCTGGTCGAGACAGGTTCGCGGATGGACGAAGTCATCTTCGAAGAGTTCAAGGGCACCGGCAACATGGAGCTACGACTCTCTCGCGATGCTGCTGAGAAGCGCATGTGGCCGGCGGTGGACATTTCTGCCAGCTCAACCCGTCATGACGAGCTGTTGATGAGCTCCAAGCACGTCGGAGCAACGACCAAGATGCGTCGAGTGCTCGATGCCGTCGGCGACGAAGGCAAGTCCAAGACCGTCGCGTCGCTCGACCTGCTGCTCGACCGGCTCACAAACTTTAGGACGAACGCCGACTTCCTCAACGAAGTCGCGAAGTCGAAATAGCAGACACACCAGTGTGATTTCACAGCGGTTTGCTGACGAAGGCAACGACTGCGAGCACCGCAGCAGCGACAACACAGGGGTTCCCAGGGCGACCGCATCGGGGTGAGCGCGGTGATGGGTGTGAACAGACACGGTGTTATCGCGCTGCGTGCCACCGGCCAGAACAGAATGGATCCACCCCGCACCTGTCGTTGCAACCGTAACGAGCTCCATGGGCCACCGAAGTTACCTGCCTCGTGCAAACGCCGCCCGATCAAAGCTCGCATCCGAACGGCCTCGAGAACCTGACACAAGAGCAGAACAAACACAATAAAATAAAGGCGCTCGGTGGCGTTGTTAAACCCTCAAGGAGCCCTTTAGACTGTTTGAGCCTTGTTTACGACGCGTCAAAGAGTGTCTATTTCTCTTTCGCGCGTCTCTTCATGAGCTCCTTTTCCTTCCTGGCATCGTTCTCGATGCGTCCCCACTACTAGGAGTTACACGTGGCAACTCGCGCTACAGCGCCTGTGCGTTACTCGTTCGGCAACCTCGAAGATGTTCTCGAACTTCCTGACCTCATTGCTATCCAGACCGAATCGTTCCAATGGTTCTTGGACCATGGTTTGCAGCAGATCTTTCGCGACATCAGTCCGATCACGGACTTCTCCGAAAACCTGCAGCTCGAACTTGAGTTCGACGCAACCGACGAAGACCTTCGACCACCACCGAAGTTCACCGAGGCAGAATGTAAACGTCAAGACATGACGTTTAGCGCCCCGATCTTCGTGCGGGCGCGTTTCATGAACGCCGAAACTGGTGAAATCAAAGAACAGACCGTGTTCATGGGTGACTTCCCCATGATGACCGAGACCGGCACGTTCATCATCAACGGCACCGAACGTGTTGTCGTATCACAGTTGGTTCGCAGCCCAGGCGTGATCTTCCAGCCTGGCGAGCGTTACCGCCTGCGTAACCTCAGCAAGCATCAGCTTGTTACCGGCACCATCCACCCCTACCGCGGTGAATGGATCGAGTTCGATGTCGAGCAAAAGCCTGGCAAGGACGTCACCGCTGGTACCCGCGTTGCTCGCAAGCGCCGCTTGTCGATGTTCACGCTTATCCGTGCCCTCGGCTTCGACGAAGAGAACGCACCTGGTTTCTTGCCAGCGTTTGTTCGCCACTTCGACTTCCTCGAAGGCCAGTGGGAAGAAGACCAGACCAAGCTGCTGGCGCAGACCCAAGACGAAGCACTGCTTGAGATCTACAAGCGTGTTCGCCCAGGCGAGCCACCATCAGTTGAATCTGCTCGTAACTACTTCCGCAGCGCGTTCTTCGAGAGCCGTCGTTACGACCTGAGCCGGGTTGGTCGTTACAAGCTGAACCGCAAGCTTGGTCCAGAAATCAAGCGCATCGAAGAAACCTTCGGTATCGACCTCGAAGGTCCAGATGAGGATCATCCCGTACTCACGCCGGCCGAGGTTCTCGCCAGCTGTACCTACCTGCTGCACCTCGTGCGGGCAGAACCTGGCTACCGCCTCGATGACCAGGACCACTTCGCCAACCGTCGTATTCGTTCCGTGGGGGAACTGATTCAGAACCAGGTTCGCATTGGTCTTAGCCGTATGGAACGTGTCGTGCGCGAGCGCATGACCACCCAGGACGTCGAAGCAATTACGCCGCAGACGCTCATCAACATCCGTCCCGTGGTTGCAGCGGTCAAGGAGTTCTTCGGAACCTCCCAGCTGTCGCAGTTTATGGACCAGGTCAACCCGCTTTCTGGTCTGACTCACCGTCGTCGCCTGTCAGCGCTCGGCCCAGGTGGTCTCAGCCGTGAACGTGCCGGCTTCGAAGTACGAGATGTGCACTTCAGTCATTACGGCCGTATGTGTCCGATCGAAACGCCAGAAGGCCCGAACATCGGCCTTATTGGTGGCCTCGCCAGCTTCGCTCGCGTCAACGCCTTCGGTTTCATTGAGTCTCCTTACCGAGAGGTTCACGACGGTGTCGTCCAACACGACATCATCCGTTACCTCGCCGCTGATGAGGAAGAGGAATACGTTGTTGCACAGGCCAACGCCGAACTGAACCCCGATGGCACCTTCGCCACCGACAAGGTTCTCGTTCGTCGCTCGCCACAGGCAGCAACCCTCGAAGGACTCCGTCTCCAGCTGGAACAGGATGTCTTCTTCGGTGCTACCACCGAGATCTCGTACGTGCCCGGCAAAGAAGTCCAGATGATGGACGTTTCGCCAAAGCAGATCATTTCGATCGCTACTGCACTTATCCCGTTCCTTGAGCACGACGATGCAAACCGCGCCCTGATGGGTGCGAACATGCAGCGCCAGGCTGTGCCATTGCTGCGAGCAGAAGCTCCCTACATCGGTACCGGTGTCGAGGCTCGTGCCGCAAACGATGCCGCCAACATGATCCTTGCGCTCGACGACGGCACCATCGCTGAAGTCAACGGCAATTCGATTGTGATCGACTACGCAGAGCTCGGCCGCCACACACACGTGCTGGCGAAGTTCAACCGTTCGAACCAGGACACCTGCATCAACCACAAGACGCGAGTCATGCTCGGTGATGAAGTTAAGAAGGGCCAGCTCATCTGCGACGGCCCATCAACTGACTGGGGCGAACTCGCACTTGGCAAAAACCTGCTTGTGGCCTTTATGCCATGGCGTGGCTACAACTTTGAAGACGCGATCATCCTGAGCGAGCGCCTCGTCAAGGACGATGTGTTGACCTCGATCCACATCCACGAGCACGAAATCGATGCCCGTGACACCAAGCTCGGTCCGGAAGAAATCACTCGTGATATTCCGAACCTGAGCGACGAGATCCTCGCTGATCTCGACGAACGGGGCATCATCCGTGTCGGCGCCGAAGTTAAACCTGGCGACGTGCTGGTCGGCAAGGTTACGCCTAAGGGCGAAACCGAGCTCACTCCAGAAGAACGACTGCTTCGTGCAATCTTCGGTGAGAAGGCCCGCGAAGTCCGTGACACGAGCCTCAAGGTTCCGCACGGCGAGCAGGGCAAGGTCACCAATGTTCGTGTCTTCAGCCGCGATGACGGCGACGAGCTTCCTCCAGGCGTGAACCAGCTGGTTCGTGTCTATGTAGCGCAGAAGCGCAAGATCAGCGTTGGCGACAAGCTTGCTGGTCGACATGGCAACAAGGGTGTTATCTCCCGAATCCTTCCTATCGAAGACATGCCATATCTCGAAGACGGCACGCACGTCGACGTGATCTTGAACCCGCTTGGTGTTCCAAGCCGAATGAACGTAGGTCAGGTGCTCGAATCGCACCTCGGTTACGCCGCTCGCTGGGGATGGGATGTCGACGGCCGCAAGGTCGGCGACGATCCGATCTATGGCACCGAGACCAAGACTCGCCCGGTCACCAAGCCGTCGACGCTGGTGGCGACGCCGGTGTTCGATGGTGCCAAGTGGGACGAAAAAGCGTTGGCTGGCAAACACTCGACCATTCAGGACATCCTCCGCAACATCAACCCGGAAACCGAAGATGGCGTTCGCCTCATCGGCGACGACGGCAAGGTGCAGTTGATCGACGGTCGTACCGGCGAGAAGTTCGACAACAAGACCACCGTTGGCTTCATGTACATCCTGAAGCTGGCCCACCTTGTCGATGACAAGATCCACGCCCGTTCAACGGGTCCATACTCCATGATCACTCAGCAGCCACTTGGGGGTAAGGCCCAGTTCGGTGGCCAGCGCTTTGGTGAAATGGAAGTGTGGGCACTCGAGGCTTATGGCGCCGCTTACTGCTTGCAGGAACTGCTCACGATCAAGTCCGACGATGTGCTTGGCCGAGTCAAGGTCTACGAAGCAATCGTTAAGGGCGACAACATCCCTGAGCCTGGCATTCCTGAATCCTTCAAGGTGCTTATCAAGGAAATGCAGGCTCTTTGCCTGAACGTCGAGGTTCTCAACCACGACGGATCCCACATTGAAATGCGTGAACTCGACGACGAAGTCTTCCGGGCAACCGAAGAACTCGGCATCGACCTGTCACGTCCTGAGCGTGGTTCCGATGAGGAAGACGCTCGCAGAGCCCGAGAACGAGCCGAAAGGAGTGGCGTCTGATGCTAGATGTAAATGATTTCGCACACTTGCGTATTGGTCTTGCGACCGCAGACTCCATCCGTACCTGGTCAAACGGTGAAGTAAAGAAGCCAGAGACCATCAACTACCGCACACTCAAGCCCGAGAAGGATGGACTCTTCTGCGAGACCATCTTTGGTCCTACCAAGGACTGGGAATGCGCCTGCGGTAAGTACAAGCGGATTCGTTTCAAGGGCATCATTTGTGAGCGTTGCCGGGTTGAAGTGACCCGTTCCAAGGTGCGCCGCGAGCGCATGGGACACATCGAACTGGCAGCTCCCGCCGTGCACATCTGGTACCTGCGTGGTACCCGTTCATGGCTTGCCTACCTGCTCATGGGTACCGAACCCAAAGAAGAGCTCAAGGCTAAGCAACTCGAAAAAGTCATCTATTTCGCCGCCAACCTGGTCACCTGGGTCGACGAAGAAAAGCGTGACGAAGACCTGCCCGAGCTCGAAAAAGAAATGCTTCTCGAAAAGGAAGAGATCGCCAAAGAGCGCGATGTCGCCCTGGAGGATCGCACCAAAGAACTCGAAGACGAGCTTGCACAACTCGAGAACGACGGCGCCAAGGACAACGAGATCAAGCAGCGCCGGAAGGCCGGCGACAAGGATCTCGAAGCCATCCGCGAAGAGTACGACGCTGAACTGGAGCTCATCGAGCTTGCGTTCGACCAGTTCAAGACCATGTTCAGCCGCCAGATCATCGAAGATGAAATGTTGTGGCGTGAACTTGCTGACCGTTACACCGACTACTTCGAAGGCGGCATGGGTGCCGACGCGATCAAGTCACTGATCGAACGCATCGACTTCGACGAAGAAGAAGTCAAACTCCGTATCGCCATTGATCCACCAGAGGGCATGCGCCCTCTGTCGGCGCAGCGCAAGCAGAAGGCCATCAAACGCCTCAAGATTGTTACCGCGTTCAACCGTCGCAACGAGCGCGGCAACCGGGCCAACAATCCGGGTGCCATGGTGCTCGATGTTGTTCCGGTGATCCCGCCAGAACTGCGCCCGATGGTGCAGCTCGATGGTGGCCGGTTCGCGACCTCTGACCTCAACGACCTGTACCGCCGGGTCATCAACCGCAACAACCGGCTGAAGCGTTTGCTCGATCTCGGTGCTCCCGAGATCATCGTGAACAACGAAAAGCGCATGCTCCAGGAAGCGGTCGACGCACTCTTTGACAATGGTCGACGTGGCCGTCCGGTTACCGGTCCTGGTAACCGTCCGCTCAAGTCGCTCTCTGACATGCTCAAGGGCAAACAGGGTCGCTTCCGCCAGAACCTTCTGGGTAAGCGTGTCGACTACTCGGGTCGTTCGGTCATCGTGGTCGGTCCAACCCTGAAGTTCCACCAGTGTGGTCTTCCCAAGCTCATGGCGCTGGAGCTGTTCAAGCCCTTCGTCATGAAGAAGCTTGTCGACGAGGGCATTGCCCAGAACATCAAGTCGGCCAAGCGCATGGTCGAACGTCGCAAGAGTGAAGTGTGGGACGTCCTCGCCGAGGTCATCCAGGAACACCCGGTCATGCTGAACCGTGCACCTACGTTGCACCGTCTTGGTATCCAGGCGTTCGAGCCAGTCTTGGTCGAAGGTAAAGCCATCCAGATTCACCCTCTGGTGTGCACCGCCTTTAACGCCGACTTCGACGGCGACCAGATGGCTGTTCACCTGCCTCTGTCTGCCGAAGCGCAGGCCGAGGCTCGGATCCTGATGCTCTCTGCCAACAACGTGTTGAGCCCGGCCCATGGCCGTCCGCTCGTCACACCAACGCAGGACATGATCATCGGTGCTTATTACTTAACCGATCATCCCCGTGGCGACGTGCCCGAAAAGCTGCAGGTCTACCGTGACCTGCAGGAACTCGAGCGTGCCTACGAAGACGGTCACGTTGCGCTTCACGGAACCATCGAGTTCCGCACGCCTGGCCTGGTGGCAACACCAGCAAACGGTGTCGCGGCTACGTACACCCCGACGACCCCTGGTCGAGTGTTCTTCAACTCGGTTCTGCCGAACGGCTTCGAGTTCATCAACGAACCTGTCGACAAACGCCTGATGGGCGTTATTGTCGACACGCTCGCTCGTAAGTTTATCAAGAGCGAAGTCTCCACCAGCCTCGACGGCCTCAAAGACATGTGTTTCTTGTACGCCATGCGTTCCGGCGTGACGGTGTCGATCGACGATGTACGTACGCCGTCGAACAAGCAAGAGATTCTCGACGAGTACGAAATCGAAGCTGACAAGGTCGAGCAACACTTCCGCCGAGGCATCATCACCGATGGTGAGCGACGCCAGCAGGAAGTGGAAATCTGGACTGATGCCACCGCCGTGATCGCTGCCGAGATGGAAAAAAGCCTCAAGGCAATGGCGTTCAACCCTGTCCAGATGATGGTTGGTTCCGGTGCTCGTGGTAACTGGATGCAGGTACGTCAGATCGCCGGTATGCGTGGGCTGGTAGCCAACCCTCGTGGTGACTTGATCCCCCGTCCAATTAAGAGCAACTATCGCGAAGGTCTCAAGATGCTTGAGTACTACATCGCGACGCCTGGCGCCCGCAAGGGTCTGGTGGATACAGCGCTTCGAACCGCTGACTCGGGTTACCTAACCCGTCGTTTGGTCGACGTTGCACAAGAGGTCATCATCAACGACGATGATCCATTCGCTGATGGCGCAAAGCCACCAGTGGTGGTCATCGAAGATGTGAAGCCAGACGAGGCCAACGCCCGTTACTACCTTGAGACTCGCCTCTACAGCCGGACCTTGGGTGAAGACATCACGCTGACCGACGGACGTGTCTTCGCAGCCGGCACCATCATCGACGAGTTCATGATGGCCGATATGCGCGATGATCCAGGTGTCACCGACGTCAAGTGTTTGTCGCCACTGACTGACAACTCTGACCACGGCATCAGCCGGGCCAGCTATGGCATGTCACTGGCAACTGGTGGCCACATCGAAGTTGGCGAAGCGGTTGGTGTTATCGCCGCTCAGTCGATTGGTGAGCCTGGTACCCAGCTGACGATGCGTACGTTCCACACCGGTGGTGTTGCCTCCAAGGGTAAGGACATCGCTGGTGGTCTCCCTCGTGTTGTTGAACTCTTCGAAGCTCGTAGCCCGAAGGGCAAGGCAACACTTGCTCGTATCTCTGGCACCGTGCGTATCGGCGAGGACGAAGGTCGCGGTCGTGCGATCAACGTGATCGGCGACGATGGCGAAGAAGAGGTCTACCTCATTCCTGGTCAGCAACGCCTCGAGGTCGAAGACGGCGACGAGATCACCGCTGGTGATCCGATCGTTGAAGGTCCTCGTGATCCCAAGGAGCTCCTTGAGATCCGCGGTATCCGGGAAACACAGCGCTACCTGGTTGAGGAAGTGCAGTCGGTGTACCGAGATCAGGGTGTATCGATCCACGACAAGCACATCGAGCTCATTGTTCGTCAGATGACCCGTCGTATCGCGATTGGTGAAGCCAACGACAGTGAGTTCTTGCCCGGCGAGAGCATCGAAGCCAAGGTCTTCCGTGACACCAACATGGCGCTAGTCCAGGAGGGCAAACGCCCTGCAGACGGTCGCCCTGTCCTCATGGGTATTACCAAGGCATCTCTTGCTACCGACTCGTGGCTTTCGGCCGCTTCTTTCCAGGAAACGACCCGAGTGCTCACCGAGGCTGCTATCGAAGGCAAGAACGATGGCCTTCGTGGTCTCAAGGAGAACATCATCATCGGTAAGTTGATCCCGGCTGGTACTGGTATCGAGCGCTACCGCGACGTTGTTACCGACGCTCCGGATTACACCCCGATGGACTTCTACTCGTCAGAAGACTCCGATATCGATCCAAGCGAATGGCTCGCTGGTGGTGGCAGCGGTGGAGGTTCACGCCTCGCCGACGTCATCGATATGGGTCGTAAGTAACCCGCACCACGTGCGTTTCTGAACCCGTCGGGCGGCGTATCGCTCGCTTGGTTCAGAAACGGTAGAGATTCGCTTCGGTCCGGCTGCTTTTGCAGCCGGACCGTTTGCGTTTTGTCGTTTTGCGGTTGTGTTACAACGCTCACAGAAGGGTGGACAACTGTTGCTGATGATGACAAAGTGGTTGGTGAGTAGGGTTCAGCAGGCCAGTTCTGGTCTGTTCTGGAGCTGGTGTCTAATGGAAGGCACTCACCAAACACACTCTCGACCCACCACATAGCGCATAGCTGCACCAACTGCGCAAGCACGTCGGAGCCGATCAAGATCGGTGTTGCTTGCGCAGCATTCGCTGCCACTCTCGGAATCCTGCACGATCCCGCCACCCCTCAGTAGTGGCATGCTCAGGCCGGCCCTCTCACCTTCACGTTGGAAGATGGGGGGCTGGTTCTTTCGCGCCCGCAGGGCGTCCGATGGCAGTGCTCGTGGCGTCGTCGGGACTACGTGGGCAACGACTCGGCGTTGGCACCCCGTCGAGTGGAGGGACATTCGCTGCCATCGATGCTGCAGCTATGGGAGGGGTGGGCGGAGTGCTGACAGTTTCCTTGTTGTGCCGATGAGGTGCGATGATCGGCCGGTGACGAACGACTGGGACCTCTTGCTCGGCGACCAGTTCGACCAGGAGTACTGGGTCGCTCTGCAGGCCTTTGTGCACGGCGAACGGTTGCAGCATCAGGTGTTTCCCGATGACGAGGACGTATACAACTCGCTTGACCTCACGCCTTATGCGGACGTTCGGGTCGTAATTCTCGGGCAAGACCCTTATCACGGGCCAGGCCAGGCCCACGGCTTGAGTTTCTCGGTGCGTCACGGCGTTGCTGTGCCACCATCGCTGCGCAACATCTACAAAGAGCTTGAGGACGACCTCGGTGTCGAACGCCCCGGGCATGGCAATCTCGAGGCCTGGGCTCGCAACGGCGTGCTCCTCTTGAATTCGGTGCTCACCGTCCGGGCTCATGATGCTGGCAGTCATCGCAAACAAGGTTGGGAGACCTTCACCGACCGCATTATCCAACTCGTCTCCGAGAAACCCGAGCTGGTTGTGTTCATGCTGTGGGGGAACTTCGCCCGATCGAAAGCAGCGTTGATTGCGGACCGTCATCACATCATCGAGTCTCCGCATCCGTCGCCGTTGTCTGCTTCTCGTGGCTTCTTCGGCACGAAGCCGTTTAGTAGCGCCAACGATGCGCTTATTGCCGCAGGGCGAGACCCCGTCGACTGGACACTTGTCCCTGGTAGTGACTGACATCGCCGATCCCAAGCGCCCTCGCCATCGCGGCGGACTCTCTCCGAGTAAGTGCGAATTGGTGGCGGTGACTTGCCGGAGGTGGGAGGCTTAGTCAGCCGTGTTGTGCGGCCAGCAACGTTGCAGCGGTGCGCATTCGTAGCTTCGGGGGCATCGAATGCGAACGTGTTAGCCGTTCAGTAGGTTGGCCAACACGGATCGCAATTCCGGGATGCCGGTGCCCTTCTCTGCACTAACCCAGCGGATATCGCCCGAAGTCATCTGAAGTTTCTCCGCAGCTTTCTTCTGCTTTTTTGATCTGTCACCCGACTTGATCTTGTCGACCTTGGTCCCGACCACCACAAACGCCAGATCGATTTCACGCAACCAATCGATCGTCTGGAGATCGAGTGCAGTAGGCCCGACGTTTGCATCGATGAGCACCACCGCGTGGGTGAGTGGTTCCCGTTCAAGCACGTAGTCGTTGATCATGGTCGCCATGGCGCGCTGTCGGTTCTTTGAAAGCTTGGCAAATCCATAACCCGGCAGGTCGACAAGCCATCGACCCGAATCTTCGTCGCCGAACTCATAGATGTTGAGCAGTTGGGTTGCGCCGGGAGTCTTCGAAGTCTTCGCAAGCTTGTTTCGGTTCGCAATCGCATTGATGAGCGACGACTTGCCAACGTTCGACCGGCCGACAATGGCGATCTCATTGACCGACTCGGGCAGTTGGTTGTGGGCGCTTGCAGATCGCAAGAACCGCAAGGGGAGTGGCACAGACATCACCTTTACGATACCCACGATGTCTCGCTGGCGGCCTTTCAGGGCCGCGTGCACCAAACTTGCGCCACGGCGAGCACCGCGGATGATGGTCGACCGGTGGCCGAACAAGCGCGAAGTCGAATTTGCGAAGTTCTTCACCGTCCAGCCATGAGGGAGCGGTCGGTTTCTCGACGCCAACACGGGTCCAGCCCCGTGCCAGGAAGACGCGACCAGAAAACAGGGCCATGCGAATCAACACGATCTGGCTCCTTTCCTTCAGCGAACGGAGAGATTCGGCGTCGTTATCAGACGTTGCTGAGAAGCACGTCATTGACTCCCTTTCGCCTTCAAGCTGAGACGAATCCTGGCGTCACCTGGTTGTGTCAGCGCTAAGAATGCGGACATGCAGTGCAAAGTGCCCTGGGAAGGAACTCGCAATTGTTTTCGCGCGGGTTGTGCAGTTGTTGACGGCTTCGTAGGCTTGTCTGCTGGCCCAGCGGCCTGTTGCTGTCCGCTGCGCTAACGCTGTCTCACGAGGCTTTCACGCCTCGCTCAGCACCCAGTTGCAAATTCGAAACGTAACGCCACCGAAATTCAGGAATCACTGTGCCCACCATTCAACAGCTTGTCCGCAAGGGACGCGATGCGAAGTTCCGCAAGGAAAAGACGCCAGCACTCAAAGGTGCTCCTCAGCGTCGTGGTGTATGCACACGCGTATATACCGCTACTCCTAAGAAGCCGAACTCAGCACTGCGTAAGGTCGCCCGTGTCCGACTGACTTCTGGAATTGAAGTCACTGCGTACATTCCTGGCGAAGGCCACAACCTGCAAGAGCACTCAATCGTGCTCGTGCGAGGCGGTCGTGTAAAAGACCTCCCTGGTGTGCGTTACAAGATTGTCCGAGGCACGCTTGACTCCAGTGGTGTCGACAAACGTCGCCAGGCTCGTAGCCGTTATGGCGCAAAGAAGGCTCAGTAATGCGTAAGAATGCTGCACCTCGCCGCGATGTTCCCGCCGACCCGTTGTACGACTCGGTTCTTGTAACCCAGATCATCAACAAGGTTCTACAAGACGGCAAACGTTCGACCGCTGAGCGCATCGTGTACACCGCACTCGCCACCGTTGCTGAAAAGACCAGCGAAGATCCAGTAGCGACCCTCAAGCGCGCTGTTGAAAACGTGAAGCCGCCTCTCGAGGTCCGTAGCCGCCGTGTTGGTGGCGCCACCTACCAGGTGCCTGTTGAAGTTCGCCCTAAGCGTGCAAACACTCTGGCTATCCGGTGGGTTGTTGACTTCGCTCGCTCCCGTCGCGAACGCACGATGGCCGAACGTCTGGCCAATGAGATCATGGATGCCGGCAACGGCATCGGCGCAGCAGTCAAGAAGCGCGACGATCTTCAGAAGATGGCTGACAGCAACAAGGCCTTCGCCCACTACCGCTGGTAGCTGATCCCGGCGGGGTGTCGACCCTGCCTGCCGTCTAGATCTACCTGGGCACGAGCCAGCGACTCCGCTGGTCGACTTCCAACGTTTCCTCCCCCCAACCACCGCTTTACACACAAGGCAAGCCAATGGCACGACATTCCCTCAACAAAGTTCGCAACATCGGCATCATGGCGCATATCGATGCTGGTAAGACGACCACGACCGAGCGCATTTTGTACTACACCGGCGTGAACTACAAGATCGGTGAAGTTCACGATGGCGGCGCCACCATGGACTGGATGGAGCAGGAACAGGAACGTGGCATCACGATCACATCTGCTGCAACCACGTGCTACTGGGGTGAAGGCGACGCCAAGCACAAGATCAACATCATCGACACCCCTGGCCACGTTGACTTCACCGTTGAGGTAGAACGCTCCTTGCGTGTGCTCGATGGCGCCGTTGCTGTGTTCGACGGCGTTGCTGGAGTGGAGCCACAGTCTGAAACCGTGTGGCGTCAGGCCGACAAGTACGGCGTTCCGCGTATGTGTTTCGTCAACAAGCTTGACCGCACCGGTGCCGACTTTTTCTACTGTCTTGACACCATCAAGGAACGCCTAACCCAAGATGTTGCAGTTCTGCAGCTTCCTATCGGCTCCGAGGGCGGCTTCTCTGGTGTTGTTGACTTGGTGCGAATGAAGGCACTCGTCTGGCCTACGGGCACTGACGAGACCGACCTTGGAGCAACCTACGACATCGTTGATATCCCTGACGATCTCCAAGATCAGGCCCAGGAGTACCGCGAACTGCTCATGGATGCAGTTTCTGGTTACGACGAAGCCATCATGGAGAAGTACCTCGAGGGCGAAGACATCGGCCTCGATGAACTCAAAGCTTCAATCCGCCATGGCGCCATCACCGGCGAAATCGTCCCCGTCCTCATGGGTACCGCATTCAAGAACAAGGGCGTGCAACCTCTGCTCGACGCCGTTGTCGACTACATGCCATCGCCGCTCGATATCCCTGAGATCAGGGGCACGAATCCTCGCAACGAAGAAGAGGTGCTGATCCGTCACCCTGATGACAGCGAGCCGTTCTCGGCGCTGGCGTTCAAGCTGATGACGATCGATCAGCGTGAAGGCCGTTTGACCTTCGCCCGTATCTACAGCGGCACGTTGGAAAAGGGTTCGTTCGTGATGAACACCCGTAGCGGTCGCAAGGAGCGCATCGGGCGTCTCCTCGAAATGAACTCTGCGGCAAAGCAGGACCTCGACATCGCCTATGCCGGCGACATCGTGGCCTTCCTTGGCCTCAAGGACATGCGTACCGGTGACACCCTCACCGACGAAAAAGAACAAATCGTTCTTGAAAACCTGACCTTCCCTGAACCGGTGGTCGACGTTTCGATCGAGCCAAACTCGAAAGCAGACCAAGACAAGCTGGGCAACGCTCTGGCCACGCTGTCGGCTGAAGACCCTACGTTCCGGGTTGAAACCAACATTGAAACCGGCCAGACCATCATCAGCGGCATGGGTGAGCTTCACCTCGAAGTTCTCGTCGACCGCATGATGCGTGAGTTCAAGGTCGAAGCGACCGTTGGCCGCCCCCAGGTGGCCTACCGCGAGACCATCTCCAAGACGCTCCCGAACTACACCTACACCCACAAGAAACAATCAGGTGGTTCCGGTCAGTTTGCGGTTATCAGCTGCACCCTTGAGCCGAACCCCGGAAACGGTTTCGAGTTCGAGTCAAAGATCAGCGGTGGTTCCATTCCTAAGGAATACATCGCTCCGGTGGAACAAGGCATCAAGGAAGCCATGAGCAATGGCGTCCTTACCGGCTTCCAGACCGTTGATATCAAGGTCACGCTCGAAGACGGCAAAACGCACGACGTTGACTCGTCGGAAATGGCATTCAAGATCGCAGGCAACGCCTGGTTCCGTGAAGCCGCCCGCCAGGCCAAGCCAAAGCTGCTTGAGCCAATGATGGCTGTCGAAGTTGTCACACCCGACGATTTCCTCGGTGACGTCGTCGGCGATGTCAACGCCCGCCGCGGCCAGGTGCAAGGCACCGAGTCCCGCGGCCTCAACAAGATCGTTAACGCACTGGTTCCACTGTCGGAGATGTTTGGCTACGCTAACGATCTTCGTTCACGCACCCAGGGCCGAGCGAGTTACTCGATGCTGTTCGACTCTTACAAAGAGACACCAGCATCGGTACAAGAAGAAATCGTCAAGCGGATTCGCGGTGAGTGAACATGGCTGACGTACAAAACCCCCAAACCACCCACCACCAGTCCCGTCTGAGGAGAAACTAGAGATGTCGAAGGCCAACTTCGAGCGCAATAAGCCGCACGTAAACGTCGGAACCATGGGTCATATCGACCATGGCAAGACGACCCTGACCGCTGCAATCACCAAGGTGCTTGCAGACAATGTCGAAGGTTCGGAATTCACCGACTTCGCAAACATCGACAAGGCGCCAGAAGAGCGTGAGCGCGGTATCACGATCAATGTTTCACACGTTGAGTACGAAACCGAGAACCGCCACTACGCCCACGTGGACATGCCAGGTCACGCTGACTACATCAAGAACATGATCACTGGTGCGGCTCAGGTCGACGGTGCCATCTTGGTTGTATCAGCAGCCGATGGTCCTATGCCCCAGACCCGTGAGCACGTATTGCTCGCTCGCCAGGTTGGCGTGCCAAAGATCATCGTGGCACTCAACAAGGTTGACATGGTCGACGACGAAGAACTGATCGAGCTCGTCGAAATGGAAGTTCGCGAACTTCTCGACGAGTACGACTTCCCTGGCGACGACACACCAATCGTTCCGGTGAGCGCGCTCAAGGCTCTCGAAGGCGACGAAGCGGCTGCCGCAGCCATCCTTGACCTCATGGCGCAGGTCGATGACTACATCCCAACGCCAGAGCGTGACCTCGACAAGCCATTCCTGATGCCGATCGAAGACGTGTTCTCGATCACCGGTCGTGGCACCGTGGTAACCGGCAAGGTTGAGCAGGGCATCGTTAACACCGGTGACTCCATCGAAATCATTGGTATCCGCGACACCCAGACCACCACCTGTACGGGTGTGGAAATGTTCCGCAAGCTGCTTGACACCGGTCAAGCTGGCGACAACATCGGCGCTTTGCTCCGTGGTATCGACAAGGACCAGGTCCAGCGTGGCCAGGTGCTTGCCAAGCCCGGCAGCATCACCCCACACACCAAGTTTGAGGCCGAGGTCTACGTACTGACCCAGGGTGAAGGCGGCCGTCACAAGCCATTCTTCTCGAACTACCGCCCTCAGTTCTACTTCCGCACCACCGACATCACCGGTGAAATCATGCTTCCAGACGGCACCGAGATGTGCATGCCTGGTGATAACACCCAGATGACGGTTGAGCTGATCAACCCGATCGCTATGGACGAAGGTCTTCGCTTCGCTATCCGCGAAGGTGGCCGCACCGTTGGTGCTGGCGCCGTAACAAAGATCCTCGAGTAGGAACCCTCTCATGGCTGCTGCACAAAAAATCCGTATTCGCCTCAAGGCCTACGACCACGAGGTAATCGATCAATCGACCAAAAAGATCGTCGAAACGGTCAAGCGCACGCAGGCCGAGGTTCGTGGTCCGATCCCGCTTCCCACTCGGAAGCACCGGTTCACCGTGATTCGGTCCCCGCATAAGTACAAGGACAGCCGCGAGCACTTTGAAATGCGAGTGCATAAGCGTCTGCTCGACATCCACGATCCGTCACCAAAGACGGTTGATTCGCTTCAGCGTCTCGACCTGCCTGCAGGTGTCGACATCGAGATCAAGATCCAACAGGCCTAGCCCGTTGATCAGGGCAAGCATCGCTTGACCCGCACGACTTGAAAGGCCCCGGAGCTCTCAGAGCTCTGGGGCCTTTGTCGTTTTCCTTGAGTCGGACAACCTGCTGTTTCACGGGCGAGTGTGGATGCCGTTGTTGGCTCAAACGTGGTTAATTCATTGCTCGGGCGCCAGGATCTCGATGAGGTCGGGCTCCTTGCCCCGCAGATACCGGCCGACCCACATGGAGGCCAGGCCAAACGGCACAGATGCATACACGAGTGCAGCGAAGGGGAGCAGCCACAACCACCAGTTGCCGAACGAGCGAAAGATCAGGATGAGAATTGGTGCTGACAGAACGGTCACCGAGATCATGCCGACAAGCGCAATGATGACCAGTCGAAGCCCGCGGCCCTCGTTCGACTGGCGGTTGCCAAACGGGTTGTCCCAATCAGGAAGTGGGGCAGGCGCCAAAGCAGAAGCGACCATCCCGAACGTCAATACGTTGAGGGCGATCGATATGGCAAGCATCGAAACCAACAGCACCAGTGTCCATTCGCCTGTCCAGATGCCGACAACGATGCCAGACAACCACGTGGGCAAGAGGAGGTTGGGCAGGGCGATGAGTTGACGGGCCATCATGTGGGGCCGGCCCGGACCGCCGGTGAGCACTTCTATCCACAACGAGCCAGCATCAAAGCCGAGCACGTTTGTCGCCGCCCCCAGGTTGGCCATCATGGCCAGCAAGATGCCGAATGCAGCGGCAGCGCCATTGCCCTCTCCTTGCTGGACGATCTGCACCATTGCAAAGGCGATCCCGAAGACGGTTCCGTAGACGAACCCAACTCGGTTGTTTGGAGACCGTCGGAGATAGATCCACTGTCGGGCGAACGCTGCACCAAATCGAGTCGACGCGCCACTCAAAATCGACCGGTTGGAGCGCCGGCGTCCTTGTGCGCTGCGCTCACCGTTTAACAGCAAAAAATGCGAAAGCGAGATCCATGCAGCGTGGAGGACGACGGTCAACATCGCGCTCGCCACCAGCCATGCAAGGGCCGGCACCTCGTCACCTCGGCGGGCAGCATTGATTGCACGGGCAGGCCAGGCAAGCGGAATCCAACCGAGCGCTTCGATGAGGGCATCGGCTCGTGCACCCACGTCGCGGGCTAATTGGGCCATGGTGAAGAGCGAACCGCCGGCAATAGCGGCAGCAAGAACGGCGAAGTCGCGGCCCATACGGCTGCGCTGGGCAATGGCAAGCAGGGCAGCTAGCGACCTGGCGGCTCCACCCATGAGGAAGACGGCACAGATGGCAGCCACGGGTACAACGAATAGGGAGATACCAAGGTGTGTATGTCCGATAGTTAGTCCAACGCATAAGCCGGTGGCAGCAGCGAGTGGTCCGGTGCCGGTCATGGCCGCGGCCAACTGCACGACATAACGCTCGGTCGACGACATCGGCAGAAGCGCAAGCTTCGTTGGGTCAATCGTCTCGTCGACCCCACCGATCAGCACCGGGCCGAACACCCAGCCAAGAGCCATCGATGCCATCAGTAACGTCAAGGTTTCGGCAGCAGCGTCCTCGGTGGCAAAGCGAGCGCTTCCGAGCACCACAGCAGTAGCTAGTGTCTAGCCACCAGCTACCACAATCATGAATCGTCGGGTGCGTTTCCCACGTCGACGCAGACGGTTGCTCGACAATCGCCACCGCAGCGAGATGCCTATACGGGCAAGTGCAACCAGTGAAGTCACGACTGGCCTAGCCACTCAAGTGATTCGTTCACGTGCGAGGCGGATCCCCCGACGGCGCCAATGAAGATGTCCTCGAGTCGGACCGTGGACGATTGTGTCAGATCCTGCACAGAACCTGACCGGACGACCTCTCCACTCGAAATAATCGCGACGTGGTCGCACAATCGTTGGACGGTGTCCATGACATGGCTCGAGAAAACAATAGTGCCGCCCGATGATCGATAGTGCTGGAGTACTTCGACAATCACCTTGCTCGACACAGGGTCGACAGATTCGAACGGTTCATCGAGAATTAGGACTGAAGGGGAGTGGAGCAACGCTGCGGCCAGAGCCACTTTCTTTCTCATGCCGGTTGAATAGTCCGCAACCAGATCATGCGCGGCTCCGGTCAGACCGAGTACCTCGAGGAGTTGTTCGCTCCGGCTCAGCACCGACGCTCGATCCAGTCGGCGCAGTAGGCCAACATAAACCAGGAGCTCTTCGCCGGTAAGTCGCTCGAACAATCGGAGATCGTCGGGCAAAACGCCGACCATACGCTTGACCTCAGTGGGGTCAGGCCATACCGCGGCGCCGTTCACCAACACCGTGCCCTCGTCGGGACGCAGCAGGCCGACCATCATTCGAATCGACGTCGTCTTCCCCGCTCCGTTCGGGCCAACCACACCAAACCAGCTGCCTCGAGGGACGGCCAAGTGCAGATGGTTGACTGCCGTCTTTTCACCAAAACGTTTCACAAGTCCGGCGGCAACTAGGGCGATATCACCTCCGAAGCGTAGACAGAATTGGGTACGTGGTCGCGGCTTGGCTATCTACGTAAGCCATGTGACTTACGCCCCGACAGTGCTGTGGCCTACCGTGCTGTGGCGATGATGAGATGGCAAAACGAGATCGAAGAACTACACGACGTCTTCGAGGCCTACTTCTTAGGAACTATCGACACCCTTGAACGGGTCGAGCAGGTGTTGGCAGATGACTTCACGATCGTGGGACCCGACGGCATCGAGTCATCACGGGCGATGACCATGCAAGCTCTTCGAGCAGCGCACGGCCACACGAGCTCGCTCAGGATTACGGTGACGGACGCAGCGTTGGTGGCGGAGACCAGCGACAGCCTGGTTGCTCGGTACATCGAAAACCACCAACTTATTGACCGAACCCACCACCGGCTTAGCACGGTGGTCTTCACCAACCATGCCACAGCGCCGAATGGCCTCCAATGGCGCCGAGTCCACGAAACATGGCTGCCGTAGGCTTCATCCTCTGAACAACCTCATTCAGGTCCGAGTCCTGATGCGTGACACGAGTTGGATAGCAGCTTGACGAGCAGTGGCGAGTCACCACGCGCCAACAAAACCAGGAGTGCTTGATGGACTCGAGGCGACCCTGTGGCTCGAAGCTACGCCACCACAGTTGCGCATCAGCGGCAAGGGGGGACTTCATCTGGTTGACTAGCGCTTCCCTGTTATCTCCCAGCCAGAGATATCTGGTCAGTGCCCTTGTCATTTGACCGGGCTATTCGCGTTTCCGGGTGGGAAACCCCTAGGGAGCGCGCTAGTCTCATCAGGTCTGTTTGAAGACCGCTTGCCTTGGTAAAACAGGGTTGGCAGCCTTCGCAAGAATCGACGTCGATGTAGGCCTCACCGGGAACCGCATCGCACAACCGAAGCATCGCTCCGCCAGCATGGCCCTCACCGGCCTGATCTGTGCGGAGCGTTTGCGTGAACAACCGCCCGCAGAAGATTCCGGAAGAACCAATGGCTACCAAAGCGATTGTTGGAACAAAAATTGGCATGACCCAAGTGTGGGACGACGAAAATCGTCTCATCGCGGTCACTGCGCTAGCTGTTCGCCCATGTCGTGTGGTGCAGGTGAAGTCGCCCGAGATCGACGGCTACTCCGCCGTGCAGGTCACATGGGGTGAACAGAAACCGCAACGCCTTACCAGCCCAGAGGCCGGTCACTTCGCTAAAGGCGGAGTCTTCCCTGGTCCCAAGCTGGTCGAGCTACGCCTCGACGACGTTGGCGATATTGCCGTTGGCGACGAGCTCACTGTTGAACAACTCGCCGCTGGCGAACTTGTCGACGTGACCGCCGTCAGCAAAGGCAAAGGTTTCGCCGGTGTGATGAAACGCCACAACTTCAAAGGTATGGGTGCCTCCCACGGCGCCCATCGAAATCATCGCAAACCCGGCGCAATTGGCCAGTGTGCAACCCCATCGCGAGTATTCAGAGGCAAGAAAATGCCTGGTCGCATGGGTGCCGAAAAAGTGACAACCCAAAACCTCCAGGTCGTTCAGGCCGATCCCGAGCGCGAGCTTCTGCTCGTCCGTGGTTCGGTTCCTGGCCCTCGAGGCGCAACCGTCGTGATCCGCAATGCCGTCAAGAAGCCGGCATTTGTGGCCCCGGAGGCAAACAATGCCTGATTTCAACGTACTGAACAACGGCGGCTCTGCCGCCGGCAGCGTGTCGGGTCCCGACCACCTTTTCGGTGTCGAACCCAACGTCCCGGTGATGCACCAGGTCGTAACCGCACAGCTAGCGAACCGCCGTAGTGGCACCCACAGCACCAAGACCCGGGCCGAGGTCCGTGGTGGCGCTGCAAAGCCGTGGCGCCAGAAGGGCACCGGCCGTGCTCGTGCTGGCTCGCTAAACGCCCCACATTGGCGTGGTGGTGGCGTGGCCATGGGGCCAAAGCCTCGTTCCTACGCCCAACGCACGCCAAAGAAGATGATCCGGCTGGCGCTGGCCTCAGCCCTGTCTGATCGGGCATCCGACGGCAAAGTCCGGGTTCTCGACGACTTTGGCATCGCCGCACCGAAGACAAAGGACGCCATCGCTGTACTCAGCAAGATCGACGTATGGGGCAAAATCCTCATTGTTGTCGGTCACGAGGACAGTGCTGCAGCAAAGAGCTTCGCCAACCTGGTTGGTGTGCAGACGATCACTCAAGATCAGCTCAACACCTACGACGTGCTGGTGAACGACTTCATCGTCTTTACCAAGGACAGTTTCGAAGCCGCTTGTGCGTCACGCCCTGCGCCCGAAGCTCGCAAGGTCGCTCGCACCGAGCGCATGCTGGCCACCGGCTCGGCAGCACATGCAGTGGCTACCGATGATCACGCCGAAGACGCTGCCCCTGCAGCAGCCAGCGAGGAAGAAGAATGAAGGATCCACGCGACGTCATCATTCGCCCCGTAGTGAGCGAAAAGAGCTACACGCTACTCGAGGACAACGTCTACACGTTCGAAGTCCACCCCAGTAGCTCGAAGCCCGAAATAAAAGACGCTGTTGAGTCGATCTTCGATGTCGACGTGATCAAGGTCAACACCTTGATCCGTAAGGGAAAACGAAAGAAGAACCGCCGCACCAACACGTGGGGCCAGCGGCCTTCGCGTAAACGTGCAATCGTCACCCTCGCCGAGGGCGACTCGATCGAACTGTTCGAGGTCTGATCATGGCTATTCGTCGCCGTAAGCCGACCAGCCCGGGCCGTCGCTTCCAGACATCGCACGATTTCTCTGAAATCACCACGACGTCACCTGAGAAGTCACTGCTCGCACCGAAACATAAGACCGGTGGTCGTAACAACCACGGTCGCAAGACCAGCCGTCACCGCGGTGGCGGTCACAAGCAGCGCTACCGCCAGATCGACTTCAAGCGCAACAAGGATGGCGTCCCCGCCACCGTTGCCTCGATCGAATACGACCCGAACCGCACGTGCCGAATTGCCCTGTTGCATTTCCACGATGGCGAGAAGCGTTACATCCTGGCTCCCAGCGGCTTGAACGTCGGCGACAAGGTCAGCAATGGCCCGGCCGCCGAAATTCGTTCAGGTTGCGCACTTCCCATCCGTTACATCCCGGTCGGTACCGTTATCCACAACGTGGAACTTGCACCTGGCGGCGGCGGCAAGCTCGCCCGCAGCGCCGGCACGAGTGTTCAGCTCGTCGCAAAAGAGGGCAAGTTTGCCACGTTACGTTTGCCCAGCACTGAAATGCGCCGAGTCCCAATCGACTGCCGTGCAACTGTCGGTGTCATCGGCAACAGCGATCATGAGCTGATCAAGATCGGTAAAGCTGGTCGTCACCGCTGGATGGGTGTTCGCCCCCAGACTCGTGGTGTTGCCATGAACCCGGTCGACCACCCACACGGTGGTGGTGAAGGTAAGACTTCAGGTGGCCGTCACCCGGTATCTCCTTGGGGTAAGCCCGAGGCACGTACTCGCAATCGCAACAAGCCATCCGAGCAGATGATCGTCCGTCGCCGCCGTACTCGCGGCAAGCGACGCTAGGAGCTAGTAATGCCGAGAAGCCTCAAAAAGGGCCCATTTGTCGATGGGCACCTGCTCAAGAAGATCGATGCTTTGAACGAGAGCGGCGAGAAGAAGGTCATTCGGACCTGGTCACGCCGCTCAACGATCATTCCAGACATGGTTGGCCACACGGTCGCTGTGCACGATGGTCGCAAACACATCCCGGTCTACATCAACGAGTCAATGGTCGGTCACAAGCTGGGCGAATTTGCACCAACTCGTACCTTCCGTTTCCACGCTGGTCAAGAACGAGGAGCACGTCGCTAATGTCGGGCCCCAAGACCAATGAACGTCCGGGCACCCGTGCCCAGGGTCGCTATCTCAAGGGTTCGGCCAGCAAGGCCCGCCGTGTGCTCAACTTGATTCGTAACGAGTCAGTCGAAGACGCACGCACAATCCTGCAATTCTCTGAAACCGGTGTCTCCGAAGTGATCTCTAAGATCCTCGAGTCAGCGGTCGCCAATGCCAGCCACAACGACGGCATCAGCGACGATGAGCTCTACGTCGCTGCGTGTTACGCCGACGAAGGCGCAACCATGAAGCGCTTCCGGCCACGTGCTCGTGGTCGTGCAAGTCGCATAAACAAACGCACGTCGCACGTCACCATCATCGTGGCTCGTTATGGCGCCGACGACCTCGACGCCCGTCGTGAAAAGGCCGCAACCCAGGGCAGCACTAGCGCCGCCCAGGCAGAAGCTCGACGCCGCCGGGTGCAGCAGTCACAAGGCGTCGCAGCCGATGACAACGCTGAAGACATGGCTGACACGCAAAGCACCGACGACACCACCGCAACGACCGAGGAAGAATAAGAATGGGCCAGAAAGTAAACCCGTACGGCTTCCGCCTCGGTATCACGACCGAGTGGAAGAGCCGCTGGTTCGCAACCCGTCAGGAATATCAAGATCTTCTGATCGAAGACTGGACCATTCGCAACTATCTCATGACCGAACTGCCGCATGCTGCGATCAGCCGGGTCGAAGTTGAACGCACCCGCGATCGCCTCAAGATCGATGTGCATACCGCACGCCCGGGCATCGTGATTGGTCGCCGTGGTACCGAAGCCGACCGCCTTCGTGCTGGTTTGGCCAAGATCACGGGTAACAACAAGGTGCAGCTCAACATCCAAGAGATCAAGCAGCCAGATATCGACGCTGCAATCTTGGCCCAGGGCATTGCCGACCAGCTTGCTGGACGTGTTGCCTTTCGTCGTGCCATGAAACGTGCGGTGCAGAACGCTATGAAGGCCGGCGCACTCGGCGTTCGAGTCCAGTGTTCAGGCCGTCTCGGTGGCGCTGAAATGTCACGTACCGAGTGGTACCGCGAAGGTCAAGTGCCGTTGCACACGCTGCGTGCCGACATCGACTACGGCTTCCGCGAATCGATTACTACTTACGGCCGCATTGGCGTAAAGGTCTGGATCTACAAGGGTCAGATTCTGCCCTACAAGGTCAAGGCCGACGACCAAATCACCCGTGAAGCCGCAATGGCTGTTGGTGAACCTGCCGATCCGGATCGCCCGAAGCGCGTCATCAGCTCCGGTGGCCGGGCCGAGGTCGAACCTGTGGCTCCTGAACCTGCGGCCGAAGAAAAGCCAAAGCCCTTGCTTGGTGAAGCCGACCCAGAGTTCGAGAAACTGCTCGACGCTGAAGAAGAGATCGATCGCCTCTCTCGCGAGAGCAGCGAAACCGAGCGCTTCCGTCCAGGACAGGGGGACTAACCATGTTGATGCCTAAGAAGGTTAAACACCGCAAGCAACAGCGTGGCCGTACCCGTGGTCAGTCCAAAGGCGGCAACAAAGTCGTTCAGGGTGAATATGGAATCCAGGCGCTTGAGCCTGCGTGGGTTACCGCCCGCCAGATCGAGGCTGCCCGTATTGCCATGACCCGTCATATCAAGCGTGGTGGCAAGGTGTGGATCAACGTCTTCCCTGATAAGCCGATTACCCAGAAACCAGCCGAAACTCGCATGGGTTCCGGTAAAGGCAACCCCGAAAGCTGGGTTGCTGTCGTGAAGCCTGGTCGAGTCATGTTTGAACTCGCCTATCACGACG
>Ga0213868_10000891_pt1 | contig 29107 bp, 24 predicted proteins | sample PICome_9_FD_160087 | JGI IMG/M metagenome (GOLD analysis project Ga0213868, IMG submission 160087) | Coastal seawater microbial communities near Pivers Island, North Carolina, United States - PICO127 | ecosystem: Environmental > Aquatic > Marine > Coastal | place: USA: North Carolina... | reverse complement strand
GTGGGCGGGTGGGCGGGTGGGCGGGTGGGCGGGTGGGCGGGTGGGCGCACGACGCAAGCGGCGTCGACACCGGGGCGCGCGCACCCCAGTAGAAGCCCGGCCGGAGGCGCTGAAAGAGAATGAGGACAAACGCAAAGCTCATGAAGATGATCGCGCTGCCGATGATCATCGCGTAGACCCACTCGGGCATGTTCTCGTCGGAGATCTCGTCGACGTCGCGGCGCGCGTTCTCGAGCTGCGTGAAGAGGATGAACCAGACCGAGGTCATCGTGAACCAGCCAAACACACTGGGCACCATGCGTCGCAGCCAGCTGGCCGTGCGCTGCGCACGCACGTTTGAGTGGGCCTTCCACCAGGTGCTGACGGCGCCGCGCGTCACCACCTCGGGCGCTGCTGCCTGGAGTTCGTGCATCGGCCGGTCCATGAGCCACTCGGTCTGGTCGATGAGCTTGAGGGCGTTGGGGTCTTCGTGGTAGTTGGTGACGCCGTAGTCGGCCGCGCCCTCCGCAAACTTCTTGAGCTGGTACGGACCCACGGGGTACTTGTAGTTTTGCTTGTCGACGTGGGCCCTGGGCGTGCTGCACCATTCGCAAAGAAACCCATAGGTCTGCGTGGCGAATGTGAGCATGAAGATGCCAGCGAGGGCGTACTGCTCGCGGATTCCGAGCGTGATCGCCATGCTCATCGCCATGAGCGAAGCGCTGATGGAATACTGGTTAAGGAAACGGGGCACGCGTCAAGGAGTGCACGATTCGAAGGCGGTTCGAGTGGTGCGGCGCACCTCCGCCCAGCGCCAGTAGCAGAAGGCGTCGTCCATCTTCCGCCAATACCAGAACCAAAAATACTCGTGGGCGCCCACGACGAGCGCCCAAAAGTGGAAGATGGCCGAGGTGGCGAAGAAGGCGATGATCAGCGTCGCAAAGTTGATCGGAAACCCGTTATCCCAGAGGAAGAGGCCCGAGTTGGGCTCGGAGGAGGTGAGGTTCCAGCCCGGCGACCACGTTGAAATGTTGTTGTCCAGCATGAGCTGTGTCGGAACGCCGCGGATGCGGTAAATCGGGATCGTGAGGTGCTCCGTGTCGCGGAAAGCACTTTTTCCGTGGCGCCAGTAGGCAAACCAGAGCGTCACGAAGATCATGGCCGTGTGCGCGCAGAAGCACACAAAGTTGAGCCACCAAACTGCGAAGCGCACGAACGCCAGTGTGAGGGGCAGAGGGAAGGGGGGGGGGGCGGGCCAAGGGTGGAGATTGGGGTCGCAAGCGGATTACTCCACTGCGCCGCCGTCAAACGCCAGCCGCAGCAGCCAAAGAGCTTGCAGTCGCCCATCTTGCGCGTGACGCTCGTGGGCGGGATGCGGTACGTGTGCGTGTGCGTGTGCGTGCCGCCGGGCGACGGCGCGGAGGACGGGGCCCGCGCATCGGGGTTTTTGCGCGCGTACGGCTGGACAACCCCGCCGGCGCGCGTCGGGTTGGTCGGGATGAAACGCGCGCCGCCGTCCAGCGCAATGGCCGTGGTGGACGCCAGGAGCTGCTCGCGGTCGCGCGCACAGTCGTCGTCGTCGTCGTCGCCACCGCCGCCGCCGATGTCGCCGCCGCCGCCGATGTCGCCACTGCCGCCCACCGCCGCCGCGTCGGTCTGGCTCTGCGCGTGCGCCTTCCACCGGTCGGCGTTGAGGGTCTTGAGGTTGTCGAGACGGCCCGTCATTGCGCGAGCGGTGGTGGTGGTGCGCGTGCGTGCGTGCGTGCGTGCGTGCGTGCCCCTTTCTCAGTAGCTGCCGCGGGGAGGCGTTATAAGCCGGCCGCGCAAGGGACGCACAACTGGTGACTTTTTGATTTTGCACTTGTCGCCCCGCTATTCCGGCGAAGCAACCGATTTCCTGCCTGGGCGTGACAAAAAAAATCAAAACATGGGCAGCAAGTCAAAGTCGTCGAGCACCCTGGCGGAGCCGCCAGCCAAGCGCTCCAAGTCCTCCAAGTCCTCCAAGTCGGACAAGTCGGACAAGCCGCGCAAATCTGACAAGCCCGCAAAGGAGAAGCGGCGCTCCAAGCCGGCCAAGACCGACGCGGAGAAGGAGGCGTCCAAGGAGGCCGCCCGTGCCAAGCGCGCCGCGGCGCGCGCCGCCAAGCGGCGCGAGGCCGAGTCGGACAGCGACGACAGCGACGACGACGACGACGACGAGGGCGAGGACGGGCGCCAGGCCGACCCCACCGACGCCAACGACAACGACGTGATGGAGGACGTGCAAACAGAAGGCCGGACGCAGAAGGAGATCGAGGACGCCGCCAAGAAGTTGGCCAAGCTGAAGGCGAAGCGTCGCGGCTACCGGACCGTGGCCAACCGGGGCGGCTTCTCGGCGCACTACGACTCGGGGTACGCGCACCTCGACGTGGCGACGCCCATCCTGTCGGAGGGCGAGGTCAAGCGCGCGGCCAAGTGGGCGCCCAAGATGGCGCAGCACGCCGCCTACGGCAACCTGACCGAGTTTGCGGAGCGCACGCAGCTCTCGCTCGAGCCGCTGCCGCCTGCCGCGGTGCGCGTCATTCGCGGGTACGCCGAGCCCTTCCTCCGTCGCCTGGTCATGGGCGCCTTCCAGCGCGCGTCCGACCAGCAGAAGACGGGCATCAAGATCGCCGAGGTCGTGGCCGAGACGCGCCCGCTCCAGCGCGTGCTCAAGTACTCGTTCGTCTCGCCCCACGGCCTCATTAGGTACGCGCAAAACGACAATGGCGGCGGCGAGCGCCTGCAGCACTCCCCGGACGACAAGTCGGAAGAGGTGCTGAGCGAGGAGAAGGCCCTCCTCAAGCAGCAGAAAGCCAAGCTGTCCGAGCTCAAGAAGGAGAAGGCGCAGAAGGCCGCGGAAAAGGCCGAGATCAGGGCGGAGAAGAAGGAGCGTGCCGCCGCGGCCTTGGCTGCGGCGGCCGGCACGGCTTAGGCACAAATCATTTAGCCGTCGGGTGGGGCACAAGGGTAAGCCGAGCGGTGGTGTCGGTTGGGACAGTCGTGGTTGTTTCACCAGTAGTAGTGCGGCGCTCGCACATGGCGAGTGAGTTTGAATTAAAAGCGCAGCGGTGCGAGGAGATGATGGAAGGTGGCCCGGATGCGCCGGCGTGCGCGATTTCCGCAGACGAGGTCGACGGGCCCTTGCCGCCGATGGTGGTGCTCATGGTCATGAAGGCCGACGCGACGAGCAAAGATGCCACGTGGGGCGAGGCGCTGATCGATCGTGGCGTGCAGTTTGGCCAGCCCTACCCGGCGGCCACGCACGTCGAGCTGTGGGTGGGCGACCAGCCCAGAGACAAGCCGGAAGACAACCACTACAGCACCTACCTCGGAGCGGCCGACGGTGCGCTGTGGACCTCTGGAATGACCGACTCGCAGAAATTCTACGCCAACCGGGCGTGGTCCGCCGTCCCCATCTTCTCGGCCAACGCGGAGCAGCGCGTGCGTGCCGAGTGCAACCTCCATTGCGGCACGCCCTACCCGACCGCGGCGTTCCTCTGGCAGTACCCGTGGTCGATTTGGCCGTTGCGCGCCTTCTCGGGCTTCGTGGACGACCGCATCAGCGCGCCGGCGCATTGCGCGGCGCTCTCGGCGCGCATCCTGCGCACGGCCTTGCCGGAGATCGCGCTGCCACAGCCTTCCCATTGGTACGGGCCCTCGTCGCTCTACCTCGAGCTGTCGTCGCCCGATCGGATGGAGCGCGCGCTCGCGCGGGAGCGGCCGGTGGTGCGGTCGCAGGCAGAGGAGGAGCACGACGAGGAGCGCGTCGAGGCCCTCACTCTGCACAGCGACGACGAGGTGGCGGCCATGTCGGCGATGGACGCCCGCCAGGCGGTGCGCGCGCTTGCGGTGCAAGTGCTGCGCGCCGGCAGCCGGCCGCGCGGCCAGAACTCGGAGCCCAACCAGGACGCCTTCAGAGAAGCGCAGGAGAAGCTCGCCAGAGGCCTGACGCGCTACACGTGGATCAACCGCAAACTGAACGACAGGTGATGGCGTGTGCGCACGCGCGTTGAAAACTAATTAATTACTCAGAAATTAAAAAAGGTAGTAGCTAACTTAGTTGAGCACTTTGGCCTTCGCAGCCAAAAGGCTCGACGCCAAGTGTCAAAACCCACTTAAGTACGGAATAATTAAAAAAGGTAGTAGCTAACTTAGTTGAGCACTTTGGCCTTCGCAGCCAAAAGGCTCGACGCCAAGTGTCAAAACCCACTTAAGTACGGAATAATTAAAAAAGGTAGTAGCTAACTTAGTTGAGCACTTTGACCTTCGCAGCCAAAAGGCCCGATACCGGCTTCCAATTCTCACTTAAGAAAATAATCATTACGTAATAATTACTTTTCATAAAGTGAACTTAGTTGAGCAGTGAAATGCGGACCATATGGCGCGCAGAACTGGGAGAGCGCTGAACTCGGTGCCGCTGCGGGTAGCCCTCGTCGCGTTGTGTTTGGTTACAATTTTGTTTGACACCGAAGACCTCCAAACCAAACTCAAGCCGCCGCCCCCCCCCGGCCAAACCCTGCGCGGTGTGCACCCGAAGATCAGGAGGCGGCCCTGACGGGGCGGGCGTCATCCAGCTCCTGCTTGACGGCGAGCCAGTACGCGAGAGATTGCGTCTCGCCAGGTTTCCGCAGCCGGGAACTGGCACTGCCCACCAGCGGCGCATTCGTCGGCTGCAACGCGGACGCCTCCTCGTGGGTGAGCATTTCCGATGACGGGTAGGAGGCGACGCTCGAGTGATTTGAAACGTCGTCGAATGACGGGAGCTTGGCACCGCGGCACGCGAGCCGCGCGACCAGGCAATCTTTCGCGCGCGCGACAATTGGCATGCTGCAAGGGTACTGCACACCCTGTATAGTTCAAGAGTGCAACGTTTTATCTTGCGGTGCCCGCGACGGCGCGGCCGTTCCGGATCCCGGCGCGGTGCGCTAGTTCTGCGCCCTGGCCCTGGCCCCGCGGCGCGCGCGCGTGCGCGCGCGCCATGGAGCTGAGCAACGACATGGAGTACCACTTAAGTTAAGTCGACATGGAGTACAACTTAAGAAAATAATAATTACGTAATAATTACTTTTCATAAAGTGAACTTAGTTGAGCACCCCCGAAATGCGGACCCTGGGTTCTGTGCCCGACCGGGGCGTGCGCGTCGGCAAGAGGCCCAAGCTGGTCCATGTCGGCCTCTTTGATGACGGGCGAGCCGCCGTCGCTCGAGGACGACTACAGGCGGCAGATGTGGCTGGGTGCGTGAGCACGCGCGCGCGATTCTGCTGAAATGGGCGGATCCCGTGCGCATGCCCGGGTGAAGCTTGCAACTTGTGTGCGCGTGTGGATGTGTACACAAAATAACTACCAGGGGTTACCCCTTCTCGCATACATGTCCAACCGCGACGACGACGGCACGGTCACGGAAGCGGCCGCGAGCGTAGCGCCCGACGTGACCGCTTCCAAATTGGCAATCGCAAAACGGTGCAGCGGCGGACCAAGCTTCGATGGCGCTGACGGTGAGGAGTGTGTGTGTTACGGTTGCGAGAAGCCGGTGCACTGGGTCAAGCCGTTTGAGCGCACGGCGTGTGGCATCAAGCACGATGTGCAGGGCCACTTTCGGCACAACAAGCGCGCGGGTGGGTGTTCGGGTGGTGAGGGGTTGCAGCACAAGGCGGCCAAAGACGCGATTCTCACGGGAATGGGTTGGGAATTCTACGCCCAGTGCACAGGCACACGCAAACAAGTGCCAACTGATTACGCGCATGGCGGTTTCGCGACAAGAGATCAGACATTTCTTTGCGATCACGAGATTCAAGTCGACGTGCCACAACAACAGAAGCACGCGGAGCTGCGATTCCAGACCTACTTTTTGGATGTGGGAATGCTTGACTCGTCAGCCTGCGTGGTGGGCGCGGTGGAGATCTTCCACACGAGTGCGATGAAGCCAGGAAAGCGTGACGCGCTCACAGCGGCCGGCGTTGCATGGGTGGAGGTATGCGCCAAGGACGTGCTGGAAGTGTACGAAGCGCATGGGCGCGGAGGGCGCGTGCGGGCAGTCGACTGCTCGGTGATGCAGTGCGACGCGTGCGTGCTGCGCCAGAAGAGTATCGACGCCCTCGCGCGCGAGCAGCGTGTGATGCAAGAGATAGAGCGTGAGCGGCTGGCCAGGGTTGCGCAGGAGCGCGCAAGGGCGCTCCGGGTTGGTGAGAACGCCGAAGCCGCCCGACAGGCCAAGTGCGCCATCGAGACACAAGGGCCGCAAGCGCTTGCGGAGAGGCTCGCGGAAGGCAGCGAGTCTTTGTGTGTCGAGGAAGAGGTGTCGATGCCTGCCACCTTCTGGTCTGAGGTAGTCACGACCACCGCCCAGATCCTGGGGATGGACCTTGGACAAATCAACGCGCAAAGGGAATCCAACATGGCCAGGGCCGTTGTTGCCAAGCAAGCGCTGCTCGAAGCGTCAAAAGCGGCTGGCTCAACGGTGCTGTCGTTTGGGAAGCATCGGGGTACCACCGTGGCACTCCTGTTTAACGATGAAGACACGAAGAACTACGTGCGGTGGCTTTCGGGCTACACTGGATACAAGGACGAAGATTCTAACCGTCCCGAAGTCCACTGGGATACTTCGGCCTACGAGTTTGTTCCACCCGCAGTAGCAGAAGAGGCCAAGCAGCTATTAAAGGGACGTTGCTTGCTTTGCTTTTGCGGGACGGACCAGGAGTGGAAGAGTTGGTGTGCTGGATGTTTTCGAAAAGCGTGCAGAGGTTAAGCCTAACGCCGACGGCTGGGGTTTTCACGCTCACGCCGGCCCAGGCGGCCGAGGAAGGGGAGGAACCGATTCACAACCCCTTTCTCCACGGACAGGCCAGGGTGGCATGGTGCCCGAGCACGTGCTCGGGCGAAAGGGCCTGGCGCTTGGGGTTGGGTGCGGCGGTTCGTGTGGGACGTGCGTGCGCGATCGTTACAAAAACTCCAAGAGGCAGTCACACAGTCCCTCAAACCCACCCAAGTTGTACAGCACGTGCGGTTGGTTCTTCCGGTCCACTCGGTAGAGCACCCACCGCTTCTGCTCCGGCAGGCGGCGTTCGTGTGCCCAGGTCAAAAGTGCTCAACAAAGTTCATTTCACGAAAAGTAATCATTACGTAATTATTAATTTCTTAAGTGAGAATTGGAAGCCGGCGTCGAGCCTTTCTCGCCACCGACCCAAAGTGCTCAACTAAGTTAGCTACTACTTTTTTTAATTATTCCGTACTTAAGTGGGTTTTGACACTTGGTGTCGAGCCTTTTGGCTGCAAAGGCCAAAGTGCTCAACTAAGTTAGCTACTACCTTTTTTAATTATTCCGTACTTAAGTGGGTTTTGACACTTGGTGTCGAGCCTTTTGGCTGCGAAGGCCAAAGTGCTCAACTAAGTTAGCTACTACCTTTTTTAATTATTCCCTTCTTAAGTGGGTTTTTTGGGGGGGGGGAGAACTGAGCAACAATACGGGACCAACGACCAGACTACCCACCCGGCGCGATTTGTAGACTCGGGTGAAAGCTCCAGCTGCGCAAATCGGTGACCAGATCTCTCGTGGAGTTGGCGACCTGTTCCAACTGCGGCGCAGCGACGCTCGCCGTCTGGCGCGCATAGGAGGTCACGTCGAGAACGTTTCGCGTGGCCAAGTGCGCGTTTTTGGCCCCCTCCACGGCCAGATCCATGAGCGTTGAGACCTTGGTGCTGGTGTCGGAGCCGTCGACGGCATCGAACACGTCATTGACTTTGACACAAAGCATCGCGAGGAGCACGACGATCGAGCCAATGAAGATCATGGAAAGCACGAGGGCCGCCCACTGCGCGTATCGAAACCGACGCTGGGCGTCCGACTCAAGGTACGTACGCGCCTTGAGCGCGATCGCGCGCTCGACGTCGTAATCGAGTGCGGCTTGCATCACGCCCTGGTGGTCGGACTGCTGCCTCGCGGCGGTGGCAGCACTGCTGCTGCTGCCAGTGAGCGGTTCCTGGTCGGACGGCCGAAACTTGCCACGGAGGTCTTGGATGCGCACCGGCGTGAAGCTCAGCGGCTGCGGCCGGAACGGCGGCACGGTCATGGCGCGCACGCACGCCCTTGCTTCTATGTGTATTGCGCTGAGGAAATGCAGATTCGCTAGAGGTGGCCCATCGCGCTGCGCCCCTTGCCGTGGCAGCAGCAGCAGCAGCAGCAGCAGCGGAGGGGCGGCGGACAGCGCGGTCGCATGTCGCACGTGCCGCTCCTAGCGCGAACGACCGTTCCCAAGCTGCAGTCGCCGCGCCGGGCCCCGCAGGTGCTGTGCTTGTGCCTGGTCGTGACCGTCGTGCTGCTTCTCGCGCCGAGTGGCGGATTCGGGGCGCTCCAGTGGAACGCCACGCAGACGGCGCCCGACCCGCCGCCCGCCGCGGTGCGGCGCATCATCGAGCTTGCGGCGCGGCATCGCATGGAGGGTTACGAGCTTCGATACGACGATCAGGAACAAGAAGATTTGCTGGCCACGGTGGCGTTTTTGGCGCAACGCGAACTCGCGCCGCGCTAACAACGCGAGGCGTTTTTTGCAACTTGTGGGGTTATCGTGGCCAGGCCAATCGGCGCACTCGCTTGTCATAATGGTGAAGAAGACGACGCAGGATCACGCGGTCAAGGTGCCCAAGACCTTCAAGGCGTGGAAGTCTGGAATGCAGGTCAAGCGGCGCGTCCCGGTCTTCGAAGCCGACGGCAAGACGAAGAAGGTGGACCGCAACGGCAAGGTCGAGTACAAGGTCGCGTACGCGAACATCGCCGCCGATAAAAAGAGCCAACTTAACCACCTCTTCATGTCGTCGAATACGCAAGCGCACTGGAAGGCGCTCTGGAACGATGCGGACGGGTGCGCGCTCTTCCGGCAAAAGGTGGAGCCGGTGAAGAATGAGGACGGCGAGTGGGTGAACCGCACGCGCACCTTGCGGGGTGGGGCGGTGGTGGAGGTGACCGACCGCGCCAACCGCGCCCTCTCGAGCCACTCGATCAAGACGCTGCTCTCGGGCGCCGTCGCGGCCGTCAACGCGCAGATGCACGCCGACTCGATGACCCTGCGCCTGCAGGACAAGAACATGGCGCCGCTGGCGCCGGAGGACCCGAAGTATCCAATGCTGCCGCAGATCTCGGTCGGCGCAGCGTACGCGGTCGAGGCGGCCTACATAGCCTACGTTCAGGAGATCTTCTCGGTGGCGCGCGAGATCCAGAGGGCGCACGGCAAGAAGCACGACAAGGTGACGGCCAGGTGCGCCCAGGCGGCGGCGGACATTGTGAACAAGAAGCTCTCGTCGGCGACGGGGTTTGTGCCCGAGACCGTGGCCTTCCGCAAGCCGCCGAAGGCGAAGGCGCCCAAGGCCGCGAAGGCACCGGAGGCCAAGAAGGCGTGAGAACACGCGCGCGCGTGTTTGCGCGAATTGCGCCTCGTGCACGAGAGGCGTCGTTGTTGGTGGTGCAGTTGGTGGTGCAGTTGGTGGTGCAGTTGGTGGAGACTGTGGTGGTTATTTCGGCATTCGTGAACTGCCTTTTGTGCACATAAACGATCCACATGTCCGCCCAGAAGCGCTCACTGCACGAAGCCATGGAGATCCTCGACGAGGAGACGGAGCGTGGCAACGTCAGGGAGGGCGCGCAGGTCCGGTTGGCCAAGAGCCTCAAGGACGCATTCGAGGCCGGTGAGCGCACGAAGCGCGAGGGCGTCGTGGAGTACCTGATCGAGCAGCTGATCGACTACCCGGAGACCATCTGCAAGACGACGGAGGGCCTCGTGCACACGATGCGCTGCCCCAAGTTTTTGTGCCGCCTCGTCGCCGCCAAGGAGGAGAGCATGGCCGAGGGCAAGCAAATCGAGATGCTGTGGTGGAAGCGGCTCATGCGCGGCCTCATCGAGCCGGACGAGGCCCAAGACCACGACGAGCGAGACACGCGGTGCGACATAAGCGACGCCTTGGACATGGTCAAGCACGGGCGGGACGCGCTCGCGCACATAGAGAACCGCTTAGACGAGATCCCCATCCAGGCGAAGAAGCTGTTCCCCTTGGGCCCGCCCGGCAGCGAGGAAGACCATGCGCTCCCGCGCCGGAGGGACCCGGATTGGCCAAACGTGTGGAACCTCCTCACCATCGACCCGCGCTTCAGCGCGTACCTCCGGTGCACGTTTGCTTGGAGCAGGCACGACAGCGCGCGGCTCAAGGCGTTTCAAAGGCGGTGGGGGTGGGCCAGCGACACCGACGACTGAAGCGTGTTTTTTGTTTGGGGTTGATTTCAATTAAAACCCCAGCAACGACAACTGCGAATCCGTGGCGAGGGTGTCTTGGCGCAGCCGGGCCTTGGAGAGCCCAAGCGCCGCGAGGTCTGAGGCGCGCAGCCCCGTCTCGAACAGCGTCTCGGGCGGCACGCGTCGCGCGTGCTGGTAGTGCGCGAGCACCTCGCGCGCGGCGCCCGGCTGGTTGCAGCAGAGCAGCAGCAGCAGGCCGAGGTTGATGCCCAGCTTGTCGACCGCCTGCGAGCCCGCGAGGACGACGGCGTCGTTGCTGGTCGACAAGAACTCGTCGAGGAGCGCGGGTGCGCCGTAGGCCGAGATGGCGTCCTCGCACCACTCCTCGTCGAGCAGGTGCAGCGCGGTGAAGCCGAGCATCGAGAGATCGGCCGCCGTCCGCGTGCCGTGCGCCTTGAGCTGCACCGGCGTGATCTTGGCTGCGCGCAGCAGCGTGGGCGAGATGCCCTGGTCCACGAGGAATGTGTGGCGGATGTCGGCGTCCGGCATCGCCACGAGGGCTTCGGCCGTGACCGAAGCCTCAAGGACGAGCGCGACGCGCTGGCGCAGCGTGTACTCGGTCGACGGCATGCGTGCCCACTTCCTTCTGCTTCTGCTTCTGCTGCTGCTGCTGCTGCTTCTGCTTCTGCTTCTTCGCCTGCAAGCGATGTGTCATAGCGCCCGCGTTGCGACTTGTGGGGTGCGTGTCACGGCAACGCCGTTTGCGTATTGTGCACCAACGTGTTGTTGACCACGGCACCCGCTCCATGGAAGCACTGACGCTGCGCGACTACTACGCCGACCACTACCCGTACGAGCAGCTGGTGCGGCTGTTGACGCGCAACGGCGACGCGATCGCCAACTGCGAGTTTGCGATCGAGGGCAAGACGGGCGCGGGCGACAAGCTCTACAAGCGGTACGTGTCGGTGCGCGACCCCTCCGAGCTGCGCGCCGCGGTCTCGCGCTTCACGGGCGTCACGGCCTTCCACTTTGGCGCCTTTTACGACAACGGCGTGAACAAGCAACGCATCCAGGCCCGCGAGAGCGTGGCGACGCGTCGCGTGCTGTCCTTCGACGTCGACCTGACCGACATGGAGTTTCTGGACCTCACGGACGCCGACGGCCGGGTGTCGGCCGAGAAGTGCGACAAGGCGTACCCGGTGAGCGCCGAGGCGGCGTACATCCTGCGCATCGTGCTGCACCGGGCCTTTGGATTCACCGAGCTGCTGATCGTCTACTCGGGCCGGCGCGGCATCCACGTGCACGTCTTTGACGAGAAGGCCATGGCACTGAACGACGAGGCGCGCGGGGCCGTGCTGGACTTTGTCAACTGCGGCATGGAGAAGGCCGACGCGCACGCGCCGACCGGCGTTCGCTTGATCATGGAGCTGTACGACCTGCGCAAGGAAGTGTACCGCGTCTTTCGCGACTACGTCGTCGGCAAGCTCGGCCTGCTCGAGAATGGCGCGGGGCGCGTCGCCTTTGTCAACCGGCTCGGCCTCGCGGCGTACGAGGAGTACGAAAAGTACGCGCCGACGCTTGCGCCGCTCGCGACGGACGTGCTGGCGCTGGCGACGGGGGCCGACGTGTGGAAGCACGTCGAGACGCGCATCCACTCGACCAACGTGCCGTGGATGCGCGAGCGCTTGGACTGCGTCGTGCTGGCGTACGTGTGGCCGCGCCTCGACGCGGCCGTGACGAGGGACCTGAAGCACCTGACCAAGGTGCCCTTTTCGTGCCACGCCGCGACGGGGCGCGTGGCGGTGGCCATGGGCACGGAGCGAAAAAGCATCTTCGGCTTCAAGCCGGCGCGCCAGGCGCCGGTGCTCGCGGCGTGGGACCAGCCGCTGATGGACGCGGCGGTGGCGCGCTTTCGCGTGGCTGCGGCTGCGGCGGCGGCTGCCACCACCACCACCACCAACGCGGACGTGGACATGGAGGACGCGGCGGGTGCGCAGCCGCGCCGCGCAGGCAATTTCAAGCGGAAACCGTCACCGCTTGCAACTTGTGGGGAAGCGGAGGCGTCGGGAAGCAGCCGCCGCGCGGCCCATGCTGCCATGGAGCGTGAAGCCTGACAAATCGAAGGCGAGGGTGGCGCGCACGCCGGCGGTGTCAACGGCCGCACAGGAGCGAAAGGCGCGCGAGGCTGCGGAGACGGACGCGCTGATCGACACCGTCCTCGCCGCCTGCCGGAGCGCGGACGAGGCGCGGCGGCGCGCCGATCAGCTGCCGCTCTCGATGCAGCAGAGCGCGCCGCCCAAGGTCACGGAGCAAGCGCGGCGGGTTGCGTGGGCCAAGCACGGCCTCGCGCCGCCCGCGCACCGCAGACGGGCTGACGCGTACAGGAACGCCTTGCCGTAGGCGTGCGTGCGGGAGACCGTGCGGGAGGCCGTGCTGGGTCGTTTTAAAAAAAGGGAAATAAAAGCGGCCACGCACGCACGAATCCCTCCCGCCCCTCTCTTTTTTTACGGCGTGGTGTGAACGGTGGCTACCTCATTGGGTTCAACAGCTGCCACCTCTGGTACGCGTACTGGCCAAGCCGGACGTCGTCCTCGTCCGGCCTCTCCGTGCCGACAAAGAGCTCGAGCGCAAGGTTGCGCTCCGCCCGCTGCTCGTCGGTGACGCCCGCCTCGGCCTCGGCGGCCTCGGCCGCTTGCAGCTCGCGCTTCACTGCTTCGTGGCGCTCAACGACGACCCGGTGCTCCTCGGTGAGCCGACCCGCCTCCGCATTCAGCTCGTCGACTCGGTCGGCCAACTGCTCAAAGGTCGGGTCGTCCTTGGGAAGGGAGGTGGCCTCCAAAGCCGCGGCGGTCGCTTCCTCGGTAGCATCCATCATCCGATTGCCCGCCGCCTCGCGCTCCACGTCGAGCGCGCCCTCCTGCTCTTTCAGCCCATCGACCCTCTCGAATGGCGCGTTGAGCTCCTCGTGCCGCTTCTTGTACTCCCAGTAGAAGTGGCCGCCGCGCCACAGCACGCTCTCCTCTTTGGGCGTCTTGAACACGTCCGCGTCCAGGGCGTTCTTGATGGCCTCCACCAACCCCCTAACCAGGCCCAGGCGGTCGTTCACCTGCGACCGCAGGAGCTGCGCCCATTGGGGGACCAGCCGCGCCCCATCGGCGTCTTTCAGTTGCCTCGTGCCCAGAAGCATGGCGGCCGAGTGCGTCTGGCAATCGGGGCAGCACATCAGGTCGTAGAGCATCAGCACCCGCTCCTTGGCGCCCCTTGTATCCGAGTATTGCGCATCGGCGTTGCGGTTGTTGTGCGCAAACGACTCGCGCGCGCCGTCCTCGTTGTTCGTGATCGTCTTGTACCACCAGCAGACAAATTCGAGGATGGAGTTGACCTCCTTGCCCGGCTTTAGCACCGGGAAGCAGCGCAGCAACTCCGTGGCGAGCAAGCTGCTGTTTGGCTTAACCGATGAGCGCGACACCTCCTCCCCGACGTGCTTGTGCCAGAGCTGCATGAGGAGCGAGGCGTCCGATGTCTTGATGTACTTGGTTTCCCCGTTGACCACGCGCTGGCGGGTCCCATTCCCATTCCCAACCCCCTGACCCGTGACGAGCTCGACCATCTGCCCGGCCCTGATGAGCGGGTCTTTGTTGAAGGCGTCCTGGCCGGCCCATTGGTTTTGGTGGATGCCGAGCTCTTGCTTGACCTCCCGCACGCGCCGAAGCGCCGCCCAAAACCCAGGCCGCATCTCGTTGCGGTCGCGGTCAAACGGAAACTCCCACCGCTGGCCCGGCTTGCCCCCTCCGATATCGGCCAGCCTGGTCGCGACGTAGCCGGTGGGGAACGTGCCGTCGGCTTTGACCTCGTGGCGGCACCAGGCCTCGGCCACTTCCTCCAAGTACGCCTCCCGGTTGGTGGCCCAGTCGACGCGCAGCTCAAAGGGCGTCGGCGGCACGGTCCCGCAGTGCACCCACGCGCTCTCGTCCAGAGGCCGGAACAACCCCCCACCGCCGCCGCCGCCGCCGCCGCCGTCAACGCCCGCGCCGAGGCCGGGGGCGAGCGCAAACTCGGGCTCGCGCTTGCCATCAAAATAGGCCTGCCACTCCTCCTGCTGGTCCGCCAACAGCTCTCTCCCCAGCTCGTTCGTGTTGGCTGGCCGGATCGGGGACCCCTGCTTGGCCAGCTGGACCTCCACCTGATGGTTGGCATTCCGGATCGTCCGCACGATGAGCCGCCGCTCCTCGTTCATGAAGTCGCGGTAATCCTTTAGCATCCGCTCCTGAACGTCGCCAGACCTGCCAAACGCCAGAACCCTGATCGCCTCCTCGTCAACCTCGGCGCGTGGCTCCATGGCCGCGCGCGCGATCCGATTCCTGAGCTCTTCCCGGACGAGCCGCAGCCCATTTTCGGCCGTGCCGTCGGGCAGGTAGTTGCCCATGTATTGCACGAGATCCTGATCGTTCATCTCGGCGAGCGCGCGGTCGGCGTGCCGGTCGGGATCAAACCCCCCCGCCTCCCGCGCGTTGTTCTCCGCCATCTTCCGCGCTTCCTCGATCCCGCCGCGCACAATCTCCGCCCTGCCCCCCCCCAAGGTGCCCCTCGCGCGGTCGATCGTCTCCCGGTTGGCATCAAGAAGCGCCAGCTCCTCTTCCGTGAGCGGGCGCGCGCAGCACTTGTACCCGGGCAGCGACTGGACGAGGTGCGTGTTGCGCACCTGCTGGACAATCTCCTTTTCGCGCTGCGCCTTCTCCGCGGCGGTGAGCCTTTGGCGACGCCCCCGCGCCTCGTGTTTGAGCCACAGCTTGCGGCGCGCGTCCTCGATCGGCATCAGGTCCCCCTTCTCAATCGGTGGCCCCACGTAGCTCGGGTCGCACACGACCATGAGCGCCGACTCGCGATCGCCGCTCACATTGGGAAAGGAGTTGTCGTTGTCGTTGTCGTTGGGCGCGGGCGCGGGCGCGGGCGCGGGCGCGGGCGCGGGCGCAGGCGCAGGCGCAGGCGCGGGCGCGAGCTCGGGAAGCTCCAGGGGCTCGGTGGACACGGGCCGACGCACCCTGCGGCGATCGGCGTCGCTGCGCGGGGCCGCCACCGTTTTTGGGTACATGTTGTCGGTGGGCACCCACGCGTCTCCCTTTTCGCGCGTCGGATCGTCCTCCAGCCACTTTATGCACTGTTTACACCCCTTTGCGCTCCCGCGACACTTTCCGCACCCCAGCCCGTTTGAATTGGGTGCGTCCCTCGTCGCTCCCGCGGCGCGCCCCCCCCTGTTCTTCGGGCCAATCGTGGGCGCGCCCGTTCCCACAGGCTCGGGTCCGCTCAGCTGCATGCGCACCATTTGTACGCACGCGTTTGGTCAGCGGTGCACGAACGCCGGAAAACGAGGCGTGCGCAACTTCTCTAGTTAACATGTGTAAATGGGGGACTTATTCTTGGGCGCGAGGCCGCCCGCCCGCCCGCATGACGCGTACGCGTACGCGCGCGTGCGCACTCGCGCCGACTCACCCGCAGTGAGGAGAGAAGCCCCACCGGTCGCAATCCTTGAGCTCCACTTGGTGCCAGTAGGAACACGTCCAGAGCACCCTACGAAGCTGCTGATTGCAATAGGTCGAGGCGTTCTCCTTGGCCTTTTTCATGCGTGGCACGCCCTCCAGCGACTGGATGTAGTTTTTGGCGAATGCCTTGATGACGCCGTAGGCCGAAAGGTTGCCACCGGACTCAGTTTCAAACTGGCCCATGGCGTCCACGGAATCGTCCTCACCTTGCGCGCGCACCATCTGGCGCACGATGGGCAGGGCGAGGTCGAAGCGGAAGCCCTTAACCTCGACAAAGTCGCAGCCGCAAAAGGCCAAGGCGGCAGTGAGGAGCGCGAGCGCCGCGGGCTGTTGCGCCTTCATCTCGTCGGTCAGGTGCTTCGTGCCGTAAAAGTAGTCGAGCACGAGCTCGTGGAAGGTCTGCATGTCGCAGCACGCGTAGTGCGCGTCGGTGACAAAGTCGTCGCCCTTGCGCTTGCGCGCACGCTCCTTGAGGCACAGCACCGTCAGCTCGTCGCGGTCGGCCTCCTCGGCCCGCCGCTCGCGCCGGTTCTGTTGGAGAAGCTCGATCACAAAGGAGTCGGTGTCGACCGTGCTTACGAGGTTCAGCAGCACGCCGTGCACGGGCGTGCCCTCGACGCGACTCGCGTCGTGCACGCGCTGCGTCACGTCGGTCAACTTGAGGTCGCCCTCGCCGATGGGCTCGGTGCGCGTAAGGAGCGGCTGCCAGAAGGCGTCGTCGCTCGAGAGGACGCCCACCTCGCGCGCAATGCCGATGCCGCGCTCGCCGCCGCGCCGGTCGACGCCGTCAAAGGTGAGCGACCACACGCCGTCGCCCGTCATCTCGGCGCGAAACTTGCGCAGCAGCTCGGCGCATACCGCGTCGTAGAAGCGCGGCCGCGCCTTTCGAAACTCCATGAGTAGCTTGGCGTTGCACCCGTCGGCAAGCAGGTCGCTGGTGTGGTAGTCGTCGTCAAAGATGGTGGCCACGAGGTCCTCGGAGCAGAGCGGCACGCGCGCCTGGCGCAGCTGGTCGCGCCGCTGCTGCTCGTCGGCCTTGGCACGCGTGATGGCCTTGGGATCGTCAAAGACCACCACGACGTGCGCGGCCGCCTGGATGGCCTCGTTGAGTTGGTGGGCCAAGATGCGCACGTAGCCGCGAAACGTGTCGACCTCCTTGGGGATGGCGTTCATCATGACGTTGCCGTCCAGGACGGCGAGGGTTTGTGCGCGACCGACTGCCACCAACTGGCGCACGTCGTCGAGGCGCTTGACATTCGCAAAGGCGCCCGAAAATTTGTCCAGAAACACCGCCTTGGCTCCGTGGGGGCCACCTCCGAGGCCCATAATGGGGTGCACGAACGCGGATCGTCGCCCGGTAACCGCGTGCGCAGAAAGTAAGTTAGCGCTCGCTAAGCACATTTGGCGCGCGCCAAGCCTGACAAGGCGGGGATGGGGGGGCGCTGTGCGCGCCAGGCCACGCAACGACGTCGCGATGCAAGGCGGTGTGCCACTACTTTGCGTCGTGTGCACTCAGGAAGGGCGTCTCCAGAGCGATCCGTAAGGCGTGCAAGAGGCTGTCGGACGTGGCCGCAACGCTGGCGCAGACCATGTGCGCATCCCCGGCGATGCACACGTACGCCGACATGTGCGCGATCCGCGCGTCGCCCGTGTCGGTGGACCACAACTTTGGCACCGCCCCAACGCCAGAGCCGGTTCGGGTGGTGCTTCCGGTCGTCGCCTTCTCGCTCAACTTCATGTACCAGCAGCTGATCAAGCACCGGCTGTGGAACGCGCGCTTTGAACGCGGCGGCGAGAATGGCGCGCACGGGCCGGCGGTACGCTCGCTCGCCACGCGCCACCTGGGCTCGCCAGCCGCCGACGGGTGGAACGTTGTCGCGGGCGCCGTGGAGCTGGCACTCGCGTGGGGTTTGCGCGGTGCCGCCCTGCCGAGCGTCATCTACACCGCGTACGACCTGTCTTACGACACGCGCATGCGCCTGACCGTGTGCCTGAGCACGGCGTGGAAGTTTGAGCGACAGCTGTGCAGCAACTTTCCACGGCGCTTCCACGACGAGGAGCCCAACCTGCTCTCCCCGCACACGTACGAGCTGGCCTACCTCGGATTGTCCTTTATGACCGACGCAGAGCGCGAGGCGTTTGGCACCTGGAGCGACGCCAACGCGCACAGGGTGCGCACCCTCTACGGCGAGCTGGTCCGGCTCGAGGTGGCTCTGCTGGCCGAGGTCAGCGTCTTCTCGACGCTCGTGCACAATCCGCAAGTGCAAGCGGAGGCGCGCACGCAGGAGCTCTTTGAGCGCGAGCTGATGAGCGACGAGGAGGCGATGGCCACCCGGTCGATTGTGCCCTTTTTCAACGCAACCTGGCAAAACGGCTACTCGACGCAGCCGGGTCCCGGTGCGCTGGTGTGCGCGGCGCTACAGTGCGTGCGTGTGGTCGACGCCGAGCGCGCGTGGCGCTCGGACACCTGCGCGCTGGCTGCGCTCGACGCGCTCTTCTCGGCGCCGGAACGCGCACGCGCGCGCGAGCTCGTTCGGGGAGGGCTGCACCTCAAGGAGGTGCCGGCCAACATCGTGGCGCTCGGGTGCTACGCCGACCCGAGCTGGATCAATTACGAATACATAGCACCACGCGCCCTCACGCGCGTGCTTGAGCTAGCCGCCAAAGTTTAATTTATTTTGGGGAACGCCTCGGCGCCCGCACTAAACCACTACAATTGCTTGCATCGCTTGCACGACCCCGGAGTTTGCCACACCCTTCCGGTCAAGGTAGGCTTGCCACGGGTTTAGGATCCACGGCGCGTAAACGTCGGCCTCGTTCCGCGACCGAATCACCAGCGACGGCGCGGGGTCGGGGACCGGCGCGCCGTCGAGGAGGCCGAGGATGAGGTGACCCATCTCCGGCGGCTCGTACGCGTCACTCCGCCCCGCATAGATGAGACGCTTGCGCTTGAGAACCTCCCCAAACGCCTCGCCCGGCTCCACGTTGTGGTCGCGCAAGTGCTTGTAGAAGACGTCGTCGCCCGTGGCAAGCACGCTCTTGCGGCAGTGCGCCTTTTGCCGCAGCGCGCACTCGAGCGGCGCCTCCCGGTTGTACGCGTCCTCCGAGGCGTCGGCGACCCTGCGGGCGGCGTCGAGGGCGGCGTCGCGGATGGCCGGGTCCCGCGCGCACGCGTGCCGGAGGCACGCCGGAAACGTCGGGTCGCTGCGCAGGGGCCCGACAAGCTCAACCGGCGGCGGCGGCGAGGGTGGCGAGGGTGGCGAGGCGACGAGCGGCACGTCGAGCGCGGAATAGGCAAAGCGCGGTTGCTTTTTAAGCAACCGAACGGTCATGCCAACGCGGACATTCTCGCTCGCCGGACGCGCGCCGTTGTGCACGCAAAGCGGCTTGTGGCGGCGACCGCTGGCCAGCTGCTTGACCGAGCAAAAGGCGCGTGGGTTGTGCCACGCGTGGCAGCCGACGTCGTCGCAAGCCGCGCAGAAGACCCACGAGGTCTCCCGCATCGACTCGCGCTTTTCTCTAAGGGGCGTCCCATCGTCTCGCACCAGCTGGAACGCGCCGCGCATCTTGAACCGCACGGCGCACTTGCCGATTGCGAGCAGTTTGCCGACCGTCTCGGCGTCCTCGCATCGGAGCTTGGCGCGAGCCTCCAGCTCGCGCACTCGCCGTTTCCGCTCCGCCGCCTGCTTCTTGGCGAGCACGGCCTTGGTGCGCTCGGCCTTGAGGCGCTTCTTCACGTTGGAGATGGCCGAGGACGCCAGCTGCGTCACGGGCGACGGTTGGCGGCCGCCGCCCGACCGCGTGCCGGTGCGCACCATCCTTTTGAAATTTGCCAACTAGTCGTGTTACCGAATGCACGAACGCCGAACCGTCACGGCTACCAATCCGGCAACGTGTGCGCACCAACACCGCTTGTCAGCCCAGCCTGCGAACCCCGGGCAATGGGCAGCAGAGCCAATCAAACCCGAGCGCGCGGAAGTTGGCGCGGGATTGGACGCGGTACACGTCGCGCTCGAGCGGGCACATGCGCTCCCACGCTTCGTGGAGCCAGAGCCCACGCCTGTCCTCGGCGAGTTCTGAAAGCGCCAAGCCTTCGCGTTCGCGACGTTCAGAGTGAGCCACCACGATCCGCCCCCACCGGTCGGCGCCGTCTCCGTGCATGAAGAGCTTCAACGGCGTGCGGGTCATCGCGCGCGGCACGCCGGTGCGCTGCAGGCGCGCGAGGGCGCAGAGCTCGTAGAACGTCTTGCGATACGGAAAGTCGGTCATGCGCATGCTCCAGAACTGATCCTCGTGCACTTGTGCGGGCAGCTTTCCGGCAACCCGTGCCACCAGGACCCCCCAGGTGCTTTCCGCGCACCACTTCACACCCTTGTGCATCCAATTGAGCATGCACCAGGCCGCGGCGGCGCGGCCCATCACCTCGACGTCGTCGTCGTCGATCGTTTCAAAGATCGCGCACAAGAAGTCGTAGTTTGAGAGCACCCCATCGCGCGCATCCATCGGGACAGGTTTGCAAACAGAAAATTAAGTGCGAATGCCGAACGCGCCACCGACACGCGAGTTTATGCGCACACGCCGCTGCACGAACGCAGAGTTCGCACCTGGCACTGTTCGGCGTTCGGCGTTCGGCGTTCGGCGTTCGGCGTTCGTGCGCCCACTCGTGCGCACAAACCCACCGAGCGCGATGAAGGTATACGCCGACGCATGGGCGCTCATTTTTGACAGCTTCGCCAAGGACAAGCACGGGTTCTACACCGTGCCCGCGCTCGCGCTCATCTCCGCTTACCGGACGGTGTGCACAGAAGCGCGGAGCGGTGCCGCGGGGCTTGTCACGCCGTACGATGCAACCATCACGTTCAAGGCCAACGGGCGCACGCGCGTGCCGGTGCGGTTCGAGGGGGGCGTGCACTTTGCGCAGTTCAGACATTGGCCCGGGCTCTCGATCATCCGCGACCCGCCCACTGGGCGGATGTTTGCCGTGTACCACGACGGCTTCAACGAGACCGAGCGCCGCACGCACAAGGGGGTGAGCGTCCAATCCGCCAGGGTTTGCCGCCTGTACCCGCTGGCGCGGCTGGCGCAGCTCCTGGGCGGGCACGAGTCGTACGAATGGCTGTGCCTCCAAAGCATGCGCCCGTTCCTGAGCACCAACCGCCTTGGGCTGCGCAACGTGCCGACCGTCAGAAACGCGACGATTTTAAGTGAGGCAACGGTGTTTGCCGTCACGACCAAGAATCAGATGCGCAGCTACTCGTGGAACGGGGAGCCCGGTCTCTTCACGGTGCACAATGAGGACAGCATCTCGCAGCGGGTTGTCCCCAACGGGGTGCACCACTTTGTCAGCTGCGTCGACCTCGTCCTTACCGTGACCGAGAACGACGCGTTTGGGAGAGCAAGGCCGACCCTCCTTCTGGTGCCGCTCAGTGGCACCACTTGCTGGCACGGCGTGGACCACGCCGTGCTCGACGATAGGAACGGCGCCACGTTCGATTGGGAGCTCCACCGGGTCCACCCGCTCGCGCGCGCGCTCGGCCTTTTTTGCGACGCGCGCGTGGCCGAGGGCCCGGGCTGGCTCGTGTCGCTGTTCGCGCACGGCTCGCCGTGCTTCCCGACCAGGATGGTGCCCGGCATCGAGCCCGAGGATCTGCAAACCATGGGACGCCTGGCCCGCTTGTGCCGCAACCGGGCCGAAGAAGCAAAGACGCGACCGTTCCACCCGATTGACAACCCCAACGGCTACCAGCCGACCGAAAAGCGCGGCTTGCACCACCGAGCCAAGCGATCGGCCGCAGTGGTGGCACAGGAGCGCATGCTACAGAGCGGGGATGGTCAGGCGACGCCGGCGGCGGAGGATTCGGCGGGGGATGCGGCGGGGGATGCGGCGCCCGTCACGGTCGACCTCACCGGAGACGACGAACCCGGGGCCGAGCTCGAGTCGAGCCCCGACTCAAAGCGCCGCCGCACACGACACGGCGCGTTGCCACCGCACCAAGCCAGCCCCAAAACGGTCGGCGAAGCGCTGCGCAGCCTGTACGCATTTCTGAGGTCGGTGTAAACGTTCATTCTGCAACTTGTAGCAAGGGCACGTGTGTGTGGGTGTGTCTCTCTCTGTGCGTCTGCGTGTCTGCGCGTGTGGGTGCGCGGGTGCGCGGGTGTGCGCGTGCGATACGAAACGAGGGGAAATGCAACACGTCGCCGCATTCAACGAAGAGCGGTACGAACTCTACTATCAGATGTTTTCGAGCCTTGTGCACGGCTGCGACAACGACGATGGGGGTGCGGAAGTGGAGCTCATGCACGCCAACCTGCTAATCGACATACGGTGGCCGGAGGTGTCGCGCGCGCTTGCGGACAGCGTGTGCGCGCTGAACGAGTTCTCCACGCGCCCCTGCTACAGCGTTCGCCCTCTGGCGTCGGACGTTGCGCGGCTCGTCCACAAGGCCGCAATGATCGCCTTCGGGACGTGCCAACACGAGAGCATCCCGTCGTGGTTTTTGCAAAACTGCGAGTGCCTTCTGGCCGCCACGCTGCACAAGGTGCTCGTGCAGTTTGCCACGCGGTCGGCGCGCACGGAGGTCGAGATGCAGTCGACGTTCGGAGCGCTCCTGGACATTGCCGAGGGCTTCCGCGGCTTCGTGGGGCTTCACTACCTCGCCGAGTCGACGGGCGTGCACGTGCTGATGAGCGCGGTGGCCAATTCCAAGTACGACTTTCTGGCAAAGGAGGGGGTTGTCGTGCGGCACGCAGAGCGGGTCTTTGGGGACGCGCTCTCGGAGCGCATCCTCGCCGACCCGAACCGGGTCATGGACGCGCGGTCCGCGTTCTGCTTCTTTGCGCGCTCGGAGCGGTGGGAAGAATTTGCGAAGGCGTGCCTGGATTACGACTCCCTGATGGACCGGGAGGGTGGTCGCCTCGCTCAGCTGTCCGTGGTGGTTGACATCGCCACCCGCGGCATGTGTGCGCATCCGGATAGGCCGCGCTGCCCGGCGCCGCACCCGCGCCCGGTGATGGACGCGTCGCCCGAGCGCCCGGTGCGCACCGTGTCCCTGCCGCGGACGCCCACAAAGGCGGTGCGCTCACGAATCGCGAAGCCTCGCCGGCGAGCGACCGGGCGGCTAGTCATGGATATGGCATAAGCCCCCGCGGCGGAGGGTAGTGTAAAGAGCCGCGGTTGTGGTGGCGGGCACCATGCGCGTGGCGACCGACGAGGTGATCGGCATCGAGCATCCTCCTGAGGAGGTGGTGAAAACGAGCGCGCTTGTGGTTCTCGCGGGCTTTGCCTTGCTCGGCGCGGTGGTGCTCCTGTCCCTGTTCGTGTGGGCGTCGCAAGGCGAGCGCAACGGGCAGGCGGACGTCTTTGGCAAGCGCGTGACCGTGCGCGAGGTGGCGGAGCGGTACAAGGCAGCGTGGTCGCCCGGTGTTTTCTGGCCACGCGATGCATTCGTGCACACCAAAAAGAGCGATGTCGGGTCGCCGCTCTACAAGGTCGCGTGGACCTTTTTGATCGCATGGTTCGTATGCGTGGCCTTTTACCTGATTTTTGCGGGCTCGATATCCGCCATCGAGGTGTTCCGGGAGGAAGCGCACCTGCGCGCGGCCATGTGCGTCGCTGCCGCGTTTTGCCTGTGCGCGGCGTGGCCGGTGCTCTTCCGCATTGGATCGCAGAGCGAGCGCAACTCCGATACGGCGGAGGAGGATGGCAACGACGCCACCCTAACCACCCTAACCACCCTAACCACCACGGCCACCACGGCCGTCAAGTCAACGACGCCGTTGACCGTGTCCGTGCACTCCAAGACGAAGGAGGCCTTTCTGTGGATCTCGTTTGCGGTGCTGCTGATTGCCGCCATTTTTGCGGTGGCCGGGTCGGCGCTGATCCAGGCCTGGACGCTTCCGGGTCCGCAGTTTGGCACGCTCATCTTTTTGGGGCCTGGCTACGGCCTCTTTGCGGGCTGGCTCCTCTTTGCGGCGGCACTCAATCTGCGCGTCGCCATCAGCTACAACAGCTACCCCTCGGGCACGCTGCCGTGGCCCGAAACGCGCACCGAGTACACGCACCGCGGCAGCCTGTGGCCGCCCGCGCTCGCGCTCGTGATCGCCTGCATCGCAATGCTCATCCCCGACCCGGCGATTCCGCTGCCCGCGCTCATCGCGATCTTTCTGTTCACGCCGCGTAAAATGTCGCACCTGGCCGCATCGGCCGTCTGTTTGTTAGGGATCGTGGTAGCCACCGTTTTGGTAGTGTGGAAACGGGTTAACTGATTTGCTAACCGCCGGCTCGGCGTTCGTGCATTTCGTGCGCACACTTGTCAGCGCATTTGGGCGCGCACGTGCGCGCGCCCACCATGCCATTCAGCGGCATCCAGAAACCGGGAGAGCGGACCGTCTCGCACAACCCGGGTTGGTGTTGGGATGATCTTACGCTCCTTTTCCCCACCATCCGCAACCCAGTCGTCCGGTGTTCGTGAACTACCTGACACGCTTGTCACCAACTTATCATCGCCTGTCCTAACCGGGCCCCGTGCTCGTGCGTGCGCACAGCCACCGGTCCCACAACCCTTGCCTTTTTAGGACACATGCCGCTCCTGCTGCCCGAGATGCCCAAGGAGCTCCTCGACTGGGACGGGGAGCGCCGCGTCATCATGTTCCCGTGGGACGCGCCCGTCCGGATGGTGCCCTTTGGTCCCGACAAGACTCCGTGGGGGGACGAGCACGACTGGCACAAGGAACCGTTGGAGACGACCACGCTGTGCTGCAAAGACGCGGGTGCCTTTGGTTCGCTGTACATGAACCTTGTGATCAACCGCGAGCTGAACAACGACACTGAGCATCTAAGCAAGCCCAACATGCACCTCAACGGCTACGGCGACATGTACCTGGACGTCCACTTTGGGGTCTGCTACCCCCTGGACGACGAGACCCCCAAGAATGCCATCCTTGACCCAAAGAACTATTGGAAAATGGGCCATTGGCCCGAGGAAGAGGACGGCGAGCCAGTGCCACCCGAGGACCCGCGCATCCCGCGCTGGGCCAGGCCTTGGAACGAGGTTACCAACGGCGGCTTTCCCATCCCCGAGTACCTGATCAACCACATCGCGGCGCAGCTGGCCTACAAGAAGCACAGGGTGCTCAGCCCGCTGATGCGCCGCTGGGACGACGTGCACACGCAGCTCTTGGATCTGGTGCGCGGCAAGAACTACCCCGACGCCGTTTACAGGAAGATCGCGGACCCGATCGTGGACATGTACGCGACGTTTGAGCACCCGGGCATCGACCGCGAGCACGGCAGTGGCACGCGCGACGGGATCAGACACGTCCCGATCCTGTTGCCGCGCACCGTCAGCGGCCTGAGGGCCATGCTAACCGAGCTGAACCGCATCCTGCAAACGTGCGCGCCCAAGGACCTGGTCGTGTCGATCGATGTCGAAACGACGACCGAGGGCCTGCGCGACTTTGGCGCGCCGCACCGCACGCACACGCAGGAGGGCGAGCGCTTGGCGGCGCTCATCCGGCGCATGCAAACGGGCCGCCCCCTCGACGTCGTGGACGAGGGCTTCTCGTGCGCCAAGGACCTCTACAACTGGGCCATCAAGAACAAGGAGCGCGCGGAGATTCCCAACGATCTGCTCAACGACATGGCCACCCTGGTCTTTTACAGGCACGAGAAGACCTACCCGAGCAAGAAAGAGCTCGAGACCCAGAAGCGCAAGGCTATCAACCTTGCGCAAAACCTGACCCGGCACATGTCCGACGAGGACGTGGCCAAGTGGTTTGACGAGCAGGTGGAAAAGTCCCGGGATCCGGAGTTTGCAGACCTCTCGGTCGTGGACCGCACCGACCATGCGGCCAACGAAGTGGTGCGCCAGAAGGCGGGCCTCATGCCCGTTTTCATCATGCTCATGGAAGATCCCGAGCGGATGATCTGCCACGACCGCTACGGCCTGTCCCAGATGCCCAACGGCAAGACGGTGCTGCAGCCCGTGGCCGACGCCTACATCAAGGTGCTTGTCGCAAAGCGCGACCGGGGCATCGCCGCCCGCGCCGCCCGCGTCGCCCGCGCCACCCGCGCCGCCCAGCCAGGGCCCATACGCGGACCTGCGCAGCCGCGGCCGGCGCCGACCGCGCCTAATCCCAAGAGCGGCGCCGACTCGAACCACTCGGACCACGTCGACGAGGCCGACCTCGCGGCGCAGACGGCGCGCAACAAGGAGGAGGCCGAGAGGCAGCGCGAGGTGCGCCGGCAGGCCGAGGAGGCGGCGGCGGCCAGGCAGCCGCGCGCCCTCACGACCGCGGGCCCGTCGCACCGCGAGGGCGCTCCCAAGTGGGAGGCCGAGGCCCTCGACGCGGGCAACAAGGCCAAGAGCGTCGTGGCCCGCGAGACGTCCAAGGAGGCCAAGGCCAGGCGCCGCAGGGAGAAGAAAGCCGCCGCGCGGGCCGAGCTCGAGCACCGCATGTGGCAGTTTGAGCAGATCCGCATCGGCGATGCCATCGGCGGTGGCAAGTGAGAATGTGTGTGGGGACTGTTGTCAGGGTGTGCGTAGTTCTTTGTGCCGTTGGTCTTTGCGCGTGTATCTAACATGTGGTGTGGTTTGTTTGTCATCCTCCTCTGCCTTGCCGTGTCCGTGAACAACACCCGTGTGCATGGAATCGGTTCATGGCGTGTCATTGCATATTCCCCGCCAGCCGCCGCTGGCGATTGTTCTTGGTGATGACGCGCGTGAGTGCCGACTTGCGCTTGGTGGCGGCGCTGACCCGCTTGGGGGCTTGCGCCTGCGCGTCCTCGCCGGCGTCCTGGCCGGCGTCGTCCGTCGTCAGCTTCCTGCGTTTGTTGCCGGCATCCACGTCTGCGCCGTGGATGGGTCTCGCCTTGTTGAGCAGGTGCGCAAAGATCTCGGACGTCGAGCTGCGCGTGTGCGCGGTCACAAGCCACCCCCGGTAGTGCGTCGGGCAGTACCTTTTGAAGGAAATGTGTGTATGCGCAGCTGCGGTGTGGGGTTTGAAAAATGAGCAGTGGAGCGCACCAGACCATGCGCAACGGGGGCGGTACGAATGCGTTGCTCCCGCCGGTGTCGGTAGGCGCGTGGATGCGGCGCCACTTCATGCCCGTGCCGTTCTCGGGCTCCGCCTTGCCACAGAAGCGGCACGACGGTGCGGGTGGCTTATGCAGCGCCGCGCGCATCTCGCTCGCCGCGTTCTTTCCCGCCAGCATCGCAAAGTCGCATCGGAGGCAGCAGATCTCGTCGCGGAAGCGCGACGCAGGCGTGACCCGCGCGAGCGCGCCGCACATGCTGCACAAGGCGTACCAGCTGCCAAAGACTCTAACGGCGCGGCCGAGGATCTGAACGCGCACGAGTGGCACGTCGCCGCAGCTCGTGGCCCGATCGCCCTGCTCAAAGCACGACTTGAGGTCGCGGCGAAACTTGGCCACCTCGGACGACGAGTCGCCCAGCGCCGGCCCCGACGCCGACCCCGACGCCTTTCGCTTTGCACCGCCGCCGCCACCCTTGGGGACGCACATGGTCGACACGATGGTCGCCGGTCGCAGGTCCCGTGGCAGCAGGGGCGCCGCCACCGGCTCAAGCTGCTCGAGCTCGAGCTGCTCCGCGGACGTCTCAAGCGCGACTGCCGTGCGCAGCGCGGCGGTCGCGCGCTTGGCACACCGCATGTGGCTGGAGCACGTGGCGCAGTCGACCGTGAGCATGCTCGCCGACAGCCCGAGCTCGTTGAAGTCCATGTCCTTCCCAGTGTTGTCCTGCACCGAGTTGACGACGCGCCGGCACTCGGAGCAGCAGTAGAGCACGGTGGCGTGCTGCGGAAGCCGCGTGCGCACCGCCTCGCACGGGTCCTCGCCGGGTGCGAGCGGAAGCAACAGCCGCTGACAAATGGCGAGCGACTGCCTGCGCCGCGTCTGCGCACCGAGGTCGTAGGAGAGCAGTGCCGACCGGAGCGCAGCGATGCGCGCAAACGCCACCAGCAGCGCCGCGTCGTCCGCGCGCAGGTTCATCACTTCGACCTCGGCGTCCTGCACCGTGCGAGTCGAGGCAGAGCATGGCACGCCTGGGGCGGCGCTGGGGTTGGGGCCGATGCCCAGGAGCGCGCACGCCTCCGGCACGGCGAGGAGCGACGCGTCCGCGTTGGCCAAAGCGACGCGCTCGGCCTTTTGAAACTGCTCGTCGGGCAGCAACGTGCACATGCGGTGCGCCGCTGATTGATTGTGCAGCGCGGCGTACTGCGCCGAGTCGAGGCGCGAGGCGCGGTAACCGTGGTGGTTTCCGTGCAACCAAAAGGGGATCCAGGTGGACCGGTAGGACGCCGAGAGGAGCCCGCTGACCACCTGGACCGCCGGGTGCACCACATGGCTCGAGGGGCCCGAGCGGCCACCCAACCACGACGACGAGTAGCTGAGCGTCTCGGCCTCGTGCCGTGGGTGCCGGCTTGCGCGCGACTCGGCCTTCTTGCGCGAGCGCGGCTCGCTTACGAGGTGCCGCCGGATCGCCACACCCGCCGACTCGCTTGTCGCCACCATGCTGGCGCCCGCGTCCGCCATGCGATGCATCGCGGCCGCGAGCGGGCCGGCGGGCATGTACAGCGGCGGCACGCACAGCAGCCCCGCCGGGTGGCGCGTGTAACGCATGGCGTCGTGCGTGGCGCGGTCGGCCAGAAAGGTGGCGGCGAGGTGCAGGCGCACGGTTTCCTTGATGGCGTTGGGTGCTTTCTGCACGACCTCCTTGAAGTCTTGCTGTGTGTGCACCCGCAGCGCGCGCAGCAGCACGAAGCGCTCGCGCCACGGGCGGCGCACCCCGGGGTGAATCGCCGGGTGGAGCCCGGAGAGCGCTACTGCAAGGCCCTGCATACACGTGCGCACGGCCCCCTCTGACTCCTTGAGCGCCGCGAGGAGCGTCGTCTCCCAGCCGCGCGAGCCCGTGTTGGTCACGCGCGCCAGTATGGAGAGGAGGGCCTGAGACGACTTGGAGCAGAAGCGCGCCGAAGCGGTGCGATCTGTGAGCGCGCCAAGGTGCAGCAGGCGGCCAAAGTTGGCCACGGTGTGCAGCTCCGGCGGCGGCATCATGAAGTCGCGCACGCGCTCCTCGGTGGCCGGGTAGCCGCCCAAGAGGTCGTGGATGCAGCCCAAGTATTCGGCGTGCGCTGACGTCCACACCGCGACGCAGTAGGAATCGTGGTACAGCGTCGCCAGCGCCCGCTTGTCCACATCGTGCGCTGGCGCGTGCTCCACTCCCACGAGGCCGCGCGCCACGTGCGCGGCCAGCGCTTCGAGCAACTCGCCAAGGCGCGCCCGCGCGATCGCTGCCCTCTGGAACGTCGTCGTTGGCGCTTCGGTGGCGCTTG
>Ga0213868_10000890_pt1 | contig 29119 bp, 21 predicted proteins | sample PICome_9_FD_160087 | JGI IMG/M metagenome (GOLD analysis project Ga0213868, IMG submission 160087) | Coastal seawater microbial communities near Pivers Island, North Carolina, United States - PICO127 | ecosystem: Environmental > Aquatic > Marine > Coastal | place: USA: North Carolina... | reverse complement strand
CTCTGACGTCATTTTTACGTGGCCTCACAGTTTACTTTATGTCCAGTCCGCAACAAAGCACAGTCACCAGTCACCAGTCACCAGTCAACCAGTCAAGTCTCAAGTCACAGATCACCAATTCACTTCCTGATTGCTCATGGCCTCATGGCTCATTGCTTTTCAAATCACAATGCAATCGAATAAAAGATAGACAGACTCTGATCATGGAATACATATATGAAGGCTATAATAATAATCTAACTTTGGAAAAACTCGAGTCTATCATCAAGAAGCTAAATAATGAAGACGAAGAAACTAGAAAAGAATTGTTCAACACACCAGAAAAGATTGCTCACATCAGAATGTTTGCTCTTGGGAAGGGAAAATACACGCATGGATGTTGCGATCTAAGACAAGAATCAACTCATAATTGCACTGATATTATTCCTGGAGGTATCGCTGTGCCTTTAGTTGAGGCATTAGAACAATCTATTCATCGTTGGTTCAATCATTTTCCAAAGCATGACAAGACAAAATGCGATTATTCTTCCTTGATTTCAAATACAAATGAGACCAATGAGTTGAAAGATATACTCAATCTTCATCGTCATATTAACGAAAACGATGTAACTCTCGCAGAAGAAATTGCCAAAACAGGATCCCATCAAAAGTTATCAAAGCTTATTCGATTGGACATTTATAAACTTCTTGACGACTTTGAAATCAAAGATCAAATGCATTATGAATTAGTAGAAGATACACTGGTTGAAATACAGGATCTAGCTTGTGAAGTGGCTTACGGAAGCAGTTTAGCATATCCAGTACATTTCTCTCCTTTTACCACTGAGGAGTTGTTGCATCGATTACCTTTAGTTTTCAATATATCGTCCCCCGTTCACGACAACAACGTAGAGCGCTTATTAGTTCGTCAAGTTACAGAACGCCAATCGGCACAGGATGATGTTGGCTTTGTGATGTGGCCATCAGCGGTAGTTCTTGCTTCATATTTGCTTGAAAATAAACACCTTTTGAAAGGCAAGCGGGTATTGGAGATTGGCGCTGGGTGTGCGCTTACAGGTCTTGTAGCTGCAAAACTCCTATCCCATGATCGAATCGATCCCGACCTTAGTAGTCAAGTCATCATAACAGATTTTAATCGCGTAGTATTAGAAAATATACAACGAAACATATTACTGAATGATGCACAAAATTGTGCAAAAGCAATGAAGCTTGATTTTTATGTTCAACGAGGCGACAACATCAATGGTGGATGGAAAGGTGTTGAACTTGAATCATTGGATCAAGATGTCGCATACGAGTATATAGAACAACCACCTGTTCATCTTGTCCTCGCGGCAGATACCATATGCAAACCCTCTGATGCTGTTGCAGTTTCAAAAACTATATTTGATGCGCTTGTACCTGGTGGAGAAGCTTTGATTATTTCCGCAGATGCGAATCATAGATTTGGCGTAGATATCTTTGAATCCGAATGTAAGAAGAGAGGCTTGATTGTCAATGTCACTGATGTTGCTGATTTATACGATGGAAAACTGCTTCCTCAAACAAAGGATTCACCTGATCCATGTGGCCTCCGCCTTACATCAGGGTACGTCGATGGAATGGCACTAAAGATGTTCCATGTGAAAAAGAATGAAGTCTGATGATTTCTCAAATATAATCAAAGCCTTTATTTCTTATTCTCAATTGAACTTTCTACAATATCGCTGGCCAACGTTGCAACTCCAGCGCTAGCTAAAAGAGGAAGCAATATATCGTAGTCTCTAGTAACTTCAAAAAGCAGTAAACATGCGGTTAAAGGTGCTCTGAACAGCGCTGCCAACACACTAGCTGCACCAATAGAAGCGTACACAGGAACTCCTGCCAGGTCAAAGATTATTTGAGATCCACCAACACTCTGTATTGTTTCAGGAATATGAAAATCAATGAGCGCCTGACAAATAATGTTATGAAATGCAGCTCCAGTCATTGCCCCAAGGAAAAGGGAAGGGGCAAGTGTCCCTCCAACTAACCCACTCCCTGCACTAACAGCAGTGGTAAAAATTTTTGCAACCAAGAGAGATAATAAAAGATCTGTAGATATTTTTGTTGTGCCAAGCAACGCATTCAGTGTCTCGTATCCAAAAAATAGAATTTGGGGGAAAATCAATCCGACACAACCGCATATGAAACCGCCGATGGTTGGTAACATAAACGTTGGTATTTCGTTGAAAAAGTCTTTTACTACTTTTGGACCTTCCTTGCCATTAAAAACGGCGCGTGACTTTTTTGCAGCTTGACTAAAGACAACCTCCACTAGTCCACAGAATCCTCCTAACAGAATGTAAAGAGGTATTTCAGTTAGAGGAGTTTGGATGTCATACTGAGTTACCTTTAAAACCAATTCATCTCCGAGAAACACTCGAGTAACCAATGCTGCTAACGCAGATGAAATCAAAATTGCAGCAATACTACCTGAGTTGGCAGACAAAGACTCTTCTCGCAGTTCTGTCGTCATAGGAGTGGCACTACTACTAGTCGATTCATGGTCATTTGAAACTTCATTCGATGACGGGGTTGTTATTGTAATAATGGACGGTATTGCAGATTGTACAACTTCTAATGCAAAGAAAACTCCTGCCAAAGGTGCATTGAATCCACTTGACACACCGGCAGCTGCACCACACGCCAAAAATAATCGATTTCTAGACAACCTATCTGATATTTTATCAATATTCATACCATCTTCTTTCTTTTGGATAGAACCAAGGAAGTCGGGAGGCCACATTTTCATTGCTATTTTGGATATTGCCGCTCCTATCTCGACTCCAGGACCTTCTGGTCCTAATGAATTACCAGTTCCTGTAGGTGAAGAGAATAATTAGGAACCAGTCGACGACATTGTGTTAACTGAACTCTGTTGACAAAAACATACCTAGTGTTGCTATTGCTGCAGTAGCTTTTCTCAAAGGTCTTAAGCGCCCTAACTCTTTTCCTGTCAACATAGTCGAACTGTATGCCAACGAAGCATTATCTGTTTCCTTCAATGCACCCTTTAGACCAGGCGAAAAGTCTCCAGTCAAAGTTAATAATGATACAAATAGTCCACCTAAAGCAGGTATCAGAAACCAAGGAATAGTTTGAGCCAGGACCGAATCTCCATAGCAAAACGTCCTGACTGCTTCAATAGACAGTTTGAATCCTGCTACAGAGATTCCTGTGCTAATACCAATCACTCCAGCTAGGGTTTGTGTGTACAGTTCTTGTACTGCCTCCCTTTCCTTCGATATAAAAGTTCGCGTAGGCTTGATTGGTTTACTGAAATCTTTCGCTGGGAATAAACTAGTGTTCCACTCTGAAGTTATGTCCTTTTCTTCTCTTTTTTTCATTTCAACGTGAAGAGGAGTCCACTTACGCGCTCGTACCATACTTTGATGTTGAACAAATCCTATAACAGTTTGAAACGACAAGATGATTACAATCAACTGAACAGGATACATTATTTCAGCGCATCAACTTGTATCGATGCTTTTCGGTGCCGTCTAAATGATGTTGAAGTGTTCAAGAGAGTTTTAAAAGTTCAAGTCTTCCAGCTAAATAAGATGCAGACTCACTCTATTTGTTCTTTTTGACGTAGTAATGACGTAAGTATGATGAAGAATGAGTCTCTACTGAACTAACGAATTGCCTCAAAAATAAATAAAACCTTGCGTAGTGCGTAGAAGTGCCAAGTGCCAAGTCTTGATCGCATGTTGCAATATATGATAGAGCTCATATTCCTTTAGTCTTATCGACATAAATACTGTATTACGTTTAGTCCAAAAGATTATTATTTATCCAAAGTTTATTGTGAAAAAAGAAAAGAAAAGTCGCTCGACAGTATGCAGTTGTTTCACTCAATTTTGTTCACAACTGCTCCGCTGTCACTCTTACTCTCCAATCTTGGTACCACGGCATCATTTACACCAAACCTAAAGAATCACTTTCACACAATTCCAGTATTATATTCAACAACAAATGATCAGCAAGAATTGAAAACTGAGCATGATTATAAGACAATACGCGGTGATGGGTCAACCGGCGGAGGTGGTCTTCCTATGCCTAAGAAAATTGATCCATCAGAAGAAGACAATGGTTTACGTAGACCCAAAGTAGGTGCCGAAATGCCCGTCGGTCGTCCATCTTGGTTTCGTGTCCCTGCTCCATCTCAGTCGAAAGATTCACGATATTCCGCGGTGAAGGATTCGCTTAAGGAACTGAATCTACACACTGTTTGTGAAGAGGCACAGTGTCCTAACATTGGAGAGTGCTGGAATGGAGGAACGGGAACCATTATGCTTTTAGGAGATACGTGTACTCGAGGTTGTATGTTTTGTGCTGTAAATACCTCAGCTACTCCTCCTCCGCCGGATCCTTTTGAGCCATTCAAGACTGCGGATGCAGTTGCTCGCTGGGGAGTTGATTACATCGTGTTAACTTCAGTCGATAGAGATGACATCCCTGATGGAGGATCAGGTCATTTTGCTACCACAGTTGAATTGATCAAACATCAAAAGCCAGAAATGTTGGTCGAGTGTTTGGTATCAGATTTTAGGGGAGACTTGGCCGCAGTAGAAAAACTAGCAAAATCTGGTCTTGATGTGTACGCGCACAATGTTGAGACCGTAAAACGGCTCCAAAAGGTATGTGAACGAAATTGTATGAAATCATCATTCTCTACGATGTTCCGACTAACTCTCATTCATGATTTAGTTTGTTCGTGATCCAAGAGCTGGTTATGAGCAAAGTCTGTCCACTCTGAAACACGCAAAGATAGTAAATCCAAACGTTTACACAAAGACAAGTGTAATGTTAGGTCTTGGAGAAACAGATGAAGAGGTTCTTCAAACGATGAAAGATTTGCGATCTATTGATGTGGATGTCATAACATTTGGTCAGTATTTACGACCGACCGAGAATCACTTATCAGTGGTTACATATGTGAAGCCAGAAAAATTTGACTACTTTCGACAAGAAGCTGAAAAGCTTGGATTTAAATATTGCGCCAGTGGCCCAATGGTGAGGAGTAGCTATAAGGCTGGCGAATTTTTCCTAGAACACTTGATTAAAAAGGAGAGGAAGGAAAAGGCTACTAATAATTGATTATAAGTATTATTTTTTATATTCACCTCGACTTCTAGGCATTTAGCGCTGTGTAATTGTTGATATATATTATCATTCTTATTTCGAGGGTGTGAAATCTATCTTCGGCGAAGAGAGGATTGAGAATTGAGAATTGAGAGATACAATGACAACATCGACTAACTTGGCACCAAAATGATTAATGTAAAAAGATCCTCTAGTAGAGAGGGCTTAAGTAAAAATTCATTTTTTGTGTTGGCGGGCACTTTTTTGTGTTTTCTCATTATTTGATTTCAATCCATACTTCTCCATTGATCAGCCATCATGAGTGAAGGAATTAGATTAAATCTGGAGACCAACCCAACTGAATATAATCGGCGTTTAATCGTACACGCCGATCACTTGTATGCCATTGGAGGAGAGAATGGAACTATCACTGCTACTTCACTTTCAGACCCTTCATCTTTTCGTGTCGTTCAGCAGTATGACGAGCCTGTAAGAGCTCTTGCATTCTCCCCAGATGGCAAGCGCGTTGCTGTCGGTTATGAAGATGGAAATGTTGATATTTACAGCTTCGATTCTGAACAGTTGGAACAAGGAGTCCATCCTTTTCTGGGTAATCATGGGAACAATGACACAACTTCAAAGTCTCAAGATGTGTTTGACGACTTTTTAAGTCAAGACAATGACGGTTTGTTTGACTCTTCTGAAAAATTAACCCCATCCTTTCGTCTCGGACATAGATTCGAGGCCTCTATTCGCTCTTTGGAATTTGATCCTCGTTGCAAGAATGGCAAATACTTCCTAGCAATATCTTCAGAGGCCGCCCCTGGTTTCATGGTAGTCGATGCAACGAACGAAAAATCCTTTCAAAAGTTCTTTGCAACGGAATCTGAAAAAGAGTACAACCAAGGTGGCGTGCGCAGTCTACAGTATTCCCCGGATGGAAGCATGATTACTTCTTTAGGTCTGGATGGAAAATTATGTTTCTGGTCAGTCGAAGGATCAGACCCCGAACTAGAATGGGAACTGGTTCATAGTGACTCACACAAAGTCATCACTAAACCTGATCTAGGGCAATTTGCTGATTCTGCTGATAGAAGCTGTTACCCTACTTGGAACGTCGATGGTTCTATTCTCGCATTACCTGGTGACAAGGATTTACAACTTCGACGCAAAACCAATAGCGACAGTAATTGGATGAAAAATGATTGCATAGTGCTGTCACCTTCGAATGATGAAAGTAATTGCGAAATCGTCGCAATCTCATTTGACCCAAGGAATGAAGGTTATGTCGTAACCAGTTCTAGAGATGGAAAGGTTGGGCTTTGGAAGCTTACAGATGAAAGTTCAAGGGTAAGAAAACAATATGATTGTGTTCAACTTTTGCACACCACTCCAAATACTCTCTAACATGCCTCATTGTCACAGAGCATTGAAACACCAGAAGGAGAGTTTGTAGTTTCTATTGCTACTAACGAATCTATTTGTACTAGTATTCGTTGGATGCTTGGTTCCGATGGAAATGATGTACTTTTTCTTGGGTTAGCAAGTGGGAAAATGATCACTATAAGCAAACGTGATGCCATAATACCCTCTAAAGAGAAAGATGATGTTGGAACTAAAGCAGAGGGAAAAGTTAACGAATTCACCAAAGAGAATGAAAGTAACTTTGATACCGAACCACCATCTGATACAAACAGGAGTGTTAGGTTGAAGAATAGCCGAATTCAAGATGACAATGATAGTGATGACGAGTTGGGCGAAGAATCTTCCAAAAAGAAGAATCCATTCGTCGCTGATGAAGCAGATGAAGATGATTTTGAAGATAATGACAAGGATATAGATACCTTTGATGATGTTATTGCTTCTGTTGAAAATTCTGGACAGAATGATATGAATACTTCAGAGCAAATGTCTCAGGACCATGATGACGTCGATGCCGAGTTTGATGTCGATGGCTATGATAATGACGTTGATGGTGAACCGGCACAGTCGTCAATCCCAGAAGCGCAGCCTCCCTTTGCTCCTTCTTCTACCCCATGGGGGGCTCGCCGTATCCTTTGCTGGAACAGCGTTGGTGTTATAACATCAATCGAGCGTGATGGTATCGAAGGAGCATACCGCACCATCGATATCTCGTTTACAGATACTGTTTCTAACCGTCCAGTTTCTTTTAAAGACAATTTCGATTTTATCGTTGGAACTTTGGGTGAGGAGGGTGCACTTTTTGCCTCGGATTTGTTTGATGGTGAACACGATCTCGACGAAAGTGGTATAAGGAAAGTAGGAAAATTGAAGGACACTGGATCGCATATTTATTTTCATCGATTCAATACCTTTGGATCCGTGAAAGACAAGGATTGGTACATAGCATTGCCAGTCGGAGAAAGAGCTGTTGGATGTGCAACTGGAGTCGGATGGAATGCAGTCGTCACTAACCGCCAATTTATGAGATTTTTTAGTGCCAGTGGCAACCAAGGACCCATTGTTTGCATTAAAGGTGACCCAGTTACACTCGTTGGCGGCGGTAGATTTGCTGCTGTATTCTACCATGAATGCAACCCTTTGATAGACGGAACTCAACGTCTTGGGTATACTTTTTTTGATGGAATCACGGGCGCCCAAATCAATGAAGGTTCTGTGTCGGCCATTAGTAAAGGCCACTCACTAACTTGGGTTGGGTTTGACGACAAACAATCGCTTTGCGTCATGGACTCTGATGGTATGTTATCCATGTTGTTCTCGAGCGGTTCTGGATTGTCATCTATGTCTTGGATGCCTATTCTGGACACAGCCACTCTCAAGAAATCTGCATCAGATACTTATTGGCCTGTATCAGTTCAAGACGGAAAATTCGTTTGCGTCCCCCTGAAGGGCAAAGATACCCATCCTGATGTCATTCGACGTCCTCTTACAACTTCTCTAAGCGCTAAAATTCCAATTGCACGTGGAGGTGGAGGAAAGAATGTCGTTATGGATGAAGTTTCATTACGATCAAATCTTGCACTGAAAAATAAGAAATTTGTCAATGATTACCTGATGAACAATGGGGCTATCGCACCTGAAGAAATCGTAGAAGTTGAACAAGAATATGGTGCAATGTGTGCGCAAGTTGACAAGGTTACTCTAAAGTTATTTTTTACTTTCGCTCAAGAAGGAAAGGTCGAAAAGGCCTTTGACCTAGCTCATAGGCTCAACCTCGAACAAAGCTTTCAAATTGCTATAACCGCATCAGAACGTTGTAATCAAAGAAAACTTGCAGATAGAATCAGTGATCTCATGGAGTCACGATTTCATGAGGAAGAAGAAGAAGTGGACAGCGGTTACCAAGAGGATGAGGCAAGTCAGAATACTGCAGAACTTGACACAACGTATCGCAGTATCACGCCTCTGCAGACAGACTTAAAGCGAAAGGAACGCGAAGTTGCATTTGAAGATGCTGAAGATGTGGGCGAGGGCGAGACGAATACGCGACGCAGGTTGAACCCGTTCGCTAGAAAGCAGAAGGAATCACCAGCAAAGAACGTGTTGAGTTCTCCTGTCGCAGCTAAGAAGCCACTTCTTTCTCGTCAGTCAACATTTAGTGTGGATTCAAGAATGAAAGCAAAACAATCGAAGCATCTGCTCTAGCGAATACTTGCGTTCTCTAGAGAGTTTGGATTACAGCTGCAGGTGTCGTAAAAATTAAGGTATCAACATTATTATTAAACAGCATTTTTTATCGCCATTCTATCAAGATATCTCAACTACTGCTTCTTGCACGTCCTCTATCAACGACGCCTCACTCACGGTATTCTCTACAACGGTATCGACTTGCTGCATCATTTCAGATATTACATGTCTCATTTTCGAAAAATGATTTGTAGGGTCGTAAAAGTAATATTTGACCAGTTGAAAGGAGCGATTCAAATGATGAAGAACCTCCTCTGGGAGATTCAGAAAATTGTTTTCGTCTAAGCTAACTACTAAAATAGCAACGCAATACAATACCAAGAGCAAAAATACTGTCTTGGTCAAGAATAGAATCAATGACAAAAAGGACGATCTTTGTTTCGTTGCCTTGACAGTATCGACTTTATCGTCTGCCTTTTCATCACTGATGATAATATTCTTCTGCTGATCCTTCAGAAATTGAGACCCTGTCACCCCGTTTGTTCCCTTCACGATGTTCGGAATGTCTTTTAATATCAGGTCGTCTAACGTTTGAATGATCTGGCGATCAACAATTGGAAACTGACTAAAGTCTTGATCTTCAAGGCTTTTGGCAAATGCACGAACTTCAGGAAAGTCTCCTGGGGAAAGATCATATTGCAAACGGACCATGTCAAAAATGTGTTCCAATTTGTCAAGTAGTCGTTTCTGAGCTTTTTGCTTCCCAAACCATCTAGGCATTTGCTTCTTGAGATACGAAAGAACGCACACATGAACTTTGATGATACGGATTCTTTTGACCAATTCATTTAATTTCCGCTCAGCGCATGACCTTGGAAGATCGATCAATTCATCAATCAGAAGGTTTTCATCTTCAGAGAACATGGCTTCGAAATCGTCATTGACCAAAGGTTGTTCATCCCAGTAACTTCCAGTATATACACGAATAACCTTGATCCAATTGAGAATTATTATACGTGAGTATACGCTGTAAATAATTTACTTAGTGCATTTGTAACCATATTGACACCTACCTCAGGAGAACTAAATATCTTGCCCATATTCCAAAGTAAACTACCGTACACACGAACCAATTGCTCTCTGGTAACAGCATCGGATTTGTTAAGCACACAACGAATCTTATCATCGTTATGAGGACGGACAACTTCAATAACATCCTTCAATTCATCTGAAATATCCAGCTTATGTGCATCAAAAAGAAACAAGATCAAGTCACTACGATCAGCAAACCATCTCGCTGCTTTGGAAAAGTCATACGACCTTGATATTCGTTGCTTTTCACCACTAAGAACTCCCGGTGTATCAATAAGTGTAACATGCTCTAAAAGTGGTGCCGATGTGATACTTCCCACAAAGTGACTCAAAAATCCCGAGCCAAATTTAGACAAGGTGGAAAAAGGTAGTTCAGGCATAACGGTCAACGAGTTTCCTTTCACAACACGACCCTTGGGATCATTTTCATCGCCATTGATCAACGCCATGAATCGATCTGTCGTTGGTTCCGGACCAATATGCATTGCAGGGAAATCTCCACCCACCAAATATCGAATGAAGGTAGTCTTTCCCGTAGAATACTGACCTAGAAGCAAGACCATTGGTTTTGCATCAAATTCACTATCTTGAATCTCGGCATTCGTAGGAAGACAAAAGTTATAAAGGTTGTACTCTTTTTCAATTGGGAGAACCTTGGACTTGTATAGAGTTTTTAGATTTTCAATGATAATTTGAGATGTTTGAGATGCAGCAGATTCTTTTGGAAATGTTTCGAATGCCGAAGGTCGTCTCCTTGGTTTCACAGGAGATTGTTTCCATTTGGAAGCTGAGGTTTTTACATCATCATTTGACTTTTCAACCTTGTCATTCATGATTTCTGGCATTTGCAAAGATGCGGGCAATGTATTAGTCTTATCAGGTAGGCGTCCCACGGATGAATGTTCTGTTTTGGAGGAAGGTGTCTTGGAGGTCGTCGCATTGTTGGAGGATGTGGAGAGTGATCCAATATCCACAAATTGTCCACCTACAAAAATTTTACCACTCTTTGGCACCTGGATCTTGGGAGGTGTTTCCGGCTCAACAACATTCGCCATTCTTTTTGTGGAGTTAGTAAGTCTGCGTAATAATGAAGATACGCTTTGATGATGTCAGATGTCAGATGGTGGTAACGGTTTTTCAAAAAAAAGGGAAAAAACTGTGTAGAGTTCAACGACACGAATCAGGTTATGAGCCACATTTAGATATTCTATCCCCGGCGGCGGTTTTGGCGATAAAGCATCTTGTTCATGCTTCATGCGTCCGAATGAATGAAATTGAATCATTTCATCTTGACAAATCTATAGACATCACTTGACAAACGATAATATGAGCTTATCAGAAGAAAATATACACAAGCGGAAGGAAGAAATACGCAAAATTCATCACGTTATAGACGTTTATCATAAACGAGGTTGGGTAGAACAAGAGAAATATGAAAAATACCTTCGTATCCTTGATAAAATCAAAGTTAATGATGACGAATACCTTGATAAGATGCACAAATTCCGAAAAAAGGTAGAACACATTAAGAAATCCAACTCGCAGCATCCTTCATCGAAGAGTATTCGCGTTGATGGTCCAAAAGAAAAGGAGATTTCAAAAGTAAACTTTGATAGCATGGAGGAACCAAGGAAAATGCGCACAACAGAAGACGTTATGCACAGTAAGAATGCCCGAGTCAAGACGAACAAACTTACCGAAAATCCGAAGATTATGGTTCGTACTGATGACTCTGAAAATATTGAATTATCTCTGGATGTTTCCAAAACAACAATTATGAAACCAATGCCTATAGAAACAAACAAAGAAAATGATAGGAAATCCACCATTCGTTTTGATGAAATGAAGACCAATAATACTCACTCAAATCTTGATGATCCAAATACATCAATCCATCCAGAGAAGGATGCAATGGATGATTGTATGGAACCTATTCGCACCATACAGTCAAAGAATGTATCAACGTCCATCACTAAATCAAATCAAAAACATTGCAAATTTGATCGTCAAGAAACAGAGCGTATCTTTGTGGAGATGTGTGTGTTTGCTCGACTAGGCTTCATACAACCTCCATCCTGTTTAAGATGTAGTTATAACAAAGCTTTGAAGGACACGGTATCATCAATCGATGAGACTGACCAAACTCCATGCGAAAGAATAATTGCGTGGAGAAAAGATGCCAGCAAGAAAATTAGTCCTGTGAATATTCAGGAAACACTTACTTTTGTAAAATGTCATGATGCGAAAGAGTGGGCAATTGGCCATGCAGTGGAGAATATGAGATGGGATGAAGGAACGAAAAGGCTTCTTCATGTACAATAATTATTTTTAATTTTGTATTTTGATCGATAAATATGTATATATATTTTGAAATAGTACATGTTTGTAATTTCATGAAAAATGAAAAAAGTGAGTATAGATTTTTCATGTGTACCCCTTTGAAAAAATGCCATTCCCGCTAAAAAAACGAAAGAACACAGCACCCTTCTTCTGCACGCTTCTGCTTCGTGCTTCGCGTGCTTTTTCGTTGCATCTCTTTCGAGCGGAACATCAGTAGTTACACCCCACCTACCTATCCCATTGTGGTTCAAATCGACTCACAGTCTTGTTAAATACATACATATATTTTTTACATATATTTAATCATGAGCCATACGCCAACGTACGACATGCAAATCAAACTCCTCATGATTGGAGACTCGGGTGTAGGCAAAACATGCCTGCTCTTACGATACGCGAACGATTCCTTCTCGCCAACCTTCATCACGACCATCGGTATCGATTTCAAAATCAAGAATATCGAAATTGATGATAAGCGCGTCAAGCTTCAGATTTGGGATACCGCTGGCCAAGAAAGATTCCGCACCATCACAACGAGCTACTTCCGTGGTGCTCAGGGTATCGTGCTCGTGTACGATGTGACGGATAGGCGATCCTTTGAATCGATCCGCAATTGGATCTCACAAATTCAGCAGCACGCTGACATTCACGTAAACAAGATTTTGGTTGGGAACAAGTGCGATATGTTGGATGAGAAAGTGGTTAGTACCGAGGAGGGGAAAAAGCTTGCAGAAGAATTTGACATGGAGTTCTGGGAGACTAGTGCCAAGAATGATATCAATGTGGAGCATTCATTTCATTCGATTGCGAAAGCTGTCAAGAACAGGCTTTTGGCAGACGGAAATCTTGGGCCATCAGGAAATAAGGGTGTAAAGCTTGGTGCACAGACTCAAGGTGCAAACAGGAAGGGATGCTGCTAAATGATGTTAAGATCATTTCTCCATGAACAAAAAGAAACAAAACAAAGGAAACTTGGTAAAAACAAAAGAAGAATCAATTTTAGTATGGAGATTCGACGTTTGATTGTACCTACTAACAGAACATTACCAAATATTGTGTGCTATTGGCTCCTTCCCGACAATTACCAAATGAGAGGTGGTGCTTTGTAACTTTAACGTAGTTCAAGAAATATATAAAATAGAATAAGTTCAGTATCGAACTGTTGTTACCTTTTTGTATTTAGATAGTATGCAACGTGGGACGCGTGAATGAAGAATCGTGAATTTTTCGTTGGGATTAGTAGACTACCAAGCCGACATGGGTGGACATCGCAAAAATTTCAGCTCCCTCATTTTTTCGTGTGCGAGCCAACTGCGAAACACAAACCAAAAAATACCTGAAAATACACCACACACCACATATTGACTAGCACCTACATTTCCATCATGGAAGAAGGTAACGAAATGGGAGAACGTATCTACAATGCTCTTGAGGATGCGTATAAACAGGGTCTACCTTTAGATTGGACACTGACCATCGATGTGAGTTTATAGACGAAAGGAAACTTGTGTGTCTTATGTCACGACAATGCTGTCTTTGTACTACACTTTTCAATGCAAATAAGGACATGTGCATGCAGTAATTTAGATGTAACGAATCTAATTTTTTCTCATCTTGTATCGAACAGGAAAAAGGGAAAAAGCGCTGGACGGGGCCGGGACCAGATGCAAAATCTTTTGCGTATCTGCAAAGAGCACTTGAATACGTGAATGGTGCATCCAAACGTAATAAGAAACGAGGTGCATCTTCAGTATCCTCATTGGACGAAAATGATTCAGTTTCAAGCGCTAAAGGAACATCCATAAAGCAGAAGAGGAAGAAGTCAAAATCTACCTCGGGGAAATCGAAAGATAGGTCTGCTGCTGCTGACGACGTCGAATCAGATCCAGAAACGTCTCTTGATATTCCAGATGATTTCGATCCAGAAAATCCTCCGAAGCACAATAGATTATGCGGCACTGTGCATTGGGATCCAGATTCTCCTGAAGGTCAAAAAGTGGGGCATAGAATCCGTATATGGTGTTCAAAGACAAAATCGTGGATGAAGGGTCGTATTGTTCGATATGACCCTATTTCTCATAAGCACAAAGTTTACATCTTTCAGGATAAATATATCGAACGTGATTATGAAACATGGTTGCATCTTGATGAGGAAAATATTCAAATCGGTGGTCGCTTTGTATGGGCGCTTGTGAAAGGGTTTGCATGGTGGCCTGCTCAAGTCTTGCATTGCAGCTATCCGAAGCCGATCCAGATTGAAAGTGTATCACAACCCAAACGAGCTGGATACGAATTAGTAGAGTTCTTTGCCACTAATGAAGTTGCTAATATCAAGGTTGGACCTGAAACATTGCGTTCGTTCAATGGTGGTGAGGTGGATGACGTGATTTTGCAAAACAAGAAGAAAAGGAACCCCGAGGCAGTTGAAGATGCAAAAAATGAGGAGGACATGGTAATGGAAACGAAAAACGACGCAGCACGATTTTATGCTGAAAAAGCATTTGCCATCATCAATTCAATTGGAAATTTTTTGTTGGGAGCGAAAGTTGAGGTCTTCCGAGGAGATTTGAATTATCCTAGGGGTGAGCATTTGATAGGGACTGTAAGACTATACAGTCAAACAACAAAAAAATACCTCGTTTCCTATGATTTGCCTCCCATCAACAAGAATATATATGAAGCTACATGGCTGAATCTTGGCACTGTACGCTACAAAGTTCTCGATGAAACAAAAGGTCAAAAAAGAAAAAGCTATTCTCCTTCAGATGAGGATCTATATCCATTCTTGTTTGGTCATACTAGCACTATTGCAACATCAAAAGATAAATGTAGAGGGTGCGTTGGACCTTGTGATGACAAAGACGAAGATATCTTAATTTGCTCCAATTGTGATGGTAAACACCATCCTGGGTGTCTTGACCCCCCTTTGACCAAGAAAGCAGCTAGAATGATCATTCAAGGTGGTGAAGCATGGAATTGCAAGCGTTGCGTTAAATGCACAGGTTGTAGAGAGTTTGAAATATCCCTGGGAACAGAAACGGTAAATGCACCGCCGTCGTTGTTTCTTCCTAAGAATGAAAACCTGAATCTTTGTGTATCATGTATCCCGTTATATGATAAGAAACAATTCTGCCCGATATGTGCTCATACTTGGGATGATATTCGATACAATAAAATTCAGAACAGGATAAAGAAGTCTATACGAAAGAGAAAATTTAACTCAGATGATGAAGATGAAAATGAAGAGCACATAGGAGCAATACACGACAATGTTGATGAATCGAATCATACAGATATAAATGAAACTTCTGAAAGTAATTTTCGTTGGAAGAATTCTACCTTAATTGACAAAAGTTACTTTTACCCTGAAAAGAATATGTGGGGTTACAACGAATCCACAATGCTCTGTTGTGAGAAATGTAATATTTGGGTACACGCGGGGTGTGCCGAGTTATCGAAAATAGAATATGACCAAACAACGCAAGGTGTACATCCAATTTACAGTAATGAATACCTTTGCAGAATATGTTGCAGAGAAAAAGCCATGGCGATTATGAATCAATTGATGGCTGAAGATTCCATGTATCTTTTTGCCTCCCCTGTGACAGATCAAGTTGCTCATAACTATCGAGATATTATCAAAGAGCCCATGGACCTACAGACGATGTCAGAACGTGCTTATAAAGGAGATTATAAAAACTACGCTTGGCTCCGTGAAGCTTTTGAGTTAATGGTGTACAATGCATTGGTTTTTAATCCACCTCAGTCTATTTATTGGGTGGAAGCAAAGAGATTTTATAATGCTTGTATGAAGCGTGTTTTTAAGATAGATGCTAAGGGTGCACCCGAAAGTAAATATGGATTGTTGGTGAAAGAACGTTTCCAATTAGCGGAAAAACTTATCCAGGCAGAGAAGGATCGCGTAAAAACAGATGAGACTGCCGAGAAGAAGGATCTAGTTGCGGGTTCTGATGTGTTAGTTATTGAGCTTGGTCCCTTGGTAAAGCCTCCCGATCCTCCATCTTGCATTCCAACGGCAATTGTACGATTGAATAAAGTCGACGCGTTTTATTCCGCCTGGATGGATTGTTGCTTTTCATGTGGAAGTAGTGGTGCCAGCGATACGATGCTTTTCTGCGTTGACTGCGGAGAAGCATACCATAGTTTCTGTGCCTCTGCGCCAATACAAAGCATGAATCCGGCTGCAGTCAGTGGTTGGAGATGCCCAAACTGCAAGCTATGTGAGATCTCAGGTGAAGTTACAGATGATGAAACGAAACTACTTTATTGTGAAATGTGCGACAGAGCATTTTCGATGGATCTACTCTCCCCTCCACTTGAAAAGGTACCTTTTGGGATTTGGGTATGTGGCCAATGTGTTGATTGTTCATTATGCGACAACAGATCTGATAATGGTGAAGTTAGTAGAGCATACTGGTCTTGCGTTCCGTCGAAATGCCTGCCTTGTGGAGGTTGTAAAAAACTGCTACTTCCATCTCTTGCTAACGCAAAGTGCCGAATTTGTAGTAAAATATCAAGAAAGACCGATGGAATGCCACGATGTTCCTCTTGTAAATCTTACATACATCCATTGTGTGATCCCAGCTATCATGCCGTTGACCCTTTATTGGTGAGTCTTTACAAAGTTTCTATTTTTTTCTGCATTTCATTTATTCGGTGTTGTTGTGTATCTCACACTAGTTAACTGAAAAGTATCGATGCCCCCCTTGCATAAATGGTGTTGCAAAAACTGAACATTCTTCAATTGTGAAAGTCAAGCATGCATTTCCGCTCATTGAACTATCAGCCGACGAAAAACGCGAAGAAGCGTTAAAGATTGCAATGAGAGATGCTAAAAGGAAAGGTCTCCCTGATGGTTGGGAAGTTTTCTATGGGAATTCAAATCGAAAAAAATGGAAATCACCAGGTCCACATTGCAAAATATTCGATTCAATACCAAAGGCACTTGAGTACGTCGAAAAAATGAAAGAAATCAACTCAAATGGTCCGGATTCGAAATTCTTCTACTATGAACCATTTTCTTTAGAAATGGAGCCTGAATGGATCAGAAGGCATTTGGGGTACGATGAGAATACGTCTATTATGAGTGAGGCAGAAGTTCTGCTCCGAATTTTGGAAATCAGACTAGGCTTTGAACTAACAGGTTTGTTTGATACTGAACGAGTGTACAACAAAAAGTCACCAACTCGCATTCAAAGTATTCCAAGCTGGGAGCTTTACAGAGCCGGCCGATTTGTTCGTTTTGTGAAGAGACTAAGAATATTAAGTCAGGTAGCAAAACCAAACGGACGAAATGTCGAAGAAACAAGAAAATGTCAACTGGTGGTGTGTAAGATGGCTTCTGCTTTTGTAGATTGCGTTTGCGTTATGTTCCAGATTGATATGAGAAAAATGATTACTCACTCAAGTAAGCTCCAGAGCCTTTTAGTCCCCCCCGTTTGTCCTGGAACAGTGGATTTGGAACTGACGCCATACACGGATGACGATTCAACAACGTTCGGTGGTAAGAGTCTTGAAGATATTGCGTATCTCCAATTAAAGGCGGCCGAAGAATTAAACACGCCCATTCATGAATTAGTAGCAGGGGCTAATGATATGTCCACAGAAGCAGTTAGCAAATCAGAAGGACAATGCGCTGAATCTACATTTGCCCAGATACCTTCTTCAAATGACAGCAAGAATGTTACGTCTTCGGCATCAGAAGAAGCCATTGAGCTGATTTATCAAAAGACTAAAAATGACCATGGGACCATGACAAGCTGTGCGAACTCTGACCATGAAGGCAATGTCTTTGCGATGACATCTGAAAACGAGTTAGACATCGCTGATGCCTTGATGATGTTAAATGGTTCACCATCACGTGCGACATCGACTTCAAGAAACGAGGACAACCATCAAGAAATCACAGATACTAAACATAATCAGCTTGACGTTGGTATGAATGATGAGAAGAAGGTCGAGTGGGAAACGGCATATCATGCGACGGAAACCAATTACAATCCCCTGAATGAGAACGGTGCCTCTTCTGATCATGATCGCGTACTTGACAAGCCTGAATATGTTTCAGCAGATGTTTCTGTTATCGAAGATTCTCTATCTGGTCTTCTTGAACTTCGGAATGCCTCAAATTCAACAACTAATATCAAGGAAGCCAGTGTAATAGCAGATATTGTAAGAGATTATGGACCTTCTGATAAGAGTGCATTTCATGATTCACCATTACCCACTGTATCATCTGATGCATTCCATCCCCAAAAATCTTCTGGATTCGTCAGTGCATCACGCAAACCTAAGATCAAGCTACCTTGGATGTCAAAAAACTTTTTGATTTCTGAACCTATGAAAGGATGGCAGTTTTCATCTGAGGAAAGTTCTCATCGGAAGTGGATCGATAGTAGAACATGTTGTTTGTGTGGAATCTCTGGTGATTCAGACATGTGCATGGACACTCCAACATCGACCGGTGTTGATTGTCTTGGGCGCCTTTTGCCATTGCCCGGTGGAGAATGGATGCATTCTGGTTGTGCTGTTTGGAGTAGTGAAGTTTGGGAAGATCCAGTTGGAGGCAAGCTGAATGGAGTTCTGAAAGCAAAGTCTCGAGGATCAAAGCTACGCTGTTTTGGTTGTGGCCAGTACGGCGCTACAATCGGTTGCCATCGCTCCAACTGTTCCGCAAACTATCACTTTCCATGTGCGAAACTTTGTGGAGTTGTCTTTACTGAATCCCATAAACTTTATTGTGTGTCGCACAAAGACTGTGCTAAGGATGATACTATTGAAATGTTTGATGAACCTATGAAAATCTTAAGGGTTGTTGATGAAAAAGTTGAATTTGAGCCAGACCTATGCTATAGAAGTGGAGCACTCGTTGTTCACTCACTGGGAGAAATTCAAGTAGATTGTGATGGATTTCATTGCAAAGAATACATTACACCCCCAGGGTTTTGTTCAACCCGTATATTCTGGTCATTTGTTAAACCAAAGACTAGAACGTTGTATATTATGCAAATTTTACGATCCAAAGATAACACTCCTCTGTTTCAACTTCGTGCTGCTGATGCGACCTCTCTGAACTTTCAAAGTTCAGATATTAACAACCTTTACAAAGAAGTCATGGCAAAAGTGTGGGAAGTGAACAAAGACTTCTTTTCTCATAATGATTTATTTTCAGCATTCCCTATGATGCGTTCGAAGAACAATAAAAAGGGATTTTGCCTAAATGGTCCTCAATTTTTTGGATATGGCATTGATTTCATTCGTGAAGCTTTGGAAAAGCAGGAAGATGCTATCGCTTGTGCTGCGCCTCTCTCGAAGGATTCTGTTACCTACAAGTTTTGCTTTCACAAACCTACAGAGCAAGAAGCAATGGAACTTCAACGGCACCGTGCTGTGGTCAAAGCTGAGAAAGCACTTGAAAATGCATCTGGTTGTGCGCGAACAGAAGGAAGTGGTGCGTTTGATAAGAGTAAAGGCAGTGGCAGAATCACACGGGCATTAGTAAGTAGTTCTAGCGAAGGTCCAAAGAAACAACGTTCGGGAGCTCTTGCGAAGGGAGGTGCAGATACCGCCTTGTCAAAGGGAGTTAGCTCAAGTCTTGAGTCCGAACGAGAATTAGCGTCAACACAGGCTATGTATGATGAGATGAAGTCAGTCCCGATGGAAGAAAGGCTTGAGGCAAAACGATCTCATATTCATGGTTGGGGTCTTTTCGCGAAAAAAGATTATCCAAAAAATTCAATGATTGCGGAATACATGGGGGAAACCATTGGGCAACCTATTGCAGATAAGCGCGAAAAGATGTATGAAATATCAGGAGAAGGCAGTTGCTACATGTTTCGTCTTGATTTACATGAAATTGTAGATGCAACGAAGGTTGGTTGCATGGCTCGCTTTATGAATCACTGTTGCGCCGCTAATGCTTACGCAAAAATCATCACTGTTACGACGGATCAAGGTACCGAAAAGAAAATTGTAGTTTTCGCTAACCAAGATATCCCGTCAGGAGGGGAAATAACTTATGACTATAAGTTCCCTGTAGAAGATGGCAGTTTGCGTTGCACATGCGGGGCCCCTAATTGTATAGGTCGAATGAACTAAACTGTTCAGGATGATATTCCACCAAGTAGCTAGCTCTAGAGAGGGGAAATAATTTTACATAAAATAAGAACGGGATCTGAAAGATAATTCTTTATTATTATCCTACCCTAAAGCTCTTCATCATCCTTTCGTTGTCTCTCTTCGCTTCACGGTCTTTAATATCATTCCGCTTATCGCGTACATTTTTCCCTCTACAGAGAGCAATTTCTATCTTTATTAAGTTCTTCTCTGTGAAAAATGCTTTCAAAGGCACAATTGTCAATCCTTGGTTTTCTACTTCTTTTCTAAGCTTTCTGCATTCTTCTTTCCTCAATAACAGCTGTCGTGCTCTTCTTTCTTCGTGGTTGAAGAATTCAGAATTTGTAAGTTTGCCGATGAAAGTATTGTATAAACTTAAGCCACGGTCAGTTTTGTTTGGTCGCACAAAGCCATCTCGGATGTTCATCTTCCCATCCCGTATTGCTTTCACCTCCGATCCAAGGAGGGAAATTCCAGCCACATACGTGTTTAAAACTTCATAATCTCGTCTAGCTTGTCTATTTGTAGCAATAATAGGGCTTTTACCTACGTTTTTATTCTTCTTTGCTGCTTTCAAGTTGGCTAAACGAAACGAGGATTTCGAAGAAGGTAAGATGAAGGCGGTAGAGTTAGCAACAATCGCAAGTAGTAGCAAAAGCTTCATAAGAGAGATAGAAGCTAGAATCATTTCTGAATGTAAGAAAATAGTAGGCAATAGTCGTGAACGTATGTATAGCAATTAGATACAAGGGATATACAAGCAACATGCATCAAGCATCAAGCATCAAGCGCATGTATTTGTAAAATGTAAAATAGTGGAACATGGACTTGTTAGTACGAAATAGTCATTGTTTCCTTTTTTTAGACTGATTCACAATTTAATTAAATAACATTATTTACATACATAGCTCAAAAATATAAATTCTTTTCATCCAACGTCAGTAGATCAGTATAGTTCCTGTATTCTGGATTGTACACAATTGGTTTTGGGTCACTTTCGTCATCAGAATAATTGGGGTTGTCATCCATATCATCGGATTTGAATCCAGTGCTATCTTCATCGCCGTCATTATTCGAAAGACTTAAGGGAAGCAGTGCGCCGCGAAGTATAAATATTATCATCCCTAACAAAAAGGATGTAAAATAGCAAGCAAATACCAATAGAACTGAATTTGGTATACTTGAACATAGAGCATCATTCACAAAATATGAGTAAACAAGGTTCAGATCGTGACAATTAACGCTGGCATATATAACTTGAAGAGCATTGTCTAGATCCCATAGTATGACCCCTAACTGATCCATAGTTGTAAGAAGCGGCTTCCATGTACTATAACCTCCACAACTTGATTGATCGTTTTCAAGAATCTCGTCAATAGAATTCAACTCGTCGTCAATTAATGCATGCGCATCTGATACGATCGAAACAAAACTGCCAAGCAATGGTTGAAATGGTGATTCTTCTATACATTCCTAGATCGTTAAAAATTGGGATAAGAGATGAGTACAATAATAGAAAACTTGTATGTTCAATCCTAAAACGAATATGAAAAACTCACATTGATCACATAGTAATCAAGTATTTCTCTTTTGATTCCTTCGATTTCACTGGAATTTGCCACCGCCTCAACAAAACCGGTTGGAGAACCGTACCCAAGACAAAATTCAGCATTTGATATTAGTACAGTCCCAGATGATGCCGACACGATCAGAAAAATTGTAATCAAGGAAAAGTATATCGGAAGAATCACCCATCGATGAAAAGAAAAATATCGATGCTTTGATTCTTGATCTGGATCTCTTATCGGCGGTACATCCAATGTATCTGGATCTGGAGTTTTCGGATCGGACGTAACAGCCAAAGTTGTACCAAAAGCAAGGAGCAATCCCAAAAAGTATATAGGCCAAGCAAAATAGAAACTTTTGGCATATTTCTGAACCGAATTGGCTCCTTTATCAACAGTATCGACCACAGGGAACAAAGTTTTATCAAACAAGCTTTCAAACTGTAATATTTGAGTAAAATCTACGTCCTCGAAAAATGACAGTGATTCAATAAAAGTAATTGCAACATCTTGAATTTCTGTACATGTATCATTTGAATAAACAAGAAATTCTGACAGAAAGGGTCCTTTGATCTCATTGGTGATATGAATTGTCGAGTTGATGGAAGCATTGAAATTGTCTCTAGTCTTGTGAAAGAGACGAGTTCCATCATCAATATAGTTGTATGTACGTTGTTGCTCCTTTCCCCCTTGAATAAAAATTAGAATACCCATTGATATAAATATCGCAGAACTAACGTACATGAATATTCTAAAGACTATGCTTTTCCTTTTTGAGTCGTGATGTAATCCATTTCCAGCGAGAAATGCACCATTTTTGTATAAGCAGCATGAACTTGAGCAACATTCCTGCAAACGGCAACCATGTTCCCGAGCAGAGATGCAACATTTTCTGGCAAGAAAACTCTTCTGATGCGGAAAGAGACATTTGAAGGTAATTACCAACGCGATCCACAAAATGAATAACGCCACACTTAGTGCAGCGAGAAATATAATACCTAGAATATATTCCAAAAATACATTGAAAGTAATGGCACCTTTGCCATCCATGTAATTTTCTACAACACTGATCAGATTCGAGTTTCCAAATGTTGGTATGGAAGAAAAAATATCGAGAGACCAGTTCTGTGGACATGATGGAAATTGGGTGAATGAATGGATCATGAATCATGACTGTACGAGTGCAAAGAATAAATTTGCCACTTGCTACTTACTGAATCGAAATCATTATGCATGGTAAGGTTTTGATCACATGAACATCGAAAGAAGATTCTTCGATTATAATATGCTGTGCTGTGATAGGGATTGACGGTTTGAAATACACTCAAAGGAACGAAGTACGAGCATAATGAGCCTCTGCTTCGGGTCTGGGTCCTGGGTCCTGGGTCCGAAGGTCATCTGTCATCTCTGGTAGGCGCACGCGGCGCACGACAGAGATTCATTCATTCTGCTAAAATAGTTTCCTCTCTCAACTTCAGGACATCCCCCAACTTACGCATTCATCTGTTGTTTGGTACAAATGTGATGAATGATTCGATTCGATCATCTCGTGAATCAAGTAGTCATAGGCATCAAATAGAAAAAACTCTTCCTATTTTTATTATAAAAAAATGAAAAAAGGAATGAAGATAGAATTCAATTGAAGTTTTCTCCGATCATGGCTTTTGCTCATACGAGTACACTATTGAAACATCAAATTGCATCGTAATGTATCTACATTTTAGTTGTTCTACAAGTTTTATGATAAATGCCCCATCAGCAGAAGATATACGATACTCTAAGAATATCTACTTGGTGAGAAGTAGGACATTTGATTACGGCCGGCGGAACGTTCTTGGGCACGAGAGGGACCAGTTTGGTAAGAGCTATCCATTAAATTCTCATTTTGAGAAATCACAGACGAAGGTTGAAACGTGGCATCATTTGTTCTATAATTTGATTGGGAATTCCCATACCTCGTTTCACCATTCGGGTTCATCATCATTTGCAGTGCTTCAGAATTAGAGTGATTACCTGCGTTGTTTGAAAAATTCATCATGGAAACATTGTTGAAGTTTTCTACATAATTTCCATAAGAAGGTAATGCTGCCTGAGCGTTTGGTATCATCATCACGCCACCAAAACCGGGCATGAGAGATGGTGATCTGTTCGACGCAAAATTCATGAGTCCTAACTGATCGTAGTATGCAACAGGAACTCCATAGGTTGGATTCACACCAGGCATGCTGTAAATCGGTATCATACCCGCTGGAAGGATTTGGGGCATTTGATTCCCCACAATGAATTGCTCTGATTGGTTGCCGCCTCGTTTGCGGTACTGATGACGGCGACTAAGAGGTCTCATCTTGAAAATGTTAGAGACGTCATCTTTAGTAAACAGAGGGTGGTGATAGCTAGAGGCATAGCCACCGTGAGTAGTCCTGCAAATAATAAATCCCCATCGCTTTAAGCGACGTGTGAAGCTCGTATATTGTGTCATCTTAAACATTTTAGGGAGCACGTCCGTAGCGAGTCGGTTTTTGTTTAAAATTGTGAAACCATTGCCTTCAGGTGTCCATGCTATGATGCCAGAGTTTGCTTCATCATTAATCATCTCCATTAACTGGAAATATAAGAAAGTGGTGAAAATTCAGGTCAGCTTTCAACATCTCGGAAGTAAATGGGTTATTCATTCACACACAAATCTTCAACGGAGAAAGTCTTACCTGGATGGGAAAGCAATCAATTTTCGAATCGTTTTCAGTATCTCCAATGGAATCCATACTGATAAATATATTCGATTCTTCGTTCTCTATGGCACACTTGCAGGCAATCACGAAAGTACCCACTGTTTTAGTCCAGTACAATTGTGTTCATAGACTCGTCCGTGTATGGAAACCCGAAGGAGAGAAACGATCGTTCGTCGTTCGACAGTAAAAGCGGAGTTACTCGCTATGGGCTTAAATAATATTTCTCCGTTCGTTGAGAGTTAGGAAAGAGCATAAAAAGGAAGATGTGTCATTTGTCACACTGTGAAAGAGAATGTAATATCAATCAATCATAGGGTCTGTAATATTTTAAAGAATGTATTGAACACAATATAGTTTGCACTCTTTAGAATCTTCATTTAATTTCGTGATATGGCGAAGAAACAGCATATCAGCCCGATTTTGAAAGATGAAGAGAACAGGTATAAGACATTAGGAACTTATTATACTGAATTATATACTGCACACTATATTCTAAGTTCAATAAACGAGTGTTCAATCTTTATACCGATTGTAGTCTCTTCCATCCATTCCAACGATTTTCTACCTCTTCCAATATAATTAAAGAATCCAACTTCAAGAGCACAATTGATCGAATCAATAAAACTGATAAAATATCTCTTGCAGATTTTTCATTCAATTTTTGTATTGGTACTTCATAGCTAATATTTAACAAGTGATGCGTAAAAGTACTTGTAGAATTTGCAGTTTTCTTTGAATTCTTTGTCATTTGTTTTGAGTTGTCCAAGTCTTTCGTCACTTCGTTGACATATCGTTTATGGTAGACACATTTCTTGTTCATACTGTTTTCATATTGTCGATAAGGCACCAAATCAGGTTCACGAAACTCTAATCTTTCTGTTTTTTTACGAGATTTACTGGTTCTGATAGAGGTGGCGGATGAATATAGAGGATCACTACCCGTGTCTTCATTATAATGTTTGAAAGTATGATCTAAATGCATATCATAGGGAGAATAAAGATTGGAAAACCACCAATGTTTCAAATGGTTTACAAAAGAGTGTCCGCATAGTAAACATCGATCAGGACCGTGACGATGAAGAGGGTATAACGATTCAAGCATTGAATTGGGTTTTATTCTAACAAACTTTTTTTTAAAAAGAACAACACATTTCAAGTGTTAGGGGGGGAAATGAGAAATGACAGAAACATGTGTCACTGCACCACTCTCATAACATACCTTGTGTCCACCCAATCCTTCATAAACAGATTGTTTCAACAGCCTCCGGCATGTGTGGAATCGAATAGCGGAGGGGAAATCCCATATGAATACTCGACAAGGTGATCTAGATCTACTGGATTCGCCAGTGGGAAGTACGAGAAATATGGATAGGACCGTAAATAACCGCACAATGATCCTTTTTCGTTTCATGATGTTTGTTATCGTTTACTGCTTTTAGTTAAAGCTATTGAGTGAGTGAAAGTACGTAGATGGATGAAGTGCAGAGTAAGTGATGTCGAACAATTATGTGATATGTGATGTTATTTGTGTTCTTACTATTTTATTCGTACTTTACGGCAAGGATTGATGGTTTAATTTTTATACTACCAACCTCTACATTCTACATTCTACATTCTACATTTGATCGACACCTTGACTTTTGAGTCAATCAAAACACAGCACCCAAACGGAATGAGTAGAACAATAAATACAATGACAGTACTTTCAACGCCAATTAGGTTTCTTTTGAAGAAGCAACAAATGGCAGTGCGATCAGCATTGCATACACGCTTCTTTAGCAGCAACATAGATACAGCAACAACATTAGCATTTGATCGACCACTGAAAAAACTTCAAAGGAACAATGTCGCCAAGTCTTATGCGAACAAGAGTGGAGAATATGATTATATCCGAACAGAACTGGCTTCTCGCTTGGTTGATAGACTCGATGATATCATTCGAGATGAGGGGTTCCCCCTAGCCTTGGATATTGGATCAGGTCCTGGATACATTTACAAAGAAATCGTGAAAGATGATGGTTTCGATGGATCTGGAGGTATTGGTGGCGTGAGAAAAATTGTGATGATAGACTCTTCAGAAGAAATGCTTCACAGGGATGAGGGTCAATTACTCAGTATGACAGATGAAATGAAAGGTCGATGTTCTTTGTATCGATTGGTGGCTGATGAAGAGGGTCCATTGACACAATTTCCAGACGGTACTTTTGATTTAGTTCTCAGTGCAGGAGCTATGCATAGTGTGAATGATTTACCTGGATTATGGAGAGAAATTCGAAGAGTACTGAAACCAGATGGTTGCTTTATGTTTGCCATGGTTGGCGGATCTACTCTGAATGAGCTTCGATCGAGCATGGTTCTCGCCGAACTAGAAAGGGATGGTGGTGTATCACCCCATGTCGGACCATTTGTGGAATTCTCAGATGTTGGAGCATTATTAACAAATGCAGGATTCAATCTAACGACTATTGATATTGATACCATAAAAGTTGGGTATCCAAATGCCTTCGTCCTAATGGAACATTTGCAAAGAATGGGCGAAAGCAATGTCTGTATAAATCGAAGAGATAGAATGTCGGTTGACACTTTTCTTGCATCTGCAAGTATTTATGATTCAATTTACCCTTTAGAAAATCAGGATGCACATGAAAATGATATAGAGGCCACTGTCCAAGTTATATATGGTATTGGATGGGCTCCTGATAGCAGCCAACCGAAACCAAAGGAGCGAGGTAGCGCCAGTCATAAAATCGGTGATATTGTGGTAAATGAGACAAAGATATCTCATGAAACGTCTAAATGATAGAGTAGATATTGTAATATCAGTTATTTCTTACTGTCTATGTATCTGTTGACAAGTTTTTGTTCAGTTATCTGAACAATATCATGATTTAAAGGAATTGGGAGACAACTATCACAAACCTTCATCGTCATGTCAAAGCTCCTTAAGTTTTCTGAAGCAATGTCCCTTTGAGGATCCGCGGCAGTGATAGTTTCTCTCCATAAATTACATACATCTTTCCAATTCAATGGTGCTCTTTGTGCAACGCGCGTGAGATCATGTTCATCATTTTGTGCTTGTTGTTTGATTTTCATCAAAAGTGGATGTAAAAGACTATCGATAATGTTCATTACTTCTCTTTCCATGACCATTTTAGCAGCAGTAGCTTGACGAGTCTTGATGATATTCCAACAACATCCTTCTTTATTTTCAGAACCAAATAGATGGTCAATGACTTCTTTATTCGAGCTGTATTTCATACGCTTCTTGCATGCATCACAAAAGTAAGAATTATTGTTCACATGGATGTCATTGAAGAATATACCATGCTCCTTACATTTTGAAACTGCAAGTGACCTTTTATGTAAAAGGTTATTCATAATATCGGTATCTTTTTTGCTTGTATCATCCTCTCGGTTGGGTGTTATTGTGTTCGACATTATGTTCACGGCTCGTTCCCATGATTTGTGAACTAACTCACTCTGTGGATTTTGAATTTGTGCTTCTAAATTTTTGATACTCCGTTTCTTTAAACCTGCTGATTGCATTTTGTAAAACTCATCTATATTGATATCATCACTGTATATTAAGTCCCAAGCATGATCCCTATTTCGTTTCTTGTAGTTCCCATTCACATCATCTATTGCAATAGGCCATTGAAATAAATGCTGATTCGTATGTTCTTGCATTTGGTCGCTAACGAAACGTTGTTGCTGATATTTCACATGCGTCATATTTGGATATATTTGTCGGTCTTCAGGATGAACGTTATGAACTATGTCTTCATTTCGATGAGTGGGCGGCAATGAAATACGGACGATCCAGTCTCGATAAGTCTTGTTCAAGCATAAAATATTGTTTCCTTCTGCAATTATAGTGTCTAGATTTGATGATAAATTTTCTACTATGGAAGATCTAAGAAAAACTTGAGTGTTCCAGCTTTGTTCATTTGGTTGAGTAACTTTTGTCGATGTTATTGGCTGAACCGAACCTATCTTCAGTTTCCGATTCCACGAATGTATGAAACCTTCACTATAACATTTTTCTCCTGCACATGAAACTATATGCTTTAGAGTTGATAAGAACTTCACCTTCTTTAATCCAGATGCAGAGTTAACGTTATGATACTGATCTAAATCAACGGGCATACGCGTCGCGGCGCTGATCAATATCTTTAATAAAAACAGAACGCCTTGAGATGTGTGACCTAAAACGAACGGAATTCCCACTTAATAACCAACTCACCTTAACTCTCATTTTAACATTGTCACTATCAAGATCTATCCTATCAATTTCTTGTCGAACCAGGGGAAGCTTTTCGTTAACCTTTTCAACTAAAGATGCCTCGCATGACTCATCTATTGGTGCACCAGCGCAATACAGAGCAATTTGAGGCGTCATGTCTTTTGAAGCAGAACAAATTATGCGAGCCGCCCTAATCACCAGATCAGATTCTTCCATACTCAATCGAAGTATATATCTCTTCAGAATTTGCTAATGTGTGCTGTGTGTTATGTTATGAAAATGACTCTGTGATAATTGGA
>Ga0213868_10000886_pt1 | contig 29191 bp, 22 predicted proteins | sample PICome_9_FD_160087 | JGI IMG/M metagenome (GOLD analysis project Ga0213868, IMG submission 160087) | Coastal seawater microbial communities near Pivers Island, North Carolina, United States - PICO127 | ecosystem: Environmental > Aquatic > Marine > Coastal | place: USA: North Carolina... | reverse complement strand
GGGCTCTCCTTTGAGGTTGGCTACGGACTCTTTGCCAAGAGCTTTGTCGATTACGACGCACTCACGAGGCATACCATTCAGTTCATAGAAAAGAGTGCGCCGACCCTCGTCGTCAGGTTCGCCAATTGAGATGAGCTTGATGAAGAGGGTCTTTCCTGGGCCAATGTCAACATGGACTTCCTCTCCAATTTGAAGGCCGTAAAAGAAAGCTGGAGTGGGTAAGACAGTGAGACGGTCGAAGCTCTTTAGTGAATCCAAATAATCTGAGAAGACCTGAGGATACATGAGATGGCTATAGAGGTCATCGTTGTTTGCCTCGCGATCGAGTTGCTGGCTGAGTTCAGCCTTAGTTTGGTCTAGGTCACATGGAGGTGCGAGTTCACCGGGGCGGACTGTGACCGGAATTTTATCTCCCAGAACTAGTTTCTGAATTTGCTTGGGCCATCCACCGTCGGGTTGACCGAGCCCCCCCCCCAGCATATCAATAACACTTTCGGGGAAGTCAAGGTTGGGCGCGTTGCCGTTAAGAAGGTCTTTGGCTTTCAGGTCCTGTGTGACGAGGAGCATGGTCATGTCTCCAACTACTTTGGAAGAGGGAGTGACCTTGACGATATCGCCAAAGAGTTGGTTTACGTCAGCATAGGTATGAGCGATTTCCTGCCAACGGTGGCCGAGTCCCATGCCGTTGGCTTGTTCCTTGAGGTTTGTGTATTGGCCGCCGGGCATTTCGTGAAGGTAAACCTCAGCGGTGCCGCTTCGGGGAGCGGAATAGAAAGGTTCGTAGTGGGTCAGGATTTCTTCCCAGTAATCGGAAAACTCGTTGAGGGTTTCTATGTCGAGGCCGGGGTCTCGCTCGTGGCCACCCATCGCGGCGCAGACAGAGTTTAGGTTTGGTTGGCTTGTTGATCCAGACATGGAGGCAAGAGCCATATCTGCGATGTCGACTCCAGCGTCAGCGGCAGCCATAATAGAAGCAGCGTTGAGCCCGGATGTGTCGTGAGTGTGAAAGTGGATGGGGATGCCGATTTCTTGTTTGAGTGTGGAAACAAGCTTTGTGACGGCAGCAGGATGACAGAGGCCAGCCATGTCTTTAATACAAAGAATATGTGCGCCCATTTTTTCCAACTCTTTGGCCTTATCGATGTAATACTTGAGTGAGTATTTGGCCCGATTTGGGTCGGTGATGTCACCGGTGTAGCAGACAGCAGCTTCGCAGACAGATTTTCCATGTTCGCGAACGGCTTCCATGGCGACCTTCATGTTCGGCAAATAGTTGAGGGAGTCGAAAATACGAAATATATCCATTCCGGAGTCAGCTGCGTGTTTAACGAATCCGGCAACAACATTGTCAGGATAGTTCGAGTAGCCAACAGCGTTCGATCCGCGAAAGAGCATCTGGAAGCAAATGTTTGGGATGCGTTCGCGGAGCTCGCGAAGACGGTCCCATGGGTCTTCCTTAAGAAAGCGCATCGAGGTGTCGAAGGTGGCTCCTCCCCACATTTCCATTGAGAAAAGATCAGGGGTTCTCGTCGCGTAAGCTTCTGCGATATTAAGCATGTCGAAAGTACGCATGCGAGTGGCGATGAGCGACTGGTGGGCGTCGCGCATTGTGGTGTCAGTGCAGAGCAGGCGTTTTTGTTCACCAATCCATTTTGAAAAGGCTTCGGGGCCTTGGCTAAGGAGGATTTCTCTGGAGGAAGGGGATGCAGGCGAGAAACCCGTGCTGCTTGGGATACGCGGTTGTGCGAATGGTTTAGCGGGGCGCCAGTTTTTAGCTCCTGGATTGCCATTCACGGTCAGGTCGGAGAGGTAGTTGAGGAGCTTGGTTGCTCGGTCGCGTTTCGGTATAAAACTGAAGAGACTCGGTTGGGTGTCGATTAGTTTGGTGTGCGCGTCACCAGATCGGAAAGTGGAATCTTCAATGACGTTTTCGAGGAAAGGAATGTTGGTTTTGACGCCTCGAATACGGAATTCACGAAGGGCACGGTCCATTCGTTGGCAGGCGGTTTCGAAGTCACGGCCGGTGGCGGTGAGCTTAACGAGCATCGAGTCGTAGTATGGAGTAATGACAGCTCCAGCGTCTCCGTTTCCGGAGTCGAGTCGGATGCCAAATCCGGCAGCGGATCGATAGTTAGTGATGCGGCCGTAGTCGGGGGCAAATCCCTTTTCGGGGTCTTCAGTCGTGATCCGACATTGAATGGCGAAGCCGTTGCAGGGGATTTCTCTCTGGTTAGGAATTCCAATTTCGGGTTCGTGAAGTTTCTTGCCTTGTGCTACGAGGATTTGAGAGCGGACAAGATCGATGCCGGTAACACATTCGGTGACGGTGTGTTCGACTTGAATGCGCGGATTCATTTCGATGAAGAACCATTCTTTTGAATCCATGTCGTAAAGGAATTCGACAGTGCCGGCGTTGTTGTAACCGATAGATTGGGCTAGGTCGGCAGCTGATTGGCAAAGATCCTGGCGAAGGGTGCCCTCGAGGTCGATGGAGGGTGCGATCTCAACCACTTTTTGGTAGCGGCGTTGCACAGAACAATCGCGCTCGTGGAGGTGGACAACATTGCCGTGTTGATCTCCGAGGATTTGAACCTCGATGTGTTTAGCTCGTTTAATATAGCGTTCGAGAAAAACGGCAGGGTTTCCGAAGGCGTTTTGCGCTTCTTCTTGGGCTTCGGCCAGGCGGGCCTGAAGTTCGGAAGGTTTTTCAACGATCCGCATACCACGACCACCACCGCCAAATGCGGCTTTGATGATGAGAGGGAAGCCGACCTCATGGGCTACGGTAAGGGCTTGATCGGGATCGGAAATGGCGTCGTCGGTGCCCGGAAGAACCGGAACTTTTGCTGCGATTGCTTGTGCGCGAGCAGCGGTTTTGTCGCCCATCGAGCCTAGAAGGTCCGCGGATGGACCGATGAAAGTAATACCTTCGCGTTCGCAGGCGCGGGCGAAGTCGGCATTTTCGGACAGGAATCCATATCCGGGATGAATGAGAGTGACGCCTTTTGATTTTGCGAGGGCTACGATACCTTCGTGGTCGAGATAGGCGCCGACAGGACCTTTAGTGGCGTCTAGCTGGTAAGCCTCGTCAGCTTTAAAGCGATGGCGGGAAAAGCGATCTTCCTCGGCGTATATTGCGACGGTGCGGAGCCCGAGTTCAGTGGCAGCGCGAAAGACGCGAAGGGCGATTTCGCCTCGGTTGGCGACAAGGAGTTTTTGTTGGATAGCCATGTTGAGTTGTGTGGAGGAGCTTAGAAGTCTGGAGGCGGGGGAGCCAACTACGGAATTTGCGAATATTGATTTTTTGAGAATATGGCCTGTCTGCTGAGGGCTCTTACTTGAAGAAGCGAGGTGGGAGATGAAAAAGGTGCTTTTTGGCGTCTGGAGATATCTTGTTCAAAACAGGGGAAGATCCCTAAGCTGACTTAGTAGAGCTTGTCTATTTTTGAAGAAATGAGAAGGGTGATGTGCGGATGTCTGATCAAAGATTCCAGAGTTGAGGGGTGACGGACCCAAGTCCAAACCCCGTAGTGCTTGCTTGGGGGCAGGGAGTCAGCTACTCCTCCGTCACGATGTCTGAACTGCCCAAAGCTTATGAGCCCACTGAAGTCGAGAAGTCCTGGTATCAGGCTTGGCTTGATGCCAAGTGTTTTGAAGCGGATCCTTCTTCCGAGAAGCCACCGTATTCAATTGTGATTCCACCACCGAATGTGACGGGAATTCTACACCTGGGGCATGTGTTAAATAACACAATTCAGGATATTTTAGCACGTCGGGCGCGACAGAAAGGCTGCGAAGTGCTGTGGCTTCCGGGGACCGACCACGCAGGGATTGCGACCCAGACGAAGGTTGAGCGTCAGCTTCGGGAGGAGGAGGGAAAGACGCGCCGAGATATTGGACGCGAAGCTTTCTTAGAGAAAGTGTGGGATTGGAAGGACAAGCATGGTGGTATTATAATTAAGCAGCTGAAACGGTTGGGTTGCTCGTGCGACTGGAGTCGGGAGCGCTTCACAATGGATGCCGACTATTCGAAATGGGTCTCGAAAGTTTTTGCGGATCTCTTCAACGATGGGCTCATTTATCGTGGTAAACGGATGGTGAACTGGTGTCCGGTTTCGCGGACCGCTTTGTCGGATGAAGAGGTGATTCCGAAGAAACAGAATTCAAAGCTCTACTACATGAAGTATGAGTTGGTTGAAGAGCCGGGAAAGTTTTTGGAAGTAGCGACGACGCGGCCGGAGACTCTAATGGGTGATGTTGCAGTGGCGGTAAATCCTAAGGATGAGCGCTATGGAAAGTATGTGGGGAAGCTGGTCAGACGGCCCTTCCCAGCGGCTGAAATTCCCGTGGTGGCGGATGATCATGTAGATCCGGAGTTTGGAACAGGTGCGCTAAAAATTACGCCGGCCCACGATAAGGCGGACTTTGAAATCGGCGTGCGGAATGATCTTGAGATTATCGATGTCTTCCACGCGGATGCGACGGTCAATTGCCCGGAGGTTCCTGATTTGGATGGGCTAGATCGGTTTGTAGCACGGAAGAAAGCAGCCGCGATGCTAGAGGAAATGGGCTTGTTGATTAAAGTGGAAGAGCACGAAAATAATGTGGGCTTTTCCGAGCGGGCGGATGTCCCAATTGAGCCGCGGATATCGATGCAGTGGTTTTTAAGATATCCAGCTACCGAAGAGACTGCGAGAGCGGTCGCAGATGGAGATATAAATTACCGTCCGGCACGCTGGGCTAAGACACATGCGAATTGGATGGACGGAATCCAGGATTGGTGTGTTTCGAGGCAGCTTTGGTGGGGACACCGGATTCCTGTGTGGTATCGAAAAGAGAAGGTCGAAGTGTTGCAGGAATCAGAATCTTTGACGCTCGAAAATCTGGAGGCGGGAGATTTGCATGTGAGCGCTGAGCCTCCAGCTGATCCAGAAAATTGGATACAGGACGATGATGTGTTGGACACTTGGTTTAGCTCATGGCTTTGGCCGTTTGCGACGATGCAAAATCTCGATCAGGAATCTAGCTTGGTGAAAAAGTTTTACCCGACGGCTGATTTAGTGACCGGGCCAGACATTATCTTCTTCTGGGTCGCGCGTATGATTATGGCAGGATACCGCTTTAAGGGGGGGTTGCCTTTTAAAAACGTGTTCTTCACCTCGATTATTCGGGATATCCAAGGTCGGAAGATGAGTAAATCGCTCGGCAATTCGCCTGATCCGATTGACCTCATGGAAAAATATGGCGCGGACGGTTTGCGTTTCGGTCTGATGAGAACCGCACCGATTGGTGCTGACCTTCGTTTCGATGAGGCTCAGGTTGAGGAGGGGCGAAACTTTGCCAATAAAATTTACAATGCCTGTAGATTTCGTCGTATGGCCGGGAGTGATTCTAAGGCGGACTTCAAACCGTCGGAGTGTGAGATACTTCGGCCGTATCATGTAGATATCTTAGCGAAGTGCGATCAATTGGTGAAAAATCAAGAATCTGCCTATGACGATTATCGGTTCAATGAGATTGGTCAGCAGCTCTATGATTTCCTGTGGAGTGAGTTTTGCGACAAATTCTTGGAGGCCGTGAAGGGAGATCTGCGTGATGACGCAAGCAAGTCTCAGCGCGAGACTACGCTGGGTGTTTTTGACTCAGTGATGGTTCGTTATCTTCAGTTGCTGCACCCTTACATGCCGCACTTGACTGAAGAGTTGAGCTCGCGAATGGGTTACATCGAAGAGGGACAGTTTGTGATGGAGAAGGAGCTTCCCGTTTCTGGTTTGCTTGATGGAGTCGATGTCAGAGTGATTTCGGAAGGTTGCGAGCAAGCAGCAGCTGTGTATAAAACAGCTGCCCAGTTACGTAATTTAAAGGCTGAATACCGGCTCGCGGCCCGAAAGGATGTGAGGTTTGTCGCTAAGACCGGCCCTTCGTGGTTGGAGGCAGAGGCTGCGACCTTAGCGCTCCTTGTGGGCTCAGAGGGACTTACTCGGGATGAGGATTACATTCCCGAACAGGGAACGCCGGGAGCGGTCACTGCCTCTGGAGAGTTGTTTATGCCTTTGGAAGGATTGATTGATGTGGAGGCAGAAAAAGCTCGTCTCGATAAGGAGATCGCGAAAATTCAGAAGGAAGTTGGCAAATCGAAGGGTAAGCTGGGAAATGAGAAATTTGTTACGAATGCCAACCCTGAGGTTGTGAGGGTTGAGCGAGAGCGTCTTGGCGAGTGGGAAGGCAAGCTTTCCCAGTTACAAGAAATGCGCTCAAATTTAACATAAATAAAACTTAGGTTGGAGCCATCGCTCGAATCGTGTTTATTTCAGCAAACAAAGATGCAGGTGGCCGATTTACTAGACAGTCAAGTTATCAGCGGGGATAACGCGCAACTTCTTGGTGCGGTTGGCGTTGAAACATTAGTGGCTCTTTCTCAAAGTGAGGCCGGAGTTTTGCTCGAGGAAATCGAGAATGCGAATTCCCATCTTGGATTAGTAGAACAACTGCCGGATCTTGATCAGCTGGTGATGTTGATCGAGGAAGCACGTAATCGGTTGGATGAGGCTGAGGCGACGTCGGTGACTCGTCTTGATGAGGTTGTTGAATTAATTCCCATCTCAGTGGTGAAAGCTTATCCGGTCAGTAAAGAAAGTATTCTAAAGAATAAAATCGAAGTTAGAGATGTGCCGGTGATGGACGAATTCCTCGAGGGGAGAGATCTCTACGTGGAAGAGGTGAGGAAGATTGATTCAGAATCTTCCGAGATCAAAGCAACGGTTCGTGAGATCTCCTCTAAAACGCCTACCCGAAAAATTAGCTCAAAGGAAGATATCAGGGAGTCTATTCCTGGATCAGAAAAGTTAGAGATCCAGCCATTGGAGCGTAACAAAGAGTTCGATCTTCGTAGGACGGCAACTCCGGAAATCAACGCGGGTAGAACATTGCACTCCCGAGCTTATATTCGTGGTGTTCTTCACCCTCAACCGTTTAGAGTAAAGCTTGGCGCTTTTTTGAGCGTGTTAACGATAGTCCTGATTCCGCTTTCACTTATGGCAGGTGGGGCTCTTTTATTTTTCAAAGATGCTCATGAACTTGTGATTTGGTCTGCAGCAGTTCCCGCTGTTTTGGTGATTTTAGCGTTAATGTATTTGATGTTTGCGCGGCCAGTAAAATGCCGTGTTTGTGGACAACCCTTGTTTCAGGCGAAATCTTGTCGTAGGAACCCCCAGGGCCATCATATTCCCTTTTTGGGATACATTTTACCGACCAGTCTTCAGTTGTTAATTTTTCACTGGTTCCGCTGTATGTATTGCGGCACTTCGATTCGCTTAAAACAATGATTTATTTGCGATCTTGCGAATCAATCATGATAGTGACTGGTCCATTGTTGACTAGGGAAACTTCCATCATTGCTCCAAAGAGCCCTCGTTCAAGCCGGTGACCGGTTTCCCGTGAAAATGTTTCGCAAAACGATTGGTAGAGAGGCTTGGATATTTCGGGAGGAGCCGCCTTGATGAAACTGGGTCGATTTCCTTTTTTAGTCGAAGCGTGGAGGGTGAATTGGCTAACGACCAAGGCTTCGCCATGTTTATCTTGAAGAGAGAGGTTCATTTTTCCATTTTCATCGTCAAAGATCCTCATGTTGATAATTTTTCGTATTAACCAATCGATATCGCTTTGATCGTCAGAAGATTCGATTCCAAGAAAGATGAGTAAGCCTGGCCCGATTTCGGAGATCTTATTCCCCTCAATCGAGACAGAGGCCTCAGTCACTCTCTGTAATACAATTCGCACGGGGGGATCTTTTACAATGGAGGATTTGTTTCAAGCGATCTTGCCAACGAGTGTAAAAAATCTGAAGCCAAGAAAACCTGAGCTGAGAATCATGAAGGGGAGGACTCTATCCGAAGGGCAAGCTTGACGATTCCAACCAAGCTAAGGTGCTTGATACTGAAGGTAAGATCGGGCGAGGCAATGAATCAAAAGTATTGGTTCCTGAGGAAAAGGGTAGTGACTCGACAAGATTACGAAGGATGGGAAAAGCTCGTTGTCGGAAATAATTTGTGCTCAAATTCGCAAGCAGAAATCGTGGGCCCTTTTGGATTGATAGATCTCGAATAAACATTGATTGAATTGATGAAGCGCCTTGAATAAGATCCCTGAAAATGAATATCCACCATCTTGAATTGTTTTACTTTGTGGCAAAGTTTGAAGGGATTACCTCAGCGGTAAGAAAGATGCCTTATGGGATTCAGCAGCCAGCGGTGAGTGGTCAAATCTTGAAATTGGAAGAAAAGCTTGGAATTAAATTATTCAATCGGCGTCCTTTTGCTCTGACACCGGCGGGAGAGGAACTTTATGATTATATTTACCCTTTTTTTTCCGGGCTTGGAGATCTTGAAGAAAAGCTGCGAGGGGACGACGGTCGGCATCTACGGCTTGCAGCGACTGCATCGGCACTAAGGAACCATCTCCCAGATTGCTTGGAGACCTTGAAGAAAACAGAACCGAAACTTAAATTATCACTACGCGAGGTGGCACCGTCAGATGTTCACGGGCTCGTCACTTCTCAGCAGGTAGATGTCGCGATCGGTGTGATTGGCGGGAAGATGTCGGAAGGTTTAAAAAGCGAACCTTTGCTGAAAATACCGACAGTTCTCTGGGTGCCTGCTAACTCGAAAGCCAAGTCCTGGGAAGAATTTCTAGAGAAGGATCCTTATTCAAAAACGGGACTGATCGGTAAGGAACCCTTAATTGGGTTACCTCCAAACGAAGTTTTACAGCAACTTTTTCAAAAGGAATTTGATCGGCACGAGGTTAAATGGCCAGTTTCGGTAGAGGTAAACTCTACTGATGTGGTGCGCGATTTTGTGGTGCGAGGTTTTGGTGTCGGGGTTGGGATTTTTATTCCTGATCTCCCTAACCCTAAAGGCGTGAAGCCCCTTGTTCTACCAAATTTCCCTCCTTTGGTTATCGGGGCGATGTATCAAGGAAAAGCTAAGGGTGTGGTGGAGGACTTTCTCGCGATTGCAAAGGCGCATGTGACGAGATTTTCTAAATAAGATCAAAACCGTATTTTAAGTCGGTTATTCAATAGATTTTCTGATACCGAGCGCTTTTATCTTTGGTGTCGAAGCGGATTTGTGAGGGTCGGGCTTGAGTTTTTTGATCTATTGGTCCAAAGCGCGCTCATGCGCGAGGGTCTTATTTTGAAACTTAGTTGTCCCGACAAACATGGCTTGGTAGCTCAAATTGCTAATCATGCTTCCGAATTCAGTGCGAATTTGGTCGAATTTAATCAATTTACTGAGCAAAAGCGTGGAATCTTTTATTCGCGGCTCGAGATTGATACCGAAAGCCTTGAGGTTTCGATTGATGATTTTATCGCAAGTTTTGAAGTTTTGGGGCGGGCAATTAAAGCTGATTGGCACTTCCGCCGATTACCGTACAAAATGAGAACGGCAGTTCTGGTCACAAAAACCGACCATTGCCTCAACGAAATTCTCTGGCGGACCAAGTTAGGCGAAATGCCGATTGAGATTACCTCGGTCATTGGGAATCGTCCAGATTGTAAAGAGATCGCTGAGAACGCTGGGCTTCCATTTCATTTAGTTGAGATGGGCGAAGATAAGGAAGTCGGTTTTCGTGAGATACAATCATTGCTTGAGGAACAGCAAGTTGAGCTGGTCGTCCTAGCTCGCTTCATGCAAATTATGCCGTCATGGATGTGTGAGAAATACAGTGGGCGAATGATTAATATTCATCACAGTTTTCTTCCGGCATTTATCGGCGCTAATCCTTACCGGCAGGCCTACGAGCGGGGGGTGAAATTTATTGGTGCAACCTGTCACTATGTGACTGGAGAACTCGATGCCGGGCCTATTATTGAACAGGAAGTCGAGCGGGTTCAGCACCATCACAGTGTGCTCGATTTAGTCCGCTTGGGTCGCGATTGCGAGAGGTCTGCCTTAGCACGAGGGATTCGTTATCATGTTCACGACCGCACTATTATCGACGGAAAGAGAGCTATTGTTTTCCCTGATTAAATGGGAGCTTTACGTCAGGTTAATGCTCGATAGCGTCTAACGCTAGTCCAATGTTAGATCCAAAGCGGCGTATTGATACTCTCCAGTTGGTGGAACTCGCCGAGGGGATGGAAATCCATCTTCGGACGGCTGGGCCATTTTTGCGCCTAATCGCGTGGCTTCTCGATTTGATCATCGAAGGGGTCGCTTTGATCTTTTTGTATTTGATTATCAATTTGATCTCTCCAGTGCTGGGGGAGGCTGTTTCGGAGGGGGTTTACCTTCTGGCCTTTTTTCTGATCTGGTGGTTCTACCCTGTGTTTTTTGAAATTGGCCCTTGGGGTGCTACCCTAGGGAAACGGGCTCTTGGATTGCGGGTTGTCAATGAAGCCGGAGCAGGCATCACAATGGGGGCTTCAATGATTCGCAATTTTATTAGAGGTGTTGAAGTGATACTACCGTTTTTACCTCTTATTGTCTTTTTTCATCCGAGGTTTCAACGTCTAGGTGATCTGGCTGCCGGGACTCTCGTAGTTTATTCGAAGCCCCGAATCGACCCGGTCATACCCGGACCTCCACCGTTGGAAAAAGTTCCTGTTAATTTTTCACTAAGTCGGGAGGAGGAAGCGGCGATTCTTGCGTTTCGGTATCGAAGTGGTGGGTGGTCTGAAGCTCGCCGCGTGGAGTTATCCAATCATCTCGAAAAAATGACAGGAGAAGTTGGACTTAAGGGGGTTTCGAAGTTGATGGGAATGGCACACTGGTTGGAGGAACAGCGATGAATCGACACGAATTCGAAAACAAAAACGGCTCCGACTGGAAAGCCTTTGAATTACAGTTGGAAAGCTCAAAAGGTAAGAAATCTACTTTGGATAGTCACAAGCTGCCGTCGCGATTTCGTAAGATTTGTTATGATCTTTCGTTGGCACAGTATCGAATGTTTGGCCAACAAATCTGCGATCGCTTGAACGGTTTGGCGATTGTGGGATATCGCAAGATTCATCGTAAGAGAGGTGCCTTTGGGGAGGGGTTTCTCCATTTTTTTCTCAGGACCTTTCCCGCTGCTTTTCGCCGAGAATGGAAACTTTTTGCAGTGGTTTCTTTCGTGTTTTTAGGACCCTTTTTTGCGATGTGGTGGTCAGCGGACAAAGAGATTGAGTGGGTTCAGGCTCTGTTGGGTGCCGAGGGGATGTCAGATATCGAAGGGATGTATGGAAAGGAAGCTGACAGTGTTGAGTATTTACGACAAGAACATGGGTCAAACTTTATGATGTTCGCCCATTATATTAATAATAATGTGGGCATTGATTTTCGGATTTTTGCGGGAGGAATTTTTTTCGGAATTGGGACTTTGTTCTTTCTGATTTACAACGGTCTCTATCTTGGGGCAGTAGTCGGGTATGTGGAATATGCCGGTGATCCAGAGTTGCTCTGGAAGTTTGTCGTAGGACATTCTTCTTTCGAACTTCTTGGTATGCTGGTGGTTGGAATGGCAGGTTTAAAAATCGGGTTTGCCTTGCTTGCACCGGGACAACTCACGCGAGGCGAGGCGTTGACACGCGCCGGTCGTGGTGGGCTTCCTTTGCTAATAGGGGGTGCCTGTATGACTGCTCTGGCAGCAGTGATCGAAGGATTTTGGTCGGCCCAACCGATTGATACCAATCTTAAATATATCGTAGGTATTGTTTTCTGGATTCTTCATCTTCTTTATTTTGGTTTTGTAGGAAGGGGGCGGGCGTGGAACTTGAGAAAGTGACGGCGGAGATTCGACCCCGCACGCAGTGGGAGGCCATCGATCTGGGGCTCCGCTTGACTGGCGAACATTCTATTGCACTCCTTAAAGGGTGGATGACCTCAGTTTTTCCGATGGGACTTCTGATTTTGGGCATCTGCCACCAATCGGTAGGATGGGGCATCTTTTTGATTTGGTGGTTAAAGCCAATTTGGGAATGTGTCGCGCTTCATCCCTTGAGTCGGAGTTTGTTTGGGGAGCATTCGACTTGGCGAGAGAACATGAAGGTACTACCCGACGAAGTCTTTAAAAATAAGGGGCTGGTTCTCATAGGTGTGATTTTGACTGCCCTTGGATGGTTTCTCCACTCGGATAGTGGCGACGAAGCAAATTCAAAAGCTGGTTTCGTGTTTCTCTACTGGTGTGTGGTGTTCGGACTTTTATTTTATCGTTCGTCATTTAGTCGTTCATTAGTGTTACCAATCCGCTATCTTGAGGGCTTGGGGGGTGCTCGATATAAGGCACGCTATCAAACGCTTTCTTATCGCAGTGCAAGCTCGGCAATCGGGCTGACTTGTATCTGTCTCTTGATGGAGCTTCTACTTTGTGGGAGTCAGGTTTACTTCGCTTTTTTAATGTTACCGGACGGTGTGGAAATTAGTGAATTTCTGACTTGGGATGCTTTTTTGGAAGGAGAATCTAAATTCCTACCCAATTGGATTTGGGTAGTTTTAGGAGTGGTCTATCTTAACGCGGTTTCGATCGTCGCTTGGTTTTACACCGGAGCAGGGTTTGGACTTTATGTGAATACACGGACTTGGGCCGAAGGTTGGGATATTGAGTTGAAGTTTAAAGGACTTGGGCAGAGGCTGGGTCTTATTTTGTTGGGTTTAGTGATGCTTGGTTCATCAGCGCGGGTGGAAGCCAATCAAGATGCGCAAAGGGTTCTAAACCAGGAGGATTTTAAGGTAGATACTCGCGCGGTTTATGAGGATGAGGAAAAAGAAGAATCTAGTGATTCAAATTCCAAGGCTGGGGATGGGGTGTTCGCTGGGATCGGACAATTTCTTTTCTGGATTATCGTGATTGCTGCAATCGTTGGCTTGATCTGGGTTGTCATTCATAATCTACATGTGTTTCGTGGTAGGCCTAAAGATGCCGCAGGAGAACTTAAGAAGGTGACTACTGTGGCGGGTCTAAATGTGGAGCCCGAAAATCTTCCATCTGATCTTCTCGTGAAGGCACGTAAGATGTGGGAAGGTGGACAGTATCAAGCAGCTCTTGGGCTTCTCTATCGGGGAGCTATTTCATCGCTTGTGACTCGACAGTTGGTAGAGATCGAGGAGAGTGATACTGAAATGGATTGCCTGCGCAGAGTCGTTTCTAGGGGGGAGATTGCGAGTGCTTCTTACTTTGCCTTATTGACCAATGCCTGGATTTCCCAAGCCTACGCGCGTCGCTGTCCTAATGAGAGAATCATTGATAAGCTTTGGAAAGAGTGGCCATTTCAGGAAGGAGGGCAGAAATGAAATATTTTGTTTTCGTAGCTCTGCTCTTTCTTTTGGGTTGCGGTCAAAAAGAAGAACGCCGAAAGGTTGATGAAATTCCAATGGGCTACGTTGGGAAGGCCCGTGTCAACCCGTATTTGGCTGCTGAGAAGTATCTTGATCAACAAGGCTGGGATGTTGAGAGTTCCCGAACCTGGTCGAACTACGATGATGAGACGCAGATGATTATTGTGCCGGGTTCCTTTCTCCAGACGAAAGGGATGGCGATGCGGGTGTTGGATTGGGTAAATCAAGGGGGGAACCTCGTGATTACAATCGAAGGAGGAGAACCCGATAGGAATGATTTTACTGAATCAGATTCAGGTATGGGTGCCTTCGAAACGGAAGATTACGCTGGCTTAGCCCATGTCTTGGAGCAATTTAAGATTTCTTCGAGCCAGTATTCTTACCAAGCAGTGGAGGATAATTCAAAAAATCGAGGACATCTCTCACGTCCTTGGGAGTTGGTGAAAACTAAGGAAGAGTGGGGTGGACACAGTTTAGAATTTGAAGGTGAGGTTGGCCTAAAGATTGAAAAGGGTCGAAATTGGACTCAAAGCGAAGATGGAAAATCTCGAATGGTTGGAATGAATTATGGAGCTGGGGAAGTGCTTGTGCTCGCCCATGCAAGGCCATTCCGAAATCCTTACCTTGCACGGGCAGATCATGCCGAGTTTTTGGATCATTTGTCGGGGAGGTATGGTAGCGTCGGCAAAATCGTTTTTCTTTATGGTTCCGCAAACTCCTTTTTTGGGCTGGTCTGGAAGGAGGGGTGGATGGTCGTGATTGCGGGACTTATCTTGCTAGTTGCGTGGCTCTGGATGCGGATCCCGCGCTTTGGGCCAATTCTCCGGGATAACTTGGTCAAGCACCAACCCTATGGTGAGTCGCTCATCACATCGGCCCGATTTCTTTGGCGGACTGGGGAGCTAGGGCACCTCGTGCGACCTCTTAGAGCTCAGCTTGAAAGCGAAAACCAGGGAGATCCTGCAAGTTTCTATGATCGATTGGCTGAGGAGTCCGGTTTGCCCCGTGATGAAGTCGTTGAAGCTTTTACTATCGATCCTCCCAAAGACCCTAGCCATATCTTAAAGGTGGCGCAAAAACTCCAAGTTCTTTTTAAACGATGATAGAAAATAGCCCCAACCCCCAAGCAACGCCAGAGCTTCCTGACCTGAGTAAGATTGGCCAACTAACTGATAGTCTCCGTCTCGAGATTCAGAAGGTCGTCTACGGCCAGAGTGATACTGTAAATCAGATTATCGCGGCTCTTCTTGCCGGCGGCCATGTTCTTTTGGAGGGTAAACCTGGCCTTGGGAAGACTCATATGGTGCTAGCGCTCGCGAGTACATTTGGGGGTGAGTTTGGTCGCCTTCAGTTCACCCCAGACATGATGCCGTCTGATATCACTGGATTTACTCTCTTCGATATGAAGAGTCAGTCTTTCCAAACCCGACGTGGCCCTGTTTTCACCAACCTTCTTTTGGCGGATGAGATCAACCGTGCACCTGCGAAAACTCAAGCGGCTCTTCTTGAGGTAATGCAGGAGCAACAGGTGACGATTGATGGGGAATCACTTCCGGTTGCTCCTCCTTTTATGTGCTTTGCAACGCAGAACCCAATCGAACAAGAGGGAACTTACCCGCTTCCTGAGGCCCAATTGGATCGCTTTTTGATGAAGGTAATCATCGACTATCCAACTATGGCTGAAGAACTTCAGGTTGTTTCTGCCGTGACCTCCGTTCCAGGCGCTAAGGGGTTGGATCCACGTGGCGTCGAGCAGGTTTGTGATTCAGCTTCGATCATTGAGGCGCAACGCTTAACCGCCATGGTCAAGGTTGTTCCTGAAGTAATTGATTACGCTTTGCGGCTGACCCGACTAACCCGAGAATCTCACGGCATGAGTTTAGGTGCAGGAACGCGAGGTGCAATCAGCCTTGTGCAGGTCGCGAAGGCCTACGCCATCATGAGCGGGCGTGATTACGTAATCCCTGATGATGTTAAGCAGGCTTCGATTCCTGTGCTTCGGCATCGAATTCAGGTTACACCGGAAGTCGCAATTAGCGGCCAAAATATTGATGGTCTTTTGAGTTCTTCTCTCGAGACCGTGGTAGCTCCACGGCTCTAATTCCCTGTAATGCCTCTTCGTCCTACGCGCGCGCTCATTGCGCTTTTGAGTCTCTGGACCTTGATGGGTTTGGCTGGATCCTTGTATCCTCGGGTGTCAGGATGGTGGGGGTTCCTAGGTGGAGCCTTGGGGCTCCTTGCTTTGTTCGACGCGCTTATGGTTTTGGTTTCCAAATTACCTTTGGCAGAAAGAACCCTGCCTGGGCGGATGGCAGTTGGAGTAGAAGGGGAGGTGAAACTGAGGATCATAAATTCATGTAATCGTCCTCTTCATGTCGGTGTGTTTGATGGTGTTCCTAGTCGCTGTGAATGTGACGTCTTTCCCTCGCGTGGTTGGATCAAAAGAAGTGGCTACCTTGATTTGAGTTATCCGATTACTCTTTCTCAACGGGGAGAGATCGATTTCGGAAAGACCCATATTATGATGACGTCATTATTAGGTTTTTGGTCGAGGGGTGTGAAGATTGGTGATAAGGGAAAAGTCAAAGTTTATCCCAACTATCAGCCGGTTTTAAGTTATGCCTTAATGGCAATGGCCCATCGGCAGGAACATACCGGAATCATTCGAAAAAACCGTGCTGGGCTGAGTCGCGATTTTCACCAGCTTCGTGATTATCAGATGGGTGATTCACTTTCTCAGATCGATTGGAAGGCTAGTTCCAAACGGCAAAGTTTGATCAGTCGTGATTTCCAAGAGCAGCTAGATCAGTCAGTGATTTTGATGCTCGATTGTGGTCGCCGGATGCGAACAATCGATGGTGAGATTAGTCAGTTTGATCATTGTTTGAATGCGATGCTCTTGATTTCCTATGTGGCTCTGCGCCAGGGAGATCAAGTTGGTATTCTTAGTTTTGGCGGAACCGATCGTTGGCTTCCGCCGGTCAAAGGTGCCAGCTCTATGACGACGGTCCTTAATCATTTATACGATTACGAAACGTCTCCTTTCCCGAGTGATTTTTCCGAGGCAGCTGAGCGATTACTCAAACATCAACAGCGACGCTCTATGGTAGTCGTAATGACTAACCTACGTGGGGAAGATTCAGACGAGCTCCGAGAGCCCCTAAAAAAGCTTCGTCAAAAGCATGTAGTGGTACTCGCTAGTCTCAGGGAATCGGGGATTGGTGAAATGATGGATAAGGATTTGATGAGCTTTGAGGACGCACTGGGATATTTCGCGGCCCATGATTATGCGGCTGAGCGGCAGGATGTGCTCACCACGCTCAAAGCTGATGGTGTCGTTACTCTCGATGAAACGGCCCAACAATTTCCGATCGCGCTAGCGAACACCTACCTCGATACTCGCCAAATTATCTAGTTTTCAGGCGAAAAGCGGGGTTGCCATTTCCGTCAGCCTCGACTATCCAACTCCCGTAATGAAAATCCTATCGGTTCTTATCGCAATGATCGCTCTTGGTTTATGTTCTTGTGAACGTCACGAGTGGGAATCTGAGACCCCTAAGTCCAGCGACACCATCAATCTCTTTAAACACGGTGAGGCTGATAAGCATTCAGCTGAAAAAAAAGATGGTGGGCATGCCAAGTCTGAGGGTGAGGAAGAAAAGGAACCCGCTGATTCTAACGAGTCATAGTCTCAGATTTTGTCTTCAGAACCGGTTACGATATTTCACGAGACCGTCAAAGGGTTAGCCTTGGCGCTTGCCGAAGCTGCGGTAGATCACCATGCGTTTGAAAAGCCGTTGCCGGTCTGCGAGCTTGCGAAGTGTCGCGCGACCTGCTGCCACGATGGGGTGATTTTGTCATCCGAGGAGGCTGAGGTTTTGAGCCGGGATTCCGAGGGCATTATTGAGCTTGGGGATGGGCGATTAAAGACTGAGACGGTAGTGGTTCCATCAGACCGTTTTGCAGATGATTTTCCGGGCCATTTCCCCAAAACTCGCTGTGTCTTTCTTGATGAGAAGCATCGCTGCCTTTGGCAGCTTCGAGGGGTTAAAGAGGGAAAGCATCCGTGGTTTTACAAGCCCACGTCTTGCTGGATGCATCCTTTGATTTTAAAGACTGAAGCTGGTCGCCCGCTCCTAACTTTACTCTCGCGGGGTGAAGATGAAGCTGGTTTCGCTACTTTTACTCAGTGCGGAAGATCGAAGGTAGGCGCTCCACCTGCCCGTGAATCTTTAAAGATGGAACTTGAAATGCTCGGTCTAATTTCGGGTAGGAATTTTCATGGTGAGCTCAATGGGCCACCCGGATTTCTTTCGGAAGCGAACGATATTACTTCGGGATAAAAGTTGCGTAATGCCGTCCTGAAACACTGATAGTGATCCGCAAGATCTTCTTGGGCTCCGATAAGTGTTATTACGAACGTGCGGCGTTGACTGACTTTACGAAAAGTCAGGGCGAGACCAGGAATGGAGGCATAAGCAGCCAGCCAGTTCTCTTCCTGCATTCATCTGGTGATCTCGCTCACCTCGGGTGGCAATTGGGTTTGCAAACTCTCTGGGGTGCCGCGAATAAAGTCGCTAAGTAAAGCTCCAATTCGTGATCCGTCAGCAGGTTGTGCGAGATGGAAGTGGCCAAGGAACTTCAAGGCTTGTTGAGTTCTTAAAGTAAAGCTAAAGGTGTCTCCATGATCGTATCTTGGAATGGCCACCTGCTTGAAGGAGGGGAATTCACCCTTCGGGTTTCGGATGGGGTGTTCTTGCGTGGTGAAGGTGTCTTCGAAACTATTCGTACAGACAAAGGTGAGCCGTGTCTTTGGAACCAACATTTTGAGAGACTGGCTTATTCTGCGAAAAAATTGGGCTTAAAAATTCCTGACCAGTTAGTTCTTCTCGATTGGATACGCAGGGTGATTGTAGCCAATCAGTTATTGTCGGCAAGATTGAGGGTTACCCTAGGTGAGGGGTGTTTAATCTCGGCTGAATCGTTGCCGGAGGAGCAGGCTGAGATCCATGTTGTGACTTCCGATTGTCCGATAAATGAACAAAGCCCGTTGGCGCAAATTAAGTGCACTTCATATGCGGAGAATATGTTTCTTCTTCGCGAGTCTGGTGTTGATGAAGTGATTCGACCAAATACACGGGGGGAAATTTGCGAAGGCTGTATTTCCAACCTCTTCTTCGTAAAGAGCGATGTAATTTACACTCCTTCTCTTCAAACCGGCTGCCTTCCGGGAGTGATGCGGCAAGAGGTAATACGGCATATCGAAGTTCGAGAAGTGGAGTGGGCGATGGTTGACCTGAAGAGTTGTGATGAGATTTGGCTTAGTAATGCACTGCGGCGGTTGAGAGCTGTGACCTCAATTGATGGTCGAGACCTAGCTAAGCCTTCGGAGCTATTCTCGACGGCTTTAGCCTGTGTCTTGGCTTAAGGGTTTGCAGGTCCTCCTACTGCCGTATCGGTTTTCCTGACTAGAATCGCCAAGATTTTCACTGAAATTTTTAATTTTCTCAATCTCAGGGAATTTATAGATCTCGTAGCATGGAGCCCCAAGAACTCGCATTTACTATTCATTTTTGAGAAATGTAAAAAAAACGGATTTTCTTCCAAGAAGTCTTCAGTTGGCGTTTCCTAACTGGTAGAAACCACAACTTTCATATTGATCCGAAAATTGCGGCGTTGATCTGATGGGTTTGGCCAACAAAACGACTTATGAGCAAGATTGAATTACGATGGATATGCCGTCACTGGATTATTGCGCTTTGTGCTCTAATCGTTATGAGCCAAAGCTCCAGCCTTATAGCGCAACAGGATGTTGGGTTCATTGAAGATTTTGCCTTGGCTTCAGATCGGGAGAAAGTACTGCAGCTTTTGATTCCCGGAACAGAAGATTATTACTACTACCATGCTCTTCATTTTCAGAATGAAAGGAAGCTGAAGGAATTAAATCGTATTTTGGGAGAGTGGAAAAACCGCTTTCGTAATTCTGGCAAAAGGAAGCAGATTGAAAATCGTGAAGCCTTGTTTCGATATTCTGATGATCCGGAAGCAACTTTGGCCTATCTGCGGCGCGAAATGGGGCTGACTCTTAATCATCAGCAGGAGGGTAAAGCGAGAGAAGTAAAATATCCCTCGACTCTGGATCCCAAATTCGTCTCTTGGAAATCGTTTCTTGATGATGCCTTGGGGCGTTCAAGTTCACTCCAGAATCTCCAAACGTCAGGGTTTTATAGATTTTTAGAAGGGGATCCTAAGTTGTCAACTTCTGAGCTGCGAGACCTCCTTTCCCGTTCTATGACTCCGGATCTGCCCAGATTGGTTTCGCTAATTCACACTGATCTTAAGAGTAAAGAAAGTAAGGGATTTGGTGAATTTCGAATTCATCGTTTGCTAACGAAAGCTCAGCTTGAAGAGTTATTAGCATTAAAAGCTGACGTGATCAATTCAGCTGCGTTTGTGGAAACCTATCTGACTCGCCTTCTTCCTAATGCCGATGAATCTATGGTAGCATCGCAGTCGGTTCGCGAGCCCTATCTGACTCGCGCTGAAAGATTTGTCGCTACCTTGCCAGCGTCGTTTAATTCCTTGAAAGTCCATATTCTTTATCAGCGCCTTAGTCATGATCGGGTGCGAGGGAAAGAGAATGAGCAGCGATTTTTGGATTATTTAGCTCTTCCTCGAAATGTCAGTTACTTGAATCCCAAGTGGCGCGAAAAAGAACCGGTGTTATGGCGTCATCCTGCGGATTTGGGGCGGGATTACCGTAAGGTGACTACTCTTCCTTCTGCGCAAGGGGGGGATGAGCCTTTGGTGAAATCTTATCTTTTGAAGTTCCTGAAAGATGATCGGGATACGACCAAGTTTTCACCTTACTTAGGTGAGAATTGGCTTCGACGTGTCTTTGCTGAAAGCAAGATTACCAACGGAATTGGTAAGCCATCAGACTGGGCTGCTTTATTGAGTCCTTCGGAATTTCAAGCTCTGAAAGACCGGGTGGAGATCGAATTTAACGCGACGAATCAGGAAATCCATGCAATCGACGATGATGTGATTTTGAAAATGCATCTTAAAAACGTGCCGAAGCTCATCGTGAAAGTTTTTGAGATCAACACCTTAAACTATTACCGCAGTCTCGGAAACGAGGTCAGCACTGATATTGACCTTGATGGTTTAGTTGCGAACTTTCGCGAATCTCATGAATTTGATGCAGCGCCTCAGCTAAAGACGGAAAAGGATTTCAAGATCGCGGGAATCCCAAATCGAAGAGGCTTGTGGGTCGTTGAATTTATTGGAGGTGGCAAAAGTAGTAGGGCGATCATCCGAAAAGGGGCACTTGGGTTAATTAATCGTACAGTCCCTCAGGGAGAACTGGTTACGATTCTTGATGAGGCCAATCAGCCCTTGAAAGGCGCCGCCCTTTGGATCGGAAAAAACCAATATGAAAGCGACAAGAGTGGTCGCCTGGTGCTTCCTTTTTCCAATAGTCCAGGAATTCGTTCTGTCGTGATTCAGGACTCTAGCGGCTATGCCACGATGGCTAAGCTGGCTCTGCCGCGGGAAGAGTATCGGATAACGGCAGGAATGCACCTTGATCAAGAGTCATTTCGGAGCGGTGGTAAGGGACGTTTAATTCTCCGCCCAACTTTGGAAGTTGCGGGTCAAACGATCTCACTCAGTGAGATTGAAAGTGCTGCTTTAGAATTGAAATCGACCGATCTAGAGGGATTTCCCGCGAGGATGAGCGTTGAAGATCTCAAGTTGGTGGGTGACCGCGAATTCGTCCATGAATTCAGAGTGCCAGATCGTCTCGCAAATTTGGTGGCCACCCTTCGGGTGAAAATGAAGGTCGCAAGCAGAGGTGGTGAGATTGTTGAACTGACTGATTCTAGGTCCTTTAAGGTGAACGAGGTGCTCAAAAGTGACCTTGTAGGAGACCTCTACTTGAGCAAAATTGATGGGAAATATCGCATCGAAAGTTTTGGCCGGAATGCTGAACCAATTGCCGGGCAGAATCTTAATGTGATATTCAATCACCAAGCTTTTAAGAATCAGCGAAAAACCACTCTAAAGACTACGCAAAGAGGAAGCCTCGATCTTGGTGCCCTAATTGGGATATCAAGCCTCACGGTGGAAGCGCCCAGTGGGAAATCGAGAACATGGATTCTTAGAAATGATCGGCGGGATCAAATTGAAAACGTTACACTTTCCGAAAATCAGCAACTCAAAGTTCCGTTCGTAGGTTCTTTGAATCGACGTGAGGTAGCTTTATACTCCCTAAAGTTCGGAGGATTTGTTGCGGATGAATTCTCTCGGCTCAAATTTATCGATGGTTATTTGGTCGCGACTCTTTCGCCGGGGGATTATCGCCTGATTTTGAAGCCCTCGGATCAGAGTATAAAAGTGCTCGTTGGATCGGGTATGGTTTCGCAGGGTTACCTATTTAACTCAGCTCGCATGCTCGAGCTGCCGGCAAGACAGGCCTCACATCTAAAATCTGTTAAAGCCAATGATAAGACTTTAGAGGTTGAGGTGAGTGGTTTGGATCCGTTGACTCGTGTGCATGTCATGGCGACGAGATTTATTCCAGAGAATGATCCTTTTGCCGCCCTCGGTGGCTCTCAAAGGGTAGGGCTTCGCACTGGAATGGCACGATTCCTTCCTAGCCTTTATATCAGTGGGCGTAATTTAGGTGACGAACTACGTTATATTTTGGAGCGACGTGATGCTCAAAAGTTTGCTGGTAATATGCTGAGTCGTCCCGAGATTCTCCTCAATCCATGGGCTGTTCGGGATACTGAATCGGGTGGAGAATTGTTGAGAGCCGGAGATAAATTCAATCGTAAGCCAGTTTCGGCAGCCGCCCCGGGTGCTCCCCGAAGATCGGCCAAAAAAGTAATAGGAAGCTTGGCTAGGTCGATTGGCTCTTCGTCATATGAGTTTCTAGGGAGGAGCCCAGTTGTAATCCCAAATTTAATCCCGAATAAGAATGGTCGGATTAGTGTGAAGATCGATGCCTTTGGTGATCGTCAGCATGTTCACGTTCTTTTGGTGGACCCAGAGGGGGCGACCTATCGCAGCGTCTCCTTGCCGGATGCAAAGACCAAGATTCGTGACTTGCGTCTCCTGACTAATGCGCTTGATACCAAACGTCACTTTACCGAGCAAGAACAGGTCACTATTTTGAAGAAAGGGAACACTCTCAAGATCCCTGATCTCCTTAATTCAGCATTCGAAGTTTATGATCATTTGGGATCGGTTCATCGTTATTTTTTAACTCTCAAAAATGATTCAACGTTGAGGGAGTTTTCCTTTATTGCTGAGTGGGATAGCTTGGCGGTCGAGGAGAAGCAGTCAAAGTATTCTAAATACGCTTGCCATGAGTTGAGCTTTTTTATCTCACGTAAAGATCCTGTTTTTTTTAAAGAGGTTGTGCGCCCTCATCTTGCTAACAAAAAAGACCTCACTTTTATGGATGATTACCTTCTGGGGAATCCATTGCCTAAATATTATCAGTCGTTTGAATATGCGCGACTCAATGTTGTAGAGCGTATTTTACTCGCGCAATCCGATCGTGAGAGGATGGCGGCTCTTGGTTTGGACCTTGAGAATAGATTGGCACTTCGTCCACCAAATCTTGATTCGACGAAGCTTTGGTTTGGAGCCGCGGTGGGAGGTGGTGCCTTTGGTAATACCTATGCAGGAGAGAAGCTGGGCATAGTGGCTGAAGCGGATGGAATATCTGCGTCTAACTCAGTGAATTTATCATTCGGTAAGGATTTTTTGGATGCTAGGGAGGAAGCTAGCGTGTCAAAAAACGCGGGGAAGCAGCTTAAGAAACAGGAGTCTGCCTTAACAGAGGTTGAGAGCAAATATTCCGCTCGAAAGAGGCAAGCTGAGGTAGATCCATTTGCTGCGGATTTGAATCAGGCATTGCAACAAGTAAAACAGGCTTACCGTGCTCTAGAGCGGACCAAGGAATGGGCTGAAGACAACTATTACCATCTACCTCAAAGCGACCAGACCTATGAACTTGTTAGTGAGAACCGCTTCTGGCTGGATCTTGCCAGGCATGGGGTCGGCCCTGGATTTGGTTCGCGGTATTTAGGGGAAGTCTCAGGCAGCTTCACGGAAATGATGTTCGCATTGTCATTCCTTGACCTGCCATTTAAGGCGCCAAAGCATGAAGATCAGATTGAAGAGGGGGCTCTCGAGTTTACTGCCGGAGGGAATGTTTTATTTTTCCATCGTGAAGTGAAGGAAGCTGGGATGGCCGATAATCGTCCACCTCTTCTTGTGAATCAGAGCTACTTTCAGCTTAATGATCGTTTCCGAATGGAAGACGGGCAAAAGATCGACAAATTTGTCACTCAGGAATTTGTTCGAGGCGTGGTTTATGGGGCCCAGGTGGTCGTGACCAATCCCACGAGTGCGCGCCAGCGACTTGATATTCTTTCGCAGATTCCAAAGGGGGCAATTGCAGTTCGGGGGCTTCGAAGCACGGTAACCCAACGGATACAGCTTGAACCCTATTCAACTCATCGCCTTGAGACTTCTTTCTACTTTCCTGCATCTGGACAATTTGCGAGCTATCCGGCTCACCTTTCGAAATCTGGTGCAGTGATTGCTCATGCTGATGAACTCACTTTCAAGGTGGTCGATAAGCCAACGAGTATCGATCAGACATCGTGGGCTTGGATGAGCCAGTGGGGTAATGAGGCTGACGTTCTCGAATACCTAGAGAAACAAAACCTGCATGCGATTGATCTTACGAAGATGGCATGGCGCTGCCGGGATGACAAAAAGTTCTTCGGTAAAGCACTGGAGATCTTGAATGTTCGTGGCCTCTATCATCCTGTCATTCAGGGGTATTCGGTGGCGCATAATCATAAGGAGGGGGTTGCTCAGCTGCTTCTGATGCAGGAGCGTTTCCTTGATCAATGCGGGGTCGCTCTTTCATGTGATCTGCTCACGGTTGATCCGGTTAATCGTCGTCGCTACGAGCATCTTGAATACAAGCCGTTAATCAATAATCGTGCTCATGCTTTAGGAGGTGAAAATCGAATTCTTAATCCCGTGGTTCGCGGACAGTATTCGCAATTTCTTAGGATGCTCAGCCAGCAGAAAGATCTTGATGATCTCGATCATTTGGCCACCACTTATTATCTCTTTATTCAGGATCGGGTTGCCGAGGCCTTGGCTCAATTGAAGCAAGTCAAACCAGCAAAGCTTGAAACGAGAATGCAGTACGATTATTTTCAAGCTTACGGAGCTTTCTATGAAGCTGATCTTCCCAAGGCCCGTCGTTTGGCTACCAAGTATGAGGAATATCCGGTTGATCTTTGGCGTGATCGCTTTGCTGATTTAACGGCTCAAATTAAAGAGCTCCAGGGGGCGCAGCCGGAAGTAATGAAAGAAGGCGATCGCGAGCAGGAACAGCAGTTGGCGGCGGCCCTAGAACCTTCTTTGAGTATTGCAGTAGAGGGGGTTCAAGCGACTCTCGATTTCCAAAATGTGTCCGAAGTGACTATTAATTATTACGAGATGGATTTGGAGTTTTTGTTTAGCACGAATCCATTTGTTTCGAGTGGAACATCGCGTTTTGCGATCATTCAGCCAAACAAGGAAATATCGATGAAGCTACAAGCTGAAAAGGGAGCGAAGGTATTCCAACTTCCTGCTGAATATCTGGCGAGTAATGTCATCGTTGAGGTGATTGGGGGTGGTAAGAAAGCTTCCGCTGCAGTTTATGCGAATGAGTTGAAGACGACTCTCAGCGATTCGATGGGTTTGCTCACCGTTCATCATAAAAAGACCGGCAAGCCTTTGCCTAAGGTCTACGTGAAAGTTTACGCGGATACCGCTAAAGGGGTAAAGTTCTTCAAAGATGGCTACACCGATCTACGGGGAAATTTTGACTATGCTAGCGTGAGCTCCACCGGAATCGGTGAGGTGCGCAAGTTCAGTGTCCTCGTGATGAGCGAAGAGCAAGGAGCGACAGTTCTGGAGGCTTCGGTTCCCCAGCAGTAGAAGTTTTGGGCACGGCGTTTTGATTTATCGCGACCGTGTTGTAGTCTACTTTTGGCCGTAAACAGTATCTGGATCAAAAGTTTTTTCGTCGTCCACGAAGTCTAGGTCGACTGGGTTATTCTGCGGGAAGCTGACTGCTCGGTAGAAGCAGGACCGGCGGCCAGTGTGGCAGGCTCCGGCTCCTTGTTGGGTGACGTAAAGAATGAGAGCATCCTGATCACAATCAGTGCGAATCTCATGGATTATTTGGGTGTGGCCAGAGGTCGCTCCCTTATGCCAGATTTCTTGGCGTGAGCGGGAGTAGTAAACGGCTTCGCCCTTTTCGATCGTCATCTTAAGCGATTCCTCATTCATGTATGCCAACATGAGGGGCTCGCGTGTTTCATGGTCTATCGCCATCGCTGCGATAAGACCCTTGTCATCAAACTTAGGTGCGAAGGCCTTGGTTTCGTCGAGTTCCTTCTTATTTGGACGGGCGGAGAACTGCAGTTCGCTCATGAGGCCGCAGGTTTGTCATCATCTCCGAGATGGTCCAGACAATACTCATCCCCATTTTCAGCGACACGGAAGTCGAGTTGAGGATTGCTAAGCTCGGTCCGGTTACAAACAACACATCGATGAAGTGTTCGGCCCCGGCTGTCGTTGCTCTGCGACTGAAATTTAACTCGCCGGGCATTCAGCTGGTTCCTGTATTTGCGGCCGTGATAGAGGCGGGGGATTGCCCATACAAGGTAGGGCAAAAACGCGAGGCCGTAGGTCAGAAAGAGGGGGGGGAAGCTAAGGCATGAAAACACGATCGTCGCTAGTGAGATCATGGCAAAGATCCAGACTTTTACCGGAAGAACAAAGAAAAGAAGGAATTCTACATTGGGAAAAAGAGTCGCAAACGCGAAAAAGAGCGCGATGTAAAACATCTGATTGGTGAGGGAAGCAGGTGGAAGAAATCCAGTAGCCGAAAGATAGAGAGCCAAAGCTTGGCAAATAATCGTAGTGTAAACATAGAGAGAGGCCTGGATTTCGCCCCACGAATTCTCCAGTGAATCACTAAAGAGAAAGGAAATCCTTAAGATGATGAACATAAAGAAGGCACTAAAAAGACTACCATAGCTGTTGGGATCGACGAAGGGATAAAAGATCCAAGAGATTAATCGCCAATATTGGCCGTTTGCGATGCCTTCAGGCGTTACCATGAAGTAACTTGCCGTCTCTGGATTGATAAGGATGACAAAAAAAACCACGCACTGTAGCATGACGATAGCTCGAATGAGGCCAGGGAATGCCAGCCATGAGAAGTTTTTTTCAAGATTTACGTTCAGTCCCATCGGTGATCAAAGAAACTCGCAGATCACCAAGTTGACAAGCTCCATCACCATTCAAAATATTTCGGGGTAAATAGGTTTTTGAGGCTGGGTTTTCTCGATCGATGAAACTGGGAGCTTTGGGGTCGATGTTCCTGTTTTCAGGAAGGGAAATCGGAGGGATAGGTTCATTGGTTATTTTAAGCGACCGATATGCTGGCGTATTCGTGGGATGCTCGATCTCTCCTAGTAGGGTGGTTCCTAGTCGAGGCTAATGCTGGATTCTGCGCAAAGAAGGAGGGGATGGTCCAGACACTTGACGGGAGGATTAGTCTGGCTTAATGATCCGCACGGTTTTGGTAAAATAATCCTGCGAATTGGTTGCCAAAACGCGGGTCGGTTGGATCTCCGTTCGAGTAATCCAGAGGCTCTTTTACCGAGAATAATTAAAACTCTACGATACTTTCTTCCATTATGATTGCTCCAGCTGACCTCCATTACTCCCGCGATCATTTGTGGGTAAGACTTCAAGGCGATATCGCTACGATTGGGATTACTGATCATGCCCAAGAAGAGTTGGGTGATGTGGTTTTTGTCGAATTGCCGGATTTGGGCGATATCGATAAAGGCTCGCCGATTGGAGTTGTCGAAAGTGGTAGGGCAAATAGCGATATATATGCACCAATCGCCGGTGAAATAATCGAAATTAACACCGATCTTGTTGTCGATCCTGCTAAAATTAACATCGACCCTTATGACACTGGTTGGATCTTTAAAATTCGTGTAAATCATCCCGATCAGGTTAATGACCTCATGGATGCTGTTTCCTACAGCGGGTTGATTTCCTGAATTTTCTGCAACAGAGAATCAAAAGTCTGAGTGCTTTTGAGAGGATTGACAATGTCCACTGAGATCGCAATCTCCTCGCCTTCCCTTGTAACTTATGCCCAATCTTGAAATCGAAGTTCCTGACTGGTCAACTTGGAAGCCGGACATCCATGCGACCCTCATGTTTGTTCATCAAGGGGATAGTGTCCTCTTGATTGAGAAGTTAACCGGAATAGGCCAAGGCAAGATTAATGGACCGGGTGGAAAGATTGATCCCGGCGAGACCCCCGAGCAATGCGTGATTCGGGAGTGTCAGGAGGAACTTCATATCACTTGTTTGGATCCAATTAAGCGCGGTGAGCTGTGGTTCGCAATGTCAGATCTGCCTGATATCCACTGTCACGTTTACACTGCAACCGAATTCACAGGGACACCGACCGCAACGATCGAGGCCAATCCTTACTGGTGCCAGATTGACGAGATTCCTTTCGAAAGAATGTGGGAGGACGATTCTTACTGGCTAAGGCAGGTGCTCAATGGCGAAACTTTTGATGGAAGGTTTCTTTTCACGGAGGAGAAGATCATCGCGCATGATGTTGCCTTCGGTAAAGATTCAAGTTCCCGCTGGCGGGGATACTTTGTCCCCTAGTCTCCGAGAAAAGGATTCTTTTTTGAAGTCCCGCCTTTTTGATTGGGCCTACTATTTTGGGTGGTTTGAATCTGTTGACCATTGTCTTGCTGGGGATTGCGTGAGGGTCCATTCATGGTGATGGTCCAGTGCTCCAGAAAGAAACGCTTCTCAGTCGTGAATAGTGATTCAGATCGACCGATCAGGGGGCGAAGAGTGGTCGACATTTGAAGTGTTACAAGGAGGAAGATTCCGATCCACACCCGTAACGGTCCTCTGTTTTTGGTGCCGGATTGCTCAAGCATTTTGAGGAGAAAGCCAGTGCCGAAAAAGAGAGCGATTAACCAAGTTGTGAGAACAAGTAATCCGAAGAAAACCTCGGATGTCGTCGATTGCGAGAAGACCCAAAGGACGGGCGTGAAGCCGAGGAGGAGAGCTGCGATGAGCGCTAGAGCTCCTGCCATTCCTTGAATGATCTCCTTGATCCCGAGCGAGGTCCCGGTCAAGGCAGAGAAAACGTAGAGGCTGGGGAGACAAATAATGGAACTGAAGGTAAGGCCAAGGAGTGTTTTTAATGGAGCTGCCCAGAGTTGTTCGTGGAATGAGAAGCTTCCCATTGTGACTCCAAAAATGACGAAGCCAACAAGAGCGAGAATTAGGAGCTTTGAAGTGAAGGAACCTGATGTCTTACTCTCGTTGATCCCAGCAATAAGATTTTTTGGTGATTTGAGAAGGCCCTCAAATACCGAGGTTAGAGAGGTGTCTACCTGAGGTTTTACGGATTCCGGTTTAGGGATTGGTGGTGGTTCGTTCATGATTGTTTTATGAGGCTTCTGTTTGAATCGGGATAGGTGATGATTTCTGGGATCAAGGATTCGCAATTAGGACTTTTAAAAGGCGAGCTAATATTAGGTGGAAGAGTCTGCTGTTTCTGTCTTTCAGCCGATCGGAAGAGAAGGAGAACAACGGTGCAGATTCGTAGGCAACGAAAAGATGGGCCGGAATGCTTCTAGTTCTTAGGATGTTCGTAACTATAATGGAAATTGGAGAGTTGAGGGTTAGTTACGAATGCGAAAAGAAAGGGTTAGGGCTCCCAC
>Ga0213868_10000885_pt1 | contig 29191 bp, 31 predicted proteins | sample PICome_9_FD_160087 | JGI IMG/M metagenome (GOLD analysis project Ga0213868, IMG submission 160087) | Coastal seawater microbial communities near Pivers Island, North Carolina, United States - PICO127 | ecosystem: Environmental > Aquatic > Marine > Coastal | place: USA: North Carolina... | reverse complement strand
AGAGGTAAATCTAAATGGATAAAACACTAGAATTAAATGGCTGAAATTAAAAATACATTTCTCAAAGGCAAGATGAATCAAGATCTTGATCCTCGTATAATACCTAATGGTGAATATAGAGAGGCTAGAAACTTATCAATAAGTAGATCAGAAAGCTCTACTGTAGGTGAGTTTGAAAATGTACTAGGTAATGCAGCTATATCTACTATAAGTGCTCCGGTTGGAACAGAAGTTATAGGTTACTTTGTAGATAACAATTCTAACGCAGCTTATTTTATGGCTACTGATTGGGATCCATTATCAGAAGTAGCGGATCCTCCGTTTCCTATTGATGAAAGAGCACCTTCTTCAGCTAGCTGTTATATAGTTAAAGTAGATCTATCAGCCTCAACTGCTCCAACAATTTTAGTGCAGGGTTATTTTTTAAACTTTAATAAAAACTTTATTATAACAGGTATAAATCTTGTTGAAAATTTCTTATTTTGGACGGATAACCTTAATCAGCCTAGAAAAATTAATGTAAGACAAGCTGAAACAAGTTCTAGTCATTATACAAATGAAGATCAAATATCTGTAGCAAAGTATGCTCCTTATGAGCCTATACTTGTTATGGATAGAGCTCAAACAACTATAATTTCACCAGATCCAGCTGTTAGTACCTCTACAATAGAAGTTTCAGATTCTTCAAATATAAAAGTTGGTGATATAGTTACTGATAAAAATAAAATAACAGGTCAGCAAATAACAGATCTAGTTGTGGTTATAGGTAAACCTACAGCCGCTAATACACTAACATTGTCTAAACCTATAACAGTTGACAATGGCACTGATCTTGATTTTAGTAGGTCTTCAATGACTAATAAAAAAGACCTGTATATGTCAAACCGCTCTTCAGGAACGGTTACTATAACTGGCTCGGGTATAAATAGAATATACACTATAGAACCTGCTAATGGTACTGACACCGAGTGGCTTTACAATGGAAATAACGGTATACCTAAAATAGGCGATTTAGTTAGTGGGTCAGGGATTCCTGCTGACACCAGAGTTTCTTATGTAGAAGTTTTAGATGATGATAATGCATCAAACCCTAAACAATCAATATCTGTTAAACTAAACAAAGAAACAACTCTTGTAGATACAGACGAAATAAGTATAAGCAATAATCCTGATTATGATGCTTCTTGGAAGGGAGACAAAAGTTTTTTAAAAGATAAATTCGTTAGATTTAGTTATAGATTTAAGTTTGAAGATAATGAATATTCTTTAATGGCTCCTTTTAGCCAACCTATGTTCATACCTAAACAGTATGGTCAATTTGGAGGTGGTTTAACTTCTCCTAATGAAGATATGAATGACGCTTACAAGTCGACTATAATTACTTGGTTTGAAAATAACATTGATAATATACTTTTAAAAGTACCAATGGTTGCGTCAACTGCCCAAGGTGTTGTTGATAACTTAAAAGTTACAGATATAGATATACTATATAAAGAGTCAGACGCTTTAGCTGTAAAAGTTTTAGAAACAGTTAATATAAATACAGCACCTCAACCGTTATTTACTTCCATAAGTTTTAATGATGCTATCAATGGAAATACATCTAAGCATTTTTTAGAATACAATTATAGTTCTACTAAGCCTTATAAAACATTGCCTAGCGACCAAACAACTAGAGTATACGACAAAGTTCCAGTTAAAGCTTTAGCTCAAGAAATTATAGGTAATAGAGTTGTTTATGGTAATTACCTAGATAGGCATACTGGACCTAGCTCAATAGCTTTTAGCGCTTCAGTAAGTAATAAATCTACTAGTTTCGACAACTACACTCAGTTTCCAAACCATCAATTAAAACAAAATAGAACATATCAAGTTGGTTTTGTTTTATCCGACAGGTACGGAAGGCAGTCAGATGTTATACTGTCTTCGTACGATAGCGATCCAAGCATAGCTGGGTCGACGGTTTTTCATCCTTATAATAGTTTAGTAGATCAAACATCTAGTCCTATATTAGATTGGCTAGGGGATTCAATAAATGTTACATTAAACGAAGCTATATCTTCTACTTACAATTCTTCATCTGGCACACCAGGTATATACTCAGTAGATAATCCGCTTGGATGGTACTCGTACAAGGTAGTTGTAAAACAAACAGAGCAGGAATATTACAATGTCTACTTACCTGGTTTTGTAAATGGATATCCCGTTACTGAAAATAATGAAAGAAATAAAAGCTTTTTTACAACGCTTGTAGGTGACAATGTAAATAAAGTACCTAGAGATTTATCAGAAGTAGGCCCTAATGACAAAGATTACAGTAGCAGCGAAGAAATAACAATAAGAATTAACAATCCTATAATAAATTATAAACCTCAATTACCAGTAGGTCAACCACAGATATATAGAAAAAATAAGCCTTGGAATACCCAGTATTATCCGAGTAGTATAGAGCAAGATATTGTGCAAATATCTACAGTGAGAGATATGGAAATTCAATCCATACCATTTAAACCCAATGTTAATTCTGGTGAGTACGGCGAATCTGGTATATTACAAGCATACGTATATAATACGCCTGGGGATGCTACTAGCGGTATAAGTACTGTTAATGAAACACCTGAATTAATAGGGGCTATTCCTTGGGGTACAACTGGAGGAGTTGCTCCTTTGTACAACGCAGATTCTAACCCTTTTGTATTTAAAGGTAGTCAATCTGAAAACACAAATAACCCAATTGGCGCTTATGTAACTATAAATGATTTTGAAAACCCTCCAGTAAATCCAGATGTTGTATATTCAATGTCACCATTTTTATCAGTGGCTGAAACTAGACCAACGGAATCTTTATTAGATATATATTGGGAAACTTCACTATCTGGAAAAATATCAGATTTAAATGCTTTGGTTAATTCTCAGTATGGAGGTTTGGTTGGATCAAACTTTACGGCTGCTTCATTTCCTGAAAGCGTTACAGATGCTAATGTATTAGGTTCTACTTTTAATTTTACCGACGGATCTGGCTCTACCGTTACAACAACTAACGTGGTTATAAATAGCTGGACAATAACAAACGGGGATAATATAGCTATAGACTCAAGCACTTTTTCTGTAGCTATGAATATAGGTAACAATGGATTTGATATAAAACCAGGGACTGGTAAAACGTTTTTTTACAACAGTAATGTAGACACTACAAATTCTGGTGTTTACAATATAACCGTTTCAACAACATACACTAGTGGCGCAGGGGAATTTAATGACGATATAATCTTACCTAGCATATCTTTAAGCAATGTAGCTCCGACTATAGATGATTGTACTAACCCGACAGATATAACAACTGCTACTGTAAATATAAAAACATTTACCGGTAAAAACGGGAGCGCAGATACAAGTGTTGAAACTCAGCAATTGTATTGGTCGCTTGATCCAAACCAAGCAAACTTTGCTACCATAAGCACTCAGTTTGAAATAAATTCATCTACAGGAGTTTTAAGTAGAAAAAGCACATACTCATTTGTAAACAATACAACTTATAGTGTAGATGTTATTGTCACTGATGTTAATGGAAATGGCTTATCAAGCTCTCCTTGTACATCAACTTTCACGGTAGGCGCTCAGCATGTAAACGCTGCTTTATGTCAAGGATGGCAAACTGGTTTATCTACTAATTGCGGAGACAGTTTACAAGTTCAGTTTTTAGATAGCTCAACCATAAGTGGCAATTCTTCAACAACGGTTGTTCAGCCAGGTGGATCTACAGTAACTTATCCATCAAATTCTACGTCTGACACGTACAACGTTCTCGCTAGAAATACAGGCACTGAATTCCCTCCAGTAACACACACTACAGGGGCATTAAAACAAGGTACATTATATATAACTCCTTTATTAACAAACTCAGGTAGCTCTATAGGAGGTGACGTTAGCATTAATTTTACAATACAAAGAAAACCTATAGGATCCGGAAGCTGGAATCAAGCTGTTGATAGTTCAGGTTTTACAGTATATAACGAAACTTTAACTACAGGGGATAATTCTTCAAACAGCATTAGCAAAGTGTTTGATACACCTGGAGAGTATAGAGTATTAACAACCGCTATCTCAGGAGACCTATGCGATCCATCAGGAGGAACAACATCTTTGATAGTTAATTTTGGGGATGATGTGTATAGCACATGTACAGATGCACCAGCGTAATAAGCGGTAAAAACAAGTAATAGATAAAGTATGCCAATAACATTAGAAGTAGGATATTTTAACTCATTTTATATGAAGCGAATAGCGGATCTTCCTGTAGGTAATGGAGAAACCGGTGCTGTTAATTATACAACACCGACCACTACTGTTCTTGAGGAAGATTGGTATATAGAAGAGTCTAGAATAAGAGGAGGTTACAATAACACTTCTGTAGACCTAGGTGTTAAAGCTTTTATAGTTGAAGATAATGACGCTCAGCAAAGAAGATCTAATTCATTGATATATTCTGGTGTTATAAATTCTAGAACAGGAGTTAACCAATCAAATCAATTTAGCGTTGCTGAAGAGATAACTAGAAGTGTTGACCCTGCTGGAGGTAGTATTCAAAAACTTTACGCTGAAAATACCAACTTAATTATATTTCAGGAAGATAAAGTAAATAGAGCTTTAATAGATAAAGACGCTATATACTCAGCTGAAGGTGGAGCTATAACTACTAGCGCTAATTTAGTTATAGGTCAAATAGTACCTTATGCTGGTGAATATGGTATATCTACAAACCCTGAATCATTTGCTGTTTATGGGTATCAAAAGTATTTTACAGATAGAAACAGAAACGCTGTTCTTAGATTATCTATGGACGGTATAACTGAAATATCAAGTTATGGTATGGTTGACTTTTTTAGAGATAAATTAGCTGCCGTAAATAGTACAGGTAAAATAATAGGTGCTTACGATATACATAATAAAAACTACGTAATATCCTTACAACAATCTGATAACAATTACAATACTCTAAGTTTCGAGGAAGCAACAAATGGTTGGGTTAGTTTTTATGACTATAAACCTAGCTTTGGATTTAGTGCACAAGGAAACTTTTTTACTACAAATGGTAAAACAGTGTGGAAACATTATTCAGACAATGTTGATAGAGGTAATTTTTATGGAGAAGATAACTCTTCTTCTGTTAAATTAATCATCAATCCAGATCCTACTAGAGTTAAAACGTTTAAAACCATAAGCTATGAGGGTAGTAACGGTTGGGAAGTAACATCTTTAATCTCGGATAATACTGGATCTGACCAACAAAATGGTTCTTGGGTAGACAATATAGATTCCGCATCCAGAATTTGGAGTTATAATGAGGGGTTGTATGTAGAGAATAATATAAATTATAGAGCTGGTTTTGATAGAAAACAAAACAATTATGTTGCTGCTATAAAAAATAGCTCAACAACACCGATAGCCGGTCAAGTAATGATAGGTGGTGATAATTCAGGTGTGAAAGCTTACTATGCTACAGTAACTATGAAAACAGACGCAACAACGGATCCAGGGGGATTAAAAGAGTTATTTGCAGTTGGCGCAATTTATGGAAGATAAAAAACAAACAATATGATAGAATTTTTAGAAATATTTTTCTTTGGACAAGGTGATGTTCAAATGGCTATAGCTCCCGTAGTTGGTGCCGCTTTAATATCTGGTGGTGTTCAAATAATAGGATCTATATTTGGAAGCGGTAGAAGAAGAAGAGCTGAAAGACAAGCGCAGCAAGAACAAGCTAGACTACAAAGAAAGTTAAGTACATTAGAAGCTAGTAGGCAAGAAATAACTAACCCTTATTCAGGCGTAAGGGATTTAAGCGGCTTGGCTAGAGACCTTAGTTCATCGCTTTCTAATCCATATGCAAATTTAAGTGTTGCTACTCAAGCAGCGGAAATGCAAATAGAACAAGCGGACATATCATTAGCTAATACTTTAGATACCTTAAGGTCAACAGGTGCTAGTGCAGGAGGTGCTACTGCATTAGCTCAAGCTGCTTTGCAAAGTAAAAAAGGTGTTTCAGCTAGTATAGAACAACAAGAAGCAAATAATGAAAGGCTAAGAGCGCAAGGAGAGCAACAATTAGATAGAATGAGAATGCAAGAAGCTGCAAGAGTTCAAGGTATTCAAATAGGTGAAGGCGGAAGAGTGCAGGGGTTAGAAGCAGCTGGAAAACAATTTGTATTCGGTGCTCAAGAAGCAAGAGAAATGCAACAACTAGACAGAGTATCAGCGCAATTAAGCGGTGCGCAAGGTAGAGCTATGCAAGCTTCTGCTGATAGAAGGGCAAACCAAGCTGGACTTATAGGAGGTTTAGCTTCTATTGGTGGAAACTTATTAACTGGCTTAGCATCACAACAAGCAAACCCTTACAACAATTCCGCTTCGTTGCCTAGTGGAAGCACTGGTTTTACAGATAGTTTAAACGGAGGGATGTTTAATGTAAACACTGGTGGTGGTTTTGATGGCACTGTTGGTCAAATAGATTTTTCTAATTTGCCAGACCCCGGATAAATAAAAAATACAAGAAATGAGTTATAGAAATCCAACACAATACATAGACAGACAATCTGGACAGATTGAACAAAACTTGCAAAAAACTTTAGCAGGTATAGGAACAGGCATTGTCACTAATATAAACAAAATACATGCTGATAATGCGGCTAAGACGGCTGCCATTAGAGCTGAAGCTGACAAAAGAGTTGCTGATGCTCAAAACTCTATAATGCAAACGCAGTCTAAAAATCCTACCGCGGATTTTGGTGATTTAGATGAGCAATTAAATTTAATGAATCGTCTTTTAATGAAAGATCCAGCTAAAAGAACAGCTGAAGAGAAAACATTCATCAACAGCATGGAAAATATTGGAGACACTATGGCTAACACATTGAAAAATACAGCCATGGCTCAAGAAGCAACACTTGACCAAGTCAATAAAATACCTGGCACACCAGGCGCCATAGATCCTAAAGAAAACCCTGAGCTTTATGCGAAGCTTTCAGTATTAGCAAATCAATCAGAAGGAAGAACTAAAGCTAGATATAAAATTAATAAAAACGGACAAGTTGTTTTTTCTTTAGATGTTTATAAAAAAACAAAAGATGGCGAAAGATTTGTAGGTAGTGTTATAAACGATAACGTAGGAACTACACAAATGCCCCCTGTAATTCCTGATATTACAAAGGAAATGACCGAAGCTATTAATGTAACTATGAATACAAATGATTTTGTTTCAAGATTTGGTAAATATAGGGAAGCAGACGGAGCTCTTGTTGGAGCAGACGGCAAAGGCACGGGTTATAAAGTTACTGAAGATTATTTTAGAAAACAATTAGTGCCTAACGCTGATATGATACTAGCTGGGTTATCTCCTAGAGAAAAAATAAGATTATATAATAATACACTTGACAAAGGTAATAAGCCAGATCTTGATTATAATGATGACTTAACTGGAAAAGGGAAAAATGAATTGATTAAAGATGCTTTAGTAAATTCACTGATGCGTCAAACAAAAAAATCCAAAAATATATTTGCTAAAGTAAGTGAGGAGAAAAAGGATAAAAAGGGATCTGCATATAAACCTAGCGAGCTAGAAAAAATGGCTGCAAAAGTTGATAAACAATTTAAAGTACTTCAAAAGTGGGACGGGGAAGGAAACCCTACTCCGTCGATAATACCTTCTGCTATAGTAAGAGGGGTGCAGGCTAAATGGGATGAAGACCTTGGGTCTTGGGTGATACAACAAAAAAGCGGAAATAAATGGGAAGATTTATCTGCTCTTAAAGATCCTACAGATTTTGAAAAGCTAGCTCTTGAGTTAGGTTATGACTTTGCGGAAAAAAAAGTAACTAAAGATAATTCTGTTATTATTATGGATAATGTACAACCTCGTACCTATGATCAATATATAGTACAACAAGGAGGACAACCTAAAATTTAATATAATATAATATGCCTAAATATAAAGTAAACGAAAATATATACGACTTACCTGAAAATGAAGTAGAAGGATTTTTACAACAATTTCCAGATGCTACAATCATTGAAGACGAACCACAGGATTTTCCAACAAGCACTGTAGAGGATGCGGATGCAGTGCAGCAACCAATGACAGCATCGCAAGCAGGTTATGTAGAAACAGAAGATACGGAATTAGCGCCGGTAGATACTTCTTTGGAATTTCAATCAATTGACCCTTTTGTAATAAATGGAAAACCTGTTACTGAACAGGAGTTTGATAATTATAAAAAAGAACTACTAACTAAAAAGATGGCAGAAAACATGAGCTTTATGGATAAGCTCACTGTTGATCTAATGAAAGGAGGAGGAACACTAGGCGAGATGCTAGCCTCAATACCGGAAACACTTTATGATATAGGGGCAATACCGCAAAATATTGTAGCGGAAGTTTTTGATATAAAAGGCTTAAAAGCTTCTTCTAAAAAAACAAAAGAAGCTTTAGATATAAAAAATCCTATTTTAGAGTATTATCAAGAAGAAACAGAAAAGTTAGGAAAAATACAAAATATCTACAATGATAAAAATTATGATCATCAAGGTATTTATAAAAATTTTCAAGAAGGTAATTATAGTGATGGATTTAAACAATTAGCTTCAGGTATAACAGAAAGTGCTCCAGTTAGTATATCTATGATGGTAGGAGGAGCAGCTGCTTCTACAAAACAGTTAATAGCAGGTTCTACTGTTGGGTTTGCTGGTCCAGAAATAGAAGAGCAATTAAAAAAGGAAGGCCAATCTGAGTTAATTTCAGTAATAAAAGGATTGGGATTAGGTGCCTCAGAGTCTGTATTTAGTTCTATCGGCAGTGGAACAATGGGAAAAGTCTATAAGGATATTATATTAAAAGAAGGTAAAGAAAAGGGTGTTAAAATATTTAGGAATGGACTTGTTGAAATGTATTCTAACGCTATAAAAAAATTCGGTGCACCTGCTTCAATGGTTGGAGAGGGGATTGAAGAGGTCGCAACTACAATAACTCAAAACTTAATAAATGGAGTTGATCCATTTTCTAATGTAGCTGATTCTTTCATACAAGGAGTTGGGGGTGGAGCGCTTTATGGGTCACCTGTTAATGCAATGAAAATTAATGAGTCTATAAAAAGCGGTATTGCTAACGTTAATGTAAATAAAAAAATAAAAAACTCAAACTTTAATAATGTGTTTGAAGTTTTTTTAGATGAAAATTCCAATAAAACACAATTAGATATACTGAAAAGCAAAGGCTCTTTAAATGTAGTAAATTCAAGAGTAGATAAAGATATTCTTGGGGGTAGAATTTCTAAAGCAGAAGGTGATAAAATTAAAAAAAATGCTGCAGAAACTCAAGGTATTTTAAATAGAATAGACCCATTAGAGTTAAATACACAAAACGAGCTAGCTGTTGTTGACTTAATTAAAGAAAAATCAAATCTAAACTCTGAAATAAAAAGAGTAGACGACAAATCCTTAACAACCGTTCAAATAGAAAGAGTAAAATCTATAGATGAAGAGCTTAGTAAAATTTCTAAAGAAGACGCGTTGTTAACAAAAACACTTAAATCTGAAAAAGGAGCAACAGAGGTGTTAAAAAGCATAAAAGACGCAAATATTGAATTTGCAGATGACCAAGCAACCGTAAATTCTTTAGTAGATAAAATTAGAAAAGAAGACGGTAAAAAACCTATTGTAAATTATAGCGATGCTTATGGTCAAACTATAACTAGAAAAGATGGCAGCCAAATAATATTAATAAATAGAGCAGAAGCTTTCAAGGACGGTGTAGTAAATACAGCTGCTCACGAAGTTTTACATGCCGCTTTAGACCAAACTTTAAAATCCGGTTTATCACCAGAAAATCAAATTAGCGTAAGCAATAGTCTTTTTGATTTCATGAAAACGCTTAAAGTAAAAACCGACAATAAGTTTTTACAAAAAAGATTAGATCAATATCAAGCAAAGTACCAACCTAAAATTGATAAGCTAAAAAGCATATCAGAAAGCATGCAAGACCCTGAATTAGCTAAAAAAGCTAACGATAAGGCTATGAAAACATTAGGTAACTTAAGAGAAGAAACTATAACTCTTTTAAGTGAAGCAATGCTGGATGGTGACATAAAATACAGCGAAAATTTAGGAACTAAATTAAAAGATCTTTTTAGAAGGTTGTTTAGTAAGTTTGGGTGGAAAGCTGAATTTAATACAGGGCAAGATGTTTTTAACTTTATTAAAGACTATAATAGAAGTATTAAAAAAGGAAAAGGACTCAGTAAGGGTCTTGAAAAATCATTGCAAGAAGGTGTTAAGGGTAAGCTTGTTAACAGTGCTCTAAAAGGAGCAGGAACTGCTAGCACTAAACCCTCGCTATCTCTACAAGAACAATTAGATGACTTAGATCTAAGTGACTTTGATGGAGATGAATACGCATTTGACAATGCTAAGGCTAACTTAGAATTAAAAATTAAAAAAGCTAAACAAAAAGAATTATCTAAGCCATCCGAGCCTAAGGAAAAAGTTAAAAGCGATGCCAAAAATAATGAAAAAAGAATTGGTGATCAAATAAAAGCTATGGTGCCTATAGGTACAACTAATAAAGAATTTAAGGAAAAAGTAGCTATTAAAGTTATAGACAACATTGATAAAGGAATGCTTAATCCTTTAATTAAAAAGATTGCCGCTGGTTACGGTGTTGTTGCTGACAATGTTTACGGTAAAAGCTGGGATGACTTTTTTACAGAAGTAGCAGGTGTTCAGTTAAAGAAAAACATAATGGATTTTAATCCTGAATCAAATGATGATTTAGGTGGTTATATTATAGGTAGTCAATACGGAATAAGAAACAGAATTAAAGAAGCATTAGCTAAATTTAAAAAAGAAGGTGAAGGTGGATTTAAAGAGGATATTAGTGTAGCTAAAGATATTACTGCAAGAGAAGAAGCCGCCCCTCAGGAAGTTGAAAAAAGAAAATATACACCTCTTACTAAAAGTAACATTATACCTAACTTTACTATAACAGCTATAACAGATAAATTAACGAAAGTTTTATCTAGTTTAGAAAGCAAGATTACAGCTAAAAGAGGAGACAACGCTGCTACCACACCTTTAATTGCAGAAATTAAAAAGAAAATAGGTAAAGTTGTAGGTGATCCTGAAGCTGCTCCTAAACTTGTTATTCAGAGACTAGGTAAGCTAAAAGATGGTACTTATGAAAAAAATCTTATAAAACATAAGAAAGCTATTATAGAAAACATGACTACTACATTTTTAATGGGTAAGGATAGTGGTAAGAAAGTTAGCGGAGGTATACCTCAAGCAATTGAAAAATCAGTTGGCGGTAAATTTACTGGTAAAAAAGTGACTGTAAATGTTGGAGGTAAAGAAATAGTACAAGAGGAGTTTGTACCAAACTTTGTACCATATCCAGAATGGGTTGGACAAAAAATTGATCGTGAAAAAACATTGGTTAGAGGCGCTACTGCTGGTAACGAAATAGTTAGGAGAGTGTCCGCTGATAAAGTTTCCGACGCTGACTTTGTAGGTTTATTTATTGATGAAAAAGGTAAACTTATTAGAGGTAAAAGAGAGTCTTTAGGTAAAGCTATAGCTGAGGAAGTGGCTTTTGAAATATTATCTAAAGAAATTAAAAATGAAAATTCAGACATAAGTAAAGCTTTTGAAAACAATCAAGCAGCCTTAGGTGAGATGTTAAGTGATACTTTTGTTAACGAGCTTCAAAAAGACTTAGATAGAGGTACTGTAAAGTATTCGCTTAAAATTGAAGATGTAAATAATATACGAAAAATCGCTATAGAAGAAGGTCTTCTTTCTGAAAAAATTAAAGAAATAGCCGTTAAAAATAAAATACCTGTAAATGTACTTGAAGGAACATTGGAAGAAATTATAAGTGAAGGTATATTGCAAAGAATGCAGGAAGCTAAAGCATCTAATAATGGGATTAAATATGAAAAAGCTTTACAGAAAGTTTTAAATGATTATACTAGCGGTAAAATAAAAATTAAGTTAATAAAATCTCAGAAAGGAGATATTATAGTTAAAGCAAATGGTAAGGAGTACAAAGTAGAAGTTAAACTTAATGATAAAGCTCAAATAGGTAGTATATCAACTGGCTTGTTTAAAACAACAAACGGTAAAATATCTTTAATAAACTCTGGTGATTTAAAAATAAATAACAAATTAAGTAAAAACAACAAAGAGGAATTTGTAGATTTTTTAAATAAAAATAAAAAGTATTTAAATAATTTAATAAATGCTATAAATAAAGCTAATTCTAAATCAAACGAAAAAGCAACTATAAACAATAACGGTCATCTAAAATTACCATATAAAGAATTTTGGCAAAATATAAAAGATGAAATGCCTGGTAAAATAGCAGGGTATGTAAGCTACGAAGGTAACCAATCCATTGTGGAAGATTTTTACAAAGGAATAGATTTAATACAGATTGGAAATTATGGTGCATTTGCTATTGGTAATCAAAGTAAACTTTTTGGATTTTATCAAAAGCTCGAAGCTACTACAAATAATGTATTAAGACCTGTAAGATCTAACACTACGGTTTATATGAGGCTTTTTCCTAATTTTAAGCAAATAAAAAACCCAAAAAGTAATTCGTTAGACACAGCCAGCGGCATAAAGTTTTTAGCTAAAAGCATTAGAGTTGCAGCAGAAATTGAAAACATGAAACCTAGTTTAAAACTAGATAAAAGTTTCAATAAAATGCTAGAAAGAAGTACAGGTATTGCAGCAGATGAAACTCTTGGCAGAACAATAGCAAATCGAAGAGGAGAGAAAAAGGGTAAATATAAATTCTTCATGCCTTCATCTCTTGATGACTTTAAAGGGTTAACTTCTTACACTTTTGCTGGAAAAGGTAAACAAGGAGAAGCTGACCAAAAGTTTTTTCAAGATACTTTGATAGATCCATACTTTAAAGGTATAAGAGCTATTGAAGAAACTAGACAAGCGTTTAAGGACGACTTTAGAGCACTTAATAAACAAATGAAACCTGTTATAAAGAAACTTGGTAAACTTGTGCCAGGGACTGAATTTACACACGATCAAGCTATAAGAGTTGCTCTATGGAATGCTTCCGGATATGAAATACCAGGCATATCTGAAATAGACCAAAAAAAGCTAGTTGAATATGTAAATGATAATGCTGATTTAAGCGAGTATGCTAGAAAATTACAACAAATATCAAAAAGACCTAAATGGGCTAAGCCTGGAGATTTTTGGGATGCGGAAACTATATTATCTGATTTAAACAACTTAACTGAAAAAGTAGGTAGAAAAGAATTCTTATCAGAATTTATTGAAAATGCAGATATAATATTTAGCGAAGAAAATCTTAACAAAGTGCAAGCTGGTTATGGCAAAGCTACTAGAGATGCATTGGAAGATGTTTTATATAGAATGAAGAACGGTACAAACAGACCGTCTTCTACTACTGATAATACCAATACATGGAATACCTGGGTTAACAATTCTATCGGAGCAATAATGTTTTTCAATAGAAGATCAGCATTACTGCAAACATTGTCAACAGTTAACTTTATTAATTGGTCAGATAATAACCCTTTAAAAGCTGCTGCTGCATTCGCTAATCAAAAACAATACTGGTCAGATTTTGCAACATTATTTAATTCGCCTAAGCTTAAGCAAAGACGATCTGGTTTGAAAAGTGATGTTAATGAAGCCGAGATTGCAAGAGCAGTTAAGGGGTCTAAAAATAAAGCAGTAGCTGCATTGAGTTATTTATTGAAAATTGGTTTTACACCAACACAAATGGCGGATAGTTTTGCTATTGCAGCAGGTGGTGCTACATTTTATAGAAATAGAATAAAATCTTATTTGAAAAAAGTAAACGAAGAAGGAGAAGCTTTATATACTAAAGAGCAAGCGGAAGAAATGGCTTTTAAAGATTTCAGTCAAATATCTGAAGAAACTCAACAGTCAGGGGATCCTGCTTTAATATCGTCTGATCAAGCAAGCACTGCTGGTAGATTACTTTTAGCATTTCAAAATACACCTATACAACTAAATAGATCTATAAAGAAAGCAGCTTTAGATATAAAAAATAGAAGAAGAACTCCTGGGCAAACAATGCTGCAAAGTGATTTTTCTAATTTTAGTAAAATAATTTACTACGGAACAGTTCAAAATATTATATTTTCAGCTTTACAAAATGCTTTATTCGCGTTAATACCTGGATTTGAAGAGGAGGATGACGAGCTTACTGAAGAAGAACAATTAAAAAAATATGGAAAAGTGTATAGCACAAAGCAGTCTAGAATAATAAACGGTATGATAGATACTACTTTAAAAGGAGGTTTTGGATTTCCAGGAGCAATTATATCTACTGTTAAAAATGCTTATCTAGAGTATGACAAGCAAGAAAAAAAGAAGTTTATGGCTGATCATGCCTATACCATATTAGCTTTGTTTAACTTAGCTCCCTCTGTTGGATCAAAAGGTAGAAAAGTCTATAGCGGTATTCAAACAAAAAGGTTTGAAAAAGATGTTATTGAAAAAAGAGACTGGGATGTTACTATAGACGGTAGATTTAATTTAAGTCCATCATATAAAGTATTAGGATCGGTGACTGAAGGTCTTACAAACTTACCTTTAGATAGAGCTGTTACAGAGGTAAATGCTTTAACCGAAGCTTTGGATTATAGAAACACTGTTTGGCAAAGAGTAGCTCTTGCTTTAGGTTGGAGATCTTGGGATGTAGGTGCTGAGAATGAAGAACACGAGCTTATAAAAACAGAAGCTAAAGCCAAAAGGAAAGAAGAAGGTAAACAAAAAGCAAAAGAAACTAGAGCTAGAAAAAAGAAAGAAAAAGAAGAAAAAGCTAGATTAGAAAGAATTGAAAAACTTAAAAGAATGAGTAAATAATGAAGTTTAAATATTTTACTTACGGAGAGTTTGATTCTCCAGACTTAGAGGGTAGCGGTAAAAACATGAGCGATGAACTTATAAGTATGCTAGATATTGCTCGTAAAAAATACGGTAAAGCTATTGATCCCAATTCAGGATTTAGAACAGTTGAACATAATAAGTTTGTTGGTGGTAAACCAGATTCTTCACATTTAAAAGGTTTAGCTGTAGATATAAAATGTACTAACTCGGTAGATAGGTTTAAATTATACGATATACTAAGAGAAGTTGGATTTAAAAGAATAGGTGTTGGCAAAACATTTATTCATGTAGATATTGATAAAGATAAATCACCTGAGGTATTTTGGGTATACTAAAACAAAAATTATGAAGTTAACTAAAGGATCACCATTTCAATTAAAGGACGCATGCTATCATAAGGTAAAGAAACAATACAAAGTATTTCCTTCAGCATATGCAAGTGGAGCAATAGCTAAGTGTAGAAAAAATAAAGGTAAAAAATAATGAGACAGTCACCATTGTTTGTTAGAAAAACAAAAGAAGGTGCAAACCTTAAGCGTTGGTTCAAAGAAAAATGGACTGACGAAAAAGGTAACCCTTGTGGATCTACTAAAAATAAAAACACTAAGAAGTGTAGACCTAGTAAAAGAATTAGCGGAGAAACCGTTAAGACTTGGGGAGAAATGTCTTCGGCTGAAAAGAAAAAAGCTGTAGCTGAAAAGAAAAGAGTTGGGATGGGTAATAGAGCATCTAATATAAAAAGAAATAAATAGGAGTAAAGATTATCAGGCGTACCATACCTGCAATTCCTATAAAAGAAAGGGGCCTCGTTATGAGACCCCTTTTGTTATTATAATAACTAATAGTTATAACTTTTAGCCTTTAGCCATCGCAAGCTAAACAATCTTCATTCATTGCTTGCTGAGCTATATCTCCACGTAAAACAGATTCTGTTCTAGTGTAATACAAGGTTTTAACACCTTTTTTCCAAGCATCAAAATGAACTTTGTTCAACCACTTAGGCGTAGCTTCTGAAGGGAAAGCTAAGTTTAAACTAACTGACTGATCTATATATTGCTGTCTCAGTCCAGCTTGATTGACTAGTTCCAGTTGGTTAATTTCCTTAAAAGTTTTAAAAACTTCTTTAACTGGAATGTCATGACCCATAGTAATACTATCCAAAGCATCGATATCCTGTACGCTGCCTCCGTCAGCCAATATTTTATTCCATGTTTCATTGTTGTTCAGTTTATGTTTCTTTAATAATTTAACTAACGTCGGGTTTTTCCTAATAAAAGTCCCCTTCGCACTCTGTTCTGTAAAAACATTCGCAGCCCACGGCTCAATACCAGGAGAAACATTACCACTAAGCTTGCTATTAGAAACAGTAGGAGCAATAGCGCGGAGATGAGTATTTCGCATACCAGTACCAACACACCATAAAGGTTCTCCATAAATTTCCGCAAGATCTCTTGAAGCTCTTTCGCTTTCAATTTTGATTTGTGAAAATATTTTCCTAGTTTCAAACTGAGCAAGTAAACCTTCAAAAGGTATTCCCTTTTCTTGGAGATACGTGTGCCATCCAAGTACACCCAATCCGAGTGCTCGTCCTTTTTGAGCAGAACGAATGGCATTTTCAAAACCTCTAAGTCCTTTTGCTCTTTGAATAAATTCCTCCATAACCCCATCAAGAAACCACGTAGCGTGGTATATAAGGTTAGTGTCTTTCCATTCTTCATATTTAGCTAAGTTTAATGATGATAAACAGCATACAAAGCTGTGGTTTTCATCAGTTGTTAATGTTATTTCTGAACATATATTAGTCATGTGTACCTTTAATCCGTTGTCTTTATATGCTGCTGGATTTGCTTTGTTAACATTTCCTTTAAACATAATATACGGTTCTCCAGTTGCTTTTCGCTTTCTAAGTAATTTACTCCATCTAGATCTTGCTTCCTTATCTCCTTGTTCAAGCTTTCGCATAAACTTATCACCAACAATTGCGCACTGATGTAAATTAAGCGATTGTCTGTTAACATCTCCTTTAGGTTCCCTGATTTCAAGCCACTCCTCGAAGTCATCATGTTCAATGTTGATATTAACTGAGGCAGCTCCACGACGGACACTCCCTTGATTAGTTGCAAGAATTGTTGAGTCATATATCTTGCAGAAAGGTACGACTCCATCTGATGTTCCATTACCTGTAATTCTAGTGCCAGCGGGTCTGATTTGATTTATACCGATACCAACTCCACCGCCGTGCTTAGCGAGTAGCATCATCTCTAAATTTTTACTACCTATGTCTTGTATAGAGTCAGCAACGTCGATACCAAAGCAACTAATAGGAAGACCCCGATCTGTACCAGTATTGGAAAGGACAGGAGAAGCAAGGCAAAGCCAACCATTCCAAATATAGTTAAAAAATGTTTCAGCCATTTCCGGCTTATAAAGTCTACGAGCAACTGTTTTAGCGACTCTTTGGTATGCCTCTCTAGGCGTTTCTCCGTCAAATAAATATCCCCCGGATATTGTCTTCTTGTATACGTCCGTATTACCCCACGCAGGGTAATCTTCTCCTTTTTTCCATTCATTGTTCCACATTATAATATTGAGTGTGTTAACCAGGCTATAAGCCCATTCATATTTAAAGCTACAAGATTCCATTGTTTTCTTGAAGCCGTTTGTACCATAACTAATATAAATCCTATTATATATAATTTAGGATCTATAGTCCATTGAGCAGCGATTAAAAAACCACTGCCCATATAACCTACTCTAGTTGCTAGTCTTTTTCCAGGTGTTAACCTTTTTTGTCTAACTAATTTACTAAGTATATCTTTCATATAATTATTCTATAATTTCATTGTTACTTACAGAAAATTTACCACATGTCATCGAAGTCTTCCCCTTCGTTAGCTTTCGAATAATCTGTTGACCTAATAGCAAAGAAATCAGTATGAGTGACGCCCCCGGTAAGATGGTAAAACCAATCAAGATTACTCGCTGCTTTAGTGTCATACGCGAAATAGTTACCCAAGTCGACGTAGCCGAGCTCCACAAGTTTTTCATTTGTTCTTTTCTTTATAAAGTGTTTTAAATCATTAGCTGAGATACCTTCGATGTCACCCATCTCAAACATTTTATCTATGTACTTAACTTCCAGATCAACCATAGTTTTAGCAGCTTTTATTACATCTTCTCGACATAAATTTAATAATTGGTTATCTTCTTCGCACATGTGGCGAAATAAAGTACAACCCATTTTACTGTGTAATGATTCATCTCTTACAGACCATTTCATTTGCTGTCCAATACCCTTAAGCAAATTCCTAAGCTGAAAAGAATAAAGTACTGCAAAGGCAGAATATAAAGAAACTCCTTCGGCAAATGCAGAAAATACAGCAAGAGACTTAGCAATACCAACTGTATTGTTGCCATTGTAAGATACAAGATTATCAAATCTTTCTGCCGTAGCAGGTTCGTGTAAAAATGCTTCATAATCTTCTAATTTTAATGTTTCGTTTAAGTAACTATAAGCAACTGCATGTATAGTTTCTTGAGAACCAAACATCATTGCCATTTGTTGTATCTCGTGTTTCGGAAACCATCCAACAACTTTTTGAGTCCAATAATCGGAAACTGCGCATTCTGTTTGAGCGAACCCAAGTAAAATATTTCCGACGAGGTTTTTTTCTTTTTCATTAAGTTTTTCATTCCAATCTTTTATGTCGCTTTGCATTGAGATTTCAGTATGTAACCAAAATGCTTGAGCTTGTTTTAACCAACCTTCAGTGTAGTATTCAGGGTACTCAAAAGGTTTGTAGGCTATTCTTTTATCAAATAATCCCATTATGTATTTGTAAATTGTTTAATTGTTTCTAATTCGTTCTTCCAGGCATCTATATGGGCTAATATAACAGGTTTTGTTGTAGTTTTAGATACATTCTTCATATCATATAATACGTTGTCTATAAATAAGCGTACTGAAGCTATAACTGTTTTAAGATCTTCGTCCATTATTTAAATATTTTTAAAGCTATATCCAAAAATGGTAAATACAAAACGTGTATAGCAAGATCTTCCTCTATATAAGATCTAAATCCTAATAACACGCCTGGATAAAAACCTAATTCTATAACCCATGCTGTTTCGTTTTCGTTTTCTTTCATGTACATACTATTCCGTGTCTTTTATGTAATTGTTCTATATCTATTGATCTAACTTTCCCTTTTGCTTCCCAGCTCCATTTAACAAACTTGTCAATCTGACGCTCAGCATATTTTTGTCTTGCTATCCTTTTTGCTTCGAAAGGATTAACCTTACTGTCTCGTCGCATTCTTTTTGATTTTGTGGTTTATACAATGTTACATTTGGGAATTGCCTAACTATAAGTTGCTTAAACAACTTCCATCTCATAGGAAATGATTCATTTGCTCTACCTTTAGTTTCAATTATAAAATCTTCGCCAATAAAATCAGGTGTATACTTGATAGGTAAAATACGTTTGCATCCTCTATTTTTATACTCACCCTTACCATTAGCTTGCCTTTCATAAACTTCATTTTCAAAATGAAAACCATTTAATAAAACAAATGTTTCTCCTTCGTACTTAGCTTTTATTTTTGCTTTTCTTAAAGCTATATACATATATTTCTCAAGACCTGAAGCAAAGTTGATACCATCGTATGATACCTTCTTTGCTCTTACTGGTCCACGCTTTCCGCTTTTTCTTTTAAATAACTTTTTCATAATCTACATCTAAATCGCTTAGCAAATCTTCTTGAAGATCAGTAGTATAAACTTCTTTAGCTTTTTGTAAATACAATACAGCATCCATAAGCTCTTCTTGTAAATGATTTAGCCATTGAAACATATTAGATGGGTCTTGTTCTAGGGTTACACCGTACTTAGCAAAACCTACATCTGATCTTGATACAAACTTATCTACAACGCGCCTTACAACTGGATCTCTAAACTCTATTTCTTTTTTCATTATAATGTTTGTTTTACAAATGTTCCGTTAATCATTTCACCTTTTCGTTTAGCTATAACATTATAAGCACTACTAATACAGTCTTCTATGTTATGGCCTCTAAGCTTTGCTAGGTTTGTTAATACTACAACCATATCACCAATAGCATCGATAACCTCAGGCTCGTCGTTTTTTAATATAGCTTGAGCTAACTCCCCTGCTTCTTCAATCAGTTTTACAAATTGAGTTTTAGCGTCACCTGATTTATATATACCTTTATCGCTAGCCCATTCTCTTATTAATTCAAATTGACCTTTATTATAATTTAACTTTTCCGGGTATGTAGAATTGCTTGTACCTATAGATTCATTAAGGTATCTATTAAAAGCTTTATTGTATATGTAGCATCTATTGTTATTATACATAGATGTTTTAACATTTAATAATATCCAGGGTATATTTTCTTTAGTTATTTCAAATTTATAACCTTGAGGTGTCTCCCACTTTAAGCCTATATTATCCATTAAGTTACCTCTAAGTTTAAATACAGGAACTGGAAATGTAGTTGTTTGGTCTGTAGGGTTTAATTTCATTCTATTTGATTTTTTAGTTAAAAAATTATATTTTTGTCTGTCGACTTTATACCCATAAGACTTTTGAAGTTCTATTTCCTTGTCAGATATATAATCTATATCATCGCTAGTAAGTAGAACTTCGTATTCGTCTGCGGTATAACCTTGTTGCCGCGTAACTCTATCTTTAAGATTACGTGTTATTCCTATTTTTTTACCTGGAATATGGTATAAATAATATGTCATATTTTTTTTTTAATATGGATCAAGTCCGAATTTGCCAACGCTTAGCTCTGCTTTAATTGCAGGATAAGGATTGTAGTTAATTAATTTTATATCACTCAATTTAGGTAATCTTAAATGCTCGTGTACATCCATAAATATACCGTATTCAAAATCTAGCTTAGGTAACGTTCTTTTAGATCTTCTTCTATATTCTCTTGCTTGCTCTAAATGGTTATTGTATAAATGACAGTCACCGAGTTGGCCAATAAGTTGACCAGCTTTTAAACCTGCTCCCTTAGCTAACAATTCCAGTAGTAAACCATACATCGTAATATCGTAAGGTAAACCTAGGAATACATCAGCGGATCTTTGTTGCCACATTAAATCCATAACGCCGTTGTTGATATAAACTTGAAAAGCATAATGACACGGAGGTAACACCATATCATTCATCTCATGTGGAGCCCATGCGCTAACCATAAGGCGTCTTGAATCAGGGTTTGTTATAATGCTATACACAAGATTTTTTAATTGATCTACGCCGTTAAAATCACGCCACTGCTTACCATATACAGGACCTAATGTTTCGTCTGTTCTACCTGAACGCTCATAATCCGGTCTCCAGTATTTAACACCGTTATCTTCTAAATACTTAAGATCAGTCCTGCCTTTTAATATCCAAAGCAATTCTGTTTTTGCTGCATTAAAACTTATCTTCTTTCCTGTAAGGATAGGGAAGCCCAGTGACATATCGTGTCTAATCGTTCTTCCGAAGACAGACTTCGTCCCAGTCCCTGTTCGATCTGATTTATCCACTCCTCTGTCGAGTATTTCTGATAGTAATCCTTTGTATTCATTTTCTATATTTGCCATAATAATATTTACACATTTTATAATATTCAATCCATATTGTTTCTCTGCAATATGTACTAGGTGATAAGTTAGGTTTTTCGTGTTTTTTATATGCACCCAAATTAATAGCTATCTTCCAATGATTACCATCTCCTTGTATACCATAGGGTGATATTCTTATGTTATTCCTAACGCAATACCTATACCATTTAAGCTCTTCGTCACTTGCTAAATACTCTGGTAATGGTTTTTGTTTTTTTCCATATAAACTAGGCATTATTCCCAAGGTAGTTTTTCAGACCCTATATCTAATGGCTCGTGAGGTATAAAGCAACCAGACTTTGGTTCCCATTTAAAATGAGCTTCAGCTCCGTTCTCACCTAAGTTTTGAAACTTAACTTTTAAAACTTTACACTTAACAGTCTTAGCTTCGTAATCTCTATGAACTAATAACCCATGGTAAGAAGCATCGTACCATTCACCACCACCTTTAATATTGTACATAGTAGGCTCTTCAATTTTACCGTCTTTGTCCTTATACATTTTAGTAGGGTGCGCTACAATAAATACAAGTACATCAAACTTTTTAGCAAAGATTTCTATCTTGCTTAAGTATTCCATAGTGTATCTATTAACATCTTCTGTCTTACAATCTACATCTCTAACTTTATTAAAAGGGTCTATTACTAAGCATTTAATACCTTTTCGCTTAACAAGTTCAGCTGCTTTCTTTAAAACAGATTCTAATGTGTAACGTTCCATATCTATATGAAAGTAGTTAGTATTACAGTGATCCGCTATTTGATTCCACTTATCTCCGCCGATATCATCTCTTGTTGGCATACCTTGCCAAGTCTTACGCATTAATTTGTGAGCGTGCAGATAGGTAGGTACATTTTCAGGCGAAGCGAAAGCTGTTTTCCAGCCATAGTTCGCATTATAGCCGACAACCATTTGGTCGACAAAATCACTTTTACCGGAAGAAGGAATACCAGTGACAGTAATGAATTGACCAGTGTAAGTTGAAAATATATCATCAAAGTTTGGAAGACCAACTTGAAACCCTTTTTTGAAACCATTTCTAACAAAGTCAGTAATTTCGTCTTCGATGTCCCTGAAAGTAGTAACATTTTCAAGCGGTACTGGTTTTGCTCCTGTAATTCTTTCTGTAAGTTTTTCTTTGCCATATTTTTGTAAGTATTCGTTTGCGTCTTTACAATCTTCAAAGGTTGATAGAAAACAAACTTCAGATCCTAACCTTCTAATTAACTCTGTTTGTAAAGCTTGTCCAGCTTCATCGGAGTCTACGGCTAGTATAATCTTTTCTTTGTCTTCAAAGTAATCAATACAACTATCTAAATAATCTAAGTTGTTGGTATTAAGTGTTGCACCATTTGGAACTGATATAGCATTCGTTATGCCAGCTTCATGTAATGCTAACACATCCATTTCACCTTCTACAATAACACAATATTCATATCCTACAATACTATCTATATTATAAAATACTTTCTCAGCACCCTTATATAATTTAAAGTTCTTTCTTCCATCTCGGTATTTAACATTAGTTAATTCACCGCCCATAAAATAATTGAACTTTATTACATTCTCGGTTTTACCGGTCTGTGGCATCCACTCAGGACCCTCACTGATTTTTAAGTCAATGAGAGTCTGTTGTGAAATACCTCTTGTTTTAAACCATTCTTCAACCTTAGTACTTGGTTGCTTTATAGCAATAGATTCTGGTTTAACATACACCTTTTCAGCTTTACCCTTACGTTTGTAAGTATGAAGTTGGAATGATGTATTACAATTGTGACAAGTACCGAGACCCCGTTCCCAGTCATAAGAAGCACACTTGGCTTTTTTATTCGCGGGTTTTCTATTATGAGAGCAATTAGGGCATATACCCTGTTTTTTACCCTCTTCTAGACCATGCTGATTAAACGTGTCAATCGCAAATCCATTGATCTCTGTAGTCTCTATTTGCATAGGTTATTTAATTTAATTTAATTATTCTCCGTCTCTACAATGAGGACATATGTCACAAAATTCAAATTCCTCTATAGTCATACCAGCATGACATATTTGGCACGCTGTTTCTCCGTTATTCTTATACATATCTAATGCAATTTTGTATCTTAAATAAGAACTATTACTTGTCCTTAGTTTAGAACGGTAGATCATCTTCTTGAGGAACAAACGATTGAGCAGGTGCTGCTTGCTGAGGTTGATCTATCCTCGAAGGACCGTGCAAAGGCTGGTCTGTTCTAGGAGCTGGAGCTACGTTGTCTCCATTAGTCCATACAACTTTGACATTACCTAAATAAACTTTAGCTACTTTTGCTTCGCGCTCTTCTTTTGATTGTTCTACTACTACAGGGCCTTGATTACCAAACTGGTCAACTTCATCGTTGATAGTGATTGTAATTGGTAAATAAGATCCTTTTTTCCCTTTGTATATTTTATCCTTAGGGATCTCGTTCAAATTAATATTTGCTTTGATAATACTAGCCATAATTTTAGTATGTATTTAATTGATTAAACATTCTTGTTAATTGTTCTTTGTTTGCACCAGTTGTTCTCCGAAGATTATCTACTGCTTTTACATGTGTTTGGTTTCTGTAAAAGTTTGATTCATTAGTTTTCATACCTGTTACTGTGCATACTTTTTTTTTACTTCTTGCCATTTGATTAAAGTGTTTGATTAATAAAATAATTTTTTGGATCGAAATCCGGGTTTTCGTAAAACAATTTCCATTGCTCTACAGCTTGTTGTACTTTTTCCTTACCGCTTTCATAGAAAGATTCAGAACAATCGAAGATACCTAGCTGTCTTGTTTTTTTATCTATTGCAATAAATACCAAGTCATAGCCGAATAACTTACGATATATGTACGCTTGACTGTCGTAATTGTAACGAAAAGCTGAGCTTCTAAATTTTGTTATGTCACCTGTTGTTTTCAAATCAATTACTAATTGATCGTCGTGATTAACAATATCTGCTTTACCTTTCCACCATAATCCTTCAATCTTTTTAATTCCAGGTTGTTCGTATTCAACATTGACACCGTTTATTAAACTTTTACAAACATCATTTGAGTTCATAGTATCGATTAATAACTCTAGGTTGTCTACTTCATGTTGCAACAAACACATTTCTCCACCTGAAATCTCTCTGTACGCTTTTGTATTTCTAGTTGTTGATTCAATTATCCTATACTTTTTAAGCTTTTCTGGCTCAAGTATTGCTGTATGAAAATAACCACCAATCAAGAAATTAATATTTGGTTTTTGTGGAGCGCCTAGCGCAAGAGGATTTGTTAACAATATTGAGATATCTGAATTACTTCTAAACTGTTTTCCAAAGTCACCGTAGTAATCTTCATCGCTTCTAAGTCTTTCTAATACCTCACTTTTGTTAAAATCTTCCATACTATAGTGTTGTTAATTTTGCTTCTATCTCCGATGAGATATTGTATTTAGCTTTTATAGCATCTAACTTACCCCCCTTTTTAATAAAATCAACCGCTTTTGGATAAGCTGGATCTTTCTCTGAGGTTAATGTGTTTTTTGCTTTTGGTGCTTTACCGTGTGCATTTGTAGCATCGCTGTCTGCTGTATCATCAATTAAGAATAAATTACCTAAGGAGTATTTTTTTCCATAACTAGATGAGCTACCGAATTTTTGCGGCATTTGCATACCTTTTTGATCAAGGTCAACGCCTACAACAGCAGTTGCATGTATAGCATCAGTTCCGTCTGTTATCGTTGCTTTCGATTCCATTATTGGAAAAGGATCGGTAGCTATCAACGATTCATTAACCGTTACTGATACACCTAATTCTAATAGAAAAGGCTTAGTAGCTTCTAATATATCTTCAGCAGATCTAAAATTGTATCTACCAAAAGAATTGAACCTACTCTTTTTTGATTTAAACCGCGTTTGAATTGACGCTAGTTTTTGGTTTAATGTTTGTGTTTCCATATTAATATAATTACGTATTTAGTATTCTTTTTACTTTACCTGATTGACTTAAATTAAAGGTAATCAAGCACTTGCGAGTGATCTACTTTTTCTATAAGTGTTTGTACAGCCTGCTTCTTTAACTCAGAAACAGTCACATAATAGCGCTTGCCTTTGATATCTAATATCTCTGCAATCTCTTTTGCTGAGTGTTTATCACAGTCTAAACCATAAGACAGCCTCAGTACTTCATACTCTCTTACGTCTAAATGTTTTTTCATTAGACTTTTTAAGTAAGCATTCATTAAAGGAATGTTATAAGGCTCTGAATTATCAGGTATAGATTCACTCCATGATTCACCTTCATCTTCATCACTTCTAGCTGTATCTATACTTAAAAACACTGAGTTGAAAAATAAAGCAACCGCTTTTTTATCATCAGGATTTTTACGTATCTCGTTTAGCTTATGTTCTGGTATTCTAATGTTACCTCTACATATATCTATACGTCTTCTAATAGCTCCTTTGATTCGTTTGCTTAGAAATGACTTCAATGTTTTTTCAACGTCCTCAGACTCGTGTAAAACAGTCCAGTCTAATCTATCAACGGCTTTAACTAATCCTTCACAACCGCATTGTATAAGATCATTGATGCTTAATACACCTGATGCTTGATCAGATGTAGAAAACTTTCTAGCTAAGTTCTCAACTAATGGTATAAATTTTATTATAAGTTGGTCTCTTGTATATTCATCCCAAAACAAACCTTCAGGCATAGATCTTTTTAGATCTTCTTTATACCTTATATAGTTTTGTATATTGTATTTTTTCATATCATATATATTATCGTGCACTCATCGTGCCCGTTCTGTAATTTTAAAACTCTTTGTTTAAAAGTGATTTTTCTTTTTTAAGTTCATTATTCATATTTCTGTGTATAGTTCTTGTAGAACAATTTAAAGAATCAGCTAACTTACTTATAGTTATTTTTTGATTGTCATTATTTATTAATAGCATAGCGTCATATATTTCGCTTGATGAAATTTTGTTTCTACCTATCATTTGGCCTACTATAGTAAGCTTTTGTCGCATATCTAAACCTGAACTATCTTTAAATATTATTTTACGTAGTTTATTAGGAGGTGGTTTTTCCAAATCCATAAGTGAAACATCGTATAACATAGTTTGCAATAATTGCTCAGATACATTAAATGTTACGAAACCTTTAGTTTTATCACATATATACTCAATCAATGCGCTAAACGAGTCCTGATCCAATTGTGGGTTCAAGTACCATAAAACATACATATGCCACTTAAGACTTTTATATGTGTTTATTTTAGCTTTAGAGTTAAACAAAGTATAACATTCATGTGTTCCATTTTCATAAAACTTACCCCAATCAAAAGTTTCTGTAGGTAAATCATTTACTGGATCACGTCTGTATATTATACGATGCAACTCTAGATATCTTGTATTTCTTTCGTACTGTGACATTAGCCTCTTACTATTATTATATACTAGCTATCGTCACACTAGTACACTATTAATTTTAATCTTCTGTTATACTTTTTTAAAAGCTTTGCTTTATTTTCTACATTACTGTGTATAATAGTTATGCCTTTATTAAATTGAAATTCACCTTTAAAAGATTCAGCAATTATTTCACCGTGTAGCTCTGCTATCTTTAAGTGAAGAAACTTCACGTGTTTTGCCTTTCTTCTGTTCTTTTTGAATTTTTGTATTAATATTCGCATAATTCGTTGATGTTGTGTGGACGTATAATTTTCTGCTCATTTTTGTTTTTTACTGTGTGTTTCTCGTTTTCGTAATAATTCCAGTAGCCAAGTACGCTATTGCCGTCGACTTTATATTCGTCAGGCATACATTGCGGTGGCTGCTCGAAAGCTTTATCAGATATACCATTAGGCAAAGTGTATAGCACATCGCGACATTTAGCGATTGTAAGATGTTCTTTACCGTAACGTTTTGTATATTCTTTACCAAGAGCTAGCATGTGTTCGTATGCCCACATATATGCTTCAGCAGAGGATCTAACCCATATAGCTGACGGATGATTTTTATGTGTAGCTTTATATGGTATATCAATATTAGTACCTAGTTCGTGATGAGCTGTACATAATAGTTGTGCGGTTTCAAGTATCATTTTTACAACGTGTTTATTGTATTGATACTTAGCTGCTTGCACAGGATCGTGAGATAGATAAAATATATTCATTACTTTAGTTTTTTATTTAGGTTAATAATTTTATTATTTATTTTACTGGCTAATGTGAAGTCTTCAGCTTCAACTGCTTTGTCTAACTCTTGCTGTAGTTCGTCTATTTGCATTGTTATTATTTCTTGCTCAGACATCATACGCATATTACCAAAGCCGTCTTGTTTAATATTCTCCATTGATACTTGGAAGTCTTGATTCCATTCGTCTTGCTTTGCTTCTAAATGATCTATAATAATCTTAGCAGTTAGCTCGGCTATTTTAGTAATATTTTTCTCTGTCATTTATTATCTTTTATTGAATTTAAATAATCTTTTAATATTAGTGTTAATAAATTTACCTTTAGATTCGGCGTCTAATAATCCTCGCCAATAAAATAATGGCACATCTTCGTATTCATATATACCACCGTTTGTATATATCAATACAAGTGTTTTATTTTCAGTATAGTATCTACCTGTTGAAATTGTTGACGAATTGTCACTTCTAAATTTTTCAAAATCGTTCATAAGTTTTTTGTTTTAAGTTTATTATATTATTTTTATTTGATCGTGTTCAGTCTGTATTATCTTCTATGAATAATAGTATTGTTAAACATATAAGATATATTGCTATCCATGTAAATATCTCTTTCATTAGTGAAATATTAAACCTACTTTGTTTGTTTTGTTAAACCATTTTGTTGCCATTAAGTCAATAGATGAAGCATCAGTATAACCAGCAGATACAAGATCGCTATGACTAGAAAAGATTTTGGTATGCCTGTGTTTTCTTTCATTTATTAAATGTTTTTGTTTCCCTGAATCAGAGAAGATTATATCGTAATTGTTTGGTAATGAAGCTTTTAACATCATATCTACCATGTTGGTGTAACTGTAAAACCGTACGTTCGGATTGTGTATAGCAATCTCGATCCACTTTTTTAGATATGCGCGAGAGTAATAATCGCCACTATCATGGACTCTGACGTAATCAGGTTTCTTCTTACGTATTTCAGCGTTCATAGCTTCAACAAACTTGTCAGTCTTGCTGAGTTGATAACGCTTTTCAAACGCAGGTTTTACGTTACTCCAAATGTAGGCTCCTTTCTTGGCATAACAGAATTTAACACAACTGTCAGCCATGGGGCACGTCAGTTTCCCACTAGCAGATTTGTAGGCAGGAATACCGAAATTAAAAACCCGGAGCCCGAGTTCTTTCGATGTTTTTTTAAGTTTAGTATTTTGTGTAAGTAGGTTCATAGTTTTTGTTTATTATATTATCGATTAGCAATCGTATTTAGTTTGTATTAACAATACCAACATTAAAACGCTTTTTACATTTAGCGTAGTAAACAATTATGCACGAGAGTAAATGTTATCAAAACAATCATTGCAAAAACCTAATTTCTGTGTTGGTTTACATTGGCAGTTGGCGCATAACTG